>JAESGD010000045.1_pt1 | contig 190731 bp, 167 predicted proteins | sample 9269581 | NCBI WGS metagenome assembly JAESGD01 (sample SAMN14515903, study PRJNA621661) | algae metagenome | isolation source: Cyanomargarita calcarea GSE-NOS-MK-12-04C and co-occurring heterotrophs from... | place: USA: Grand Staircase Escalante National Monument, Utah | collected 2007-12-30
TTCTTCCTTCTTCCTTCTTCCTTCTTCCTTCTTCCTTCTTCCTTCTTCCTTCTTCCTTCTTCCTTCTTCCTTCTTCCTTCTTCCTTCTTCCTTCTTCCTTCTTCCTTCTTCCTTCTTCCTTCATTCATTCATTTTGGCTAATTTCTTCGCTGCTTGCGCTTATTGAAGGTTCATGCCAAATTTGGAGATAAATAAGTTCTAGTTCGTTACCGGCTTTGGAGAAAAAGTCCATCTGACGCGATCGCAAGTTGATAAAAATTTGGAAAAATACGAAGGCTATTATCGCAACTGCGATCCCCGTTGCAGAACTAATCAACGCTTCACCGATACCAACAGTAACTGCAGAAATATCTCTGCTGTCTACTTTTCCATTTCTTAAGTTGTAGAAAGTCCTTAGCAGACCGCTTGCTGTTCCCAATATCCCCAACAGTGGCGCGATCGCGATTACGCTCTCCAATAACTTATCACCTTTACGCATCAGAACAAATTCTTTGTCTCCTGCTGCTTTGATTGCAAGGTGAAATGTTTCGGGAGAGGGATGTTTCAGCAAGAGTGGTGCTGCTAAAAATCGACCAATCGCTGAACTTTCCGCATTCTGGGCGATCGCTCTTGCTTTGTTTAGGTCAACTTTTGCCGCTACCAGAACGCTATCCACTACCTGTTTTTCGTCCGCAATCAGATTAAACCAGAACGAACTCCGTTCTAAGACATGGGCAAAGGTGGCAATTGATAAACCCAACAGGGGCCACATTAAAAGTCCTCCTGCCTGGAAGGTGTCGAATATTCTGGCCATGGTGATTTAAGTTAGCGTTTACTGGTAAAAATTAATGCATATTTCTCGCTAGAATAGCCGAAGTTTTTCAGATATAAGGTTAAGAAAAGTTTATAATGAGATTAAGCTGCTTTTAAAATTAACAATTTGGGAGTTAGGAGTTAGGGGTTAGGGGTTGGGAGTGTGGTGATAGGCAACAATGCTCCATACCGAATGCCCTGATAATAGAAGATAAGACTTCAGATTTCTTCAATATTTAGATTTACAGAATGGCAAGAGATTTACGGGGATTCATCAAAATACTGGAAGATAGAGGACAATTGCGGCGAATTACAGCCCAAGTTGACTCAGATTTAGAAATTGCTGAGATTTCTAACCGGATGCTGCAAAAAGGTGGACCGGGGTTGATATTTGAAAATGTCAAGGGTGCATCATTCCCGGTTGCGGTGAATTTGATGGGGACCCTGGAGAGGATTTGTTGGTCGCTGAATATGGAACGTCCAGAGGAATTGGAGACTCTGGGGAAGAAGTTGAGTATGTTGCAACAGCCAAAACCACCAAAGAAGATTTCTCAAGCGATAGATTTTGGCAAGGTACTGTTTGATGTGGTGAAAGCGAAACCAGGACGGGATTTTTTCCCCGCTTGTCAACAAGTTGTACTCTCTGGCGATGACTTTGATTTAAATACGTTACCGTTGATACGTCCTTATCCTGGTGATGCGGGGAAGATTATTACTCTCGGTTTGGTAATTACCAAGGATTGTGAAACTGGAACGCCAAATGTCGGTGTGTATCGCTTGCAACTGCAATCTCCAAATACCATGACCGTACATTGGTTATCGGTGCGGGGTGGGGCAAGACACTTGCGCAAAGCGGCCGAACGTGGGAAAAAGTTGGAGGTGGCGATCGCTCTTGGTGTTGACCCTCTAATTATTATGGCAGCGGCGACACCGATTCCGGTAGATTTATCAGAATGGCTGTTTGCTGGGTTGTATGGCGGTTCTGGTGTTAGTCTGGCGAAGTGTAAGACAGTAGATTTGGAAGTTCCTGCAGATTCAGAATTTGTGCTGGAAGGGACGATTACACCAGGGGAGGTATTGCCAGATGGACCATTTGGCGATCACATGGGATATTACGGTGGTGTTGAGGATTCGCCCTTGATTCGCTTCCAGTGCATGACTCATCGGAAAGACCCAATTTATTTAACCACATTTAGCGGACGCCCACCCAAAGAAGAAGCAATGATGGCGATCGCTTTGAACCGCATATATACTCCGATTTTGCGGCAGCAAGTTTCAGAAATTGTTGACTTTTTCTTGCCGATGGAGGCTTTGAGTTACAAAGCGGCGATTATCTCTATTGATAAAGCATATCCAGGGCAAGCGCGACGAGCAGCGTTGGCGTTTTGGAGTGCTTTACCGCAGTTCACTTACACCAAGTTTGTAATTGTGGTGGATAAGGATATCAATATTAGAGATCCACGTCAGGTGGTGTGGGCAATTAGTTCTAAGGTTGACCCGACAAGGGATGTGTTTATTTTGCCGAATACACCCTTTGATACTTTGGATTTTGCCAGTGAGAAACTGGGTTTGGGGGGCAGGATGGGTATTGATGCAACTACGAAAATTCCGCCAGAAACGGAGCATGAGTGGGGTTTGCCCTTAGAGTCGGATGCAGAGGTGGCCGCAATGGTTGAGAGGAGATGGGCTGAGTATGGTTTGGGAGATTTGGAGTTAGGGGAGGTGGATATGAATTTGTTTGGGTATGACGTGAAGTAGAATCCCCCAAAACCCCACCCCCAACCCCCTCCCCGCATGCAGGGAGGGGGCTATGAATTTTATTGATATTTTAAGCTAAACCATTTCTTTGCAAAAAATCTTTTAACAATCAAAAAGCCCCTCCTCGCATGCAGGGAGGGGGCTATGAATTTTATTGATATTTTAAGCTAAACCATTTCTTTGCAAAAAATCTTTTAACAATCAAAAAGCCCCCTCCTCGCATGCGGGGAGGGGGTTGGGGGTGGGGTTCTATATATGCAACCAACGCTCAATCTCCTCCAAAACCCCTTCAATTTCCTCCAACACCTCCTCATTTTGAAACCGCACCACTCGCAACCCTAGACTCTCCAAAAACTCCTGCCGAATTGCATCTTCCTGGGGGGTATAGTCGTGAATCTCCCCATCAACTTCCACAACTAACCACGCTTTTCTACAGTAAAAATCCACAATAAACCTGTCAATTACGTGCTGACGACGAAATTTAAACTCTGAAAGCTGCTTTCCTTTTAAATTCTGCCAAAGCTTCTCTTCCCCTGGTGTAGGTTGGTGTCGCATCTGTCGTGCTAATGGTTTAAGTTTCTCCCAGAGTTCTGGTGGAGTTCGCCAAGGGTGCCCCAAAACCCCACCCCCTAGCCCCCTCCCCGTATGTGAGGAGGGGGGACAGGAAGGAGAATTTTCGTGTTGATGTTGGGTCATTTTTTTTGCTGGGTAACCTTTGTTTATTTTTCCCAACCAACACAAAGCGATCGCTCTTTACAGAGAAACTTCAAAAAAGCCTATAAATGAATATAAAGTGATTAAAGTTTTGCAATACATAGCCTCCTCCCTGCTTGCGGGGAGGGGATTGGGGGGTGGGGTTCTGTGGAAATTTATTTATAAATAATCAAGAATTGAATAAAGACTCTACCTTTACTATTATAAAACCTTTATATAATAACAGCATAAATAGCTAAATACACTGATTGATATTTGACTTTACTTGAAGCATCAAACAAATAAATCATTTAAGTGTTATTCCTCTTTCAGAAACAATTAGCCTGCTACTATATTTTGAATAGTTGCGTTGCCTCTTATCTCGGTGCATTTATTAAGAGCGACTAAATCGGCTGAAGCAAAGACATCTAAAAAGCAGCGCAACAGATGTTTTCTTATCAACTTTTTTAAAACAATTTTATGAATCGTATACATCAATATCTTCGCAATCTACTAGCGTTTGTCTTCATCACTAGTTATGCTTGTATCCTGACTCCCTGCCAAGCACAAACCTCAATAGAGTCAAATAGCGAAAATATTAATACGATTTATGCCACAGATAAAATACCATCAAACTTAAGCGATTCTAGCAATACAAGCAATAGTAAGCCAGTTGTTTCAGAAGACTCAATCAGTCAAGTTTCTTCTCCCAATCCCAACCCTGCAATCAATCCTAATCCACGTATTCCAATTCAAAGCAGAATTTTCCCCGCAATGCAACAGTGATAGAAGAAAAGTGATGAGTGAGGAGTGATGAATTATAAATTAATTTAACTCCTAACTCCTAACTCCCAACTCCTAACTCCTAACTCCCAACTCCCAACTCCTAACTCCTAACTCCCAACTCCTAACTCCTAACTCCTAACTCCCAACTCCCAAGCAAACCTCCTCATAGCGTTTCCCAGCACTATCCCAAGTAAATTCAGTTTCTACCAATTGTCTAGCATTGCAAGACAATTCATCTCGTAATTGCGGGTTATCAAATAGTTGACTAATAGCAGTGATGTATTCTGCGGGTTGATTTGCCCGTAATGCCCGCAATGGTTTATCTACAGCTAGTCCTTCCAATCCGCGATCGCTTCCCACCACAGGTACACCCGCAGCCATTGCTTCTAGGGTTTTATTCTTAATCCCAAATCCAGTCCGCATTGTCACAACGCAGATTGTAGCTTGATGTAAATAATCTACCATTGAAGGCACTCGCCCAGTAACATGAACTCCTGGTTTTTCTTGAAGTGCTAAAACGAGCGGTGCAGGACGAGAACCAACTATATCAAAAGTCGTATCAGGATAGCGTTTTTGGATTTCTGGCAAAACTTCGTTACAAAAAAAGCAAACAGCATCAATGTTCGCCAAATTATCCATTGCACCGATGAAAATTAAACGGTGTCCCCCTAGATCGCTGGTACGATTGGGGAAAGAAACCAAATCGACACCATTGGGAATAACTGCAATCTCACTATTAGGATGGAATTCTTGCAGTTGAATTTTATCTTCTTCTGTTGTAACCACAATCGCCGAAAATTTAGAACAGTAGCGCTGTTCATAACGACGCAGCAGCGGTAAATTTAATTTATCTCTCAGTGTATTCTCAGTGATGCCTGTTTGTAGTTGATTCCGACAAGTTCCGTAAACAGAACTATGCACATTCACTAAAGTTTTTAGTTGTTTTTGAAAATGCGGTCTGACATAAATCTCATTTACGCTGTGTTCGCAGGTAATTACATCGCATTTTCCAGCCTCTACATAATTATCAATGCAGTTTTGCATATCAACAGAGTAACGGTTGAGTACAGAAGGGGGTGTTCCCTGTGTTATAAATGTACCGAAGCGCTGGATTTTTTTGACTATTCCCGATGCAGACTCTGGCGGACGTTCAAATATAATTAGATTATCCACGCAATCCCGCAACCCTGCTATTTCCGCATCCGTGACATCAGGTTCATATTGAGTCACAATTGTCACAGCATGACGTTGGGTGAGATACTTGAGTAAATTAAATGTCCTCACTTGAGTTCCCCCCCGAGTTGCCGGATAAGGAAATGTCGAGGATAGCATTAATATGTGCATATTACGTAAACAACCGGAAATAATAAGAACTTAAGGAATATATATATACAATTACCTGTAAGGATAACAAATGTCATCATAAGAAACCCTGACATTATATGTTTTATATCAAATTTTAATCAACTGCCAATTGACTGATAAAACTTCTTTGATCTTTATCATTGTCGAGTTATGGGCAAATTTAAATTTTCAAACGAAAATTGTTATTTTGGTAAAACTTTAGGGAAATATCTAAATATAACTAGGTTTGATTTATCAATTAACAAGGATCGAAGAAAATGCAAAAATTCGGTATTTATACCCTTGCCAATGATGCTGTTTACGACCAGTTAGTTGCATTGCTCAACAGCATTGAGAAAAATGTTAGTTCAGATATACCTATTTGTATTATTCCTTATAATGAACAACTAGACTTAGTTAAGCAGGAAATAAAATCTCGAAAGAATGTTACCCTTTTTGAAAATTATGATGCAATAAAACTTTGGGACGATTTTGTCAATGAAGTTTGGGAAGCTCATCCTCGGGCAAAAGATTCTAAATTAACTCGTCCTGGCTGGTACAAAGGTTTTGTCCATAGAAAATTCGCAGCTTTTGATGGAGATTTTGAAAAATTTGTGTTTTATGATGCTGACAGTTTAGCAATGAAGCCGATTGATGACATTGTTGATAAATTAGACAAATACGATTTAGTTTTTAACGATTGGGAACACGCTAAACCAAGAGGAGTCACAGAAGTTAATCTTGATTCGGTTGAGAAAGGAACTCAATTAACAGAAGCCGATTTACGTCCAAAATTGCATTGTGATAGTTTCTTCGGTTCAAAAAAATTACTTTTTGGAGCGAAAGAATTAACCAGTTTAAAAGAAAGATTAATTGAAAAATGTGAAATTGAATGGGTTCGGGGAAGTTCTTGGTGGTCGAGTTCGGGTTTATTTACTTATATGACATTGTATGGTGATATCCCCATGTTCAACTTTAGCCTTAGTCCTAATGGTGAAGATAGAGTTGGCAATTGTGCGAATGCAGACCCATTCGTGAATATTGATAACGTCCTTTACAATAAAGAAGGCTTAAAAGCAATTCATCGTATTCACTACATGAGTTATTCATCTATTGATTTTGCCAGATTGTGCAAGGGTGAAGATGTTGATATTCGCTATAAAGATGAATTTTTGCACTATCGCTTTCTGAACCAGCCAGAGCAAAAACCAAAGCAACTAAAACCAGCTAGTATTGTAGTGAAAACTAATCGATATATCAAAAAAGCTGTGAATAAAATCACAAAAGCTATTGCCTAGTAGTTTGTTTCATTAATTTTGATGGCTAAAAAGGCCCCTAAATCCCGCAATTCTGGAGGACTTTGAATTTTATTCTCCCCCAGAATTGTGGGTAGGGGGCAAAAGTGTCGCAACCCCCTTGGAATTAATGAGATGAACCACTAGTTTTGTTGTTAAGGTGGGTTATACCCAGAATTACACTTAATATTTTTTATAAAAATATGCCTAAAATCACTATTTGTATTCCTACTTTTAATCGGATTAATTTACTACCCTTTGCCATTGAAAGCGTACTTAAACAAACTTACCAAGACTTTGAATTAATTATCTGTGATGACGGTTCTAGTGATGGTACTGTAAAGTTAATGTCACAATATACAGACAGTCGGATTAAATATATCCGTCATCCGCAAAATATTGGTAAAAGCAACAATATGCGGTCTGGGTTTGATGCTGCAAGTGGCGAATATTTTATTAAATTTGATGACGATGATAGGCTAACCCCAGATTTTCTAGCACATACTGCACAAATTCTAGATAACAACTCTGATATAGATTTTGTCGGTACTGACCACTGGATAATTGATATTAATAATATTCGAGATAATGAGAAAACTCAAGAAAATTCTCGTCGTTGGGGTAGAGCGAATTTGCCGGAAGGTGTAATAGAGAATTTACTAGAAGTGGTATTTGTACAGCAAAGTTTTCAAATAGGAGCAACATTATTTCGTCAGCAGATTTTGCAAGAGTCGGGATTCATGCAGCCCAACTGGCAAAATTGCGAGGACAATGATTTATTTGTGCGGTTGGCTGTGGCTGGAAAAAAAGGCTATTATTTGCCAGAATTATTGATGGAATATCGGGTTCATGCAGAACAGCAAAGTGGCAATCGAGCAGTTCGTTATTTATCTGATAAAGTCGAGTATTTAGAAAGTTATCAGTTTGATAATGAAAATTTGGAGAAAATTAGGCAACAACGTCTGACTGAGACAAAGTTATTGCTAGGTTTGCGGTTGATTGAGAAAGGTGAAACGCAAAAAGGACGGGAGTTGGTTTTAGCAGGAAAGTCTTTTTCTGCTGCTAAAGCCTGGACTGGGTTGGGATTATCGTTGTTGCCAGTTGGAATGCGAGGGAAGGCTTTTGATCTAGTAAGGAAGGTACGGGGATGACGCAATTTAGGAAAGCCGCAAAGGTGCTAAGTACAGTACAGCTTTGCATAAATTCGTAGCGTTTTTAAACGCAGAGGGACGCTGAGGTACGCAGAGTTTTTTTAGGAGGATTCGCTACTAATTTGCGAAGTTCTGCACTAAGTTACTATTTTTTTCACTAAGTTTAAGAGCCTCTATAATTGCATCTTTAGTCATCTTTGTTGTAGTTTTTATCCCTCTTTCTTTTGCAATATCTTTTAGTTGTTTTACTGTCTTGGCTTCATAGCCTGTAGGCTTAGTTTTAGCAGGGTCGAGCTATAATCAGCAGTTATACTATCACAAAGACGCATCCAATTTTACAAGTCTAGCAACTAATCCCACTATGTGTAACAAAAAATCTTATGCTGGTAGTAAATGTAATTACATCTGAAAATGTACCCCTCACTGGTATAATCTGACTGCCTTCATGTCAAAAAATCTTAAATAGTGTTTCGTCAGAGTAGCTACAGGGAGGAAACAGATGAAAGGCAGAGGAAATAACTAATGGGATATGTAATTGCAACAGCAAATATGAAAGGTGGAGTTGGCAAAACCACTCTATCAGTCAATTTAGCTACTTGTTTGGCTAAGTATCATGACAAACGGGTACTTGTGCTGGATTTGGACACTCAAATTAGTGCTACACTCAGCCTAATGTCACCAGTAGAATTTGCGAAACGGCGGAAAGTTAGAAAGACGTTTCGCTATTTAATCGACAAAATTATCAATCCCGATCAAAAGCTACAATTGACGATTCAGGATATTATTCAGTCTCCGGTTTGCAACCTTCCAGGTTTGGATTTATTACCGGGAGACATCGACCTTTACGATGAATTTGTCGTTTCAGAATTACTCCACAAACAAGCCCTAGAGTTAGGTGAAAATGACTTTGAAACTATTTGGAATCGTTTTGAAAGAGTCTTGTTGGGTAAAATCTTAGAGCCAATTCGCGAAGAATATGATTTTATTATATTGGATTGCGCTCCCGGCTATAATCTTTTAACTCGTAGTGCCTTGGCTTGCAGCAATTTTTACATTCTTCCTGCGAAACCAGAACCATTATCTGTGGTTGGAATTCAGTTACTAGAAAGACGCATAGCTCAATTAAAAGATAGTCACGAACAGGAGGCACAAATTAATATACAAATGTTGGGAATTGTCTTCATGATGTCTAATGCCAATCTTTTAAATGCTAGATATTACAAACAAGTGATGCAGCGGGTTTCTCAAGATTTTGGTGATGGCAAGATTTGTAAAACTCAAATACCAGTTGACGTTAATGTTGCAAAAGCGGTTGATAGTTTTATGCCTGTCGTTTTAAATAATCCCCAATCAGCAGGTTCAAAAGCGTTTTTGCAGTTGACTCAGGAGTTGTTGCAGAAAGTTTAAAAGTTAGGAATTTAGAGTAGTCCTGTCAAGGTGGAAGTAAAATACGCTTCTTCTTCGTGCCCTTTGCGTCCTACCCTCCCGGAGGGTAGGACGCAAAGGTAAGAAGAAAATTAGCCATTTTAGACCAATTGTTACCTACCTTAACAGGGCTACTCTTAACTCCTAACTCCCAACTCCTAAATTTTAAAACTCCCCTGCTAATGCAGAAACACAACGTTCGCAAATTGTAGGATGTTCAGCAGATTCGCCAACGTGGGTGGAATAGTTCCAACAGCGATCGCACTTCTGACCCTCTGCATCCACTACCCCAATCCCCCATTCATTACTACGCACACTGTACTTCAACCCCTCCAACGGTTGCGGAGTATCCAGCAAGTCTACTTGTGAGGTGATAAATAAGTAGCGGAGTTCGTCTACACCATTATTGCTGTCATTACGTGCTTTCACTGAGGCTCGTAACTGCTCGGAAGGTATGTGTAGCAAAATTTTTGCTTCTAAAGAAGAACCAATTTTTTTGTCCACCCTGGCTTCTTCTAGCACCTTATTCACCTCAGTCCGAATTTGACGTACCTGTTGCCAGACTTCGCCTAATTCTGGGTTGTGCCATTTTTCCTCTAACTGTAGCCAACCTGCTTCAAACACCGAATTATAAGGTGTTTTGTAGGGGAGAAATTGCCAGATGTCTTCTGCCATATGACATAACACAGGGGCGATCGCTCGTGCTAAATTTTCTAAAGCAATCTTCAACACAGTTTGACAACTGCGACGACGGAAACCATCAGGGGAACTGATATACAGTCTATCCTTTGCCGCATCTAGATAAAAATTCGACAAGTCAACTACGCAGAAATTCTGAACTGTTTGGAAGAAACGGAAGAATTGGAAACTGTCAAAGGCTTCTGTCACTTCCGAAAACACCTCAGTCATCCGGTGCAGCATATAACGGTCAAGTTCTGGCAATTCCTCAAACGGTACAGTGTCTTTCTCGGGGTCAAAATCGTGTAAGTTACCCAACAAGAACCGTGAAGTATTCCGGATTTTGTTCCGCACATCCGCAAGTTGCTTGATGATGTTTCCACCCAAGCGCATATCTGAGTTGTAGTCTACCGATGACACCCACAACCGCAGCACATCAGCACCATAAGCCGGTTCTTTCTTCTGGTCTTTGCCACCTTCGATTAGCACCTTTGGGTCAACTACATTCCCCACAGACTTACTCATCTTACGCCCTTGTTCATCCAGCACAAAGCCATGAGTTAACACAGTTTTATAAGGGGCACAGTCATTTACTGCCACACTGGTGAGCAAACTCGACTGAAACCACCCACGATGTTGGTCACTTCCTTCTAAGTACATATCTACTGGGTAGCCCAACTCTGGACGCTGTTTCGCCACAGCCGCCCAAGATGAGCCGGAATCAAACCATACATCCATTGTGTCCGTACCTTTTCGGTATGACTTGCCGTCATTGCGATATTTTTCCGGCAATAATTCAGCTACCGACAATTCCCACCAAGCATCAGAACCTTTAACAGCGATGATTGCTTGGACGTGGTTGATAGTTTCTTCATTTAACAGTAGTTCCCCCGTTGCTTCGTCGTAGAATACCGGGATAGGTACACCCCAAGTCCGCTGACGGGAGATACACCAGTCGGAACGGTCGGCAACCATCGGAGTGATGCGGTTTTCACCTTGTGCCGGAATCCACCTTACTTTAGCGATCGCTTTTAATGCCTCATCCCGAAATCCTTCTAGCGAAGCAAACCACTGTTCGGTAGCGCGGAAAATTGTCGGTTTTCCCGTCCGCCAATCGTAGGGATATTTATGTTGGTAGGCTTCCTGTTTCAGCAAAGAACCAGCCTCTCCAAGGGCATCAATCACCGCTTGATTCCCATCACCCAACACATTCAACCCAACAAATTTACCCGCTTCCTCAGTAAAATTACCACTGTCATCCACAGGCGCAAGGATGGATAAGCCGTAGCGCTGACCCACAATGTAATCTTCTTGACCGTGACCGGGGGCCGTATGGACTAAGCCGGTACCCGATTCCGTTGTGATATAGTCGCCACCTACGACAACCGGACTTTCTCTGTTATATAAGGAATGTTTATAGGTAGAATGTTCTAAATCTTTCCCTTTGAATGTGGTTTTTACAGTCAATTCAACGCCCAAAGTCGCCGACAAGCTTTCCACCAAATCAGCCGCAACAATGAGATAGCGGAACCTCACCCCCTCAGTCCCCCTCTCCGTTAACAGAGAGGGGGAGGTAACTTCCACAACCGCATAATTCAAATCAGCATTCACCGCCACCGCCAAATTCCCCGGAATTGTCCAAGGTGTCGTCGTCCAAACCGCCACACCCAACTCCGGTAAAAACTCACCCAACGCAGGCTTAACTGATTCAGATAAACTCACCATCGGAAAAGCAGCGTAGATACTTTGCGAAATATGCCCTTCCGGATATTCCAACTCAGCTTCCGCCAACGCCGTATTAGAACTCGGACTCCAGTGAACCGGTTTCAAGCTGCGATAGATGTATCCTTTTAGAAACATCTGCCCGAAGACATTGATTTGTGTCCCTTCATATTCTGGCTGCATTGTCAAGTAGGGATGTTCAAAATCGCCCCACATTCCGTAACGCTTGCAGCTTTGGCTCTGTTCCTTTACCGCAGCCAGGGCAAATTCTTTCGCTTTGGTACGCAGTTGCAGAGGTGTCAAAGTTTGCCGTTCGGCTTGCTTCATATTCTGCAAAACTTTCAACTCAATGGGCAGACCGTGACAATCCCAACCAGGTACGTAGCGAACTTTCTGCCCACGCAACAGTTGATAGCGGTTAATAGTATCTTTGAGAATTTTATTTAGAGCATGACCAATATGCAGAGAACCATTTGCGTAGGGAGGTCCATCATGCAGTATAAATAATTCGCCTGGGTTATCTTGGGACAGGCGAGCGAAAATTTTATTGTCTTCCCAAAATTTCTGGATTTCAGGTTCCCGCTTGATAGCGTTTGCTCGCATATCAAAGTTAGTTTTGGGCAGGTTTACAGTATCTTTGTAGTTTCCAGTTTCTGTCACAGTGCTGATGTCAGTTATTCATATAGGATCGCTTATTCTCACTATTATCTGTGAGAATTTCCCCGGTCTTCAACTTAGTTTTTTGAATGAAGCCCCCACCCCCCCATTTTGGGAACTACGGTATACGCACAAGTTGTTAAAAATTCTTGCTTCGCGTCCTTCGTATCTTCGCGGTTCAAACAAAATATATTTTCTTTTTTAACCGCGTAAGCGGAGCGCTTCCGGAGGGTAGGGCACAAAGGACGCGAAGAAAGAAATTGTTTTTGCGTAGCTCAGGGTAGCTCAAAGCCTTACCTAGCGACCGACGAACAAGCCTTTTAAAACAAGGATTTTAGGACTTGTGTACACCACCGTAGCAATCCTGGGGGAGAGGAAAATTAAAATTCAAACTCCCCCAATCATGTTCGATTTAAGGGGCTTGGCTTTGTACTTCAAAGTGTAACACACTTGTTGCAAATTTGCGGGTTACACTCTGCTACAGATCCGTTGGAGTTTCAGGAGGCTTTTCTTCAGGAAGCGGTGTTGTTGGAGTCGCTTCAGCGTTAGGAACTTCAACCGAACCCATTGGGGGTTGTGTTTCCTCAATTGCAGTATCCACTTTCTCGGCTTCGACAATTTCAGTAATTGGGAAATCCTCCGGAGCCTCGACTATAACAGTGTCAGTTTGCAATACCGTATTGGTAGGTGTTGCCTCCACTGCTGATTCTGATGAGGAAATGCGTCGATCGACAATTTCAACAACAGGTGTATCTTTGGGTATAGGGGTAGTAGTCGCTGCTTGTTGTTTCGGTTTTTGCTGGAACTTATTTTTAACACCATTGAAAGCATTACCCAAACCCTTTTGCAACCGATAACCCCGCTCCAGAAGTGAAACATTAGAGGCTGTTTCCGCACTGGGTATAGGGGTCTGTTGTGCCAGTGGTGTCAGTTGCCTGCGTAACAGCAAAGTTTGGCTGACCGACCAACCCAAAAGCGTCACTGAAGCGACATGACCCAACAAAAGACCTCCAGAAATTCGTCGGGCAAACACCCACAATACCAAAGCGTAGAAAAATCCTACACCACTCCAAATAAAATCATTCTTGCGGTGGATTTCTGGAAAAAAGAAAGCTGATAGGTATATAGCTAAACTACCAAGACCGACCGCCAACGCTAGGACATATGCCAGCATTTTATGGTTACTCCTTATTTGAATTAGGTGAGTTGAAAGTAGGAAGCTCTCCTCAATCAATTTTGCAAATTTTGTCAGACAATTGTTGACGTGGATACAAATTAAAATTTATTATCTGTGTAAATTGCGGGTTTTTGCATCGCGCATGAACTCTTAATGTCTTCTTTAGGAGAGAACCGAAAATCTCGGACTACCCTTAAAGATAAAAGCAACAGCAAGAGTTAACCAGAAATTTTTTATGACACTACAAAGCTTTGGTGTGATTGGATTAGCCGTTATGGGAGAAAATATCGCTCTGAATGTAGAGCGTAATGGCTTCCCGATCGCAGTGTACAACCGCTCGCGCGAAAAAACTGATGCCTTTATGGCAGAGCGTGCCCCAGGCAGAAATGTCAAAGCTGCTTTTAACCTGGAAGATTTTGTTGCTTCCTTGGAACGTCCCCGCAAAATTTTGGTAATGGTGCAAGCTGGTAAGCCAGTGGATGCGGTCATTGCCCAACTAAAACCTTTGCTGGATGAAGGCGATATCATTATTGACGGTGGTAACTCTTGGTTTGAAGATACCGATCGCCGCACCCAGGAATTAGAACCTGCTGGGCTGCGGTTTTTGGGTATGGGTGTGAGTGGTGGTGAAGAAGGAGCGCTGAATGGCCCCTCTCTGATGCCTGGTGGTACAGAAAGTTCTTACGAGTATCTCGCACCGATTTTTACCAAAATAGCCGCACAAGTCGATGATGGTCCTTGTGTAACCTACGTTGGACCTGGTGGTGCCGGTCACTACGTGAAGATGGTACACAACGGTATTGAGTATGGCGATATGCAATTAATTGCTGAAGCCTACGATTTGCTCAAAAGTGTTGCCGGACTAGACCACAATCAACTACATGAAGTATTTACTGAGTGGAACACCACTGACGAACTCAACTCATTTTTGATTGAAATTACTGCCAATATTTTTCCTTACCTTGACCCAGGTACAAAAAAACCATTGGTTGAGTTGATTGTGGACGCTGCAGGACAAAAGGGAACCGGACGTTGGACGGTACAAACTGCCTTGGAATTGGGGGTTGCTATTCCCACAATTACAGCAGCAGTAAATGCCCGGATTATGTCTTCCATCAGAACAGAACGGATTGCCGCATCTAAGGAACTTAATGGTCCTGGTGGCAAGTATCAAGGTGACACCAAAGAGTTTGTTAACATGGTGCGGGATGCTCTGTACTGTTCTAAAATCTGTTCTTATGCTCAAGGGATGGCACTGTTATCCGCAGCTTCCAAGACCTACAATTGGAATTTAAATTTGGGCGAATTGGCTCGGATCTGGAAGGGTGGTTGTATTATTCGTGCTGGTTTCTTGAATAAGATTAAGAAGGCATTTAGCGAAAATGCAGCATTGCCTAACCTGCTTTTAGCTCCTGAATTTAAGCAAACAATTCTCGACAGACAAACCGCTTGGCGCGAAGTTATCATGACAGCCGCCAAATTGGGCATTCCAGTCCCAGCATTTAGCGCATCATTAGATTATTTTGACAGCTACCGTCGCGATCGCCTACCCCAAAACCTCACTCAAGCACAACGTGACTACTTTGGGGCACACACTTATCAACGTACTGATAAGGAAGGAACTTTCCACACCGAATGGGTGCCCATCACTGAAGCTAAGAAGTAAAGTTTGAGAAAGTTTTAAGCTGTTCCACCTTGAATTTGCACCCACAAGATTTGTAGAAATTTTATCGGTGCAAATTAGATGTGTTTTAGCTTAGTGTAGAGTATAGTGACTCTGAGTTTCAGGGTCACTTTTTTTAATGGCAACCTGCTACAGTCAATACTGATTTAAGTCGATGATTGCAGGTTCAGTTACAATACTACAATTTTTGATTTGACTTAGCGAATTCCAAATTTATTAAGCATAAAATATACTTAAGATGCGTTAAGTTTTAGTAAAGTTCAAAAGAAGTTATACCAATTCTGTATGAAGATGCACATAATCAAGACCCCCCTGTAGTCCCCCCTTGCCAAGGGGGGACTACAGGGGGGTAATATATGCAGCTTCACAAAGAAACGGTATTACGGGGTGGGATTTGTATGAGTGCCGGAATTTTAACTGATTAACCGGACGTGATATTATTACCTGAACGAGGAATACGACCATTAAACTTTTGTTGATCGAAAACAAAAGCTGTAGTTGCAGGAGATGGAATGATAATACCTGTCTGCTCAAAAGCTTGATTAATAGCACAAACTACCTGAGTTTTTGTTCGCAGTACTTTATCTTGCTTTGGTAATGTCCAGTAGCGCACTATTAACTTAATTAAGCCTGTACCAAATTCAGCATCAACTATCGGTGCAGGATTAGATAAGACTCCTTCCACAGATACAACTGCATCCAACAATACTGGAAAAACTATCGAGACAGATGTGTTGTAGTCAATTTCTACACTCAAATCAGTCCGACGATGTTGCATAGCTGTCAAAATTTTTACTGGCTTGGTAAATAAAATTGAATTAGGTAGCAGAATCCGCTCTCCTTGATAGGTAAGGATTTGAGTAGTGCGAAAGCCTATTTCCTCAATAGTGCCTTCAAAAGCTTCGACTATAATCTGATCCCCTGGGTTAAATGGTTCTTGTAAAAGTAGTAGTGCTCCAGCAATAAAATTCTTCCCAATCTCCTGAAAAATTAAACCAATTGCGACTGATGTTAAGCCAAATAAAGCAAGGATATCTCCCAAACGTAGGCTTGGAAAAGCGGTCACTCCTGCGATTAAAATTCCAATTATCCAAATTAAAATATAAGCACTTTGAACAATTAAGGAGTGCAGTGATTGACTGCTAATAACTCTAATTAATGTCGCATGAGTCAATTTTCGACAAATCCTAGCGAATCGACGAGTTAAAAGAATAATAATGAACGCAATTATTAACCTTGGGATAGCTTCAATACTACTACCTAAGATTTCCAACAAACTATTTTGAATTTGTCTAACCAGGAGACTCATAAAATTGAAACAAATAAGTATTAAAACTCAGATATCTATAAAACCATTACCACATATATTGATATTTTTCCACCACCGAATGGAGTAATCTTATTGCCTGAGATTCTCAAAAAATCGTTTTGTACTGTATATCTAAAGGTTCTAGCTAGTTGTTAAGAAATTTTCTAACCTGAACGTAAGAAATCGTCTAAGCATAGGAAAAGATTTATATGACAAGTAATGTTTCTGGTGACATTAAGAACAACAATGTGAATGGATCGCTGTTGATTGGCGTCCTTCTTGCAGTTTTAGGAATTGCGGCGATCGCTGTACCTGCTGTCTCCACAATCGTTGCTGAGACTTGGATCGCTGTCATTTTGTCTAGTGCCGGAGTCGCAAAGCTAGTTTATGCATTCCAGACCCGTGACCAAGGAGGCTTTATTTGGAAAGTTTTATTAAGTGCCCTTTATATTGCGACTGGTGTAATGCTAGTAAGTTACCCTTTAACGGGTGTCCTGACGCTGACTCTGTTGCTTGGTAGCTTTTTGCTCACAGAAGGTACATTCAATCTCATCCTCGCATTCCGGTTACGTCCGCAACAGAACTGGACATGGGTACTAGTTGACGGCATCATAACCTTAGTGTTGGGCGCAATGATTTGGTTTCAGTTCCCTTTCAATGCACCTTGGTTAATTGGAACATTAGTTGGTGCTAGCGTTTTGTTCACCGGCATTTCCCGTGTGATGCTATCTTTAAATGCCCGTTCTACTTTAAATTCACAAGACCAAGCTGCTTAAATTAACCTTGATGCTCACGGCAGGGGCTGCAAGATCCCCAATTTAGTAAAAGTTGTCGGGGATCTGACCTTCACACTACTTAGATGGAAGCCATAAAGCATTATTTATAGTCCATTTAATGGACTTGCGCTATTAGACAGGGACTTCTAGTCCCTGGCTGGCGGGTAGGCACATTAATCGATCGCGACTTATAAAATTATTGATTCTCAGGTGGATTATTACTTAAGTATTTAGCTTTTAATTCTTCTAATTCTGTATCTATTTTGCTTTTAGTGTTAGATTGTGGTTGCTGCGGTTGAGATTGATTGTTACTCGCATTTGGTTGAGGTTTTCCGCTTAGAAATAGAGTTTTCATTTCCTCTAATTCTTTATCAATTTGGCTGTTAGATTTAGCTTGTTGAGCAGGTGGAGATAATGGTGGATTTGGTGGAGTAATAATTTTCGCTCCTTCTTTGGGGCTAATTTGTGTAACCTGATTCAAGTCTTGGAAAACTTCCACTGCTGTTTGATAGCGCCGCATTGGGGTACTTTCTAGCATTTTGTTGATGATGCGGCTCAATTCACTGCTGACTGGATATTTCAAGTATTTTTGCCAAATCCAAGTAGCATTATTAATATCGTAGGAATCAAAAGGCGATCGCTCGGTTAACAACATAATACAAGTAGCGCCTAAACTATAAATATCGCTGGCAAAAATAGCGTTTCCTCTAATTTGTTCTGGGGCCACATATTCTGGACTCCCAATACTTGTGCCGCTGCGATGTAACGACGTGTTCGTGACAATTTTAGAAGCGCCAAAATCTACTAAGAAAAGTTTGCGATCGCTTCTTTTGAGGATAATATTTTCGGGCTTTATATCGCGATGAATCACCTGTTTTTGATGGCAAAATCGTAGTACTGGTAGCAAATCATTCAGCAAGCTCCGGATCTGCGTTTCGTTGAAAGCGCCATTTTCGGATACTTCCTGAGCTAAATTTTGCCCATCAATAAATTCTTGTACGAGATATTGCCTATCATCTTGTGTAAAATATGCGAGCAACTCGGGGATTTGCGGATGTTCGCCCAACTCATCCAAGCGCACCGCTTCTTGAGTGAACAACTCGACAGCTTTGTCTAAGGTGTTTGTACCTTGGGCTTGCGGGTAAAATTGCTTAATAACACAGGGCGGTTTTGAGGGTTTATCTTCATCAATAGCCAAGAAGGTTCTACCAAAACCGCCTTGCCCTATCGGTCGGATGCCACGATAACGTTCCTTGAGGAGTAATTTGGCACCACAAGTAAGGCAAAATTTACCATCATTCGTATTTTTGGGCTTGGGACAGCGGGGATTAAGGCAGTAGCTCATGTAAAATTGGCGAATGCTCTTACTTTATTGTGCCGTGCGATCGGCTCCAACGGTTGTATTTAAACCATCACCCTTTTACAGTTATCGCTTAAATACAGGTTTAAGTACGGAGCCTCAACTATCAGAATAACGTGAGAGGATAAAAACCCCGTGTTTTTAAGCAATAGTGATTTCCATTTGGATAAAATACACTACGACGGGCATAGAGAACCTCTCCCCACAAGAGCTTCATTATTTTACAAGTTCATTTTCCCTCAAATAAACTACCTTAAATGTGTTTCACTAGAAAAAGTGACTGTTCGCTAATTTGCAGAAAAGTTATACCTATAGCAGCAGGGTATATTCCGATAGTTGAAGGGATTAGTTTCATCCAATTCAAACCAGCCCATTACTCACCAATTTGGTAAGTAATGCCCTGAAAATAAATCTTTAGTTAGATTCAAATATTGATTAAAACTAATCTCATATTTGGTTCATGCCCAACCCAAAAACTTAGACAACAAGTTGAGGCAAGAATAAATCATGGAAACAGATTATAGTTCTCAATCACATGTTGCACTTCATAGTGAAGTGCCCTTTGAAATCCGTCAGGCTGTATTTGAAAACCGGATTGCAGATGAACACGCAGATATTAAGCGTAGTGGTGAATTTGCAAGTAAAATCAAACATATAGCTGAGGAATATGATGAAAAGCTCCGGAAGTTCATGGGAGCAGAAAAATACGGGCAATTCCGTGAATACATAGCAGAAAAAATGCGGGAGCAGGCAAAAGTGCTGGTGCCACCGCGCGGACCTGAAATGTCGAGAGAGGAGCTAAATCAGCTTCGCGTTCAACGAAAAGAAATGGGGCTGGCTTTCCTCAACAAATTGGGGATCGATCTGAAGGAACTCAAAGCGTTGAATGAGTCTGCGCGTAGCCGCTTCGCGAAACTAACTTTTTCTGGTTCAAACAAAGATAGTCAATCGATGATGGTACTACCTGAGGATGTTCCTTCATCAATCCGCAGCGACAAATTAGATATTGTTGCACCAGCCGTAGCTTGGTCGGTTTTTACGGCTCCATACCCAGGCTGGGCATGGAATTATTCTTGGTATGTGAGAGGATTTAGTGCCAGTTATGACCGTTTCCTTAACTCTGCTTCGGGTCTTGTCGGCAGTTGGACTTACTTAACTGACGGTGATGCAGGGGATAACGATGCTGCTTGGGTCAGATACAATACATCGGTTGGCTTCTGGTATCAAATGCCAACAGCTGGCTTGCTTGATGTCTGGATTGAAGGACAACCTGCGAGCGATCGCCATTATCTCTCGCTTTATGACGAATGGGGATGGTCGGATTCATCTGTAGAGCAGCATAACTATGTCACGATGAAAGCCACCGCAGGAAGTACCTCCAGCGGATTGAGTTTAGCCCTGATGTCTTGGTTCACCGAAAGTGGCTACACGGACGGTCATTGGGATGTGAGCTACCTAACACTCGGCTCTAGCTACTGGGCTCACCTTTATTCCGATATTAGCTTCGCGGCAGGACAGTGGGTATATGTGGAAGTCGGCAACCGCAATTGGAATTACTGCTTTGCCAACGATGTATCGGAATATAGCTTTACGGATTTCCGCTGGTTCATTAAGTCAGTTTATGTAAGACCCAGCTGAGGTTAAGAGTTGACATCTTCCCCACCCTATTCGCTCTTTGGGTGGGTTTCCTATTAACCAGGAGTTGACTTGCTTGAAAGATTTTCATCACCCAAGTATTTACCATCAAATTAATTAGATGGACTCATTTGCAACTGGTTAGTTACTTATGCTTTTAATTCATAACTCCTAACTCTTAATTCATAACTCTTGTTGCACGGTAGTCAACGAATTTACCTGACTCTTCATCAACCTCTGCACGCTCACCAAAGCCCGATTCAACTCATAATTTTTTATCTCAGGATTCTGTAAATATGCCTGCTGTTCCTCCTCAATCATCAGCACATCTTGCCGCACCAAAGCATCAAGCAACTTTTTCGCAGAACCAAACAAACTATCTTTCACAAATTTCCTAAACAACAGAGGTAATTTGTGCAACCGCCAGAAAGAGTTTAATGAAGTAAAATGAACTAAATATGCCTTGGTTTCTGTCTCATTCACGGGACACAATAAACAATAAATTTTGAAATCTTGCCCCAATTTAGAAGCCCAGTGCGGATAAATATAACTCACATCCAACGGTTCCGGATGCAACCGTCGTAAAGCTGGAAAAAATAACTGAGAAATTGACCAAATTTTATCTATTTTATAATAACTTTGTGCGGTATAATGAACATCAACACAATTATCATCTTCATGAATATCTTGCAGTTCTGCTGACGCCCACGCTTGATAATCTTGATGTAAATGTCCGTGATACATATCCATCAAATTTTCAATTAAATAAGAATAATGGGCGTTACAGTTAATAATTGCAACACTCGCAATGTAATTCAAATTTTCCCATTCAAGAAGACCCATCGGTTGTAGTGGAGACGTTATATGTAACATCTCTACATCTCCAGGAAACAACCAAATAAAACCGTCTTGTTCTTTAACAGGGTAGTGGCGAATTTTACAATTTGGTAATTTCTGATTCTCTGCTAAGTACGGAACTGCAGCACATTCCCCAAAAGAATTAAAGCGCCAACCGTGGTAAGCGCATTCCAATTCATCCCCAATTACTTGCCCGTGACTCAGTTTGACCCGGCGGTGAGGACATCTATCTTCTAAAGCGTGGACAATTCCCATACTGTCGCGGTAAAGTGCGATCGCCTGTTTCCAAAGTGTTACAGTAACTGGCTTATTAGATACGTTAATACTACGTGCAACCACGTACCAATGATTCGGGTTAATCCCCAAGGAACGGACATCACCACTTTGCACAACTCGATAAACCGATGTCATAAGCTTGCACATCCCCTACATATGCAGTCAACGATATCTTACAAGGTATCTCTGACTCAACCAAGACTTTTGACAAGATTCTTACCTTGGGAGCTAAAACTAATCTTGTTCGTAGGTTATAAAGTATGTCTAGATGAGAGCATTATAATTTATCACTCCATATCTGTATGACAAGTTACCAAACCGAATCAGAAGCGATCGCAACTTCATCCCCAAATGAACTTACTCCCCAGACAATCGGCATTAACCATGTGGAGGTGATCGAAAACGTCATCGACACCCTAGAGCAAGATGACAGCGCGATGGTGAGTCACTCAGAGGAAGGTGGTTATCTTTGGAAGTTTAACTATGGCAGTGTCGAAGTCTTTGTGAAACTGTCAGGAACAAGCGATGAGGATACTATCACCGTCTGGGCTACTGTGTTAAAGTTGCCCGTACAAGATGAATCAAAATTAATGCGTCATCTGTTGGAGATGAACTGCTCGAGTACCTTGGAGGCCCGTTTCGGTATTATTGAAAATCAAGTGGTTGTTATAACGACACGCACCTTAGCTGAATTGTCCACTGGCGAAGTCTCGCGACTAATTACCATTGTGGCAACCATCGCCGATAACAACGACGATACTTTAAAATCTCAGTTCGGAGCCTAGTCGTTTCTTTTCAAGTTAGGAGTTAGGAGTTAGGAGTTAGGAATTATGAATTATGAATCAGTATTTAATTAAAAACTCCCCACTCCCCACTCCTAACTCCTAACTCCTAACTCCTAACTCCTAACTGCTAACTCCCAACTCCCCACTCCTAACTCTTGACTCCCCAACTTTGGCGACTAATTCCATTAATAAATGCTTCTGGCGATGAACAGATGGCAATAGACCGTTGGTTGTTAGAACAACACCAAACGGGAAATCAGCCACCATCCCTGCGATTTTATACCTGGTCACGAACCGCGATTTCTCTAGGTTATCATCAACATAAGTACCCCGAAACTTGGCAAAATTTGACTTGGCAAGGTGAAAAAATCGATATAGTGCAGCGTCCTACTGGCGGACGAGCAGTACTGCATCAAGGTGATTTAACTTACAGTGTGGTAACCTCGGGAATTAGTGGCAGTCGTATTCAGATGTATCAAAAGATTTGTGAATTTTTGATTCAAGGCTGGCGATCGCTTGGCGTAGAATTGGACTACGGTCAAGCTGGGCGGGGCTACATCCACAATCCCAACTGTTTTGGCACAGCGACTGGTGCAGATTTAGTCACTGTCGATGGGGCAAAACTCATCGGTAGCGCTCAACTGACAAGCAATGGAGCAATTCTCCAACATGGTTCGATGCGTTTGCACAGTAATCCAGATTTGTTTGCTCTGGTGTTTGGTGCTGAGTCTTTTACAAGCGTCCAACTTCCTCAAAGCTTAACTATTGAAAAGATTATCGAAGCTTTAATTGCTGCTGCTATTGATTGTTTTGGTATTCAGTTTGAGATGCGCGAACTGTCTGTTAATGAGATGAAAATGATTTTAGACTGATTTTCATCTCTTGGCGGAAAAAGGGAGGAAGCCATATTGACAAGAAGCAAAAAAATATGAGATTATAATCTTGATAAGGAAGAACTAATTTATATAAAAAATAAACGTGAATATATTTTTATTCCCAAAAAAACCGCTGCTCTCGGGGCATGCGGTTTTCTCAATAGTAATGTTTGTATTCATGTACCTGCCAATTTTGGTACTTGCCTTTTATAGCTTCAACAAATCGTCCTATAGTGCAACTTGGGAAGGATTTACTCTCAATTGGTATCGCCAATTGTTCGCTGATGAGCGAATATTGTCAGCGCTGAAGAATAGTTTGATTGTAGGAATTAGTTCGGTCTGTATTTCCAGCGTATTGGGAACCTTGATGGCAGTGGGTTTAGCACGTTATCAATTTTTTGGCAAGACGTTGTATCGAGGAATTGCTTACCTACCGTTAATTATTCCCGATATAGCGATCGCAGTAGCAACTCTGGTTTTTCTAGCAGCGTTTGCCATACCCTTGAGTATTTGGACAATAGTCACAGCCCAAGTGGTATTTTGTCTGGCATACATAGGGCTTGTGGTTTCTTCTAGACTGACGAACCTAGACCCCCACCTCGAAGAAGCAGCACTAGACTTAGGAGCAACACCAGTTCAAGCCTTTACCCTGGTATTATTACCACAATTAATGCCGGCAATTGTTGCGGGATGCCTTCTAGCATTTGTCCTCAGCTTAGATGATTTTCTGATCGCCAGTTTCACAGCCGGTAGCGGTTCCAACACCCTACCGATGGAAATTTTTAGCCGCATCAGAACCGGAGTGAAACCTGATATTAACGCCCTCAGCGTCATTTTGATATTAGTATCGGGAATAGTCGCATTTGTCGCGGAATCAATTCGCGCTTCCCAAGAGAAAAACTCGAGTCAGTAAACCGGGTTTTCATATAAATAATTAGAAACGGCTTTTCTCCACTTGGCTATCTCAACAGTGGAGGATTTTTAATGGCTATCCCTTATGACTGGTAAAGCTGGTAATATGAAATGATTATATTGTGCAACAATATGAAGTCTGCCAGTCTAAGCAAGATTTATGTTTCAACGCAGTTTTGGTGTCAGGAAGAAACCGACCCGTTAGGACGGGCATTACAGGATAAAAGCCTCATACCGAAGGAAGCAACGACATGGTTTTTGGGATACCCGCATTGCCCAAGCACAAGCTCAGGTGCTGGCTGGCAAGATTGACCAGGGCAACCGCAGTGCGGTGACAGGGGGCAAACAAATGGACGGTTTCATCCTAACCTTGACAAATTTTTTACTTGCAGCACGAAGCACCATCTCCACTCTACTACTTAGAAGAAGAAGCAGCAGCACTAGATTTGGGAGCAACACCAGTCCAAGCCTTTACCCTGGTATTATTACCACAATTAAGCTTATCCGTAGCTTGCTTCTGCAAAGCATTACCGTATTGGCATCACCCCTACCGTCCGAAACCGTTCATGAAAGATTTCCCTTCACATTCCTGAAATTGCATAAGGTTAATTTCCTCAGAATTATTAAAAGATGAGGATTGAAGATAATTGTAAAATCAGGTACTCAGTATGTTTTGTATAAAAATCACTTGCTTTGTCTATAGGAACATCTGCAATGTGAAAATTAACAATGACCACTAAATAAAATACTTATGGGTGATGCTTCAAGATATTGGAAATTGCTGAGGATTGATGCGGGAGGAAACCGGAAAATTCTGGAAATCCCTGCTGCTAGGTCATTTTTCACCCAAATATTTGGCGAATTGACGGATGATGTGACCGACAGAGACATTCAGCGTCAATTGATGGATTTGTGTCGAGATAGTTCTGGTCAAACAGCTTTACTTGCAGAATGATATTGACCGAGCTGCCGAAATTAGCTCTAGCATTCCCAATCAGTTGAAACAATGGCAAGTTTATCTCAATTGTTTGGCTTTATCTGCTTTTGAGGAATGGTTAGAGGAAAGGGCAGAATCACTAACGATTCATCTAGATAAATGTACGATTTTACAGCCAGCTTTGGCGTATTTTATTAATGGTGTTGCTAATTTACAAGTTGGTGAATTTAAGGTTTGTTTGATTGCTACTGGTAGTCTCAGTGATGAAATGGTGAGTTTGCCGAGAGTCGTTGTAGATTTACCTGAGTTTATTCCCCATTTTTATGTTTTAGTGGAGGTGTTAGAAGAACAGCAAACTGCAAATGTTTATGCTTTCTTATCCTATTGCGAATTAATGAAGACCTTATATGTAACGTCTCTACAATCAGATGGGAATTATCAATTACCAATATCATGTTTTGATAATAATTCAGACCGTTTGTTGCTATATTTACGTTGTTTGGAAGTATCAGCAATCTCTTTACCTGCAATTCCCAAAAACCGAACTGAGATTTTGGCAAGCGTACAAAATCAATTACTTGAATTATTGCCTGAATTGCGAACGCCTGAACGGGAATTGTCTGAAGTTTTAACCTGGGAACAAGCAACTGCTGTGTTTACTAATCCGGAATTACTGAATTGGGTTTATACCTCACAGCAAAAAAATCATCCTCCTGTAAGTGCGTTTTTACGGGATTTAATCAAATTAATTACCGAACCAGCAGTTAACGCTGGACGTTGGTTAGGGAATGAGTTAGATGAGTTAGCACAGGGACTTTCTTGGGTGCTGTTACCAAGTTTTGTATCAGCTTCAGGAATGCGTCCAATGCGTAGTCCAGAGGAAGAATTTGAGGTAATTACTGCCCAACTACGACAGAGGGGTTTGGAAATTCCCATACAAGCAAGGGGTGCGTATCAAGATATATTGTTAGCTGGTATTCCTCTGCGGATATATGCGGTAACTTGGCATTTGCTAGGAGAATCTGAGCAACGGGAGTGGAGTTTATTGTTAATTTTGGGCGCTCCTGCTTTGAGTAGTTTACCTTCTGATATTAAACTTAGGGTTAGCGACCAAACGGGTATTTTAGACGAGTTGGGATTAAATGCAGAAAGCGAAGATTCTTATATCTTTACCCGTGTAGTGGGTAATTGGGATGAGAAGTTTTTGGTAAGTGTGAGTCTAATGGATGGGGTTGAGACGACTTTACCACCGTTTGCGTTTGATTTGGGGAGATAGGGGCATATTACAGAACTTGCTGTACTTCACTATCTTTCAAGATATTGATTAGCACAGGAAAAACTGGCAAGTTGTATTTCTCTTCTGATAGAGCGATATATGCTCGCATCCGTTTTGGCATGTTTGACTTGTAGCGCAAATTTCGCGCTAGGATGAGATGAGCGAGAGAGGTTTTGTTGTCATGAGTAAGAGGACTCAACTAGTGGAGGCAATTGCAGCCCTGCCGGAGGAGCTAGTTGACCAAGCGTTGACCTATGTGCAGATGTTGCAAAATCCGGTTCAGATTACACCAGGAGTTTGCGGGGGACAGGCACGGATTCGGAATACGCGGATTCCGGTATGGACTTTGGTGGCATATCGGAAACTCGGCGCACCAGACGAGGAGTTGTTAGCAAACTATCCTGGGTTGACTGCGGCTGATCTTAGTGCGGCTTGGGATTATTATGAGCAAAATCGTGAACAGATCGATCAAGTAATCGCCCAGGATGAGTCAATTTAATGGCATTACAGTTTTATTCTAACGAAAATTTCCCGCTCGTAATGGTTAACTTGCTTAGAGCAGAGGGACATGATGTCTTAACTTCCTATGAAGCAGGTGAAGCGAATCAAGGTATTCCTGACGATCAAGTTTTGCAGTACGCGAAAGCTACGAATCGCATTCTAATTACGGAAAATCGCCAGGACTTTATTGATTTGCATTGCACCGTGTCCAATCATGCAGGCATTATCATTTTTAAGTACGATCGCGATTATGCTGAGAAAATCAGGGTAATGACTGATTTTCTGAATAATGAGGACGGTCAATCTTTGAAGAATCGTCTGTTGCGGGTCATGAAGCAAAATACGAAGGGGATCGGGCCTAGTTTTGTTGAGCAGGAGTATGGCAGAGGTTGACTATTATTACTTACTGGTCAAACGCTACAAGAAGTGCAATCAGTTATATAAAAATTATTACTGTGTAATTTAGGAAAGTAGGTTTTTTTAATACACGTATTCACTACCGTAAGTTGTCTTCACAATATCTTTAATTTACAAGTTATTATCAGTACTTATACGGTATATCGCTTTAAGGTATCGTAATTATACTGAGGTTTATTTTTGATTTTGCGTAAATTTGCATAACCTGGTTTGCCCTCAGAAATACAAGAGATTGAACAAGCGATCGCCTGTAGCGATAAAGAGGAGTAACCAATGTCTAACCATTTGAAGAGTTTTGCCCTAGCTAGTTTAGTATTTTCACTGACTTGTAGTGTTGGTTTGGCAGCAAGTGATGTGGTAGTCAAGCATACATTGGCACAAACTGCGACAAGTTCGGATGGGAAAGCAGATGCAGATAAGTTGTTTCAGGATGGGGTGCAGCAGTTTCGTCGTGGGGAATATCCCAAAGCATTGCAGACTTATCAACGAGTGTTGGAGATACGGAGAAAATTGGGGGATAAGCTAGGGGAAGCTGCGACTCTTAATAATATTGGTGAAGCTTACTAACTATTGGCAACACATGGATTATTCGATGATTTACGGGGTTTAGGAAGTGCCATAGCGTTAGCTCCTTAGGTTCAATAGTATTAACTTCTACTGTTTGTATCCAAGAAACGGTAGGTAATTGTGATGAGGCAATATCATCTTTTATTGTGATTTCTTCAAAAACACCTGATGGCACTAAAATTTCTGTAAATAATTGTGGAATTAATTGTGCTTGTTGACTTTTTAATAGAACAATCAAAGGCGAAGAATTAATAATCAGGCCATTAATCGACATTAGCTAGTTCCTCAGCTAACTCCTGTGCTGTATATTGCATAAAATCTACTTTATAGCGTGACAAAGCATTGATAAATTCCGCACGGGTTAGTCCAGCAATTTCTGACGCTTTTGCTTGTGATATGTCCCCTAGCTCATACCACTTTATAGCTGCGGCAATTCGCATTTCTTTAACAAAATCTTCTGGATTTTTGCGAAGGGCAGAAAAAACTGTTTCCGGTAATTGAATGGGTAAGGTTCGCATAATTTTATTCTCTGTTTATTAGTTTGAATAATTTCACAAAAACAAAAATCTGTATTTATTATATAGGGAATCGGTATAAGCTTGATAAAATTAAGTAGCGTGGTTTTAAGTGCGTGCGATACGGATAAAGGTGAAATAACAGGTGATGGAGTTGTTTAATTATCACGTTCCTGGCTGATTGCAGGTGCCAAAAGTGTAATTGTGCTGACGGGTTGCTTACTTATAACGAAATCCTAGACTTGAAACTTAATGCTAATTTAGTAGTACTAAGTCCTTGCGATACCGGGCAAGGACGTATTTCTGCGGATGGAGTTATTGGTTTATCGCGTTCTTTGATTAGCGCTGGTGCGGAAAGTGTATTAGTTTGTCTATGGTCAGTAAATGATAAGTCAACTGAATTTTTGATGACCGAGTTTTACTGGAATTTACAACAAAATCCTGATAAAGCGATCGCGTTGCGTACTGCAATGCTAACGACAATGAAAAAATATTCACGTCCTGTAGATTGGGCAGCTCTTACACTGATTGGGGAAGCGGAGTAATTGTTACAATATACACACAAATCCTATCGCTCTCACCCTAGTACTTCACCACATTAATTTTGCTGGGTAAAGACAGCCCCCTAAATCCCCCAATTCTAGGAGACTTTGAATTCTGTTCTAGAACTAAATACTCTAATACCATTTCTGTATGAAGATGTAATCAATAGACCACGCAGGTGGGCTACCCTTGTCTGCGTCCCGTGAGGGATACGGGAACGCCAAGGGCGAATGTATGTATAGCCCACCCTTCTAGGGTGTGGGTGAATAAAGCTTTGAATTTTCTTCTCCCCCAGAATTGGGAAAAGGGGGCTTCGGAGTCGCACCTAACTCAAGCAACCAAGGAAATCAATATAAATAAACTCTACCCACTGCTAGATGCCATAATCAGAGATATATGGATCATTAGCTAAAACTAGGCTATATATTTCTCTACAGACAGATAGAAAAAATCAACGAAACCGTTTAAAATCTTTTATTACAGGGGAAACAGCTAACCAAAAGCGTTTGGATTTCCTCTCTCTACTGGTAGAATTTCAAGAGGATTCTTATAAATATAATTTGCGTCCTCTGGGTTCAACCTTGTAGAGCCAGTTTACTGTGAGTTACATTAAGTAATCTCGCAAAGAACCCACTAAGTAAGTGGACATAGTTCAACGTAGGTTCGGCATTGACTGCTAAAAGTTTGTCACCCATACACATAGTCTATGGGCGGTTAAGCTCAACCTACCATTATGTTTGCTCTTTTTGTGTCCATCTGCTTACTGTAATTTTATAACAAAGGATGATTTATGTCTCAACTAAATGGCGTCATGATGCAATACTTCCATTGGTACGTGCCTGAAGATGGCAACTTTTGGAATCAACTTGCAGAAAATGCTGAGAATTTAGCTAAAGTTGGGATTACTTCCCTTTGGCTCCCCCCTGCATATAAAGGTACGGGTGGAGGTTATGATGTTGGATACGGGGTTTACGACTTATTCGACCTCGGTGAATTTGACCAAAAGGGGTCTGTTAGAACTAAATATGGCACAAAAGAAGAGTATTTGAAGGCGATTAAGAAGGCGCAAAGTCAGGGGATTAGAGTTTACGCTGATGTCGTCTTCAATCACAAATTGGGTGCAGATGAAGAGGAAGAAGTCGAAGCCACACCGTTCGATCGGGACAATCGCAATGCGACCGTCGGTGAATATCAAAAAATCAAGGCTTGGACTCATTTTACCTTCCCCGGTCGCGGCGATAAGTATTCAAGCATGAAATGGAATTGGTGGCATTTCGACGCAATTGATTACAATGTTTACAACCAGGGTGAAAACGCCATTTATTTACTCAAAGGAAAAGAGTTCGATCGCAACGTTGATTTAGAAAAAGGCAATTTCGACTATCTCATGGGTTGCGATCTGGATATGGATAATCCGGAAGTCTGCGGGGAGTTGAAATATTGGGCTGAATGGTATCTGGATACCACTGGTGTAGATGGCTTCCGGTTTGATGCAGTCAAACATGTCAGTGCAAAATTTTTCCAAGAATGGTTGGAACACGCTAGACACTATGTCCAAAAAGACTTGTTTGCTGTAGGGGAGTATTGGTCTTATGAAGTCGAAGCCTTACACAGCTTTGTGGAAACGACAGAGGGTAAGGTAGCTTTATTTGATGCACCGCTCCATTACAATTTCCACGTTGCCAGCAAGTCTGGTAACAACTACGACCTCCGACAAATTTTCGACAATACCCTTGTCCAGCATCAACCCGCTTTAGCTGTGACGCTAGTTGACAACCACGATTCACAACCCTTACAATCACTCGAATCAGTGGTTGAGGCTTGGTTTAAACCCCTTGCCTATGCTCTAATTTTATTACGAAGCGAAGGTTATCCCTGTATTTTCTATGCCGATTACTATGGGGCGCACTATAAGGATAATGGGAATGATGGGAACGAACACGAAGTTTGGCTAGATAGTCATCAAGGGATTATTGATCAGTTCCTATTCGCACGCCAAACCTATTCCTACGGTGACCAGTACAACTATTTCGATCATGCGAATACGATCGGTTGGACAAGGTTAGGAGATGAAGAGCATCCTGGTGGGATGGCTGTGGTTCTGAGTAATGGTGATAATGGCAGCAAGTATATGGAAGTTGGGCAACCCAATCGCACCTATATTGACATCACTGAACATATTAGTGAAACTGTCACAACTAACGATGAAGGTTGGGCTGATTTCCGTTGCAATGCGGGTTCGGTGTCCGTCTGGGTTCCACAGCAGTAGGTTGTGATTGGCATTGTAGAAGTCTTATTTCTCATAGGTTGAGAAATGAGACATTCCTTATCTGATATTTTGCACCTCAAAAAAAATGTCATAATGATTACTGCTATTACCCAGGCAAATCGATTAATCTTCCTACCCGCCATTCGACTATAAGTCCCTGACGAGTCGCATAAGTCCATTAAAATGGACTGAAAATAATGCTTTATTTTTATAGTAATTTTAGTAACTTCTAAAATTCAAGGGATAAATTTTAACGATTTTCAAAAAGATATGAGAACAGTAAAGGCCGTTCTTTATAATCTTGCTATTATTGGTGAGGCGGCAGGAAGTCTGATGCTTTGAAGTTGAAACTGTCTATCCGGAAATACCTTGGGTTGATATCCGAGGAATACGGAATATAGTTATCCACGAGTATTTTCTTTCGGGTGAACCTAGAAATCATTTGGGAGACGATTAAAACATATTTACCACCACTATTGGGACAGTTACAGGAATTACAATCAAGACTAAGCTAATTATATTTGCCTATAAACCGTTATAAGTCCGTTATAGCTTTAGCATCATGTTATGGTTCCCACTCCCCTTGACTACAGGAAAATTCCAAGCTATTATTATCTAGATAATGGAAAGTCATGCGCTCAAACAATATTGAGCTACAAAAACTTCCAGCTATACATAAACCAATAAAATCTTTTAATTTGTTATCTTCCCCAGAGTGGATGTACGCAGATCGGTAAATGTCTGTGTTTTTATCCACATATCTGTTTTGAAATCGATAATATTGGGGCTAACTTTGGACAAGATGCAATCTCCCGTTCATTATGCAAATCTGCCAAAATCCCAATTGCTCAAATCCCTTCAACCCTGACGGCAACAGATTTTGCATGAGTTGCGGACAAAGCAACTTTGGCAACCTTATTAGAAGCCGCTACCGTGTACTGCGGCTATTAGGGGAGGGAGGATTCAGCAGAACCTACGCAGCCCAAGACGCTGATAGACTAGATGCACCTTGCGTCATCAAGCAATTTTTTCCCCAAATCCAAGGAACCGCAGCACGTACCAAAGCCGCAGAATTGTTTAAAGAAGAGGCTTTTCGGCTATATGAACTGGGAGAGAATCACATTCAGATACCCAGACTGCTTGCTTATTTTGAACAAGCCTCCAGCCTCTATCTCGTGCAAGAATTTATTCAAGGGCCAACTTTATTCAGAGAACTTGAGCAAAAAGCGTTTACAGAAGAACAAATTCGCTTCGTTTTGATTGATATCTTGCCGGTGCTGCAATTCGTTCATTCCCGTAACGTCATCCATCGTGATATCAAGCCAGAAAATATTATTCGTCGTGATAGCGATCGCAAACTAGTATTAATAGACTTTGGTGGGGCCAAGCAAGTCACTCAAACAAGTTTAGCCAGACAAGCGACGGCAATTTATACCATCGGTTATGCCGCAGGAGAGCAAATGGCTGGGTTTGCCTGTCAAGCCAGCGATTTATACTCTTTGGGTGTGACTTGCGTGCGGCTTTTAACTCGATGTTTGCCTTTTCAGGATGCTTACGGGCAAATTTGCGATCCCCTTTATGATGCCATGAGCGCTCAATGGTTGTGGAGAGAGCATTTACGGGAAAAAGGTATTACCGTTAGCGATGACTTGGGGCAAATTTTAGATAAAATGCTCAAGCATTTGGCGAAGGAAAGGTATCAAACAGCTTCTAAAGTTTTAGAGGATTTAAATTCTCCTAAACCGATTACAGCACCTGTTGTAGAGACTCCAGAAATTATTACCCCCATTGTGAAGAAGGAAACAATTCCAATTGAACAAGAGCTAAAACCACAAGTCACATTAACGTTTCCTAGCCTACAAGAATTTGAATTTGAGGTGGTGACAGTAGACACAAAGGGTAGAGAAATGAGTCGCGATCGCCGTTATACAAAATTCTATCCAGAAGGCTTGGGTAATGACATAACCTTAGAAATGGTATCAATTCCTGGGGGTACATATATGATGGGATCGCCAGATTTTGAAGGGGATGCTGACGAACTTCCACAACACCAAGTCAATGTGGCACCCTTTTTCATGGGAAAATATCCTGTAACTCAAGCACAGTGGAAAATTGTTGCAGCCTTACCGAAAGTAAAACAGCCTCTGAATCCCAATCCATCGAAGTTCAAAGGCGCAAATCGACCGGTAGAAAATGTATCTTGGCACGAAGCTGTAGAATTTTGTGCCCGTTTGTTGAACAAAACTGGACGACATTATCGTTTACCCAGCGAAGCAGAGTGGGAATATGCTTGCCGTGGTGGTACAAGTACATCCTTCCACTTTGGCGAAACAATTACTACAGATTTAGCAAACTGCACCGACGGCGAAGTCAAACATCGTAAAGAAACTACAGTTGTAGGGAGTTTTCAAGTAGCTAACGCCTTTGGATTATACGATATGCACGGCTTAGTTTGGGAATGGTGTGCAGACCCTTGGCATAAAAACTACAGCCTAGCACCTGCAGATGGCAGAGTCTGGGAAAATGGTGGTGACGAGCATCGGAGGGTTCTGCGTGGTGGTTCTTGGAGCTTTAGTTCAGTACTTTGCCGCAGCGCTAGCCGTAGTTGGAATGAGTCAGATGGCGGATTAAGAATATGCGGCTTTCGGGTTGTAGTGAGTTCTTAATAAGGGGATGGCAAAATAAGAGTGAGATTAATCTTGACTGAAAGTTTCAAATATGAGATAATAGAATTGATAAGGAAGAACTAAGATAAAATAAAAATATATCTCCCATAAGCCGCGTGTTTGTTAGACAGGCGGTTTTCTCGTATTTTTAGCGGGAACTGTCGCTTTAGTTGGTGAGTCTATAAATTTTCAATATCTTCATAAGTTCTTGAATAATTGATGAAATTATTACGAATCAGAATTCGACCGTTAATAAATTTGTTATTTTTTGGGACTAGTTTTATCTTATTTTTAACTAACTTAATCTTCCAAGTGCTAAGTTTTGTTGAGCCTTTATTCAACGGGTTAGCTGTAAGTTTATTTCTATTAATTCCGTTTTTACTTATAGTTAATGGTTTTCTGTTTACCAAATGGTGGCAAAAAATTATCAATCTGTTATTTTTTATAGTACCAAGTTTGGTATCAATATTAGTTTTCAGCAATCAGGTAATTCTTTTGTTTATTTCTGTTTATCAGCCAGACCAAGAAATTAAGCTTCGAGATTATAATATCGCAATTTACAAAACTAGTGGATTTTTCATAGAATCCTCGCAAGGGTTTATCTTAAAACAAGAAAAAGTAATTTTCCCTGGAATTAAACTTATGAAAAAAGTTTATCAAAATAATAATTTTTCTTTGTATGACATTGATTATAAAAAAAATGGCGATAAGCGAATAATTTTAGATTTTATTTATTTTGATGAAAAAGGAAAACAGCAAAAATATTCTCAACAACTGGAATTAAAAAAGTTTATTTATTTTTAAATTAATCAAAAAAATATGGCTTGTGGTGGGCGCAGAGTGTCATTGCACCCTCCACAAACGATTTTCCTGGAAAAAACGCTTTGTGACTTGTCAATTCGCACCTTAGCACCAAGCGGCTCAATAACCAGTTGATAGCTTTCTCTAGTTCTTTTTCAGATCGCGAGCCATATTGAGGTAATAGTCATCCAGTTTGGCATTAGGACGACGGCGGATAGTGGCAGGGGTAATTTTAGCAGTGGTATTTTGCTTAACTTCAATTGGCTGTATATCATCAACCCGCTTTGTGCTTTGTGCCTGACCAGATTCCAAGAAATAATCAGACTTGGTGAATCCGAAAAGCTTGCCAACAAAACCAAAGAACTTTTTAACAGGATTAAAAATGCTTTTGAAGGCAATAGAAAAAAAGCCTTCAAAGCGAAGAAATGAGTTCCGAAAAATTTGAGTGAGACGAAGCATAGCAGCGCCCTGTAAGATTGCTTATTACCATTATGGCCTAATCTCAACATTCTCAAAAAGAGTTAGCTGCTTTTAGAGTTAATTTTTCGCAGGTTTGTTTTTTAGCATTCTGGTTAGGGGTACTGTTACGGCGTACTCTACATCTTAGGCTTTCTCGATATCGTCAACACACAATTATCTGCTCCGATTGACATGCTCTGAAAATACCTCCTCTAAAATCCCAGAGTAAATCCGTAATCTTCCGAGTACAGGCTGAAGTCTTTATTATCGGCAAAAACAAACTTTTAACTCGTTTTAAGGAAAACTTCAATGCCTTACACCGCATACGTTTCAACAAAAGATGGGGACACCCTCAGTGTTCGGAAAGAAGCTTATGGAGAAATAATCGGTTCCCTTGGTAACGGTGCCCAAGTGAAAGTGATTAGCGAACCTAAGCTTGTAAACTCTATGAAATGGGTACAAATTGGAGTTAATCGTTGGGTAGCCTTAGATTTTCTTAAAGTCATCAAAACAGCGCGTGTGGTTGCTACTCGAACGACAAAAACTATCAATGGTTTAAGGATATACGAAACTCGACTTATTGATAGTACAGGTAAAGTTATTAATACAGTGCAAGGCGTTTCTGGTAGAGCCAGCAAGCAAACTCCATCTCATGTTTCTGGTTCTCAAGCACCTCTACCTTTCGGAATTTATAGCTTTGACTCCCCTGGAACCGTAGAAGCTAAAGGAGGAGAATTCGGTGGTGTTTGGTCTTCAGTTACACCCACTTTCAAAACAGGACGGACAGAGATCGGCGTACACTACGATCCGTCTGCTTTGAAGAATGATAATAACAGCGGTACCGCAGGCTGTTTTGCTACGCCAACTCCTAAGGAAAGAGACATTATGACCAACTTTATTCGTAGTTATAAGCCAACTCATTTAATTGTCTGCGAAGGCTAGTACAACAAGGCACTCATTAAAAAGTAAAAAGGCAAAATAAAGAAAGGTCATTTTATTCGCTTTTGAGTCATTGTAGGTGGTAGCTTTATTTCGGTTATGCTGTACTAGGTAATTCTTGCTTTGACTTATTAAAGCGAGTTGAAGCATTAAAAGCCAAAATAGAAGGTGAGCGTTCAATTAATACCACAGATTAATTATGAAACCTTTGCCCCTAGCTTTAATCGCGGCGATCGCTGTAATGACGATGAGTAAAAGTGCTTATGCCAACCAAGAAAATGTTCCGAGTACAACCGCCAACCCCAATCAGGCTAGTACACTGGTGACAGAACCAGTCACAATTACTAACAGCTGGGGTAGTGTCGTTGGGGAAAATAATAATTTCAGTCAAACTGCCGGGTCAATTTCAGTAGTCCGGGAGCAGGAATGCAAGCAAATTAAACCGTTAGAATTGATTCAGAATCCGGCTTCTTTCTTCAAGGAGTGTCCGAATCAAATCGATAACCGAATTCCTCAATATACAGAGCAAATCGAGTATTTTAAGGTTCCTTCACTTGAATCCGGTATTCGCGTTAATGTTACGCAATTTTAATTTACCCAGGGACAGGCCAGACGTCTGTCCTAGATGTAACGCATTGCTTTTCGAGCTTCAGAAACCGCCAAACCGTGCCACTAGTCACCGTTCCGTAAATCGTTGAGATCGGCTGTTGCTTTTGTTCGTTAAAGCGTTGAGCTGCAACCATTTCGGCGAAGCATTGCCCTAGCGCTGGTTTAAGGTCTTCCTTTTTGGCTTCCACCAGAATAACCGCAGGGGCTTTGATAAATAGCTGCTCTGGGGAACGACTAATGAGAAAGTCAACATAGCCAGTCAGTTCAGTTTCCGGTTCTACATTAAATTCCTCAAACAAAAATATATTGACATAACTAGTCTTGATGACCAGTGGGCAACTTTAGCAAAGAATGATTAGGTTTGAAGAAGAAAACTGTTATCTAGTGTCACCCGATCGCCTGTAAATTGGTTTGGCGATGAAAAGTGCGAGCGCTTCTATGTGTCATTTATGTCACGCCAAAATCAGTATACTGACGGACTTGAGCAGGATGAAAGCCCAAAATAATATCCTCTCTAGGAACTCCTACTTCCAACAAATCCTCGGCTACAGGACGATTAGTACCATCATGTTGAATCCAAATTTTCCCTTGGATGATATCAATATGGACAACTGAACCATGTACCCGACGTTGCCCATCCCAACCTACGTGCATTACTTCATAATGATCTCTTTGAGGGTCGATAATTGCTTCGGTTTCAATCTGACCGTGAGAAGGTTTATACTTCGCATACTCATCAATTAACTGGCAGACTATCTGGCGATAACGTTCTAAGGTATCCATTGCAGAATCCTCACTTGTTCCTCATCAAATACCAAGAGTTTAATTTGCAAGCTTTTTATAATTAACTGTCCTAGTTTTTCTGTAAAAATAGTTTCATAGGAGCGTTTGGGAACGGCTAAGTAAAGTATTCGTTCTGGTGCGATTTCTGCCATAATACTTTGATAGACACCGTATTGCCCTACCGCTTCTTCTAGATCTCGAACTGGAGAGGGCTTTAAAAAGCTCTTAATCTCAATGGCTATTTTCCGATCGCCTTTTCGCGCAGCGATTGCTCTCTTTTCTGCCCCCAGATCGATATAGAGTTCTCGACCCCCATAAGATAAAAGAAAGGGGTCATCAGTGATTTCCCAACCATCTGTAATCAGGGCTTGAACAACGATATCATGATACAAATCTTTAGCGGGCATAGCAAAACGGCAAGCAGTTATTTCCGTTTATACTTATATATTTTAGCTTTGGTAAAGCAATATTGTGAAATCGCGTGAAAAGTATTGCAATGCGATCGCCTGTAAATTGATTTGGCGATCGCATTGCAGCAGTAGACGAGTAACTGGTAGGAATTGTCAGTTTCCAAAGATCCACAACCCGAAGCCTTACCTTTGCCTCCTTCCCAACAGGTTGAGTAGGATTAAACCATCCTCAAATCAGCATATTCTGCTAACAAATCATCGCTAGTCAGAGTGTCACCTTCAGCTTGAGGAGTCCACAAAACCTCTAGAGCGAGTAATTTATCGCTGGGAATGCTGCCAATTTGACGTAACGCTTGACGCAACTCCTCAGTATTGTTGATAGTTGGCAGTTGGAAGTTACCCAATGTCGCGGCTAATAAAGTCACGATAATGTATTCCCCAGGCCCTTCGGTAAAAATCTGGGTAGGGTTCTCTAGTTCGCCAGTACTAGGAAGAGCATTTTTGGGACTAGCTTCTTTTAGCTGGTTGTTAACGTTAGAAAGAGTTTCTTCACTAAATTTACTGCGTTCGGCTAATGCCAGACGGTTAAATTCTCCTTCTGCTGACGCTAAACGAGCTTGTTTGCTATCACTACCTGCGTATACCCAATATTCGGGATGGCGCAACAAGGCAAGACTAGTTTCTTGTAAAATTTCTGCCCTCCCCTCTGGGGTATTGGTATCGGCAGTTTCAGCAATGCGATTAAGTTCTGGTTGCAAATCGCGACCATTAGCTAGCATCCCCACTTGCAAGCGAGCAATAGAAATAGAGGGGTTGCTGCTGTAACCGATATCCTCTAGTGTATCACCGCTACTCGCACGACGGAAACTTTGCACCAAGAAATTAGCGATCGCCAAGAAAATCAAAATTGTAAACACACCGCCAAATCCTCCCCCAATACCCCAAAAAGGAATTAAGAAAGGAAAGCCAAAGCCACCACCACCTGGATAGTATCCACCACCCCCTGGAGGCGCATAAGTCCGAGGTGTGTAAGTCCGGCTTGAAGGCATTCTAAACGAACCACCGCCGATTCGACCTCCGCTACGGGCGGCTAATGCTCCATCCGCGTGACTCAGTGCCAATGCGAACACTAAGCTAAGAACGAATAGAGATTTTAGCAGCGGTTTAATGGCTTGCTGTAGCTTTTTACGCATAACACAGTTTCTTGAAAAGGGTTCTTGGTTATATTTTTTGCCAATTAATCCTATGTAAGATTTCAGAAATTGGCTGTAGCTCTAAGCAACAGGCTACATAACTAATTTAACGCTTCTTATCCCCTGTAAACAGCAAGCGCAGGGGGGATTTCTTTTGGAGATAACCGTACCTAATCGCATCACCTCTATCTTGATTTGAGGGAGTGGGTAGGGACGGTCTTTACCCCAGCTTGGGAAATAGGGATTTTAATTCCCTTGTTGAAGGCAATTATCTGTGGGGTTCTGTGCTGACTATTTTATAGTTAATCAATCATTGCCAAGCTTTGTTGTAATCTGATATTTAAGTTTTTATTTATACATATTCTCTTAGATAATTAATCCTAATTTTAACAGATAAACCCAATTTTAACTTGGTAATTAAAAATACTAATTACTAATAAAATAATAAAAATGAAAGCTTCATATTTGGTGGTTCAATTAAAAATTTATAAACAAAAAATCAAAGAAACGTGCAATACTGGATAAATTACAGTATTCATGGGTGCATAGTTCTAAATAGAACACCGTTAAGTTCAGCAAAAAAGTTGCAAATTTTCTCAGATATACTTCCTAGAAGTAAATAAGCTGAACTAAACCTTTCCCATAAAATTGTCTTTACTCACACAATTTTTGGGCAAATTGGCAGAGTGTTTTTTACGAACCAACGATAATACCCTATATTTGAGTTTTCTGTATGAAGATGCAATTAGTAGCCCACTTGTGTCGGTTACTTTAGCCGAATGGCAGCACGGAACGCTTACGTTGAAAAACGTTTGTATAGCTCCAGGATTCTATGCTGAGGGGCTAGGCAATTACGTATTACAAATTGAATTTTTTATCTCTATAGAAGGGGAATGATTTGACATGAAAATAATGTTGGTATGTACTTCGGGAGGTCACTTTTCGACAATGAAACGACTGGAATCATTTTGGTCATTACACGAGCGAGTATGGGTGACAGATTTTAAAAAAGACACCAAAATACTTGAAGGCAAAGAAAAAGTTTATTGGCTACCATACCAAGCGCCGAGAGACTTTTTGGCATTTTGGCAGAACATTTCCCGAGTCTTTAGGATAGTCTATTTAGAACAACCAGACTTAGTAATATCAACAGGAGCTAGCATTGCGGTCAATTCTGCAATTGCGGCGAAATCTTTTGGTAAGCGGTTTGTTTATGTTGAGAGCATTTCGCGCTCTGAAGAATTGAGTTTAGCAGGTAAATTAGTGTATCCCTTGAGTGATGAATTCTACGTACAGTGGTCAAGTCTATGCAGCAAGTATCCGAAAGCAACTTTCAAGGGATACGCTTGACGCACCACAAAGGAACGTTAATTAAAAAAAATGATAACTGTCAGCTTAGGAACCATTCCTTTCCCGTTCGACCGGGCTATTAATTGGCTAAGTCTTCTTTTGCAACGTGGGGTTATTTCGGAAGATGTGTTTGTACAGCACGGGACAACTAATGTCTCTATACTAGCGAAATATCAAGGAGTGACAACTGCACCAATTATCGAAACAAGCCTTTTGACGCAAAAAATAACAGATTCCCGGTTGGTGATTTCCCATGCGGGTCAGGGTTTAACAAAGGCTTTAGCAACACAAGGGGCGTGTTTTGTCTTGAATGAAGGAAGAAGGAAGAAGGAAGAAGGAAGAAGGAGGAAGGAAGAGGTTTATATATGTGGATTCAGACAAGGCACGTTTGTGGGGGAAGCTTCCTCTTCAAAGCTACCTTTCCAACTCAAAACGGAAAAACTGAATAAGTTTGGGTATTAAACCCCCAACTCAAAGGATAAAATTTTGGATTTTGGATTACAGGCATTTTCATTTGAACCCAAAATTTGCAGTGCATTTACCCGTCTGCTTCAGACAAGCAAATTCAAAGCATAAAAGCGTTAGATCCGATGAATAAAATTCCGAGAATAGCGGCTAGACACTGGAAGCCGCTAGTGTTTTTTAATGCAACTGTGTTGGCGGCAACAACCGCGAATATAACCTTGACACCTAAGGTTTGGACGACGAAGGCTGAGTTAATTTTGCCGAATGTGACCAGTAATTTGGACGCAGATTTAGGCAAGTTGGGAAATTATAAGGATGGGGGAGTTGTTTTTTCCCAACAAATTAATCCTTTGAAAATTTTGTCATCCATTGTGATGAGCGATCGCGTAATTCAAAAGGTTTGGGAGTCTGACCCAGAAAAAAATGCATTCGACCGATTGACGAGTTATAAGTCTAATTTTACGGTATCACCGCAAAGTGAATCGACGGTGATTTCACTTTCGGTTGAAGGTTCTAGCCCAAAATTGGCTTTACAACGAGCGCAGGGGGTAATTGCTTCTTTTCAAGACCGCTTGCAGGAATTGCGTCAAGATGAAGCATTTGGGCGATCGCAATTGATGTACAAGGAAGTCAAGCAAGCGCAGATTAAGTTAATGCAAGCACAGAAGTCTCTGAGTGAATTTAAGGAGACTTCCAATTTGGTTAGCAGTGAGGAACAAACAAAGAACATGGTTGCTGCGATTAATACTCTAAATACAGAGCGATCGCAAGCTATAGCGGAAGCTTCATCGAATGCAGAACAAACCAAGATCCTATCAAGTCGCTTGAGTTTAACACCGAATACAGCAATTCGGTCTGCACGTTTGGAAGAAAATAAAGAATATCAATTTACCCGGCAAAAGTTATCGGAAGTAGAAGCCGCTTTAACAGAGGCTCAGGGAAAATTGACACCAAACCATCCCCGAGTGCTAGATTTGACCTATCAGCGGGATGTACTGCGTCACCAAATTCAAGAACATATTGCTGATGCTGCAGGTAATGTCAAGGGAATAAATACTACGGTTGGGGACAATACGACCCGTTTGATTCAACAGTTGGTATTAGCAGAAAGCCAAGGTGCAGCAAACAAAAAAAAGGCAGAACAACTGCAAATTCAGATAGATAAACTAACAGCTACACTCAAAACTTTTCCTGCCAAACAAGCTAAATTACAGCAGCTACAACGTCAATATGACATTGCCGAAGGTGTATATAACGGTGTAGTGGCACAAACAGAACAGGCAAAGCTTGGTGCATTTAGTACTTATCCGAGTGTCCAGATATTGGATAAACCAATGATGGACTCTAAACCTTCCGGACCAAAGCTAAATATGATCGTGTTGGGGGCAATACTTGCTTCTGGGTTTGGTAGTGCTGGAATTATCATGCTAATGGAAAGCCGCAATCCGTTACTTGGTTACAAAGATATTTATCAAACAAAAATTCCCCTTTTGGGAAGTATTCCTTATGTCAGAAGTTTAGCAACGAAAATAGACCGAGAAGGACGGGGAGAAATCGAGTTTCAACGTTTGGCTTCAGCGGTGAGCTTAATGCAGTTAGAAACAGGACGGTTAATGATTGCCAGTGCGACAGAAGGAGAAGGTAAGACAACAACGACCTTGGGCTTAGGAATTGCACTGACAAATTTAGGTTTTAAAGTGTTAATTGTGGATGGTGATTTCCGGAAAACGCAGTTGAGTCAATATTTAGGTTATCAGCAGCGGGTGACATTAGACTCGGAATTGATCCCAGTTAATATGCGTCCTGGTTTGGATTTACTATCTTTGAGGATGGCACCTGAGAAAATAGCCGAGTTTGTTGCTCGTGGAAGGTTTGAGAGACGTTTAAATTTAGCACAAGCCACTGGTAACTATGATTATGTGCTGATTGATAGTGCAGCAGTAACTTTGACCAGTGAAGCGGCATTAATGGCAAAAGTTGCTTGTAATGTACTGTTTGTGACTAGACCTGGTAAGAGCGATCGCAATCCTTTTTATCACAGTATTGAGCAATTAAGACGACATCAAGCGAGGATTTTGGGTTTCGTAGTCAACGGTAGAGAAATACAAGCCCAAAGTTCTGTTGATGAATCCAACCAAGTCGAGATTGGCTGATAAATAAAATGTCTGGGATAGTAAAAAATAACGCTCGTATCTTTTCTACAGTTTTTATTCGCTGGAACTGCTTAACACAGTCGGAAAAGGTGACTGTAGTTAGCATCATTTTGATACCTTTGTGGTGGCTTTTGGGATGGAAGTATTTATTTTTATTACTAGCCACAAGCCTTGCTTTACACGACATTTTTTCTGAAAACGGCTTGCATTTACAGCGTCCAACTATACCTGTGCTTTCGGCTATTGGTTTTGGTCTATATGGAATTTTATCTAAATATTTTTACAGTCAATCTAATAATGAATCTATAAATCCAAACTCCATTACCTGGCCTTTAGATGGATGGGTAGGTTTTGGCTTAATCCTTTGGTATATCCAGAGTCATAAAATCCGTATTCGTCTGAATGTTCTTGCTTGGTCTTTAACAATTGTTGCCTTGCAAATGGTGTTATTTTGGCTAGTTATTTACTTTGTTTGGAAACAAGGAGACTACACTGCATCTCGTTCTTTATTTGGTTTAATCACAGGCAAAGGTGAAGAATTCATTCCAGGAGCGGGAAATAGCAACTACTTAATGCCTTATTTTCCTACTGATATTTCTTTGCCGGGACTAGTCCGTTATATTTATTTCTTTCATGGACCAGAATCTCTCGCTCTATTTGTTGGTTTTGTATGTCTAGTCGCTCTAGATATCAAAAATCGTCTTTGGTCTTGGCTGTTATTCTCAACCTCAGTTTTCCTACTACTAACAAGTGGAACTCGTGCTGTTTGGGTTGCTTTACCTGCTGTACTATTTTTGCGTTATTTCTTCATCGTTGGTTCATGGGTTGGAGCATGGGTTTTATGTGCTGTCATTGCTATCGGTTGTTTTGCGGGATTATCTGTACCAGCAGTAAGTAATATGCTGTTTCATAGTGCTACGAACACTGCTCAATCTACCAGTAGTTTCCGGGGAGATTCAAGTGAAGTTCGTTCAGAAATCTATCGTCGTACTTTTAGAGGAATTACTGAAGCATCTGATGCAAAGCTGATTTTTGGTCATGTAGTTACTGGTGAGGGAGTTTTACCGGGGTATGCTCCTGCGGTGGTAGGTTCTCACAGTTTTCTTTTGGGTTCTTTACTTTACAGAAGCGGTTTGGTTGGGACTGGGATTTTCTTAACCTATTGGGTGTCGCTTATTTTCTGGCTATACAATACCCGAACGGGTAGGCCGATATCTTGTGCGATGACGTTTGTTCTTTTTAGTTTGACTTTTTCTACTATGGAGTTGGAGTTGCCTGTGATGCCGATTACTTTAATTTTTGCGATGTTATGTACGGATTTTAAGAGGGTTGTTAAGAAGGAAAATACAGGACTTATGCGAAAAAGTCTGATTTTTCGTAGGGACAATTCATGAATTGTGCTTACAATTAGTTCTTTAGCGGAAGCCATAAAAAAGTTAATTTTTTGTAATTTAATTAGTTTTTTAGGATAAAAAAATTGCTCGTTTGTTGACTGGCAAATACGTTTTTATGTAACCGCGAAGACGCGAAGTTACGAAGGAATAAATAAGAGAAGAGGTAATTTTGGAGTGGTAAGTTAATAATCAATTATTCTAATAAAAAAATATGAACGTATGAAAGAAGTTTTTAAAAAAACAACTAATAAATTCCAAAATACTGAGGGAAAGCCACTGGTTAGTGTTATTATTGCTAATTATAATTACGGTCATTTTTTAGCTGAAGCAATCGAGAGTGTTTTAAATCAAACATACTCTAATTTTGAGTTAATTGTTGTTGATGATGGTTCAACGGACAACTCATCTAAAATTATTGAATTATACAATAATAAGTTAATTTCTATATTCCAGAAAAATGCCGGACAAGGTGCAGCTTTTAATACTGGGATTGCACGTTCTAAAGGGGAAATTATTTGCTTTCTTGATTCTGATGATTATTTTTACAAAGATAAGCTGGCTAAAGTTGTAATAGCTTTTGAAAAGCATCCTAATTGGGTACAAATATCTCACGGACGGACTTCAGTCGATGCAAATGGTTCGATTATCGGTCGAGATCCGAGATTTTTTAATCAAGGTGATGTCCGACATCTATTACTGCAATGGGGAAAGTATGCTTGGGCTGTTACTTCTGCATTAGCCTATCGTCGTTCAGTACTTGATTCGGTTATGCCTCTCCCTAAACGACCCCGTGGTGGGGATACTTACTTGACTGCAACGGTTCCTTTTTATGGTGAGGTGGGTTGTATTCAGGAACCTTTGATGTTCTATCGTCTGCATGGTAGCAATATGAATGCCCGAACTGATAATCTCGGTCATTTAATTGAACAGTTTGAAGACACATACAACTGCATAAACCAAGCTGCTGCTAAGGTTGGCTTAAGTGAACGTTTTGATATGCATTTTGATCCAGACTACCGCAGCTTTAAGGCACTTGAGATGGGTAGACCATCTTTACAAGAAGTATTACAGATTTTTTGGCTGACGTGGCAAGAAAGTCAAGCAATTGGTCAGGATATGAAAGATACCTTAGAAAGATTTGTCAGACGGGGTATGTGTACTTTATTTCCTAGTGAAGGTTTCATATATATTCGCTTTGGATTGCGTCGTTATTTGCGCTTTAAGTTGATGGGGGAGGAACGAACCGCCAAGTACGCCAAGAAATAAGAGTTTTAGTCACAGAAAAATAAGCAAATAAAATATTTATGAGTACTACTTTGAGTCAAAGTCAGATTTATTCTGGTGACAAAAAACGTCAAAAGAGACTAATAGTCATACCAGCATATTGTCATTCTTTAGGAGGTACAAATGTTAGCCTATTGTTGCTGGCTATGGGTTTTCAACGTTGCGGTGGATCTGAAAAATTACGGGTATTAGTCCATAAAGATTCATTTCTGGAGGAATATTTCAAAGATGCAAATCTAGAATCTTTTATGGAGTTAATTGAGGCTGATGATTCGACGCAATTTTTCAAATCTGCACTCTCCTGGGTGATGAAGCAACCAAAGGATTACTCTTTGCTACTGGACAATTGTGTTTGGCGGAGTTTCCTTCCGATACTGACACTCTTCTCACCATTACTGCGTCTAAGCGGTCGTCGTATATACCACTTTTGCCACGATTTGGCGCTTTCGCACAACTATCTTGGTTACCTGGCAAGAAAGTTTACCTTTGCCTGTGTTGCTCCAGGTGCTATTTGTAATTCCCAATTCACAGCAGGGCATATCCGTCGCTTGATGCCAGATATCCGAGGTATCCTTTATCAACCAGTGGATTTGGAGCGGTTTAATGTACTACATAATGATTCTGCTCCTTTGGGATTAGAGCCAATTTTACGCTCGGGTGCCCGTGTGATGCTCACTCCCTCACGTTTGAATAAGCCAGGAATTATCAATGATAAAAATCTGCGATCGCTGATTCCGGTACTTGCTCACCTAAAGTTGATGGGTCAAAACTATCACGGAGTAGTCATAGGACCAGATGCATCTTCTGACGGAAGCTATACCCGTGACCTGCTAGAAAGTGCTGAATCCGCAGGAATTGCAGACCGTTTTACTGTTCTACCACCAGCCCTAGACATTGCACCATACTACAAATACGCGGATGTCGTTGTCACCCTTTCACCACGAGAACCTTTTGGTCGCACCGTTGTGGAAGCGATCGCCTGTGGTGTGCCAGTCGTAGGTAGTTGCACGGGTGGCATTAATGAGATTTTGCAGCATTTTGCACCTCAGTGGACTGTTGACCCCAATAAACCCGCAGATATAGCCCGGACAATTATAAATGTTGCATCTGACCCCAATACCAAAGACTTACTGAGAAAAGGTCAAGCTTGGGTGGAAACAAATTGCAATGTTGCTATATATGCAAAGCAAATGATGCAGTTAACAGAAATAATTTAACATTATTCGGGAATTGTGGGTTTAATACCCCGACTTATTCAGTTTGTTCGTTTTGAGTTGAGGTTCCAATCCACATATATAAACCTCTTCCTTCTTCCTTCTTCCTTCTTCCTTCATTCAAATGAATAAAGTTTTTTTAATAACTGGTGCTGTCCCCCCCCAAACTGGAGGAGAACTATACAATTACAAATTAGTTAGATATCTAGAGACAGCCGGATTTGAGATAGAATGCATTAGCCTGCATAAGAAACTAGCAACAAAACTTGCCAAGCTACCAATTATCGGCAATATCTTAGCAGCTTTTGTAGTTTACTGTCTGTTATCTAGATGTCAAGGCATACTAGTTGAAGACCATTTTTTAACTCAATATTTGTGGTTGCTGAATATCATTCAGCGAGTGGTTAGACAACAAAAAATTATAATCTTAGTGCATTCGCTTTATGGCTACGATACAAGCGATCGCATATTGATTAGAAAGTGGTTTCACGGTATAAAGCACAAACTGAGGTTATCTTTTGCCAATGAAATTATCACAAACAGTGAATATGCCAAGCAAGAAATAGTTTCTTTAGGAATTACACCTTCAATAATTCAAGTCTTGCCCCCTGGAGTAGATAGAGGGAAATTAAAAATTATTCCCCAAGATAGCAATCACGAAAAATATCAGATTTTGTGTGTTGCCAACTATTTACCTGGGAAAGGATTAATCTATTTAATCGAAGCTTTTTCTCAAGTCAACAGAAGAGAATTTACGCTTCATTTAGCAGGCAATCCTCACAAAAGCTCTGCTTATTACAAGCAAATGGTAAAAATGGTTCATGAATTAAATTTAACTAAAGACGTATTTTTTCATAACGGAGCAGACAAAGAAACTATCCAACAATTATATTCCAACGCCAATATTTTTGTATTACCAACATTAAAAGAAACATTTGGCATTGTCTTAATCGAAGCCATGCACTACAGTTTGCCAATTATTACAACCAATGTTGCCGCAATCCCAGAATTAGTTACAAATAATGAAAATGGCTTCCTAATTCCTCCGAAAAACTCCCAAACATTAGCTATAGCATTATCCAAACTCATAGAAAATTCAGAATTAAGAATAGAAATGGCAAAAAAAGGACATCAACGAGTTGCTAATTCATACAACTGGGAGCAAACTTGTTATAAATTCCTCTCCATTGTACAAAATGTAGATAATATCACTTAAATTCACCACAATTTTATTTATGCAAAATCTTTCCCAAAATACCGTAATAAAACAAAAAAACACCTCCCCAGACATCCTCGTCATCACCCGGACATTCTTCCCCAAAGAAGGAGGAATTGAAGAATATGTCTACAACCGCTGTTTGCAAGATCCAGGAAGGGTCATTCTTTTAACTGCAACAGTTCCAGGATATGAACCATTTGACCAAACACAACCTTTCCCCATACATCGTTGGTACCTACCTAAATTTTTAAACTCTATTTTTTTTGGTAGTATTATCAAACAAATAGTCAATATAGTGTCGTCATTTTTCTTAGCAATAAAACTATATTCTCGCTATCATTATCGCTACATTGAATGGGGACACGGCTATGATTTCCCAGCAATATTATTATTGAGCTATTTTCTACCCATCCGTTTCTTTATCTATCTGCACGGCAATGATATTCTTTGTCCTCTGGGTAATCCCTTATTGCGATCGCTCTTTGGTTTAACACTCAAACGTGCTACCAGAATTATTTGCAACAGTTCTTTCACCAGAGATTATCTCCGAGCCAATTTACCAGAATTTGATACCCCTATCCAAATTATGAATCCGGTAGTCAGACCGGAAAAATTTGGTGCAGCAGCGAAAAGTCAAGATACTCTGGAAAATTTACGCAAAACCGTGCGTGCTGCATATAATATTCCAGAAACATCAATAGTCATTCTCTCAGTAGGAAGACTGGTAAAACGCAAAGGCTTTGACCGAGTAATTCAGAATTTAACACTGCTACTAGCCCAAAAACTTGATGTGCATTACATACTTTGCGGTCAAGGTCCGATGGAGTCAGAATTAAAATCTATAGTACATCGCTCACGAGTGGGAAACCGCGTGCATTTTGCCGGTTTTGTACCCGATACCGAATTAGCTGGTTACTACGCAGCTTGTGACATTTTTGCAATGCTAACTTTCTTTGATAGCAAAGACGCAAGTATCGAAGGTTTTGGCATCGTTTATATCGAAGCGGGTTACTTCGGCAAACCTGTTATTGCCTCGCGAGTCGGTGGTATCGTTGATGCAGTTCATCATGAAGAAACCGGCTTACTAGTCGAACCTAACTCCGGTTATGAAATGTTACAAGCCTTCACACGCTTGTGCAAAGACGAACAACTGCGCAAACAACTAGGTCGCAAAGGTCAAGAATTTGCTCAACAAAAAGCCCTTTATCTAAGTCCTGAAGAAGTGAGTTAGAAGTTATACCGTTTCTTTGTGAAGCTGCATATATTACCCCCCGGCTACGCCGTCCCCCCTTGGCAAGGGGGGACTACAGGGGGGTCTTGATTATGTGCATCTTCATACAGAATTGGTATTAGTGGTTAGTGGTTAGGAGTAAACAACCAACAACCAACAACTAACAACTAACAACTAACAACTAACAACCAACAACTAACAACTAACAACCAACAACTAACTCTTCTAAATGAATCATATCGATGCAAAAAAAATTGCTGGAAGTACTCTGTGGTTGACTGCAAGCTTTGCCCTCGCTAAGATTTCGCAACTCATCGCACAGATTTTCCTTGCCCATCTGCTGTCACCAAAAGACTTTGGTATTTGGGGAATGGTGTTAGTAGTCACCACTCTCTCAGCTTTATTTAAAGATGCAGCGATTGCTGGAGTGCTGGTTCACCGTGGTTTGGATGATAAAAAACTGGTGGATGCAGTTTACAGCTTGGGTATCAATATATCTATTGTGATGTTTGCCGTGCAAGCTGTGCTGGGTTTTCCTCTGGCACAATTTTTCCACGAACCCCTCGTATTTCCCCTGACTCTAACTGCAGCAATAGTGTTTCTAATTGGTGCTGGTGCGGGTTCTCACGGTGCTGTCCTTCAACGTCAGATGAAATTTCGAGAATTAGCGATCGCTGACACTGTTTCTGGGTTTGCCCGTCTTGGAGGTGCCTTAGTTTGTGCAAATGCTGGGGGTGGGGTATGGTCTTTTGCGATCGCTGAAATAGCGATGACACTAGTTGATGCTTTACTCAAACGTAAATTTAGCAGATACCGTTTCACCTACCACTTCATCCCCGATCAGTCTGCTATTCGAGAAGTGCAGGCTTACATTAGCAGCCTTGTAGGAATTAATTTAGCTGTCTACGCAAACACGAATGGTGACAATCTCATTATCGGTAGATTGCTTGGTTCCCAGTCCCTAGGTTACTACAATTTGGCATATCAACTGGCCATGTTACCAGCATTTGCCCTTTCGCAAATTAACCGCATCAGCTTTTCGGTACTGTCGCAGCGAGATAACGAAGGTCAAAAAATATACCTTTGCCAAATGCTGCAACTTTATGCCTTACTGTATGCTCCCATTTATGGGCTGGCATTTGTCGTAGCACCTTGGATTATTCCCTTTGTGTACGGTTCGGAATGGACACCAGCAGTCAACCTGTTTCAAATTATACTAATTTTTGCCTATGCACGGGGCTTTATGTCGATTCTCGGTACAGCTTTAAATGCTGTAGACAAACCAAATATTAATGCAGCAATAAATTGGGCACTCGTGCCACTTTCTCTACCAGCTTACTTGATTGGGGCAAAATTTGGCGGTACAAAAGGAGTTGCGATCGCCGTTGCTTTGGTAATGGGTCTAAGTGCCACAATTTGGTTTTGGATAAGTATGTGTCGTGCTGCTGGGTGGAGTATTAAAGAGTTAGTTCAGCCAGTTCTACTACCTACGATTGCGATCGCTATAGCATTAGCATCTGTAATTATTATTCCTTTGCCTATTTATCTACAACCATTTTTCGTAGTTTTGGTATATGGAATCCTGGTATCTGTAATTTCTGCGGGTAAAATTCCCCAAATGTTGATTGCTGTATTCAAACGCTCATTGAATATAGCTGTCAAAAGGGTGGATGAAAACTAAGATTAACACCGTGCAAAAAAATATAAATCTTCGAGAATTTATTAGTTCCAAACTCCGACAAATTTATTGTACTATCCTATTCAATTGGATACTGCATATTAAAAGCAAACAAATCGCAGTCACAGAAAAAACAGCAATAGTGTTTGCACCACACCAAGATGATGAAACTTTTGGATGTGGTGGAATGATTGCTATCAAACGAGCAAAAAAAGTGCCAGTAAATGTAGTTTTTTTGACTGATGGAAAGCGCAGCATACCAGAGTGGATAAAACCAGAAGAAATCATCAAAATTCGCCAAGAAGAAGCCTTAACCGCACTAAATATTCTCGGAGTCGCAGCATCAGCAACTCACTTTCTCGGTCACGGTGATGCTACTTTAACCCAGCTTAGTCACGAAGAACGTAGACTAATAATTACACAATTATCTGAATTACTAAAAGCTTACAAACCAGAAGAAATTTACCTTCCCCATCGAAAAGACAGGCATCTCGACCATGAAGCGACTTACAATTTAGTAAAAGACGCGATCGCCTTATCTAATCTAAATGTAGAAATCTTTCAATATCCTGTATGGATACTTTGGCAGAATCCCCTATCATCTAATCTCAAATTACAAGAAATATCTGGTAGTTACTGCATATCCATCCATACAGTACAAGACCAAAAAAAGCAAGCGATCGCATCCTACAAATCCCAAATCACCACCCTACCACCAGGTTTTCTCACTCGTTTCTTATCACCCTACGAAATCTTTATTAAAAGTTAGTTAGTTGTTAGTTGTTAGTTGTTAGTTGTTAGTTGTTTATTCCTAATTCCTAACTCCTCATTCCTAACTCCTAACTCCTAACTCCTAACTCCCTCCCCCAACAATCGTTACAACTTCCAGGCGATCGCCTTCATTAATTTTTGTTTCCGACCAAAACTGACGGTGTAAAATTTCGCCATTATACTCTACTGCCACCAATCGAGGATTAAAACCCAACTCTTGGAGTACCGATGGTAAAGGACTTTGCGAGGAACAACTACGAGTTTCACCGTTAACTAAAAGCGTAATCGAATCAGACATAAACGGAGTTAGGAATTAGGAGTTAGGAGTTAGGAATTAGGAGTTAGGAGTTAGGAGTTAACAACTAACAACTATCAATTAACAAAAGAATGCTTATAATCGGGTTTCACACGGTTTAGCTGGGAGAGAAGATATTGTGTCACTAGTGTAGGTTGTTCAACTTGCATCAAACAACGCACTACGGCCACACGATTGGCACCAGCATCAATGACATCATTTATATTATTGGGATCGATTCCTCCAATGGCAAACCACGGTATAGGACAATTTTTCGCAGCGTAACTGACATATTGCAACCCGGAGGCTGCTTTTCCTTCTTTTGTCGGAGTTTCATAAACTGGCCCCACCCCGATATAATCTGCACCGTCGGTAATAGCCCCTTGCATTTCGTCTGAATTTGTGGTAGAACGTCCTATCAAGCGCTGTGTTCCTAATAACTGTCGGGCGATCGCAATGGGCATATCTTGTTGTCCCAGATGCACTCCATCAGCATCTACCGCTAAAGCCAAATCAACTCTGTCGTTGATGATGAACATAGCGCCATATCTATGACATAATTGACATAATTTTTTAGCTTCCTCCAGACGGATAGTATCATCAGCAGTTTTGTTGCGGTATTGAACCACAGTTAAACCACCAATGAGCGCAGCTTCGACAGTTTCTAGAAGATTTTCATTAGGGGAGGTGACAAGATACAGGCGCGATCGCAATAGCAGCTGATGTCGCTGATAACCCATTAAACTGCTTTCTAGGGTGTAAACCCGATAACGCATCTGCTTAAAAGCTTTCCCCATATTTGGATGGTAAAGCTTGCCGTATTCTTCCAAAACCCTCATGGCTTCTTGTACACGGCAGAAATTAGCTTCTAACAAAGATTTGATGCTAGTGCGCTGTTCTTCAGCCGGATGGGTTAAATCAGTTCCGGGATCGGCTTGTGTATCTCGTGCTGCCCGCATTTCGGCGGTATGCCAATTAGCAACCTCTTGTCGCAAGCGCTTGCATTCCCCGGCAAAATCAGCGTTCTGCAACCCAAAACGGCACCATTCCTCAATGATTCGCAAACCCTCACGGGCGCGGTCTAAGTTTGCATCTAAAATGCGGTAAATAACTTGATGTATCTGCTCTTTTTGGCTGTATGGCTCGACCATTACAACAACCCCATTATTGCTTTCATCGTACCAGCCAGCCTCTCTCATATTCGCAATGTTTTTTAGTGATTGGGGAACTTCGGTTCCCTCTGGGGATAAGGAGCGATGGGAAGCGGGGACAAAGAGTGGGAAAGGAATTAATTTTTCTTCTTTACCCCTTACTCTCTAGCCTTCCTCCTCCCTAAAATAACTACTTTGTATCAAAAATAGCCAATTAGTCAATATGTGAGTAATATTATCGACATATTGGGTTGAAAGAGTATAAAAATGTGTTGTCGGTTAAAGGAGTGTTAAGAAGTTGATTTACCCTCACATTGTTCCTGAGTTCTCTAAGGCAAAAGCATTATCGACTAAGCAGATAGGATCGCCTGAGAATCCGTATGCCTTCCTTGAAATAGCAATGCGTTCAGTTTCTCGTTTTTCTGTATTATTTTTGACCGTCGGCATCGTGGTGGCGAGTACGGGCTTATTTGGCACGAGCCAAGGAACCGCGATCGCCCAAATACCAGGAGCATCTAATCAAATGTCTCCAGGTGTCAAAACAATGTCTCAGGTTAACGTGTTGTTTGTCAACCCAAGTGCCGCAGATGACAAAGCTGCTAACGGGAGTGAACGCGCTCCTTTCAAAACCATAACCCAAGCTTTGCGAGCAGCCGGCCCTAACACTGTCATCATGCTTAACCAAGGGACTTACAGCGTTGAAAATGGAGAGCAGTTTCCCTTAATACTCAAGCCTGGTGTTTCCCTTCAAGGAGACGCTCGCACCAAAGGACGGGGTATTCTCATTCAAGGCGGTGGTGATTATCTCAGTCGTAGCTATGGCGGTCAAAAAGTGACCATTGTAGCCGCCAATCAATCAGGGTTAACTGGGGTGACGGTGACAAATCCCAAACCGCCAAGTTCTAAAAATGAAGATCTATGGCGCGGTTATGGTGTATGGATTGAATCGAGCAATCCTGTAATCGTTGAAAATACTTTTGCTAATAGTATGCAAGATGGTATTTCTGTGAATGGCAACAGTGCGCCCACTATTCGCAACAATTATTTTTTTGGTAATAAAGCGAATGGAATCACGATTTCTGGTAATTCCCGTCCAGAGGTGCGAGAAAATATATTTCAGCAAACGGGCTTTGGGATTAATATCATCCAAAATGCTCAACCGATAGTGGTGGGCAATCAGATTCAATACAACAGAAGCGGAATTGTAGTGCAAGGCAATGCCCGCCCAGTTTTGCGGAATAATATAATCCAAAATAATAAAGAAGATGGATTAGTCGCGATCGGCTCTTCTATGCCAGATTTAGGCAGCGCTTCGGAACCGGGTGGTAATGAGTTTCGCAATAACACGCGCTTTGATATTAACGCTGGCGCTGCTAAACAAGTGATTTCAGGTGCAGGTAATACCCTTGTTGGTAATCGCATCAGCGGCAAAGTAGAGATGAATGGCACTACAGCATCTGTTGCCCAAAGTCGCCAATCTCTCCCTTTACGCACTAATAATACCAATCAACAACTCTCCGCAAGCAGAGAAGTCATTTTCTCCGCCCCAGGAGTCTTTGAAACAGACAACAAACTCTTAACGCCATTACCCAGAAATAACACTCCTTCAGGGCGATTAAACCCGCAACTAGTGCCACTACAACCAGCCAATTCTTCACTACCTTTAGGGCAGTTTCAGCAGCCATTTGCTGGAAGAAGCAATCCCCGTCCAACTCCCCCAGTTATTCCCCAAACCGGGCAAACAGCCTCTAGGACGAATGGTGAGTTTCCGACACCCAGCAGTTTGCCTGGATATAGCAATCGCGGCACACAAAACGCTGCAAATAGACCGGATACGCCACAAATGAATTATGTGCGTATCGATCCCAATACAGTTGAATTTACTGCACCCCAGTCGCCATCTAACTTGGCAGCACAATCGCGACAAAATATGTCGGACGTAGGCAATTCATCGCTTTTGCCCGTTCCCGATCCCAATGTCCCAATTGGGAATAGTGGGAATATGCGAAGAATGCAAATCCCTCAAAGTATCCCAACAACTGCTTATCGCCCAAATCCTAGCTTCGCACCTGTAGCGGAACCCCAGTCCCAGACTAATTCACGTTTCCGGGTGATGGTAGAAGTCATTAGCGAAAGGGATCAGGAATTAGTCAGATTTCTTTCCCCAGGCGCTTTTTCCACCATGTGGCAGGGTAAAACAGTTATGCAAGCTGGAGTATTTAGCAGTCGTTATAACGCCGATGGCATGGCGAAAGTTCTATACAACAATGGGTTAAGAGCAGTTGTTGAAGAAATTAGTTAGGAGTTAGGAGTTCTTGTGTTAGGAGTTAAGAATTCATCAGACCTTACGCAAAGACTCTCTGAAACTCTTATTTCTACCGAAACTCCAGGCGTACAGCGCCTATGGCGTACTTGGCGGTAAGCGCATTCGCCCTTGGCGTTCCCGTTCACGTAGTGTGCCCGTAAGGGCGATTGGTAGCGCAGGCTCCACCAACGTCTTTTAATTGTTTTGCATAAGTCCTATTCATAACTCATCACTCCTAACTCTTAACTCTTAACTCCTATCTTTTACTCCCCATCTTCTTGCGCGATCGCTTTGAGTTTTGAGGTGAATGACTCTGTGCGATCGCTTTTTTCTGGGGTGAATTGTCCAATTGGAGGACGATTGACAGATGATGCAGACAACTCCTGAACTTTTTCGCTGATAACTTGGGGGAGAAGCTTTACCAGTTTATGATGAATCGCCGATCGCTCAGAATTGGTCAATATGGATGAACGCGATGAGCTTGCTGTTGATAATGATGGGATTGGCAAAGCTTCAACTGAGGTGAATTCCCCTTGTTGATTGGAAGCTGTTGATAATACTTGATAATTTTTCTCCTCTCTTGTCCGATTTTTCACAGGAGGCAGGGCTGGTGGTGGGGCAGAGGTTAAGCTTTCTGGAAATTTGCTGCAAATCAACCGCTCAAACTCCATGTTGAAATGATATGTTGCCTGTCCCCGGCGATGCCACATGGTTAATATTTGCTGTACAGAAACCGCTTTATAGCGTCCTTGATACAGTGCTTCAACTACTCCAATATGTAGCCAATTAACTGGGTACTGTTTTTGCCACATGTCAATTAGCTCACTAGCATGATAGCCACCGAGGTCAAAACTATAGTGAATTAATAAGGCTACTGCCAAGTCGGCAGAGGTATCCTGGGCTGGTGTATACATCGGACTGTGGGCTGCGGGCAATAGGTATAAATCTTGCACCCATTGGATATAGCCTATCGTGCTTTTGGCTACCGTATTGTTGACCAAGGTTTCCGAGTTGATTAGGAAGTGTTTCCCATTCTACCGACCAATTGCTTATAAGGAAACGATATATGGAGAATTAATTCCAGAAATCCGCCCAATTGCCACTAATGCTTGGTAAACCATTGCTGCTACTTCCCCCCGCGTTGCCGGACTCGTTGGGGATAGTTGTTTAATATCTGGGTAATTAACGACTATTTTTTGTTGTGTAGCAGTAGCAATTGCTGTACGGGCATAGTCGGGGATCGAGTCTTGATCGCTATAACGGACTAAAGTATCCAAAGAGCCGCCTGTTAACCCTAGTCCATTAACGAGAGAAACTATCACCTGTAGCCGCTGTACGTTTTGATTTGGGCGGAAAGTGCGGTCGTTAAATCCACCCACAAAACCGCTACTGGCTGCGATTTGAATTGCTTTATATGCCCAAAAATCTTTGGGGATATCAGTAAAATCAGGCGCAGGGCGTTTGGGAGTGGGATTAAAGGCCATTGCGACTATTGCCGCATATTGAGCGCGAGTCATGAGTTTATCTGGCTGATAGCTGCCATCTAAAAAGCCCTTGGTTAAATTCATGCTAGCTAATGCCGGGATGAATGCTTCAGCCCAGTGTCCCACAAGATCGGTGAATCCGGGAATATCTGGATCTGGTTGGACAATATATGGAGAGGCAATCGCTTTTTCTTTCCCGATTGCCACCAATGCTTGATAAATTAATGCTGCCACTTCGGCGCGAGTAATATCTCTAAGCGGTTCTAGTTGTTGGGTTTGCGGGTAATTCACCACTAATAATTTTTGAGTAGCAGTGGCGATGGCGTTGGTCGCGTAACTGGGAATTTGAGCGCGATCGCCATACATTAATAGTACATTTGGATTACCACCACTCAGCCGCAACCCATTCACAAGAGATACTAGTGCTTGAATCTTGGTGAGATTTTGGGCTGGTCGAAATGTCCCATCGGGGAAACCGCTGATAAAGCCCATCCCTGCGGCACTGCGAATAGCCGATGCTGCCCAAAAATCTGGTTTTACATCAGTGAAATTCCGTACTTGGTTTGTATTCTGTAATTGAAAAGCTTTAGCGATCGCCGCTGCATATTGAGCGCGAGTAATTGGGGCAACAGGAGCAAAGCTACCATCAGGTAATCCGCTCATCAACTTTCTATTAAATAAAACTTCCACAAAAGCCGCCGCCCAATGCCCTGTCATATCTGGGAAGCTAGTACTAATTGATGATGACTGCGGTGAATCGTAATTAGCTGCGATTAATTCAAATAAGCCTTTTACCCGGGCAGGATTTAACTGATTCCCCGCAGAAAGCAACTTGACTGAAGAAGCATTTTGTAAATCGAATTCACCATTGTCTCGGAAAATATTGCCAGCAGGGTCTTGAGGGCTACCTAAATCTGGGGCTGCATTACCGTTGACTAAAAGTCCACCTTGGGTGTTTTTCTCAATAATATTATTTCTGAGTACAGGACAAGCATCCCGCGAAAGAGCGATCGCAGTCCGATTCTCTGATAATTTATTATTGGCAATCAAAGGCGCAGCAAAATCGCTAATGGCCATACCCAAAGCATTTTTTTGCAAAACATTCCGCAGCACTTCCCCTTTACTATTGCGTGCCATCACCAGCCCACCTTGGCTATTTTGCACGAACAGATTATCCAGAATTGCCGGTTTTGCCGTACCGCTGACAAACACACCTTCCCTACCGCAGTTGGTAAAAGTATTATTCGCCAAAGTCGGTGCTGTGGACTCAATCCAGACACCAGTACCCTTAACTGCAAAATTGGTCACAGTCACACCCATTAACTGAGCATCATCCAGCAAAATCAATGTAATATTTTGTACACCAAAACTTGGGCTTTGATGTTCACCACTTCCTGCAATTAAAATACCCTGACCTTTAGTTGCTTCATTACCCAAGACCATCACCCCAGTTGGAATGACTAGGGGGAAGATTTCACCGTTCTTATCGCTATAAGTCCCGGCCGCTAATTGAATAATCGTAGGTGTAGTAATAGTCTTTAAAGCACGGGTGATACTTCTTGTCGGCGCAACTCGCGAACCAGCATCAGTATCATTTCCTACTGTAGGATTTACATAGAGAGTTGCCACGAGAGTAGAATTCACCATTGGTTGTTGATAGACGATTGTTTAGATTATGCCTATTTAAACAACGTTTTGTCCCATCAGAAAATAACACACGAGAAAATACATTTCTATCCATCAGTGGCTATAGTTCTTTTCTATACCTAACCTTTCTAAGCAAAGGGTTAATAAACATATCTAAAGTATTCTAATATTTGGCAATTAATCTCAACCTAGCCAAAACAATCTCAGAATCTATACTGCTCATTTTGATTTCGACCAATTCTTTAAATCTATTTCAATCAGTTTATGTTGTTCTTTACGGAATTTTTTTAGCTCAGACTCTGGTTTCAAACATGTTAAACGGAAATATTCAAATCCAGAAGAGTCTTTCTCAAAAATTAGAATACCATCACGAGCAACAAAATGAGAGATTAACCACGAGCAATGATTTAGTTCAACAATATCGATTTTTTCGGGATCAATACCAAATACTTCTTCAAGAAGCATCGGTAATTCAAACATACCCCAAGCGCTTGTGTAATTATTACGTTCTTTGTCATCATACAGAACTGCAAAATCCCAGTCGCTATTAATGTTAATATTGCCTGTTGCTCTTGAGCCAAAAAGAACTAACAGTTTCAAATAGGGGATTTTTTCGGGAAGTTGTTGAGCCAGTTCTTTGATTCTTTCAATATTAGGTGATGTTTCTAGCATTGTTATTTGCCAATTATTATTCTAAATCACAATCATATTTTAACGCTTTTGTATGTTTGATGATTTTGGAAGTGTATTTCAATTACAATATCTTTTGAGTAAGCACAACCCCAACTTAAACCTCGTAACTCTCGACGTGTAATTTTTTAGTTATACCAATATTTTAATTTCATACACAAGTAGATGAACTTGGCACAGCGACTCCGGTGCCAGCATTGTCACAGGATCGCCTTCGTAGTACTTGATTTCATATTCGATACCTAAAAAATCAAGCAGCCATAACACCCGTTGCGAGCGTGAATTGTTGAGATGATGAACAACTTTTCATAAAATCTTTCTTCTAAACAACGTTGATCGCTATCCGACTGAAACTAATTTTAAACCAAACATTGCTTCTATCTCAAATCTTGTAGGGTGCCGTTAGCGATCGCCAGGTAACTTTCCTTGTTCAAGTTGTGCAATTGTGGGTTGTATATGAATACGAATACTGCGATTGTCACTACAATAAATAAGGATTTCAGCAATTGTGCAGCGGGATCGTAAACCAAAAAGTTGAACCACTTCTAGGCACGCTTTTGACGCCAATTTCACCGCCGTGAGCTGTGATAATTTGTTTACATAGATATAATCCCAATCCCAAACTTACAGAATTGCGATTGTTTGTACCACGAAAGTAAAGGTCAAATAAGCGATCGCATTGTTGTGGAGTCATGCCGATGCCGTTATCTGATACAGTACAATACATCATCTCTCCCTGTGGCGTGGCATTGAGTGTCAAAGTTAAACCAGGAGGATTATGTTTCAATGCGTTGACAATCAAGTTGGAAAAGACTCGCCATAATTGTGTCGCATCTGCATTCACATGAGCGAAATCGGCACTGACTAAATTTTTCAGGGTTGTTTGATTTTCCAGCAACATCGGTTGTAAGTCAGCGATCGCATCTTCTACGACTTGATGCAATTCTACAGGCTGACGTTGCAACACAACACCTTGAACTTCGTTGACATGAGCTTCCAACAAGGAATTAATTAAATTAAGCTGGCGATCGCTACTTTGCACCATCCGCTCTAATATCATCCGGGAAATCGTAATTTTATCTTCCCCATTTGATAATAAATTTCTCAATAACATCAAACTACCTAACACTGGGTTGCGTAAGTCGTGGGAAACAGCGTGAAAAAATGCCCGTAATGCTTCCTCAGTCTGCTTGCGCTTGGTAATATCTTCGATTAAACCTTCGTAGTAAAGCAGCTTGCCATTTTCATCCCGCACAGCATAAGCTTTTTCCGAAATCCAAACAATACTCCCGTCTCGACGATAAATCTGGGATTCAAACTCGCTGATACTCCCATATTCTTCCATCAACCGCACAAACTCAGCCCGTCGATTTGATTCCACATATAATTGATGCTCCAAATCTGTAATATTTACGATCACTTCTTCCGGCTTCGAGTAACCATAAATACGCGCCAATGCGGGATTTGCAGTGATGTAACGGCCATCAAGCGTACTTTGAAAGATTCCCTCAACTGCATTTTCAAAAATACTCCGATATTTCGCTTCTGTTGCTCCTAATTTTTGATACGCTTGTTCCAACTCCTTACGGGCGAAAAACTCCTTCGCTTGCAGGCGATCGTACAAATATACGCCTAAATTACATATGAAACATAACCAAAAAATGTACATAATAAACGTCACACTATATATCGGCTTGTCGCTAATTGGTGGCGGTAGCTTCAGTCCGAGTACAGTATTCACGCCGAAATAATAAATTAGCAAACCCACTTGAGACATCAAATGCAAATGCCAGCGAACAGGCATCAAAATCGCTTGACTGAGGAACAATAACGACCAAGTTAGGGAATCTGGTAGCGCGAAACCGCAAATAGTTGCGAAAATCTGTTGTACTAGACTTATTGACCAAGATATGCTTATAAACAACAACCCAGGACGACGACGACCAAAATCAGTTTTATGCAAAGTCAGGCATAAAATTACACTAAAAACTAGGGAAATATTTATAACATACCCTTGCTTTTTCAGGACTACTGGCAGGTCTTGAAACTCATTGAGAGGAAAGAACTTGTCAACAATATCTCTGAAAATAAAAGTAAATACGCATACAAGTAAGAGCCACAACCACAGTCGCAACCGTTGCCATAAAAATTGCCGGCGAAATGCTTCGTATTTAACAGCGACTGTATCCGTTTTGGGTATGATATAGGTCGATAAAATTTCTTCCCATTTCCGTTTTACGCTTTTAAGCATCCCTGCCACTTGCCTCTAACAGGATTTTAGTTTATATTCATAGCCGCGCTTCTAATCAAGATTGTCTCAAGGGTAATGTAAACCAAAATTTTAAACCGCGTTTGGGTTTGCTACAAGCACCAATTCCTCCACCATGAGCTTCAATAATTTGCCGACAAAGATATAGTTTTAAACCATTGCCTGTGGAAAAACCGGCTTGCGGGTCACGTACATACAAATCAAACAGGCGATCGCACTCTAGTTGACTCATCCCTACACCATTGTCTTGAATCTGAACCTGGATTGTTCCTCTTTCAACTTTAGCGTTAAGCGTCAACTTCAGTCCGGGTGGATTTTGTTGCAGACTGTGAATCACTAAATTGACTAAAACTCGCTGCAACTGTGCCGGATCGGCTGTAATATCGGGTAAATCCTCAGGAACCAAATTTACAAGAGTCGCTTGATTTTGTGTCAGCACAGGTTCTAAGTCTTTGAAACTCTTTTTGAAGACAGCGTTAAATTTTACACTTCTTTTGTTGAGAGCAACTCCTTCGGAAACGCTGGTATGAAGTTCTACTAAAGAGTAAATTCTAGATAGCTGGCATTCATTCCCTTGTATCATCCGCTCAATAATTTTACGCGGTACGGGGATTGAGTCGAGGGACAAAGGAAAAAACATTTCTTGATCTCCCTTGTCTTTTTTCACCACTTGCTCATTCAACAAATTCTTCAACACCATCAACGTTCCCATCACCGAAGTCTTCAACTCGTGAGAAATGGTGTGCAAAACAACGTCTTTTACTTGATGCAGTTCTTGGAGTTCCTGCATTTTCTGCTGCAGTTGTGCGGTACGTTCTTTTACCTGGTCTTCTAAGTTTGTATTAAGTTTCGCCAGTTCTTGATACAATTGTGCCTGCTGGATAGCGATCGCTAACTGTTGTGATAGCTGAATGAGTAAATCAATTTCCATTGGCTGCCAATGACGGGCACTCCCACATTGATTCGCAATTAAAGCACCAAAGAATTCTTCCCCTAACATAATTGGTACAGCCAAAGTCGCACGAGTTTGAAATTGTTGATAATGTGCTTTGATTTTGGCTGGTGCCTCCATTTGGGTGATATCTTCAACCACTCGCACCCGATGAGTTGTCAGCAGTCTTTTGAACTCAGCAAGTACGGTTGGATCTTCTTGGATTTTGCAGTCTAAAATTGAGGGATAATTTGGTTCTACTGATTCCGCAAGAATTTTCGCTCCTAACTGCTCGTGATTTAGACCAATAAAAACGCGGTCTGCTTGCAAAAATTGCCTGACTTCTGTCACAGTCGTTTGGAGAATTTCCTCTAATTTTAGAGAGTTGCGAATTCGTGCCAGAGTTTCCGTTAGCAAGCGATCGCGTTGTGCCCCCAGACGTAATAATTCTTCTGAGTGTTTGCGTTCGGTAATATCACGATCCACTGCTAAGAGGCACTCACAACCATCCAAATCAATGATTTCGGCAGAAACCATGCCGATAGCCACCTCCCCAGATTTTTTTCTAAATTCAAATTCCAAATTGCGAACAACGCCATTGAGTTGCAACTCCTGCAATAATCGAGTGCGATCGCTCAGATTAACCCAAATACCCAACTCAATCGCTGTCCGTCCAATTGCCTCTGAACGGCTATAACCAGAGAGTCTAACAAAACTATCATTAACTTCAATGAAGCGTCCTTCTTTAAGAGTGCTGATAGTAATCGAATTGGGACTACAGTTAAAAGCCTTAGAAAACTTCTCTGCCAAACTGCGCAAGCTATTTTTTGATTTATTCTTCTCCGTGATATCCCGCACAATCGCCAACACTTCATCTTCTCCACAAACAACCAAGCGTGCCTCATAATCTCGCATTCCGGATTCTGTAGGTAGTTGATATTCACAAGTTTGCAGAGTTCTAGAATCCAAAGTTTTGGCGATCGCTTCCAAACTTTTAGCCGCAACATCCTCCGGTAATAAATCCCGCAAATTCTTCCCCACTATTTGTTCGTATTCCGTTGTAGCATTTGCTCCCTCACCTTTAAAGTCGAGATACTGACCGTCACGATTGATGCGAAACATCAAATCTGGAATAGCATCCAAAATTGCCTTATACCGTGCCTCACTTTGAAGTAATTTTTCTGACTCTTGCTTGCGGTCTGTAATATCCATTACTTGTATCAAAAAAATAATCGCGACTTTTACTTGCAGCCTCTTACTTCAGAGTAATTCTCCTTGAGGCGATCGTATTCACCCAATCGGATGAACCGAGGGCAGTAAATTATCTTATATAATTGACTTTATGGGAAAAATATGCAAATAGAAGCCAGGTTTTTATGAAAACAGAACTTACACCCAGAGGGAATAGCAACTTGAGTCGAATGTCGGATTGGTGGCAGGATGTACCACGCAGTCAAACTAGCGTTTCGAGCAAAGCTCGACTTGCCCCCACGGCCTCATACTAATGCTGATTTTCTTTTTTGTGATAACTGGTTTTGCCCTCTTTTAATTTGCCAACAGTATCCTCATAGGGAACGGGTTGGGGTTAGATTTTCAACCAAAGCTATGAAATATGTTACTTCTTTTGAGCGGCTGGCAAAAAAGGAAGCACTTCTAAAAGGTATATCTTTGGGGTTGAGGCTCAAATTTGGTGAGAGGGGTCAAGATTTATTGCCAGAAATTGAAGTTATCGAGGACGTTAATACTTTAGATACAATCTTAGAAGCGATAGAAACTACAACCACGATAGAAGAATTGCGGCAAATCTATCAACCTACAACTGAATAATCAATATTCGCTCTTTTTTAAAAGTACTTCGGTTATTAATTTATTTGCTTTCATTAACTGGATGATAAAGCTATCACCATTATTTTGAGACTTTTCTTTGATGTCTGAAGTACAACCAATGGAGGATACAAAGTATAAAAGGTCAAAAATGCTGTAATGAATGGCATGATATAATTTTTGCAAGTATTTAAATGTAGGTCTAGATTATGAGTCCTTTGACATTAAAACTAGACACCGTTCACCTAAGTGACGAACAATTCTATAATTTGTGTCAAAATAACCGCGAATTGAAATTTGAACGAACTACCAAGGGAGAATTAATCATTATGTCCCCGGTTGGAGGAGAAAGCGGGAATCGAGAAGCAGATTTAATTATTGATTTGGGAATCTGGAATCGGCAAATTAACCTCGGTTTTACCTTTAGTTCCTCCACTATATTCAAATTACCCAATGGTGCCGATCGTTCCCCAGATGCCGCTTGGATTCAACGAGAACGTTGGCAAGCACTTACACCAGAACAAAGACGGAAATTTCCCCCCATTGCACCCGATTTTGTCATTGAATTAAGATCAGCAACAGATGATTTGGAAATGTTGCGTTCCAAAATGCAAGAATATATGGATGCAGGTGTGCAATTGGCATGGTTAATTAATCCCCAACAGCAGCAAGTGGAAATTTATCGCCAAAAACAAGATGTGGAAGTGCGAAATCTGCCCACAGAACTATCGGGTGAAAATGTATTGCCAGGATTTAGCTTGAGTCTATCCTGTTATTAAGATTTGCTTTTTTCTGCTAAACCTCCATTATCTGCCACACTTTTCATCGCAGCAGAAAATACTCTATAAGTCTGCGTGGTTTTGGTTGTGTGTGTAGAGACTTCTTGCCAAACAACCAAACGTGCCTCATAATCTCGCATTCCGGATTCTGTAGGTACTTGATATTCACTAGGGGAGCAAAGTTCTAGAATCCAAAGTTTTGGCGATCGCCATCAAGATATATAATTATTGATAAATTGAGGATTTATCTCCTTAAACATGAACCAGTTTGCTTACGTCTTTGAAGCAAGTCCGTTAATATTTGAAGCTCTCGTAGAGTGGGATGTTAAATCCAAAGAATATCTGCGTTTATTTTTTAGCAATGAAATTTATAGAACACGAAGAACACAATTTGGAGATTGTATTTCCAAGGTAGGATATCTCATAGAAAGAGTTTTTGAAGAACCCGAAAATTTCCGAGGAGTTAAAGATGTCAATGATAAATTACAAGCTGCTGCAATGGTTGAAGATTATTTTGACTGTCTGTATATCGATACTCTCACCAATGCTCCTTGGAATGTAATAGACAACCAACCAGAAACAGTTAAAGGTGCTGCCACAACACTGATTGAAGAGTTGGTTAGAGAAAGTCTACAGCTAGGGTACAATGGAAGACTTAGAGTAATTACAATTGAAAGAGCAAAGCCGTTCTATAGCCGAATTGGATTCATAGATGATGAAGATGGTTCGTTCGTCATGGAATTAACACCACAAGCAGCCGAAAGTTTTTTAGACCAACAACAACGTCGAAGAGAGCAATCAAATTAATCAGTCCGAGCCAAAACTATGCCGCAACCAAATGATAAAGCTACGTCAGCAGAAATTTATCAATGGGCAGAACTCGACGAATTAGAGAAATATGCCTGTACGGGACCCCAAAGTACAAACAACCAATTTGCTGACCGAGTACAATCGCTAATGGATGGGACATACCTACAGAAATATTTAGAAAAAGTGCAAGCTGAAAAACAGAAAGTTAGCGAAAAAATGTCTTTTTTGTCCGCAGTTGAAGCCATATTGATTGAGAAAATTTCTCAGCAGAATAACAATTATTGAATTGAGACAGAGGAAATTGTGCAATGGCTAACTTTGATCAATATCGGGATAAGTTAAGCCACTGCTTACTAAATATGCACAATACAAACCCAGCTACGGAGAGGTTGAGGTCGAAGAAACGAATCTTGATCCGATAGGCTTAAGTTTATCCTTGTATGCGGCGTGAAGCGAAAAGGGAGTAATATTAATTGAGGTTAAGCCGAGATGCCCGTATATTAGGAAATTAAGCCAGAAAACCCTCTGCACGTATAGATTTGATAATTTGACTACTTCCTTGTACGCAAGACCATTGTATATAACGAAAAATAAACCTTTTTCAGTCCCTATTTCCGTTTTCGTTCCTTCGTATCTCGGCTCAACCTCAAAATTGTTCCAATATAATTCTTTGACCCGATAAGCAGTATATTATTACACAGTTATCTAGAAACAAACGGATATTTGATGATATTACAAGAGCAACTCGAACAAGTAGGTACATCTTTAGCTTGGGAGTCAGAGGATCGACTTTGCCGCCTCTATCATGGTGACAGCTTAGAAGTAATGGCTTCGTTACCCCCTGATAGTGTGGATTGTATTTGGACTGACCCACCGTACAATCTCTCTAACGATGGTATTACATGTATGAGTGGTCAAATGGTAAAGGTTAATAAAGGCGAGTGGGATCGCAGTCGTGGTGCCGAGATGGATCACGAATTTAACAAGGCATGGCTAGCTGCTTGTTATCGCCTCCTCAAACCAACTGGCACTATTTGGGTAACTGGCACTTTACATGTGTATCCATCAGTCGGATTCGCGATGCAGCAATTAGGTTTTCGTATACTTAACGACATAATTTGGGAGAAGCCGGCCCCACCTCCTAATTTGGGTTGTCGATGCTTTACTCACTCTACAGAACTCATACTTTGGGCCACAAAGGCACAAAAGGGCAAAGAACGTTACACGTTTAACTATGAAGTTATGAAAGCTGAAAACGGGGACAAGCAGATGAAAAATGTATGGAGAATGTCAGCCCCTAGTAAAGAGGAGAAGCGGTATGGCAAACATCCAACTCAGAAGCCCGTCGAACTTGTTGCACGCTCTCTGCGGGCAAGTACCAATCCAGGAGATTTAGTATTCGACCCGTTCTCTGGGTCTTCGACTACTGGAGTTGCAGCATTAGCATTAGACCGCCATTTTATTGGGTGTGAGGCGGACGCAAACCATATTGAGCTTTCGCGTCAGCGTCTCATGAATCCCTACAGGTTTTCACCAAAGCAAGGTCTGCTATGGAGCGAGTAGACGCGGTGCAAAGACTGAGAGAGCTTGTAGGTACAGACTTACGACCTTTAGCAGATCTTTATAAAGTAACAGTTTGGAGCGAGACAGGTAAAAAAAATAAGGGTTGGGCTGGACATACAATTGAGCGTTTTTTGGGGTTGGCATTAAACTCGTCTCGATCTCCTAATTTTGGAAGTTGGGAACTTAAAGTAATTCCACTCAAACATAAATCGCCAACCGTACTTAAGGTCAAAGAGACAATGGCAATTACAATGATAGACCCAGTAGAAGTTGCAGCAAAGAATTTTGAGGATAGCCATCTTTTCAATAAACTTCAAAAAATTGTCGTAGTTGCCAGGGTTTTTGAAAGTCAGAATGAGACTTGCTCAATGATGCACTCTGTCGCGTCATTCGATCTCGATCGACCAGAAATTTACTCTCAAGTAAAAGCAGATTATGACCTTGTTAGAGACACAATGAGAGAGCAAGGATTTACAAAACTTACTGGTAAGATGGGTGTGCTAGTGCAACCTAGGACGAAGGGACCTGGGCACGGAAGTACCTCTCGCGCTTTCTATGCACGAACAAGTTTTGTCGCTCATATTCTTGGAGAAGGTTACTCTGTTCCACTTCCTGTTGTGCCTTAAATCTTAAAGATAAGGCTAACTGCGATTTCTGCATTAAGTAGGTAGGCACGAATAAACCCAACTATGTAAAAAATTGTAAAAAAGCCAAAACCCTTGCGGTTGCTACCCTTCGGGAACGCTTCGCTAACGTCGTGCCTCCTCGCAATGACAGAAATATAGTTGTGTTTATTTACGCTTACCTACTTACCCTGGGCTAAAAGTAGCGAATACACATTTTGACGCCACGCAAAGCTTGAAAACTTTGTTGTCAGTGGAAGGATAAGATTGCCGTTTTGCCTTTGTAACTTAAAAGAAAAGTTTGCCGTTTATTAAAGTATAAGTTTGCCAGACTACAGCCAGAATACGGCTTATTTTATCGTTACCGTGTTTTCTTGCTTACTTAATATTAACTTTACCGAGAATCCAAATCATCGGCATAACCGTGCCATTTGTCCATTAAAAAGTAGTGAGTTCTAATAATTTAACTTTTAAACCCCAAATCAAGTCCAGTTATTGATTTCAACGAAAATAGAGTTTTGAGCAACAGTAGGATAGCGAACAACTGAGTCAAACCAAAAATCCTTATCGATTCTTCGATTTCTCTAATTATAAACAAACGGACAACTTATTTTAAGTGAATAAAGCGCAACCTCATACAGAATTGGTATTACATCATAATATCTTGCCACCTGCCGACAGTAGCAAATCGACCCAAATGCTTGACATTAGTGGTGGCTATTATACTCATTTGTCCTGGATGTTGTGCGGCTAATATTCGCCATTGAGCGCAAATAATCAAATCTGCATCAAGAGAACTATCCTTTGCTGTAGGTATCCCACTTAATTTAGACTGCGCCCATAGCACAGATGCCATTTTAAGACTCTCGTCTGTAACCGATAAAAATGAAATAAAAGCAGTCATCTCGTCAAGATTATTCAATCTATCACGATTACCTGTGCGTTCGGTTTCTAATATTAAATTTCGCCTAACTTCATAATCGCATAATGAGGAAGAGACAATATAAACCCTTTAGCAGCCAGACCCAATAGCCATCGTTCGCAAGCTTCTGCTTCTCCCTGTTTATGGGGATTAGCAATTAACCCTATAATTCCAGAATCTAGCCACACAATTGCCATAGATTAAGAATATAGTTTATATCCTTCAGGTCGTTCGGCATCCATATTATATTTAAATCTTTCCCAGGCTTCGGCTTTTTGGGATGCTTCAGTATCGCTCATAGATTCGTGTCTAGCAATTCTTTTTTGAAGTATTTTTGATGCCTGCGGTTTAGCTAAATTTGTGAGCGTATATTCAGTTTTGACTGTGGCAAATAGTGTTTTCTCATCTCCTAAATATTTGGTTAAAATATCTAGGTCATTATCATGAATAGGAATGGCTTTCTCGCCACCTTCAAGAATAAGTGAATAATTGTTATCATTATCGCTAGGGAGTAAAGCAACAAACCGAGATATATCAATAATTTTATTTCCTGTAAGTCTAATTAAATGCATGGATTTATAACTCATATCTACTATAGTATAGTAGCGAAATTTTGATTAGCTTGCCCAAGGGCGTAAATTTCTGCTGTTTTTTTATGGGGATAGTATACTACGAGCGGTTAGCTATTAGCTATTAGCCAAAAGCTAACTGCTAAACGCGCTCCCGCCATTTGATAATTCCAGTTTTTAGCCGTTTTCAGTATAATTATTTTTCATCCCCGCACTATATTCCTCAAAGGAAAACAGTGCGGGATTTTTGTGAGATTGACCTAAAATTTCCCAGTGAAAACTCGTTCAGCCGGCCCAGTCATATACATTCGCTGATTGGAAATCGACCATTCAATTTGTAAAGGGCCACCGGGAAGTTCCACCGTCGCAATCCGATCGCATTTTCCAGTCAACACCCCTGCTACCAAGGATGCACAAGCACCAGTTCCACAAGCTAATGTGATACCCGCACCTCTTTCCCAGACCCGCATTTTCACGTAATCTGGACGCACAACTTGAATAAACTCGGTGTTGATCCGTTGGGGGAAAGCGGGGTGATGCTCAAATTGCGGCCCAATGGTTTCCAATGAAATCGCTGCCACATCTTCGACAAAAGTGATGCAATGGGGATTCCCCGTACTCACACAGGTGACATCCCAAGTTTTTCCCGCAACTTCTAGAGGTTGTTCCACGACTTTTTGGTCATCCGGACACAGAGTGGTCGGAATCTCACTTGCCAGCAGCTTGGGTTCCCCCATATCCACTTTTACTTGGCCATCAGCCATCAACTGAGTCGTGATGACACCAGCGAGGGTGTGAATGCGATATTTATCTTGAGTTCGGGATACCCCTTCCAAATCCGCCACAAAGCCAGCGAAACAGCGAATCCCATTACCACACATTTCCGGTTCCGAACCATCGGAATTAAAAATCCTCATGGTATAATCTGTGTCATTTTTCCCAGGTAAGACAAAAATCACACCATCAGCACCGATACCAAAATGGCGATCGCACATCTCGATAGCTTGTTCTGGAGTGACTTGAGGACGGGAGCTTGAGCGATTATCAATCAAGATAAAATCGTTGCCCAGACCGTGATACTTAGTAAATTCGATTGCCATTTACCCTAATGATGAATTATCAATGATTTGTTAACAGTTAACTATTATTGTGCATACACCATCATCAAAAATGCTTACAACTCAATTCGATCCCTCATTGCCCAGCATCAAGCAAGTACAAAGCTTAATCAAAGAAGCCGCAGCAGTCGAGTTAAAACTGCTGACAGGCGATATTCTCACGGGTAGAGTTTTATGGCAAGACCCAGAGTGTATCTGTATCGCCGATGAAAACAGCCAGCAAATAACCATTTGGAAACAAGCGATCGCTTACATCAAACCCAAGAATTAGTCTTTCCTAATCAATCACACTATCCATCGGCAAATAGTCCTTTAGCGCTTCTGATTCACCAGCTTTCAGTCTTGGAATATCTAGGGCAACTGGACTATTGACGCCTAAAATTTGTTCTAATTGACTCAGACTGGGCAAACTCCCGCACAATAAAAGTTGGTCGAAACTTCGCAAATCCATACCGCCATCGGGAAAGCGGATAAACCGACCATCTCGGCGGATTGCCTGCACCTGGACTTCATATTCCTGCCGGATATCTAAATCTCTAAGAGTTTTACCAATTACCAGACAATCCGGGCTGACTGTTACCCACTGACAAGCGCTGTTTTCTCCGGGTACAGCAGCTTGACCTTTCGCGAATTCTTCTAAAGCAGCTAGTTCATCCTCTGAACCTACCACTAACAAGCGATCGCCTTCTTGTAATTTTGTCTGAGCATCAGGATAATCGATTTCTATGCCGTCAGCACGCCTAATTGCCATTAAACTCACCCCTGTTAAATAACGCATATCCGCCTCTTCTAGGGTCATACCAACCAGGGGAGAAGCAACAGGTAGGGGATACCACTTGCGGTTGAAATCGCGAGTCGCCTGCTGTAAATGCCGAGAAACCTCTGCTGCTGATTCTTCTGGACGCAAATCGAAATAATGGCGATCGCGGATTTCTTGCATTTCCCGTTGCACTATTACAGGCGACAAACCCAAGTCTGTTAATACATAAGTAGCCATCTCAATACTAGCTTCAAACTCTGGTTGCACAACTTCCCGCGCCCCTAGTTGATAAAGCATCTCAATATTCTTATCGTTCGTGGCACGAACAACTACATCTAACTCCGGTGATAATTCCAAAGCTCGTTTTAGGGAAAGACGGATACTCATAGGGTCAGGGAGGGCGATCGCCATACATGAGGCACTGGTTATCCCCGCTGTTTCTAAAACGTGAAAACTCGCGCAATTTCCATACACATAAGGGACGCCAGCATCTCGGACTTGCTGAATTCTACTCTCCGATTGGTCAATAACCACTACAGGTAAATTATGCAGTTGTAGCAATTTCACCAAATTCCTACCTACACGCCCATAACCGCAAACCACCACATGGTCTTTGAATGGCAAATCTTCTGACACCGCTTTTGGCATCCCCTCTGCATCAAAATAAGGCTTTAGCCAAGGCATTGATTCCGCAAAGCTGAATAAAAATGGCACTAACCGCAGCACAAAGGGGGTAATCACCAATGTTACGGCTGTAGTTCCTAAAATCAGTAAATAAATTCGCCGAGAAACTAACCCCAGTGCTAGTCCTTCACTGGCAAGCACAAAGGAAAATTCCCCAATTTGCGCCAATCCCAAACCCACAATTAAGGCTGTTTTTAACGGATAGCGGAACAGTTTAACTAGGGGTGTGATAATCAAAAATTTACCCACAAAAACTATTGTTACCAACCCCAAAATCAATTCCAGGTTGTTCCACAAAAATAGTGGGTCGATTAACATCCCAATGGAAACGAAGAATAAACTGGCAAAGATATCTCTGATCGGTTCCACATAAGTTAAGGTTTGGTCGGCATACTCCACCTCTGAAATCATCAAACCGGCAACAAAGGCCCCCATCTCAATCGATAGCCCTAAATACTCTGTCAGCAGCGCAATACCTAAACACAGCGCTACCACACCGAGTAAAAATAGCTCTTTGCTTTCAGTCCGTGCCAAAAGCCTTAACAAAGGAGGTATTAGCCAAGTTCCTGCTGCCACCGCTCCCGCAGCAAATAAACCAATCCGCACCAATGCCGTTAAAACAGCTATCCCAATTGTTTCGGCCGGTTGATTCAAAGCAGGGAGGACTGCCAGCATTAGTCCCAATGCCAAATCCTGCACCACCAAAATGCCTAACATCACCTGTCCGTGGGGGGTTTCCGTTTCGTTGCGCTCCATCAAACACTTGAGGACAACAGCGGTGGAAGACAAAGACAGAATCGAACCTAAAAACACACCCTTCGCAGGTAAGGCTCCCCAAGCACCGGTTACCCCACAAACCAAAACCGTCACCGCAATTGTCAGGACAATTTGCAACCCACCCCCACCAAGAGCGATCGCCTTGACTTTTTTTAATTCTGAAAAAGAAAATTCTACCCCCAGGGCAAACAGCAAAAACGCTACCCCGAACTGAGCTAAAGTCTCGACTTGAATGACTTCTTTTATCAATCCCAGTCCGGCTGGCCCTACAACCATCCCACCGATGAGATAGCCTAACAATACAGGTTGTCGCAGCAAGGCCGCCAACAGTCCGCCACCCGCTGCGACGGCCAGAACTAAAACCAAGTCTACTATTAATCTAAAATCTTCTTGCACTTTTAAAAAACAAACTATTAAGACCTATTAACACAGCATACAAATTTTTATATATTTGAGGGAACTGTGTTAGTCGAGGAATTACAAAATTTGGTGTAGTAATTCGGTAGTGCTAACTCAAAATTAAAAATCCGAAATCTTGCGGCAGCAGATGTTGCAGGTAGATGTAGGATAGACCTCTGGTCTATACCTACGAGTTTTTTTTGGATATTTTTTTAATTGGAATACTCTAAAAACGATAGGCCAAGAAGGGAATTAACATCTCAGCACGGCTAAGACCACCATGAACCCCTGCATTTATGGAGGGACGTTTCCCCAACGGTCTTATATCCTGCGTGCAAGTCCAGTCAGTGCGTGGAATCAGGATCAAATCTCCTACTCTGTCATCGCAATCCATACTAACTGGTTGATTCGGTAACCCAAACAAACCCTTGGCGATCGCTTCTTTTTTGGTTAAAGCGAGGAAATGTTCGTCCAGATGTTTTTGAACATAATCTACAGCAAGAGCTTCCGCACCATGTTTGAGATGCAAAAATCGGGCTTGTGATTCTCCAGAAGCTGGAACAAACATTAATTTAGTTAGTTCTGGATGTTCGTGAAGCCAGAGAATTTTATCTGGGTGGGTGCAACGCTGACCGTGGTCTGCGGCTAATATAAAAACAATATCAGAACGACCCGCCAATGGTTCTAAAAATTCTCGCTTCAGAGCAAAATCCAGTGCAGCCACCTCCGCCCGATAATAAGAATTTAGCGGGCCAAAACGATGGGCAGCACTGTCTACATTTGGTACGTACATATAGGTAAAACTTTTACCTTTGTCGTAGTTGGCAAGTAGGCGATCGCGCAATTGAGCAAAACCATCTGCTGGAGTTAAATAGCTAGTGTATCCACTCTGCCCAGCCTGACTGTCGGCAGTAGTAAAACGGCTAATACTGGTCTGTTTAAACTGATAAAAATTTACTATTCCTACGTTTACCCCTGCCTTCTCCATCCGCAAATAGATATTAGGGACTGGTACAAATGTATCTGGATTGAGTTGAGTATCTGAATAAGGTGTGGAATTGGAAATTAAGCTCGGACGCCAGCCGATAGTATTGACCATACTACCCAGGGAACGCAGGTAGAGACTAGTACACATTACCCCGTGTTGGGCTGGTGGATATGCCGTTGCCGCAGAAGTCAGTGCAGTAACAGTCGTGCTGGGAAATACAGAGGTAGCAGGCATAAAAAAAGCCTGCGGACTACCACAGGCTTTTTTCAATCCCGGCGCATCACCTTCTTTCATCAGCGTCCTTAGCTGGTCGTAGCCAAAGGCATCCATCAGCAACAAAACCACATGTTTTATTTGTCCTTGATTCAGCCAATTTTTCCAGGCTTGAGTGACCGTTGCTACACCTAGTAATTCTGGATTAAAAGAGGGTAATGCCGTTTGTTCGCTCAATTCAGGTGCTTCTGGGCACAGCCATTGCATCGCTAAGGCGGCTATATTTGCGAGTCCCAAGCCATCATAACTAGGTCTTATCGCCTCTTGACCAAATCTTTCTGGTAGTTTTTGCCTAGCAACAAGGGTATTCTCGGCTACATCTAATATTTCCGCCATTCCCATGAACCAAACTCGTCGTACTTATTCTATCGTTACATCATAGGAGTTGTTTTGAAACCCGGTTTTTCAATTGGGTCGCTTTAGGTATTGGGGAGTGTGGGGGAAATCAAAAAATTCCCCTCCCGTTCATTTGCAAGGAGGGGTTTTGTGAATACTATGACTTAACAAGCAAAAAGAATACTACTCTTCCTCTTCTTCCTTATCCTCGTCACCAAACAATTCGTCGATAATCTCTTGTGCGCGTTCGTCTGAGATATTTAACGCTTCTTCTTCTTCACGTAATTCACCATCAATGGCGACGATTGTTAGGGCAGTGATGTATGCAACTTCTTGATAATCTTCACTTGGTAAGGATGCGATCGCCATACCGAATGCATTGTCAGCACCTTCAGATTCAATAAAGCCCCATGCTTGGTCACGCAATTCATGGAAATCTTCCTCTGAATATTCTTCAAATTGGGATACGCAAGAACCGCATTTCATTCAAAGCGTATTCTTTTGCATTACCCAAACCTTCTTTGTCAGCGAATCGCTATCTCCTCTCTACCCCTGACGATTCCCCTGACTCGGATAAAACCTTTCTGGCAGAAGCTTCCAACCAACCGCATCCGCCGCCCAATTGTAAAATATTTTTTGCCGTGCGAAAGCGTTAGCAAACCGCCAATTGTAAAATTGTTTCCAGTTACTAGACCACCGTGCAGTTTCATCCGATTGCTGTAGGGCGCGGACTTCTGCTTCCAACGCTTTGCTGTGTTTTTCCAGAATGGCTTCTAATTCGGCGAAGTGTTCTTCAGGCGACCGCAAAATTTCTCCCCTACACAAAAGCTCAACCCAACTTGATTCTACATGGATTTCCGGATAGCTTTGGTCATTATCCGAATTTTATTGTAGTGACGGAACTATCTGACAAAACAATAAAATTAGGAGAATAAGCGTTTCGGAATCCGGGAAATTACGGTATAAAATTTTTATGCTTTATCTGACAAGAGCCAGATAAACTCTAGTTAGGACTGCTGCTATTCTCCGTTCCTCAGGAATAAAGATGAAAAAATGTGAGATTTTTTTACCTTACTGAACAACGAAATCCGCATATTTCTGTTAAAATTTTTTGTTTGTTAAAAGAATATCACTTGATGACAGTTGATTTAAACTTGTTGGTTTATCTGACAAAATACAGAAAATAGCGATCGTGTTATAAGTGTCGATCAAGTAAATCAAAGCAGCTTGATCGCTGCTGAGGTCAGAGGTTAAAGACTAATGGGGCGATTCGAGAAGCGACCAGAAAACCCACGTTCCAACGGAGATCCATTTGGGGCTGCAGAAACGGCCCTAAAGGCTGTGACTGAGGAATTGCAAATTATCCAGCGAAATTTGCTCAAATCTTTACAGGATGATGTAAAGCATTTGCAGACTGAAAAAGTTCGTCTGGCAGAGGAAATTCAAAGTTTACAAGAAAATAAAGAAAATTTACAAAATAGGCGACAAATAACTGAGTTGCAGGAGCTAGTCCGCCAACTGGCGCAATTGTTGGCGAATCACATATCGACGCAACTGCAATCAACGCTCTCTACTCTGACGGCATCTTCAGCCGGCGAACCTTATGTACCAGCTCAAATCAATGCCAACACGCAACAACTGCTTGGTTCTTTGGATGAGGCTCTGAGTGTAACTTTTAACTCGTTGCTTACCGAGTTAAGTAACTATCAAAGTAATTTTTCCCATTCTCTGTCGCGGATGTCGCTCCAACAGCAGCAAGCGGAAGCGATTATGGCGGAGTTAGTTAATCGTTTGACTTCAGAGTTGGAAAAAACAACAGCAACAATTGCAACTCCTCCACCATTGTCCCCAGAGCTACCACCACCTCCACCTCCTTTAGAATGGTCCCCTGTCGGATTAGAACGGGAAACTTACATTGAAGAAACTTCCTCACAAGAAGAAGTTACAGCTGAAATTATTTCAGAACCAGAAGTACCTATAAGTAGTTCGATAAATGAAGCCCCGACTCTAATTTCTCCTCCCTCAAGAATACCTAAAGAACCCATAGCAGAACCCCTGAGCGTGTTGATCCCCGAACCCGGCTCTCGCCCACCTGAACCGATACGGAGTTCTACACCACCACCAACAGAACCATCATTCATCACCCAAATTGCCAGCTTGTGGCAACGCCCAACCGGATTATTGTTGATTGTATTGTCAACAGTAGTTTCTGCAATTTATAACGTAGCCCTGAAGGCGATATTCCTTTCTCGTTCTCAGATTTTGGGGGTTTTTGAGGTCGAGCGCTTAATATCGCCTACCTTAGGCAATTCGCTGCTAATTCTGATGTTACGGATGTTGGTGGTTGTACCACTAATGTTGGTTTTGGCTCCAATATTGCATCCGAGAGTGTGGCAAGACTTGCAAAATTTGATTGATTCTGTGCGAGGAAATTCCTCTGTTGGTTCTTCCAGCACAAAGCGAGTGTTTTTCTTGTCGATTGTCAGTGGCGGCTTTTTGTTTTTGTCTCAGGTACTTATATATGTTGCCATCGGTCAAGTTCAAACTGGGATAGCGATCGCCCTTTTGTTTGTCTATCCGGTTATTAGCGGGCTGTTGTCATCATTTTTATTCCGCGATCGCCTGAACTCATTTCACATTGGCGCGATCGCTTGTATTGTATTTGGTGAATTCCTAGTGTTAAGCGGTTCCACAAACACAGGTAATGTAACAGGTAATGTAACTTTGGGCACGACCACAGCCATTGCTTCAGGAGTCGCCTTTGCTTTATACGTAATCCTAACCCGCATCTGTGCTGCCAAGCTGCATCCGGTTTCTTTTACCCTAATTAACTTCGCAACAATGCTGCTGTTGTGCTTCTTGGCATTGATGCTACCATACCCAAGTGCCTTCGCGATGCAAGTTGATCCCAACCAGTTACTGGATCTGGTTTTAAGTGCTTTTATCTTGGGCGTACTTACCCTGGTAGGTTACTTGCTCAATAATGTCGGGATTCGCAAATTCGGTGCCACGCGATCGGCTATAGTTGGTGCAACTGTCCCAGCTTTAACTGTGATTATTGCCGGGTTGATTATTCAAGAAACTTTGCCTTTAGCGATTGTTTTGGGTGTTCTGCTAGTCACTGGAGGTGCAGCAGCTTTCAGCTTTGAAAAAATGCGCTCGATAACTAAAACTAATAAAACTACCAATTAGTCGCAATCAAATTCATAATCGTCACAAATACCCTTGACGATTGACCAATTACCTTTACATTTATTTCCCCTCTCCTAGGTACAATATGTTAATCAATAATATAAATTCTTTCAATAAAAATTAAATCTATCCCTATATGTATAATTACTAACATAATGAATTTCAAAAAGTTGCTAAAATCAGCAGACATTTTATTGTTCCTCGATCGATTGCATAATTCAAAGTTTACGAGCTTTCTTCAAAAAAATTATTGTACCTAGTTCAGGCATCTGTTAGAAATTTTGCGTCTGGGTTTAAAAAACCTTAGATCATACGATTTTAGATTTTGACAATTGTCCCCTAGTGAGCAGCCCTATCTGAAGAAGAGAGCGCATTGCCTGCTTCGGTAAGTCCAGTTGTTGGAGAATTTATTCCTCCCAACATCTACCGGGAGTAAGTACAGCACTTTGCAAGTAAATGAAGTACACCCCCTCCCCTTGGCAAGGGGAGGGTTGGGGAGGGGGTATTTCTGTACCTCACAAAGTTGAAATTTGCTGTAAGTTGGAAAATCGGAGGGGAGGGTATCGGTTTCTCAATTTTCGGGAGCAAGTAGATAAGTCCTGATATAGCAATAGTTTGTTGTAATTTATCTGTTACAACAAAGCAAGGGCGATCGCGCTATCAGTACTGCCCAAAATCATCTTTTTTCTCACAGGAGCATCTTTTTTAAACTCGTCAGCCAGTTTCAAAACTGGACTATCCGCGATGCTACTACCTGTACCCAGTAGCAATATTGGACACTTACACGAGTCAAACAGCGAGATTTGGGTTATTTCGATCCCCGCTTACTGGTTTCAAACCGGCATAGTTCCTAAACCTGGGATTTGATTGCTAAGACCAGTTAGTAAAGACCTGTTAAGAATGTCATCGCAATTTTCACTCAACTGGGAAAATCGAGTAACTTTACTACCAGTGGTGCCAAATAGATGTATCATAAAGTACGGGTGAATTCTCTATGATGACTACTAAGAATACTCACAGTTAACGCATAATAGATCATCTAGAGTAAAGACATCGCCATTAGTGGGGTGTATACTACTTACTTTCCTTTGACTAATAATTGTGTAAACGTGCTATTTAATTGTCTGTAATATGAGTAACGACATAGATCTGATCAAACGTCTCGGCCCCAGTGCGATGGATCAGATTATGCTTTATCTGGCTTTTAGTGCCATGCGGACGAGTGGGCACAGGCATGGGGCTTTTTTAGATGCAGCTGCGACCGCAGCAAAATGTGCAATTTACATGACCTATCTGGAGCAGGGGCAAAACCTGCGAATGACAGGACATCTACACCACCTTGAGCCAAAACGAGTCAAAATCATTGTCGAAGAAGTCAGACAAGCCCTGACTGAGGGCAAGCTTCTAAAGATGCTCGGTTCTCAAGAGCCACGCTATCTGATTCAATTGCCTTACGTTTGGATGGAAAAGTATCCTTGGATACCGGGACGTTCGCGGATACCGGGTACAAGTCTGACGAGTGAGGAGAAAAGGCAAATTGAGCAGAAATTGCCCAGTAACCTGCCTGACGCGCAGTTAATCACCTCTTTTGAATTTTTAGAGCTGATTGAATTTCTGCACAAGCGATCGCAGGACGATTTGCCAACCGAACACCGCATGGATTTGAGTGAAGCTTTGGCGGAGCATATCAAGCGTCGTCTGCTCTACTCAGGGACTGTGACAAGGATTGATTCTCCTTGGGGAATGCCTTTTTATGCGCTCACCCGTCCTTATTACGCATCGGCGGATGACGAGGAGCGCACTTATATCATGGTGGAGGATACTGCGAGGTTTTTCCGCCTGATGCGAGATTGGGCAGAACGTCAAAAAAATACCTTCCGAGGCATAGAGACACTGGATATTCCTCCAGAACGCTTGGAGCCTGCGATGGAAGAATTAGATGAAGTTATCCGTGCTTGGGCAGATAGATATCACCAAGATGGTGGAGTTCCTATGGTTTTACAACTAGTTTTTGGTAATAGAGACGACTAAATTTAGTTAGGAGTTAGGAGTGAGGAGTTAGGAATGATGAATTATGAGTTGTGAGTGAGGAGTTCTTAATTAACTTTTAACTCCTAACTCTTAACCCCTATCTCCTAACTCCTAACTTTTTTAATTTCTTCCCGGATTCGCTGGAGTTGGGGCCGATTCAAAAGTTGGTTGAAACTGAATCGAGCGCATCTGAATTTGCGGTAGAGGAGAGGTTGAGAAGCCGCTAATTCGGTCGCTGCCATCAATACAATTATCCATTGCGAGCTTGGGGGCAACATTGATTTCAGCACGTAAACCCACCACGCATTGAGCAAAACGCACTGGCAATAAGCTGCGAGCGCAGTAATTTAAAACTTCTTGGTTTACTGCTTCTTTAGTATTAACACTGATACCAATTACGCAGTTAGCTAGCTCCTCAGGACGTCGTGATTGCCTGCAAGGTGAGAGGGCATCAGTCGCGGAAATTTCTGTTCTTGCCTTTATTTGAACAACGCAACCAGATACCTCACTCGGACGCAGTACTGTAGCACAAGATTGAGATGCAGCTTCTGCTGTTATGCCAGCTTTCAATAGTCGAGCCGCACAGACGCGGTAATCATTCAGATAAGAGGTAGTGACACCTGTACTGGGTAAGCTCATTGCCAACCATCCAGCCATAGCCAATAATGGTGCAGTTAGCCGCATCACTTTAATGTTTAACATATTCGTTCTCCAAACACCCAACGCTATGCTACCTCATGTTATGGCTGAGGAATCGAAAACTCTTAATACCCTAACAATATTTTAGGCTTGCATTGTCTGAAAACCCCGTTCTGCTCTAGTAGTGGTAATTCATGTAGGCGCTGAACGCCTTCGTAGGTATTACCATTACAGGCGATCGCAAGATATTTGGGCATCTAAAAGTTCTGGTGAAGAAAGAATCCCTCGACTTTTCCTCTGGTAAGTGTACAATAGTATGTTTGATATTGATTCAGATTAAGGAAGCGATAATGTCCCGATATAGAGGACCCCGCCTCAGAATTGTACGTCGCCTAGGTGACCTGCCAGGATTAACTCGTAAAAGCGCTAGACGGGCTTACCCCCCCGGTCAACATGGTCAGAACCGCAAAAAGCGCTCTGAGTATGCCATCCGTCTAGAGGAAAAGCAAAAACTTCGCTTCAATTACGGTCTTACCGAGAAGCAACTGCTGCGTTATGTTCGTAAAGCAAGACGTGTAACTGGTTCTACCGGACAAGTCCTGCTGCAAATGCTAGAGATGCGTTTGGATAACACTGTTTTCCGCATGGGTATGGCTCCTACCATCCCCGCTGCTCGCCAAATGGTGAATCACGGTCACATCACAGTTAACGGTCGTGGGGTAAATATTGCCAGCTATCAGTGCCGTCCTGGAGAAGAAATTGCCGTCAGAAATCGGGAACAATCTCGCAAAATAGTGGAAACTAACTTGCAGTACCCCGGTTTGGCAAACTTACCCAGCCATTTAGAGTTTGATAAAAACAAGATGACTGGTAAAGTTAATGGCGTTGTTGAACGCGAGTGGGTGGCCCTACAAATTAACGAACTGTTGGTTGTGGAATACTATTCACGACAAGCCTAATCAACTTAGGAGTTAGAAGTTATGAGTTAAAAATTTAAACTCCTAACTCCTAACTCCTAACTCCTAACTCCTAACTCCTAACTCCTAACTCCTAACTCTTTTCATCCGCCAATCTGCGACATCGTACGGGTATATATTCCCTCAGTTCCAGTGTCGCGCCCTTTAAAGTTAATTTCTGGCTTAATTGCCAGTAATTCTCTAACCTGCTCCCGCAATTCCCTGGTTGTAATACCTGTGCGAAGAGCGGTTTTTAAATCTATTTGACCACTTTCATTTAATAAGCAGGGACGCAACCAGCCATCCGCACTCAGACGCATCCGATTGCAGCGATCGCAGAAACATTCTGACATCTGGCTGATAAATCCCAGGGTCCCTTTTGCTCCGGGTATTTGAAATACATCGGCTGGTCCATTACCACGAACTTGACTTTCTGTCAAGCCCCAACGTTCGCGGATATCTAGGCGTAACTGTTCGGAAGCAATCCAACCGCGATCGCCAAATAAATCGCCGTTACCAATGGGCATAAATTCGATAAATCGGACGTGCCATTGTTTTTCTATGGTGAGTGCAGCTAAATCTAGAACTTCGGTATCATTGACACCAGGAATTACCACCACATTCAGCTTCAGGGGGTCAAATCCGACGTGGTAAGCGGCTTGAATGCCATTCCAGACATCTTGCCAACGAGAGCGTCCTCTGTTGCCGATAATTTGGTCGAAGATGTCTGGTTCAAGGGAGTCGAGACTGATGTTAATCCGACGCAAACCGGCATCGTACAGGCTTTGAGCCATTGGTGCCAGGAGAAAACCGTTGGTAGTCATTGATAAATCTTGAGTTTCGGGCAAAGAAGCGATTGCCCCTACCAACTCAACAACACCGGGACGTAACAGCGGTTCTCCCCCAGTTAAGCGAAAGCGGGTGAAGCCTACAGGGATAAAAACAGATTCTATGAGGGTGAGGAGTTCTGAGTCTGTAAGTAACTGTTGCTTAACGATGTAATCGAGTTCTGTACCTTCTGGCATGCAGTATTGACAGCGGAAATTGCAGCGATCGATTAAGCTAATTCGGAGATAATCTACCTGGTTCATGAATTTATAAATTTTATCTTATGGTTTAGATAGGGAAAGACAGATTGCTTTATCTTCTTTTAAGCTAGCTTGGATTTATAGAATCATTCATCAGAAACGAGATTGTTCTAAACCTCCTGAATTTCTGCCCCCTAAATCCCCTCTCTGTGCCCCCATAACCCTCAATATGTGGGTATTTTATTCAATTTTGAAAGTTTAATCCCCCCAAACTTGGGGGTGGGGGGTAAAACTTAGGGCTCTTGTAAAATAAAAATGTAGCTTTTAGGAGCATTCACTCGCAATGCCATATAGTGATTTCACTCTGGAGAAAGTTAAGCAGAATTTCCAAATTAAGACGATTGAAGCTGCTGATATTTTTGCCAATATACCTGATATAGAATCTAGTCAATTATTAAAAGATATCCTTGAATATAATGTCCCAATTGCCGTTGCTAGTAATAGCGAAAAAGCTCGCTCAGAGATGATTATTTCTCCAATTTTGTTAGATTTGAGACGACAGCTAAATGACCAGATAAATTTGTTCTCCGGTGTAGAATTCAACGTTGATTCCACACAAGGATTAAATGGTATTTGTGATTTTATTATTACTCGTTCTACAGAAAGATTAATTGTCACATCACCAGTAATTATTATCGTGGAAGCGAAAAAAGAAAATATTCCGGCAGGTTTGGGACAATGTATGGCAGAAATGATTGCAGCAAAGATATTTAACGAAAAAGCGGGTAGTGAAAATCCAGTTATTTATGGAACCGTTACAACTGGAAGTGTTTGGCAATTTTTAAAATTAGAAGGACAAGCGATCGCAATTGATTTGAGTGAATATTACTTGAAAGATGTAAATAAAATCTTGGGGATTTTAGCTAGCGGTATAAATTAATGGATTGTAGCAATTTTAAGTATGTAATCCTGCCCAAATCTAAAATTCGTAGTACAGAGCCATTGTTTTGAAAAAATTTGAAGTATTCATGATTTTTGGTCGCCCCTATTTTACATCAATTTATAGACAGTGAGCCTTACAGCTATTGTGACCGATAAGATAGATCCACACGAAGGCTTCTTTATACTATTAAATTTTTAGTACGACAGCCTGCCCCTAAGATTTAGACATAATCTCTAGGTTGTCGGCCTATTTCAGCAAGAGCATGATCTCGTCACACCAGGCTAGCCAGCCCGTTTCATAGTGAATACCTCGCAACAATGTCATGTACTGAAACTTTAGGGCTTTCGACAAAGCTTGCGGATTCTTAAAGTGCTGGTGCTTAATTTCTTGATAAATCGCTAATCGCTGCAGATGTTGCCGACGATGTGCTTCCAGCTTTTCCACCATCGTCTGGCAAGGCACCAGATGCCCAGCATAGAATTTCACGAGCAAATCATCCTTGATCGGTGCCATCTCCTCCGACTCAGTAATCCACTGACACAACTGCTGTTTACCCAATGCTGTCACGGCATAAATTCGTTTGTCGGGTCGATTCTCCTGCTGCACGGATTCGGCCTGCAGTGACCCCTTTTCTTCTAAGCGGTTCAGTTCTCGGTAAATCTGTTGAAAGCTAGCGCTCCAGAAAAAACCAACCGATCCTTCCACCGAGGGATTGAACCGTTTGGCAAGGTCATAGCCGCTGCTAGGGGCAGTAACTAAGACCGACAGAATGGCATAGGTGAGAGACATGGGCTATGAGTTGACATATTCACTAAGTTGAATATACTTTAAAATAAATACTCAATTAAGTGAATAATCTTATTATTGAGTATTTATTTTGCAGACAGCAATACCAGAGAGAAGTCTAAAGGAGGTAATTACAATGAGTTATTCCATTTACCAAATCGATCTGCCAAAACAACCGGAGGCAGTTGTTTTTGTCAACGGCTTTTTGGCACGCCAAGGCGTGGGGTTTTTCTGGATGTGGAAAAATCTGTTGTGGATCAGGAGTGCAACTGCTAAAGCTGAAGGCTGTGTGCAAGTGAAAGCTGGAATTTGTGGACCCAACGAAGCGATCTTGGTCAGTTACTGGCGTTCAGAAGATGATCTAAAACAGTTCTTCCGAGGTGAAGCGCATCGGCGGATGATGCAGTTTGTGATCAAAAATCCCAATAGCCTCTGTTTGTATAACGAGACGTATCGACCGTGGCACAGTGGCAAATACAGCCATGAACCGCAAGGAATGGCAACGCTTTACCCGAGTTTTGCAAAATAAAAGAGCTCCTCCGCGATTGCAGCGAGGGGTAACGACCACCCCACTTGCGATTCTCTTGAGTGCAGATTGTGGGATAATAACCCGAACTGACTGCTTGTCAGGGCTATCGCACACCATACTCAGCTACAAACCGTGGAATACACCGACTCAATGAACGATTTGGCTGAAGCGCTCCAACAGCCAGCCGATTTAAATTTTGAACTTCCCGATCCCGAAGATGAAGGAATTCCAGAGATGGAATTTCTCTCTCAGTTGGATGTAGCTTGGCAGGTGTGCGATCGCTTTGATTTGCAAACGGAAATTTGGCGGGGACGCATTCTCCGGGCTGTACGGGATCGGGAAAAAAAAGGCGGTGATGGTAGGGGTACTGGTTTTCTCAACTGGCTCAAAGAACGGGAAATTAGCAAGAGTCAGGCTTATTCCTGGATTCAACTAGCCAACAGTGCTGATACCCTCCTAGAAGACGGGAAACTCCAACCCAGCGCAATCAAGAATTTCAGCAAACGAGCTTTTGTGGAAACCTCCAAAGCATCCCCAGAAGTACAGCAGATGGTGAGTGAAGCCGCAGAAAAAGGCGATCGCATTACTCGACGAGAAGTCAAGCAACTTACTGACGAATGGACGGCGATGTCTAGCGAATTATTACCCCAGTCGGTTAGGGAAAAAGCCGCAGATAACACCCTTCCACCACGCTACATCGCCCCGATGGTGAAGGAAATGGAAAAACTGCCTTTATCTCACCAAAAGTCTTTACAGAAGGAAATAGCCGCCAATCCCGATTTAGATACCCTCAAGCAGGTAACTACAGAAGCGCGTAATCTGGCAAAATATCTCAAAGGAGCGGCACAAGTCCAAGCACTGGAGCGAGATCAAGTTGATATTGAAACGGCTTTGGAAGAAGCGCAAAGAATCGGTTGTTTAAATATTGCTGCTGACTTAGTGAATCAGGCCTCTCAAATCGAGCAAACCATCGCTAAGTTATACATGACTTGGAAACGCATCAATAACTTGGCAGATAGGCTGTATGTGGATACTGGTGCAAGTACGCCGAGTTTGCGATCGCTTCTCGATTGTTTAGAACCCTTCGGTGGTGAAGTCATGGAGATACAACTGAGTGGAAATGCAAGCGATCGCGTCATCCGTCTGCAAATTCAGGAGACAAGTTAAGTTGATAGTTGTTGGTTGATAGTTGATAGTTGTTTTTTCCACTCCGCTCCTCCCCCTGCTCCCCCTGCTCCCTAACTTTTAATGCCTGTTGCAGCAATTCCCTGAATAAACTGCCTCTGACCGATGAGAAATAACACCATTACTGGTACAGTAGCTATTGTCACTGCAGCCATCATCAAGGGCCAATTATTCGTGAATTGCTCCTGAAACTCAGCCAAAGCTAGCTGTACTGTCCTTAATTCCGGTCGTGTAGTAAACACCAGAGGCTTAAACAAATCATTCCATTCACCAATAAAAGTGAACAAAAATAACGTCACCAAAGCCGGACGGGCTAGGGGTAGCATAATCTGCCATAAAATTTGTAGCCTAGTTGCCCCATCCATCGCTGCAGCTTCCTCCAACTCCACTGGAATTGTCTGGAAATATTGACGTAACAAAAAAATTCCAAAACCATTTACAGCAGTTGGTAGAATTAAAGCCCCGTAGGTATTAATCAAGTGTCCCCACTTCAGCACCAAAAAAATCGGAATTACCAGTAACTGAAAGGGAATTACTAACGTTGCGATGACAATTAGCAGCAGCGCTTGCCTGCCGCGAAATTTTAGTCGTGCTAGGGCGTAACCTGCAAGTGCGGAAGTCACAATCTGTAAGGCGGTGACTGCTAGCGCTACCAAGCTAGAATTAGCAAACGCCAGTAGAAACTTCCCTCGCTCCCAAGCGTCACCGTAGTTAGCCAGGTACCAACCATTTGTAGATGATACTTTGGGAGTTCCCCCAGGAGGCTGAAAGGATGTAAAAAAAACCACAAATAGCGGTAGCAAAACGACAACCGCCAACAGCAACAGCACTCCTAGACTCAAAAAATCGGAATATCTCGGATTCCAGGTGGTTTTTGACATTTTGATATAATCGCAGCATTTATTTTTTGCTACTGGAGCATCGCCCCCAGCAACCGTTAATCTATAACATAGAGACTTGTTAAGTTAAATTAAACCACAGTGCTTAAACAAAGGATGAAGGATGAAAAATGAACGATAAAGTCGGACGTTGATTGCTGGCTACAAGTGTCCTAAAGTCTTCATAGTTTAGACTTCATCCTCCACACTTGGGTTAATGTTGGTATCAAATAATTTACATACTCAGAAGTGAACATATTATGCAGCAGCTTGCAGCCGAATTGGGAATCGATTTTCAGAGCGAAACATACAAAGACGCTTACAGTCGGATTAATGCGATTGTGATTGAAGGGGAACAAGAAGCCCACGAAAATTACATTCAACTTAGTGAACTGCTGCCGGAAACCAAGGACGAACTAATTCGTTTATCGAAGATGGAGAGCCGCCACAAGAAGGGATTTGAAGCTTGCGCTAAGAATCTGAAGGTAACACCCGATATGGAATTTGCGAAAAAGTTTTTTGGCGAATTGCACCAAAACTTCCAAGAAGCCGCTGCATCTGGAAACGTTGTTACTTGCCTGTTGATTCAATCTTTGATTATTGAATGTTTTGCGATCGCTGCTTACAACATTTACATCCCCGTCGCGGATGATTTTGCCCGTAAAATCACTGAAGGAGTTGTAAAAGAAGAGTATAGCCATCTCAATTTTGGAGAAGTTTGGTTAAAAGAACACTTTGAACAATCCAAAGCCGAATTGGAAGAAGCAAATCGTCGAAACCTGCCTATAGTTTGGAAAATGCTTAGTCAAGTGGAAGATGATGCTCGCGTTTTGGCGATGGATAAAGAAGCTATGGTGGAAGATTTTATGATTCAGTACGGAGAGGCTCTTGGTAATATTGGATTCACAAATCGCGATATCATGCGTTTGTCTGCCCACGGACTCAGAGCAGCGTAAGGATTAAGAATTAGGAGTTAGGAGTTAGGAGTTAAGAGTTAAGAGTTAAAAATTAGGAGTTAGGAGTTAAGATTCTTTGGGTTACAAATTCATCACTCATAACTGAAAAGCTCATCACTCATAATTCTTAACTCCTAACTCATAACTCATAACTTCTCCCTATCCCCCGTACAGTATTTTTCAGGGTTAGTCATTGTCTCTCGCCCATTTTTTCAAGATTTTGTCTCAATACACGCCTAATAAAATAGTTCATGTTTGGTCTAATCGGACACCTCACTAGTTTGGAACACGCACAAGCAGTAGCCAAAGATTTGGGCTACCCAGAATATGCCGATCAAGGGCTAGATTTTTGGTGCAGCGCCCCGCCTCAGATTGTTGATAGCATTACCGTTACCAGTGTTACGGGACAGAAAATTGAAGGGCGGTATGTAGAATCTGGCTTTTTGCCAGAAATGTTGGCAACTCGTCGCATTAAAGCAGCAACGCGGAAAATCCTGAACGCGATGGCACATGCTCAAAAACATGGCATAAACATTACTGCTTTGGGCGGGTTTTCATCGATTATTTTTGAGAACTTTAACTTAGAGCAGTTTCGGCAAGTCCGCAATATTAAGTTAGAGTTTGAACGCTTCACCACAGGCAATACTCACACAGCCTATATTATTTGTCGGCAAGTGGAACAAGCAAGTAAGCAAGTAGGAATTGAGCTATCTTCTGCGACTGTTGCCGTGTGTGGAGCAACTGGCGATATTGGTAGTGCTGTGTGTCGGTGGTTGGACAAAAGGACAGATGTCAAAGAACTGTTGTTGATCGCTCGCAATCAAGAACGACTTGGCGAGTTACAAGCCGAACTTGGACGGGGAAAAATCATGGGTTTGGAGGAAGCACTGCCAATCGCTGATATCATTGTTTGGGTTGCTAGTATGCCTAAAGGCGTTGAGATTGATTCAACTGTTCTCAAGCAACCCTGTCTCCTGATTGATGGCGGCTATCCCAAAAATTTGGGAAGCAAGATTCAGCATCCCGGCGTGTATGTACTCAATGGCGGTATTGTGGAGCATTCTTTGGATATTGATTGGAAAATCATGAAAATCGTCAATATGGATGTTCCCGCACGTCAGTTATTTGCTTGCTTTGCGGAGTCAATGCTGCTGGAATTTGAGAAGTTGCATACGAACTTTTCTTGGGGACGCAATCAGATTACCGTAGATAAAATGGAGCAGATTGGTAAAGTGTCAGTCAAACACGGATTTAGACCACTGCTGGTGTGAAAGTGAGGAGTTATGAGTTTGATTTATAGAGTTATTAGTTATGAGTTATGAGTTATGAGTTTTTAATTAATTCTTGACTCCACCCAAAAGGCATCTAAACTCTCAATTCCTAACTCTTAATTCCTAACTCCTAACTTTTTACCCCCTAGTCCCTATTCCCAATCCCTAACTATGGCAATACAAGAGCGTAAACCGCTACTATTGGATTTCGAGAAACCACTGGCAGAACTTGCAACCCGAATTGACCAGATTCGGCAACTCGCGGAAGAAAATGGCGTCGATGTATCTGATAAGATTCGTCAATTAGAGGCGCGAGCCGTGCAACTGCGTGAGGAAATTTTCAGTAGTTTATCGCCTTCCCAGCGACTCCAAGTCGCCCGTCATCCGCGCCGCCCTAGTACTCTCGATTACATTCAGGCCATCAGTGATGAATGGATGGAGTTGCATGGCGATCGCTGTGGTTATGACGATCCTGCTTTAGTTGGTGGTGTGGGTCGTTTAGGTGGACAACCGGTGGTCATGTTGGGTCATCAAAAAGGTCGCGATACTAAGGATAATATCAGTCGTAATTTTGGAATGCCTTACCCAGGAGGTTATCGTAAGGCGTTGCGGTTGATGGAACATGCCAATAAGTTTGGGATGCCTATTATAACTTTTATTGATACACCAGGGGCTTGGTCCGGAGTCGAAGCCGAACATCAAGGTCAAGGAGAAGCGATCGCCTATAATTTGCGCGAAATGTTCTGTTTTAATGTGCCAATTATCTGTACGGTAATTGGTGAAGGCGGTTCCGGTGGAGCGCTGGGTATTGGAGTCGGCGATCGCTTGCTGATGTTTGAACACTCGGTTTATACAGTTGCCACCCCCGAAGCCTGTGCTGCCATTTTATGGAAAGATGCTAGTAAGGCTCCCCAAGCTGCTGTCGCATTAAAAATTATTTCCCATGACCTAAAAAATCTGGGAATCATCGACCAGATATTACCTGAACCTGTTGGTGGCGCTCATTCAGACCCCCTAAAAGCAGCTACGACTCTCAAGCATGGGCTGTTGCAAAACTTAGAAGAACTCAACTGCCTGACCCCTGAAGAACGACGCCAATTGCGCTATGAAAAATTCCGTAAAATTGGCGTTTTTACCGAAGCGACTCATTAAAAAGAGTTAAAATGCTATAATTGCCTATGGCTCTTAAAGATTATTAACAATCTAAACAGCCATAGGCATTTGTGTTTTTGGCACATAAATTGGAGCAGTCAGCATTGGATATAAATCTCATAGCTGGCGGCTCTATCATTGTTCAGTATGTGACGCGATTCCCAAGGCAAAAAATACTTAGCTTTAAGTATACCCATCTAGGCAACTGTAGTATATCAATTGTTCGCATAAAAATCTCTGGATTTTTTAAGTTAGCGATGGGTGGCTCGGCGGTTGCATCAAGCGACAAAAAATTGGGAGAAAGCATTTTGGTTGAGCGAAGACGCGCTTTAATAACTGGGGCAAGTAGTGGCATTGGCAGAGCAACCGCTTTAGCGTTTGCACAAAGTGGAGTTGATGTGGCATTAGTCAGCCGTAATGAAGATAAATTGACCGCAGTTGCTTTATCTGCCAAGAGCGCTGGAGTAGAAGCAAAAGCTTATGCTGTAGATTTATCTGTTGTGGAAAAAACACAACAAAAGATACAAAATGTCATTAGTGATTTTGGAGATGTAGATATTCTAGTAAACTGTGCAGGAATGGGGTATACAGCAAATTTGAGCGAAACACCCCTATCCGACTGGCAGCAGGTAATTGATTTAAATGTTACTAGTGTATTTCAGTGCATAATGGCGGTATTGCCCGGAATGCGCGATCGCACTACAGGCACAATTATCAACATTGTATCTATCGCCGCCCGCCAAGCATTTCCCAATTGGGGGGCGTATTGCGTTAGCAAAGCTGGTTTACTAGCCCTTTCTCAGACTCTGGCACAAGAAGAACGCGCTCACGGCATTCGTGTTACAGCTATCTGTCCTGGTGCGGTGAATACCGAACTTTGGGACACAGAAAGCGTTCATGCCAACTTTGACCGTTCGACTATGTTAACTCCGGAAATTGTCGCTCAATCGATTCTCTACACTGCTTTGTTACCACCACAAGCAGTAGTCGATGAGTTGACTCTGATGCCCAGTGCGGGCGTCCTTTAATTGCGGAGTTAGGAGTTAGCAATTAAGAGTTAGGAGTTAAGAATTAGGAATTAAGAGTATAAATGCCCTTCGGGTGACTTTCCACTCTCGTGGAGTGAAGAATTAATTAAAAACTCATAATCTCATAACTCGTAACTCACAATTCTAACTCATAATTCATAACTCATAACTCTATAAATCAAACCATAACCAAGACTGACATCATGACTATTGCTCGTCCCAACTCGTCCAACGGCTCTCAATCTCCTCTAATTCCTGACTTGGCAGAAACTGTTAGACCCGATCGCAATACCCACGACGGAAAAGAACCCAATCTGCACCCTCCCACAGAGGAAGAAATGGAGCAGATGATGGTTGCCGTGCGGTCAATTCTCCTGGGTGTAGGAGAAGATCCGGAGCGTGAGGGACTGCTAAAAACACCAAAGCGCGTCGCTGAGGCAATGCGCTTTCTCACCAGTGGCTACAGCCAGTCATTAGAAGACCTCCTGAACGGTGCCATCTTTGACGAAGGTCATAATGAAATGGTGCTGGTGCGGGATATCAGTTTCTTTAGCTTGTGCGAACATCATATGTTGCCGTTTATGGGGAAGGCACATGTTGCTTATATTCCCAATCAAAAAGTTGTGGGGTTAAGTAAGCTTGCCCGAATCGTTGAGATGTATTCTCGCCGACTGCAAGTCCAGGAAAGGTTAACCCGTCAAATTGCTGAAGCAGTTCAGACAATTTTAGAACCCCAGGGAGTTGCAGTAGTGATGGAAGGTTCCCATATGTGCATGGCAATGCGGGGTGTACAGAAACCAGGTGCTTGGACTGTAACTAGCGCAATGATTGGGGTATTCCAAGAAGACCAAAAAACTCGCGAAGAATTTTTTAACTTGATTCGTCATCAACCATCATTTTATTAAAGTTGGGAGTTCGGAGTTAGGAGTTAAGTAGGTATGCGGAAAAAAAATCTTAGTATGTTACGAAATGTAAAGCCTCTGGAATTGGCTCGTAGTTGCGCTACCTTACGCTTATGCAAAGCACCTACAGCGCTGTTCTTTCTTTGCAAAAAAACATTTTGGATTTATTCCTGGCCACCTACTTTGGAGAACATCAAGATTTACCTTTTTCCAATCCGGGTAAATGAAAGCGGAAACCTGATGGCGCAACCAGTAGTCTGAAAATATACCTTATCCCCTAGTCCCTAGTATTTCAAACAACTTGGCTACTTTCTCTAAATCTTTATCTCCTGGTGTCCGCTCGACACCACTAGATAAATCGATGCCACTGGGGTTAAGCTGACTCAGGGCTTCGATAATATTATCTGGTGTTAGTCCGCCGGCTAAAAACCAAGGACAACTGGGGCTAAAATTCTGTAGCATTTCCCAATCTAGGGTTTTACCTGTACCGCCCAGTTGTTGGGGATGGTAGGCATCAAGCAATAAGGTGTCTACACACGTAGTATAAACGGTTGCTGTTGATAAATCTTCTGGAGTCCGTATTCTTAGCGCTCGGAGAATTTCGATTTTGGGTAGAGATTGACGCAGTTTTTGGCAAAATTCTAATGACTCGTCTCCATGCAATTGAACCCCAGTTAAACCAGCATCAAGAACATTTTGCCCGATCTGCTCAAGACTAGCATTTGCAAAAACACCAATTTTGTCTGTGAAGACTGGTAATTCTTCCACAACTGCCCTAATTTGGGCAGAGGTGATGTAACGAGGTGACGCAGGCACACAAATAAATCCTAACGCTGTTGCCCCGATTTTAGCGATCGCTTTTCCCTGTGCTGGTTGAGTAATGCCGCAAATTTTAACTCGCATTTTGATTTGAAGAGTTTTTTCGCAATAGTAAAAATTAATGTCAAGTCTTGATAAAAATTCCAGTTTTTCCTTTACTAATTCTATAATCTTTGTGGTCCAAATGTATTTTCCCCTTCAGGAGACAGAAGTTTCATGCCATCAATTTTACTAGCAGCCGCTACAACTGTTCCCGCTACGCCTGTGTGGAATCCTACTGTGGCGATAATTATCAGCATCAGCTGCATAGTAGCTCTATTGTTCAGCTTCAAGATTGAAAAGCCTTTGGTTGGCCCCAAAATGCCCGTACTCCCCATCAGCATTCCGACATTCGTTGGTGCTATGTGTTTCGGTCATATTCTTGGTATCGGCATCACTTTAGGCCTGACGAACATCGGTCGTTTGTAAGTTTTTGATTAAAGACTTACCTGAAGTCATCAGTGGTTTTTGCCCCTGGTGACTTTTTTTGAAGAAGGAAGAGGTTTATATATGGGGATTGGAACCCTAATTCAAAACGGGTTCCCTGCTTCTTGTCGGGGTATTAAACTCCCACAAGGAAGCGGATAGATAAAAACTTGTTTAGGTTGAGAATAGGAGCTTGACGATATAGCTCTAACTTTCGGTAGAAATATCTACCCTTCCCTGGAAGGAAGATTGTAGGACATTATCTGATGGAGCATGGACTTGTTATCTTGGAGAAACAACCGTGATTTCATCAATGTTATTTGCAGTCCAAGCAACTGTTCCCAACACTGGCACCGAATGGAATTGGAGTGGTACACCCGTAATCATTGGCGCTTGTCTGTTATGTCTTCTGATTATTCCCCGTACAATTCGCCTTCCCCAGGTTGGTACGAAGATGCCTTTACCTTTTCCTGCGCTATTTAATAATCCTAGTGTTGGTACCTTTCTTGCTTCCATGAGTGCTGGCCATCTGATTGGAATCCCTGCTGTTCTCGGATTGACGAATCTCGGCGTTTTATAAATTTTATCTTTGACAAACAACTGATTATTCACACTAGCAGACCTTTTCTCCTTTCGAGATTAGGTCTGCTACTTTATTTTTGACTGCCAAGAATTGTCTATCCTAGAAATAAGGGCATTTTTAACGAGAATGCTGTGGATGGGGCATCATCTTATATGCATAAAACAATACATAAACTACTTAGGACAATGTAATGCAAAAAAATTGGCGAGTTGGGTCTTTGTTTGGAATTCCGCTATTTATAGACCCTTTGTGGTTCGTGATTTTAGGGCTGGCAACCCTGAATTTTGGCTTATCTTACCAGCAATGGGGAACTGTCCTCGCTTGGAGTGCGGGGGTGGTAATGGCCCTACTGCTATTTGCTTCGGTGTTGTTACATGAACTCGGTCACAGCTTGGTTGCCAAGTCACAAGGCATTCAAGTTAACTCTATTACTCTGTTTATGTTTGGTGGTATTGCTGCCATCGAAGAAGAATCTAAAACTCCGGGTAAAGCATTTCAAGTAGCGATCGCCGGTCCTTTAGTTAGTATCGGGCTGTTTTTCCTTTTAAATTTTCTCTCAACTGTATTTCCAAATACAACTCCCATCCGTGAAATGGTGGGAGATTTGGGAAGAATAAACCTGGTTTTGGCCCTGTTTAACTTAATTCCCGGCTTGCCTCTTGATGGCGGACAAGTGTTAAAAGCGGCACTATGGAAAGCAACGGGCGATCGGTTTCTGGCTGTACATTGGGCGGCAAAAGCGGGGCAAGTTTTAGGATATGGCGCGATCGCTTTGGGCTTTGTCGTAGATTATTTGACAGGAGAATTAGTAACTGGTTTGTGGATTGCCTTGTTGGGTTGGTTCGCTATCCGCAACGCCACCAACTACGACCGCGTAACCATTTTACAAGAAACTTTGCTGAAGCTAAACGCCGCCGATGCCATGACGCGGGAGTTTCGCCTTGTGGACGCAAATCAAACATTGCGTTCCTTCGCTGACTTATGCTTAATGGATACTACCTCACAAGTTTATTTTGCCGAGTCTGATGGACGCTATCGGGGTATGGTTTCGGTTGAGGATTTGCGCCTTGTGGAACGCAGTGAATGGGAAAGCCAAATTCTGCAAACTATTGTCCATCCCCTCACTGAAATTCCCTCCGTTGCCGAGTCAACAATTCTGGTTGAAGTCATCAACAAATTAGAAAACGAACAATTACCCCGAATTACTGTGCTTTCACCTGCAGGTACTTTGGCTGGAATAATTGACAGGGGAGATATTGTCCGAGCTTTTGCTCAAAAGCTGAACTTACGAGTAAATGAAGCTGAAATTAAGCGAGTCAAAGAAGAAGGAAGTTATCCACCAGGCTTACAATTGGGGGCGATCGCTAAATCTACTAACTCCTAGTACCCCACCACATTAATTTTGATGAGTGCGACTCAAAAGCCCTCCTACCCCCAATTTTGAGGAGGGAAAGAAAATTAAAAGTATAATAAAATACCCCCAATTTTGGGGGCAGGGGGCAGAGGATTTAGGGGGCTTGAGTGGGGATTGCAGTCAATATTTTCGTCTATTTCACGGCAATGACAGTGATAATGCCGCCAATCATCAACAAGCTACCGAGAACCATTGCCCAAAAACGATGGTAACTGTTAACGATGGTGCCACTGTCACTCTTGAGTTCAATTAGATCCATCCAGGGTGCGACTCCTCGTCGGAACCAACCCGTTGCCCCAATATTGCTACCAATTAAGCTTTGAACGCGCTTCATGCCAAACAGGAAATTGCCGATGGGGCCAAACCGGGAAGAATAATGAAGATACAGCAAGCCTGTCCGGTCTTGAATCATCATATCAGAACCAAATTTAGAACCTGCGTCACCTCGTCCGATGAGTTCACCTTTGAGTTTAGCGGGTCTACCGCGCAAGGGACTGGCGTAAGGATCGGACATCAAGGTGAGAACGTCCAGTGGCTGGGCTTTGCTGTAATCGGGGAACATCACAAATGCTTTGATTAGTATTCCCAACCCCAGGCCAATTAAGGGCGAACCCAGCACCAAACCTACAGAATTACTCTGAGAATTAGAGATAAGAATTATACCGATTATTGACCCACCAATAAAACCAATCGTTTCAGCCCCGTAAAGAACAACATCTAAGAAAAAGTTGCCGTAAAGCTTGCTTTTGTTGAGAGTTTTGCCTTCACCGATGATTCGCCCCATATCGAATTCAACTGCTAAACCGAGTTGTTCGGCATAGGTGCTGAGTGCCCGAACTCGCTTTCCAGTCAAGGGGTGTGTGGAATTTAATTCCATCCACCAACCCCAAGGATTAAACATATCCCACAAGAAGACGCGACCAACTTTCTGGGTGTCGGCAGCGATGCGGTAAGCTGTACCTGCGGATGAGGCAGCTTTGGGGTCGTAAATGCCCAAGGCGCGAGTCCCTTCAATCAAGCGACTGGGTTCTTTAGTGCGCGAACCTTCTTCAACAATACCGTAGGCAATTTTCACCAAAGCGCGGGAAAGTGCGTTGGGGTTGCCTGTGGTTTCAGCTGAAAAGTGGTCGGCGAAGTATTCCCGTGTCCTCGATAAATACAACACCATGTACGTGCCAACGATATAAAATATATATGCTGTGGTGGCGGCAGTTTGGAAGGCATCTTTGATTTTGTTGTTACCACCACGACCGAGGCTTCTAAATGTAGTGTAAATTAGGTAACAAATTTGCACTAAAGTTGATGCCACAGTCATAACTGCAAAGTCCCAATGGACAATATGCCCTAATTCGTGGGCGTAGACTGTGGCAACTTCATCGTCATCTAAGTATTTGAATAGTCCTTCGCTAACGACTAGGCGGGCACTATTCGGTAATGAGCCGTAAGTAAATGCCGTAGGGTTTTGGTCTTGAATAATACCCAAGCGGGGTATTTTCAGATTTTTTTGTTGGCAAACCCGTCGCAGGATTCGTGCTGTTTCAGGGCTGCGAACCTCAAGTTCTGATATATCTACCCAGCGAGTATGGTAGAGCCAGTTTTGCACCATGTCCATCAGCAAGGGAGACAAGAAGAAAGCGACAAGGTTGAAAACTAGGGTAATGGGAACTGCAATCAAAAGCCCATTGATTGGGTTGTCGTTACCAACAATTAGCACCAACGCCAAGCCTAAAGCCAACACCATGCCAAACAACAAAGTGATGGTAACTCCAGACGCAAACGCCAAACTACCACCAACTCCTCCCATTGCCAACTTGACACCAGCAGTGGTGGCACGATTGGCTGGTTTGGAGTTATCTAAGGCTTGACGGTATTTTTCTGCCCATTCCCGTATCTGCGAGTTTTCACTTTGCACCAACTTTTGAAGCAGAGCGATCGCCTTTTCAAGTTCGCCTGTCCGATGATACGCTTTTACCAGTCCCATCTGGGCTTTCAGGTAGTCTGAAGAAGCGCGATCGGAACTATTACGACAGAAGGTTTCGAGTATTTCAACAGCTTCCTGAAAACGCTCTTGTTTTAGGGCTTCTAACCCTACTTGCAATGACATAGGCTTTTCTCAAAGTCGGATCGGTATCTAATCAATCAATAATCAATAGATCCAGTGCGCGTCACTGCTATTTCGCAAAACTTCATCAAAAGTATAAATATAAATTTTTTCTATGTATAAATACGCTGGAACGCGATTTTTCATTTCACTTCCAGCGATACATTACGCCCACGATAAGCGTCATCCCCAACATTAACGCACCTACCAGTCCGTAGGTTGCACCTAAATCTAATTTGTTGACAAGTCGGCTTTTAATCTTCTCGCTAAAATTAGATTTATATTTAACTTTTGGGGAGATTTAGGTTGCTTTTCGTGATTTGAGAATATCAATCGATCGGCGTTAAAGTGGTTGCATAATATGGTATCATACTTTGGTTGCATAAGGTGTAATCATGGAACGTGAAGCCTTAACGATTCGCTTCCCATCGAAACTGCTGCAAAAGGTTCGGGTCTTGAAGCGAGACGACGAATCTCTCAACGATCTCGTTGTTCAAGCCTTAGAGAAAGAAATGAGGTGGCGTTGCGCTTGGGCAGCCCACGAACAAATTCAGACCATTCGAGAGCAAGTTAAACAGCGAACCGGGGTTCATCCCGATCCAGGACTGCTGATTCGTCAACTGCGCGAAGGAGAAGGCAGACGTGACTGAGTCACTCTGCATCGATACCAGTGTGATGATGAAATACCTCTGCCCAGATGAACAAACCCTAGAGGCGATCGCTCTGATCGCGAATGCCTTAACTCAGCAAGTTAGACTTGTTGCACCTAGCTTCGCTTGGGCAGAGGTGGGTTCGGTGCTTCGCAAAAAGGTGAGAGCCAAACTACTGACTTCTGTTGAAGCCAACCAACTCTACACCGCATACATTAGCTTACCGATCGACTACATCGACACTGAAATCCTGCGGCTCAATGCTTGGCAACTGGCTGAACAATACGGAATGCCCACGCTGTATGATGCTGTTTTCTTAGCCTGTGCGAAGGCGGAATCTGCCAACTTCTGGACAGCAGATGATGCCATGCTCAATCTACTTTCATCCCGACCCTCTTACGTCTACAGACTCGGAGAATAGACATTAATATTGGTATTTTTCAGCCCATTCATGTAGGGATCAAGTTTTCACTTTCGATCAACTTTTGAATTAGAGCGCCTGTCAGTTGATACGCTTTTACCAATACCATTTCATGTTTCTTCACAGTCCAATGCAAACTAACCGACTGGCTCAACAAATTGAATTCATCATCGAAATTGATAAACTAAAGCAAATTCTCCGTCAAACTTTCCTCACCGATCGCACCCGCCAAGAAAATACTGCGGAACATTCATGGCACATTGCAATTATGGCGATGATATTAGCAGAATATGCACCCCCTGGGGTTGATATATCTAGTGCAATCAAAATGCTGCTAATTCACGATCTAGTAGAAATTGATGCAGGTGACACTTTTTGCTACGATATACAAGGCTATGAAAGTAAAGCCGAACGAGAAATTCTAGCAGCAAAGCGATTATTTGGACTTTTGCCCCCAGACCAAGAAAGCGAGTTAAAAAACCTTTGGTTGGAGTTTGAAGAGCAAAAAACACCTACAGCCCAGTTTGCAACCGCCCTAGACCGCATACAACCTTTACTGCACAATCAAATAAATCAAGGTGGTAGTTGGCAAATTCATGGCATTAGCCGTGAGCAAGTCATGAAAAGAATGGCTCCTGTGAAAATGGGTTCACCAGAACTTTGGACGTTTGTTCAGAAAATAATTGACGACTGTGTTGCAGCGGGTTATCTGAAAGAAAGTTCAGACCAACTTTGATGGGCTGCGAAATCCTCTACTTCTTTAAGAGCGTGTTAATAAAATAATTATTAAGCCCTAGAAACCTTATTATTAGTCCTCTTTTAGAGGACTTTAGCTCTTAGACAGGGACTTTAGTCCTTGGCTGAAATATTGTCTATTTAAAGAAGGCTAAAGCGGAAGTAAATCTGCGATCGCCTGAAGTAATTTCTCTGGTTCTACGGGTTTGGCTACGTGTTTTTGGAAACCTGCAGCTAATACACGCTCGCGATCGGTTTCTCCTGCATAAGCGGTAAGGGCGATCGCTTTTATCTCTCCCCCTTGCTCTACAGGCAGTTCTCTGATTTTACCAATCAAGCCGTAGCCGTCCATTTCTGGCATTCCTAAGTCGCTAATTAATAAATCTGGTTGGGACTGTGATAATATGTTCAATACTTCAGATCCAGAAGCGGCGACGGTTACTGTTGCTCCATATTGTTCGAGCAAGATGCACAGAAACTCGCGAGCATCGGCTATGTCATCGACAATCAGTATTTTTTGTCCTCCAAGAGATGAGGAAGTGAATTGCTCTATATCAACATCAGTTTCGATGTACTCATCTTGATTTGATAAAGACAAGGGAAGTCTGACAGTAAAGCTTGCTCCCTGTCCTTCACCAGGACTATCTACTCCGACACTACCGCCATGTAATTCTACTAAATGCCTGACTATTGCTAATCCCAATCCTAATCCACCATAATTTCTCGTGGTACTGCTATCTGCTTGACGGAAGTATTCAAAGACGTGGGGTAGAAATTTTGGGGAAATACCAAGCCCTGTGTCCCTGACAGTGATGAGTGCTGAGTGACTAACTAATCCATCTCTTGACTCAGACCCCAATAAGACTTCTACCTGTCCACCTTGAGGTGTGAACTTGACGGCATTATTGAGGAGATTGCCAAAAACTTGTTGCAATCGATACGCATCAGCTTCAATTTTACCAACGTTGGGGTCAAACTGTGTTTTAATTTGAATGGATTTATTCTCTGCGGTTAATCGCACTGTTTCCAATGCAGCATCAATTACCGTTTTCAGGTCAAGGCTACCAATATTTAAAGTAACTTTACCTCGGAGAATGCGGGAGACATCCAAGAGATCGTCAATTAGTTGAATTTGTAATTTGGCATTGCGTTCAATAGTATCCAAGCCTTTGATTATAGTAGAACCGTCAAATTTACGAGTTTTGAGCAGTTTGGCCCAACCAAGGATGGGGTTGAGAGGCGATCGCAATTCGTGGGATAATACTGCGAGAAACTCATCTTTGATCCGGTTAGCTTTTTCGGCTTCATCCCTTGCTATTCTTTCCCGAGCTAAAAGTTGGGTACGTTCTTCTTCGACTAGTTTCTGGTCGTGAATATCTGTACAAGAACCAAACCATTTGATAATTTGCCCGTTTTCGTCACGCAAGGGAAACGCTCGTCCTAGATGCCAGCGATATTCCCCATCAGAGGCCCTCAATAAGCGGTATTCGATATCATAATTTTTACCCGTGGTCAGCGATTCATTCCAAATTTCTATAGACCTTTCCACATCGTCTGGATGAAGTAAATGCGTCCAGCCTGAGCCTCGTACCTGGTCGAATGTTGTTCCTGTATAGTCGTACCAACGTTGATTGTAGTATTCGTGGTAGCCGTCTGGTTGTGTAATCCAGAATAACTGCGGCATTTGATCTGCAAGGTTGCGGTAGATTAATTGGCTTTGTCGCAACTCTTCTGACTCTTGCTTGCGGACGCTTACATCTATATTAGTCCCAATCATCCGCACAGCTTTACCAGACTCATTATAAAATAAGCGGGCTTTGGCCTCTATCCAGCGCATCTCACAATTGTCTGCACGGAATATACGGTACTCTACCACCCATTCCTGAATCTGATTTGCTATTGTATAAGCCAAACTTTCCTGCAAATGCGGCAAATCATCTTCGTGAACTCGTTCTTGCCAACTGGCAACGTTACCACCAAAACAGCCCTTCTCAAATCCAAAAATCGCTTCTAGCTGTTCAGTCCTAACTATTACACCTGTCTCAATATTCCAATCAAAGCTGCCTATCTGCCCAGCTTCCTGTGCTAGTATCAACGATTCTTGACTTCTAGCTAGACTTTCTTCAGTATGTTTGCGGTGGGTAATATCTTGAGTTGTTCCCATCATCCTCACCGCTTTTCCTTCAGCGCTGTAAAAAGCTTTGCCTTTGGCTGCGATCCAATGAACGCTGCCATCAGTCCAAATGGTGCGGTATTCTAGATTGTAATCAATACCATGCTCAAGAGTCTGGGTTACGGCAGCATGAGTGGATTCCCGGTCTTCTGGATGTAATAAATTGAGAAAAATTTCGTAACTTATTTCGCTGTCACAGGAGAGTCCAAACAATGCTTTACATTGAGATGTCCATACTAACTCTGAAGTCGTGATATCCCAAAACCACATCCCCAACTGGGCCGCAGTAGTCGCCATTTCAATTCGTTCTGCACTGTCTAGTAAGTCTGCTTCTATTTGTTTGCGATCGCCGATATCGGTAGTGCTGCCAACGACCCTGATAATATTACCATTGTGCCGAACTACTAATCCTCGATCCTCCACCCAAATATAACGACCATCTTTATGGCGGATGCGATACTCCGTTATGTAGCGATCGCCTTCTTGTTTAGCAGCAGACTCCTCATCCATCCGTTGTAAATCCTCGGGATAAACAAGCGATCGCCACCATTCTAGGGTTGGTTCATGTTCATTCGAGGTATAACCCAAAAGAAGGGTAAAACTATTAGTTCTCTCTACCCTACCGCTCTCTACATCCCAGTCAAAAATCAGACAATTAACCGCCGTTGTCGCTAGCTCTAGTCGCTCTTTACTCTGCCGTTGCTCGTTGATATCTTGAGCAATACCCAGCACTCTTCGAGATTTTTTGTCAGTATTTGTACTGAGCAGGCTGAGATGATTTGATAACCACCTCCACTCTCCATTTCGATGACGATATTGATATTCAGAGCTTATGACTTCCCCTTGTTGAAGCGAGTTGAGACGTTCAAAAGCATCGGGAAATAGCGATTCCAGCCCAATAGCCTGAATTTCCTCGGTGGAGTAACCAAGAATCTCAGTCATTTGATAATTTGTGTAAATCAGTCGCTGCTCAATTAAGTCATATATGTAAAATATGCCTGGAGTCGTCTCGGTAACCTGCTGAATTAAACCCGGACTTTCCTGCAAGACTTCTGTCAAATTTATTTCTTCTTGTTTTGGTACCGCAATCTCAACAAAATTTGTGACAGCAGCATAGGGTAAACTTGCTCCCAATTGGAAGAGCGGTTGCGAATCGAGGGATAACCAAACTAAGTCTCCATTTGGCTTATATAAACCCATTACCACATTCAAACAAGGCTTACCCGTCTCAAGAGTAACCACTGCCGGATGCGTCTGACCGGGGAAAGGAGAACCATCTTCGTGAATGGCTTGCCAAGGTGGATCGAGGGAAGTGCGTCCAATTAATTGTTCTGCTGTGAGTCCAAGAATTTGTTCAGCAGCCGGATTACAACCTTGAATGGTACCATCCGCTAACTGAAGTACAGTTCCCTGTTCTTTTGTGTTTATCATCGAGCGATCGCGGGGTGAGAACTTTTCATCAGCTAACTGATTTTTGCACTTATCAAAGTCTGGCATTTTCTCCGGTTGAGCAAATTGTAGGAAATTTAAATTGGGGCTTATATCTTATGACATAAATTTTAGTTTAACGTCGTCCATCCCAAGATAGGGAGTACAGGATAGGGGATTGAATTATTTTGTTAATTTTCCAGAATCTCGCAAAACTGATTTTATCTACATCGAAGTAGTTAAGTAGATGTCAAAAAAAAGCCTTCTAAACCAGTAAATATACTTAAAAAACTGCGAGCAAGACCCCCGACTTATCTAAGAAGTCGGGGATCTGAGCAATCGCAATCCACCAGATATCTATTAGAAAATTTCTGAGTTGAATCGGCATAAGTAGCAAAGGTAATTTTTATTCTTTTAGAGGTAGATATCTCAGTACCTGGGGTAGACATAAATTTATCTTGGAAAGCATAACATTGTAGTTAAATTCCTGCTTGAGTCGTTTTTCAAGTGAAGTTAGTCGATCAAATTGACTATTTTGAAGACACTTATTAGCAAGCAAGGAGGTTGTTGGAATCAAGGTGTTACTTTTTGGAGGTTCTTATGCGGATTGCTCAAGTTGCCCCACTATGGGAGAGAGTTCCACCACCAGCGTATGGGGGAATAGAGTTAGTAGTAGGGTTGTTGACTGATGAATTAGTTCGACGGGGACATGAAGTAACGCTGTTTGCATCAGGAGATTCTATCAGTTTGGCAAAGTTGGAATCAATTCATCCCCGCGCTCTCAGATTAGATCCTAACATTAAGGAATACAACATCTATGAGATGCTGCAACTAGGTACAGTATACGAGCGTGCGGAAGAGTTTGATATTATCCATTCCCATATGGGCTGTGCAGCATTGCCCTATGGGAATCTAGTCAAAACACCTACAGTTCATACCTTGCATGGTGTTTTTACCTCCGACAACGAAAAAATGTTTACATATGCTAAACGTCAACCTTATATTAGTATTTCGGATGCTCAACGAGAAGCAAATTTAGGGTTGAATTGTGTAGCGACGGTTTATAACGGAATTGATGTTAGCAGTTATGAGTTTCATCCCGAACCGAAAAATCCACCCTATTTAGCGTTTTTGGGTAGGATTTCGCCAGAAAAAGGTCCACATTTGGCAATAGAAATTGCTAAAAAATCTGGTTGGCATTTGAAAATGGCAGGTAAGGTAGATATTGTTGATGTAGAATATTTTGAAAAAGAAATTAAACCTCACATTGATGGAAAGCAAATTGAATATTTAGGTGAAGCAAACCATTTTGAGAAAAATGCTTTAATGGGTGGTGCTGTTGCAACGTTGTTCCCCATCACTTGGAGAGAACCCTTTGGTTTGGTGATGGTTGAATCAATGGCTGCAGGTACACCAGTGATTGCAATGAAATTGGGTTCAACTTTAGAGGTAATTGTTGATAGCAAGACTGGGTTTTTATGCGACACCGTGGATGAATGCGTGAATGCAGTCTCGAAAGTGGCAGAATTAGACCGCAAAATATGTCGGGAACACGTATTGAACCGTTTCAGCGTTCAGCGAATGACTGATGGTTATGAAGCAGTTTATCAACAAATCATGGCGGAGAAGTTTGCCCGCAATGGACACAGCCGCAAACCTCTAATTGTCAGTGTTTAGTGCAGAGCCCCACCCTAGCCCTGTCAAGATAACTTTTTTGTCTGGGCTAAAAGCTTGGCAGTGGAGATATGTGGATGACGAGGGAAGAGCGATAGCGAAGCTGACCGTTGGCGTAGCCGCTTGTTAAGGATGTGGAGAGCTTGTTCAATTTCTCATGAATCATTTAGAATGGCTAGAGAAACATAAATCTCGGCGATTAACTGTAATGACTATCAAAGAATTGCTCTTACAAGAAATTGACAACACCCCCAATGAAATCTTAGAGGATATACTTGGTTTTTTGCAATCACTGAAAACATCCCCAAAACATCACCCAAACACATATCGAGAACTCTTAGAACGCATTGATTACCTTGAAGCAATAGTAGGTATTCGTAAAGGACTAGATGAGTTTGAGCAAGGTCAAGGAATTCCTGCCGAGGAAGCGTTGGCAACCTTACAGCAAAAATTTAACATTCCTCCTCGCTCATAAATTACCAAGTTATTATTCAACCTATTGCTTTTCAAGAAATAGAAACCTCCTATCGTTGGATGTGTGATAATCTGAATCCTGAAGTAGCAAATAATTGGTACTACGAACTTCAAGATGCCATAGCATCACTACAAAAATTTCCTAATCGCTGTACCATAGCACCAGAAGCCAAAGCGGTTGGTCGTGAAATTCGGCAACTCTGGATCGGAAAAAAAAGAAAATATCGAGTTTTGTTTGTAGTCGAGGAAGATATTGTCGCAATTGTTCATGTTCGGGACAGTCGCCAATCTTATCTAGGTGAAGAATCTGAATGATTTTTGTCAGCGTCCCTCTGCGCTTAAAAACGCTACGAATTTATGCAAAGCCGTACTAAGTACCCATGCGTCCGCTCACTTGAACCGCGATCGCACTCCGATAATTATCCGGCTATTTGTCACCAAGACGCGGGCTAAACCCCACCCCCGCGATCGGGCTACCGTGTACACACAAGTCCTGTCCGCATGGGTTTCAAATCTTCTAGCCCCTTAAATACTTAAGTTTTGGGGACTTGAAACTTCGCTTCTCCCCAGGAATTAGGAGCTAGGGCAACGAAACCAAGTGTTAGGTAGAATTTCGAGACTTGTGTGTACACCGTAGGTGATCGGGGGTGGGTTTTTGAATATTATTTGAGATATTGCAACAGAGCAAAAAAATATACAATTAACGGCAGTAGGCGCTGAAAGCCTTCCCCCAGGGTAGAACACGGATACACGCAGATGATAAAAGATTACTGCATCCGATCAATTGTGCGATATTGAATTGCCTCTGCCACATACTGAGGTTTCAATTCATCATCTGCCGCTAAATCTGCAATCGTCCGAGCGACTTTCAGAATGCGATCGCTTGCTCTTGCAGATAAGCCTAATTTTCTAATTGCAGATTCTAATAGATTGCGGCTGGCATCGTCTAATCTACACCATTTGTGCATATGACGGCTTTGCATCTGTGCATTGCAACGCAGATTTGCTTCCTCTTGAAAGCGAACTGAAGCGCGATCGCGTGCTTGTTGGACTCGTTGACGAACCGATTCTGACGCTTCCCCTGTCGATTGTTGGGTAATTTCCTCGGGTTTCAAGCGATTCACCGCTACTTGGAGGTCAATTCTATCCATCAACGGTCCAGAAAGTTTCGCCCAATATTGCTCTCTTTTGCTTGGCGAACAGGTACACTGTTGAATGGTATCGCCGTAATAACCGCAAGGACAAGGATTGGTACTCGCCACCAAAGTAAACTGTGCCGGAAACATCACAGATTGTCGAGTCCGTGATATTGTTACATAGCCATCTTCCAAGGGTTGACGTAAAAATTCCAAGACATCTCGTTTAAATTCTGTTAACTCATCAAGAAAAAGTATGCCTTGATGTGCTAATGAAATTTCTCCCGGACGGGGAAAACTGCCACCACCCACAAGAGAAGGTCCAGAAGCTGAATGATGGGGACTGCGAAATGGGCGATCGCGTACCAATGAACCGCGATTTTTCAATAAACCTGCCACTGAGTGAATCCGGGTCACCTCCAACGCTTCCGCAAAACCCAATGGTGGTAAAATCCCTGGTAAACGTCTCGCTAGCATCGTCTTCCCACTTCCAGGCGGTCCCACAAAGACTAAATTATGCCCGCCGGCAGCAGCAATTTCTAATGCCCGTCGTGCGTGTGCTTGTCCTTTGACTTCCCGCAAATCTGCACTCTGTAAAGGTGTGGTATGGTACGTCTCTACTGTGTCCTTGAACTCAACAGGTTGATAGCCTCCTGGATTGTTTAAAAAATTAGTGACTTCCTTAATATTTTTGAACCCATAAACCGTCAAACCCTTGACCACGGAAGCTTCCTGAGCATTATCTACAGGGACAACCAAACCTGTAATTCCCATCTTTTGTGCCGTCGCAGCAATTGGTAAAACACCTGCGACAGGACGCAAAGAACCATCAAGGGAAACTTCCCCCAGGAATAAATGGTCACCTAATAACTGCGCGCTAACTTGCTCTGAAGCCGCTAAAATGCCAACACTTATAGGCAAATCAAAACAGGGACCCTCCTTGCGTAAATCAGCCGGGGTTAAATTAATCACAATTTTTCGCATGGGAAAAGCAAAACCTGTATTTTTCAGCGTTGCCCTGACTCTTTCCTTAGATTCCTGCACCGCTGCATCAGGCAATCCCAACATCACAATTCCTGGCAAACCCCCCGACACATCAACTTCCACCCCCACCTTCACAGCATCGATGCCGACAATCGATCCACTCCAAACTCTGGCAAGCATGATTTTTAATTCTTAATCCTTTGTTCTTTGCCTTATTATTGACACTTGGGAAATCACAACTAACATTTGAGCAAATGACAACTGAAGAAACGATTTTTAGCAAGATAATTCGGCGGGAAATTCCTGCTGACATTGTTTACGAAGATGAACTGGCACTAGCCTTCAAAGATGTCCACCCCCAAGCACCAGTTCATATCCTGGTTATTCCCAAAAAAGCTCTAGCCAAACTTAGTGACGCAAAACCAGAGGATCAAGCATTATTGGGACATTTATTACTGATTGTTAAGCGCGTTGCCCAAGAAGCAGGACTAACAAACGGCTATCGCGTGGTTATTAACACTGGTGATGATGGCGGTCAAACAGTCCACCATATGCACCTCCATATTTTAGGAGGACGGCAGATGTTATGGCCCCCTGGTTAGGAGTGTTCTTGAGTCTTCATATCATAAATAAAAGTTATTTTAAGATTCTTGACAAGATGATTTACAAGGCACACTTGAGCGTCTAAGGTAGAACCATGTAGGTGAATTCTCCTACTGTTGAAGATTAAACCAAAGCACTCATAAACTCATGACAACAACCCTACAACGTCGTGACAACGGCAACGTATGGGAGCGGTTCTGCGATTGGATCACCAGCACTGACAACCGTTTATATGTCGGTTGGTTCGGCGTTTTGATGATTCCAACTTTGCTATCCGCAACCATCTGCTTCATCATCGCATTCATCGCAGCACCGCCCGTAGACATTGATGGCATCCGCGAACCGGTCGCAGGTTCCTTGCTTTACGGAAACAACATCATCTCCGGCGCTATTATCCCCTCCTCCAACGCGATCGGCTTGCACTTTTACCCCATCTGGGAAGCTGCTTCCTTGGATGAGTGGTTGTATAACGGCGGACCTTACCAATTGATAGTATTCCACTTCCTCATCGGTTGCTTCTGCTACCTGGGTCGTCAGTGGGAATTGTCTTACCGTTTGGGTATGCGTCCTTGGATCTGCGTAGCTTACTCTGCTCCTTTGGCCTCAGCAGTCGCAGTATTCTTGATTTACCCCATCGGACAAGGTTCCTTCTCCGACGGTATGCCCTTGGGTATCTCCGGTACCTTCAACTTCATGATTGTGTTCCAAGCAGAACACAATATCTTGATGCATCCCTTCCACCAATTAGGTGTAGCAGGTGTCTTTGGTGGTTCTTTGTTCAGTGCAATGCACGGTTCATTGGTAACTTCTTCTTTGGTACGTGAAACCAGCGAAACCGAATCTCTGAACTACGGCTACAAATTTGGTCAAGAAGAAGAAACCTACAACATCGTAGCTGCTCACGGTTACTTCGGACGTTTGATTTTCCAATATGCGTCCTTCAACAATAGCCGTTCCTTGCACTTCTTACTTGCGACATGGCCTGTTGTCGGTATCTGGTTCACAGCACTGGGTATCAGCACAATGGCATTCAACCTGAATGGTTTCAACTTCAACCAGTCAATCCTAGATTCTGAAGGTCGTGTCATCAATACTTGGGCAGACGTAATCAACCGAGCTAACTTAGGTATGGAAGTAATGCACGAGCGTAACGCTCACAACTTCCCCTTAGATTTGGCTACTGGTGAAGCGACTCCACTTGCTTTGAGCGCTCCTGCAATCAACGGTTGATTGGTAAAGACGTTAAATGGGGTTTAACGTCTCTACAGGAAATGTAACGTTTCTACATAATACAATAAAACGCTCTTTAGGAAACTAGAGAGCGTTTTATTTTCTGTTCTTACTTCCCGTCGGAAAATTCATAATTTCATCTGCGTCTATCTACGGTTAATAATTTATCCTTTGAGTTGGGGGTTTAATACCCCGACCTCTACAGTTCGTCCGTTTTGAGTTGGGGTGTGAATCCACATATATTCTTCCTTCTTCCTTCATTCAATTGGCTCCAAAATCGCCACGAAATGGCATCATAGTAATAGTACGAAAATACTGGAGATAGAGCCACGGTTTACGCACGTCCCTTAGCACGGTTAATTGAACAATTGCAACGCTTGCCGGGAGTTGGCCCAAAAACTGCCCAAAGATTAGCTTTGCACATTTTGAAGCGCCCGGAGGCAGAAGTGGAAGCTTTGGCACAAGCCCTAATCGAGGCAAAAAAACAGATAGGCTTGTGTTCCGTCTGCTTTCACTTATCTGCTGACCCTGTTTGCGAACTTTGTCGCAACCCCAACCGGGATAACACTACTTATTGTGTAGTGGCTGACTCTCGTGATGTGATTGCCTTAGAAAGAACAAGAGAGTTTAAAGGCAAGTATCATGTCTTAGGTGGAGTAATTTCGCCGATAGATGGTATTGGACCAGAACAACTTACCATTAATTCTTTAGTACGACGGGTGAGTAAAGACCAGCCAAAAGAGGTGATTTTGGCGATTAGTCCCAGCGTGGAAGGTGAGACGACAACGCTGTATCTCGGTCATTTACTTAAACCTTTTACTAAAGTAACGCGGATTGCCTTTGGTTTACCTGTGGGTGGCGATTTGGAGTATGCTGACGAGGTGACCCTGGCGAGAGCCTTGGAAGGCCGTCGGGAGTTGGATTAGTTATTTCTCTCCTTTCCCCATCTTTATTTATCTATCCTAGGGGTGATGGCAGTAGCGTAATTTGTTTCACATACTGCTAAACATGATGAGTTAATTTTGCGACATCTCACCTAGCTAATATTATCTCCTCTACTAAACTTGACCTACGCAAATTTTCTGGTGCGGTAGTTATATGTTTGCCTTTGTTGATACTGAGACTTAGATGAGATAAATAGCAAATGCAGATATCAAAAAAACAGACTGGGACAATTCAAAGACTTCTGAGTGTTGAATCAAAGCAATTGTTACAATCTGAAAGTCATTGAAGCATCCCAGCCCAACTAAACACAAATACAACGTTCTAAAGTATTAATCTAACAGTCTGTGTTTCCTAGCTCCTCTGTCAAAAGGAGCAGTCATTCATTAAGTTTAAATGTATACCCTGTCACACTTAAACTTAACTTTTTGAGCGAGTAGATTTTTGTCCTGACTAACAAAAATAAGTAATTTTACATAAAAAAAAGCCTTATTGATACTTAATTATGGTTAATCATTTTGCGTTTTACCAAATAGAAGTGAAAACCTAGAATGTTGGCGATCCTAAATTGGCAGTCAAAAAGCAAAAGACTGCTTATGTTCTGCTGCCAAACGATCCAGAAGGCGATCGCCGAACCACTAATGGGGCATTTTGAAAAATATAAATCTACCCCAGAGACTCTAAGTCAACACCCTGGGACAGATGTTTTTACGCAAAATATGCCGTATAAACAAAGTAGGAGAGTTAGAATATTTATACTCTTTAGAGAGGCTTTCATGAATTTCAAGGCGATAGTAAGATTATTTCAGGAAACAATAGAGGAATGGAATAAAGATAAAGCCTCGCGTTTAGCAGCCGCATTAGCATATTACACAATTTTTTCTATCGCTCCATTATTAATTCTTGTGATTGCGATCGCTGGTGCAGTGTTAGGACAACAACAAGCACAACAGGAAATTTATAACCAACTTTACAATTTAGTTGGTGAAGCCGGGGCAACAATTATTAATAATGCAATTACCAGTGCCAGTCAACCCCGCCAAGGAACTATAGCTTCTATTATCAGTATTGCAGTATTACTCTTTGGTGCAACTAGTTTATTTACAGAACTGAAAGATTCTTTAAATACGATTTGGGAAGTGCAGCCAAAACCCGGACGAGCGATGAAAAATATGGTTATGACTCGCATTTTGTCCTTTGGAATCGTTTTGGGAATGGTTTTTTTACTTCTCGTTTCTTTAGTAGTTAGCACAGCTTTACAATTTCTAGCTAATTACCTTAGTAATGCAATACCGGGTGCTGAATTTCTTTGGCAATTCGTCAATTTTCTGCTTGGTTTTAGCATTACTACGCTATTCTTTGGACTAATTTTTAAAGTCCTGCCAGATGTCAAAATGGCTTGGAGTGATATTTGGATTGGTGCTGCGCTCACCTCAATTTTGTTTTCTTTTGGTAGATTTCTATTGGGGCTATATTTTGCAAAGACTAGTTTCGGCTCTATATATGGTGCTGCTGGTTCACTTGTGGTTTTGTTAGGTTGGGTTTATTATGGAGCCCAAATTCTCTTTTTTGGTGCAGAATTTACCCAAGTTTATGCCAGAAAATATGGCTCCCAGATTATTCCAGATAAAAATTCTATTCCCTTGACTGATGCAGCTCGCCTTGAACAAGGAATGAAATCTAATAGTACTACAGAAAATAAACCACGGAATAAAAAATCTTCTAATTGGTTTAATCGGATATTCCAACCGAAACACTCCAAAGGCAAAGGTAGAAGAAACAACCGGGATTTGTGATTTATAATAAAATTTCAACTACAGTTATTAATATGCAAAAATGGTATAGCATTAATTGGCAAGAAGTTTTTGTGCCCAGCATGAGTATAGTTGAACTGATTCTACGCGGTTCTTTAGTATACTTGGCGTTATTTTTTGTGCTGCGCTCATTACCGACTCGGCAATTAGGAGCTTTAGGAATCACAGATTTATTAGTAGTTGTGCTGTTCACCGAAGCTGCACAAAATGCAATGGCAAGTAATTACACTTCAATTACTGAAGGAGCAATTTTAGTCGGAACTGTAATTTTTTGGAGCTATTTACTTAATTGGTTTGGTTACAAATTTCCTCGATTTCAACGTTTTATCAATCCACCACCGTTGCTAATTGTTAAAAATGGTTCCACAATTGACCGCCATTTGGAACGAGAATTAATTACAGATGATGAGTTAATGAGTCAGTTACGCCAACAAGGTGTAGAATATATAGCGGACGTCAAAAAGGCTTATCTGGAGGCTGACGGTAGTATTAGCATCCTCAAAAAAGATGAAGAGTAAAAAGTATCTTTTCAAAGAATTCCACCTGTAATTTTACTGCTTGATTTGCTATAAAGTTGTATATATTTACATCGAGCATTCAAATTCCGAATCAATTAAATGAGATCCAGAATCTTCACCTTAGCTGCGATATTAACTGCTCTGTACCTTGTTCCAACACTTCCAGCAGAAGCTTCTCCAAAGCCATCACCAACACCTCATCTGCTTGCCGAACAAAGTTGGACTCAATTTTCTCCCCCGAATGGTAGCTTTATTGTCTTAATGCCCGGTAGCCCCAAAGAGGATAAAGAAACCGAAAAAAACTCGGACAGTACAACTGACTCTTATACCTATACAGTAGAAACCAGCATAGGTGCATTTTTGGTTGGGTATACAGACTTTAGCGATGATATTTCCTCAGTTGATTCTAAAAGACTTTTAGATGCAGCCGCTCAAGGATTTACTACGAATGGGGGTAAATTATTGAACCAGCAAAACCTCTTGATGAATGGACATCCTGGTAGAGAAGTTAAGTATGCAGACTCGGATGGTACTACCAGTACGGCTCGGATCTTTATTGTGAAGCAACGGTTGTATCAATTACACGCGATCGCTTCCCAATCTCAAGATGTTAAGAAGTTTTTCGATTCATTTAAATTAATTTAAGAAGCTCAGGGGCTGCGATACAGATCCAGATCCCCGACTTCTGCGAGAAGTCAGCGATCTGACCTCAAAATCTAAAATTGTTATCTATCCTAAGTATTCTTTTTAATACCCCGACCTCTACAACTAGGTCACCCGTTTTGAGTTGGGTCTGAATCCCCACCTCCTCCTTCTTCCTTCTTCCTTCATCAAGGTTGTACAATGGTGACGGTTGTAATCTGTGGCGGACTGTGATTGAACGTTATACCTTGCCCGAAATGGGTAATCTTTGGACTGAAGCTTACAAATTAAAAACTTGGTTGCAAGTAGAAATTGCTGTTTGCTCGGCTCAAGCTGACTTGGGTTATATTCCGAAGGAGGCAGTTGAGGAAATTAAAGCAAAGGCGAATTTTGACCCGAAAAGAGTTCTGGAAATTGAGGCTGAAGTCCGCCACGATATGATCGCTTTCTTGACAAATGTCAATGAATATGTAGGTGATGCCGGACGTTACATTCACCTGGGAATGACCAGTTCTGATGTGTTGGATACCGCTTTGGCGTTGCAGTTGGTTGACAGTTTAGATGTCATCTTGGGACGCTTGTCAGAATTGATTGATGTCATTCGCCAAAGGGCGCAGGAGCATCGCTATACAGTGATGATTGGGCGTTCCCACGGTATCCACGCCGAACCCATCACCTTTGGTTTTAAGCTAGCAGGGTGGTTGGCGGAAGTATTGCGAAGTCAAGAACGTTTGATAACTTTACGCAAAAGCATTGCCGTCGGGAAAATTTCCGGTGCGGTGGGGACTTACGCCAATATCGAACCCCGTGTAGAAGCGTTGGCTTGTGAAAAGTTGGGACTCAAACCAGATACCGCATCAACGCAGGTTATTTCACGCGATCGCCACGCCGATTACGTGCAACAATTGGCATTACTGGCGGCATCCATCGAACGTTTTGCCGTAGAAATTCGCAACCTCCAAAAAACAGACGTTCTGGAAGTAGAGGAATTCTTTTCCAAAGGTCAAAAAGGCTCCTCAGCCATGCCCCACAAACGTAACCCCATCCGTTCGGAACGCTTAACCGGGATGGCACGTCTGGTCAGAAGTTATGCGATCGCTGCTTTAGAAAATGTGGCATTGTGGCACGAGCGAGACATTTCCCACAGTTCAGTAGAACGGGTAATGTTTCCCGATGCTTGCATTTTGACCCATTTTATGCTAATGGAAACAATTGATTTGGTGAAAAATCTCCTCGTCTATCCAGAAAACATGGCACGGAACATGAACTGTTACGGTGGGGTTGTTTTCAGCCAAAGAGTGATGCTGACTTTGGTAGCCAAGGGAATGCAGCGAGAAGAAGCTTATACAGTGGTGCAAAGTTGTTCTCACGAAGCTTGGAACAAAAAAGAAGGAAATTTCCACGATTTAATTGCCAATGATGCCCGCGTCAAGGATAAATTATCTCAAGAAGAAATAGAGGATTGTTTTGATCCACAGCACCATCTGCAATACTTAGACCAAGTTTATCAGCGACTGGGTATTTAATATTGTTGTAGGACGATTTCTAATATAATGCCCCCTTAATTACCCACATTGTAGAAACGTATACTTAGATTCCCGATTTCTTGAAGAAGTCGGGAATCTTATTTTTTACAGCTGCACTCCTGTCCACTAGTCCTTGTAAATCCTTGTCTTATAGACAAAGTCCTCTTTGAAAGGGCTATTAAATAAACTTTCATTATGTCAAATTAGTCACTCTAAAACTTGCTATTAGTGCTTTATACGTATAGGTGCAAAATAGCAGTCATAGTACCCTTAAGGGTAATCTTTCATACAGTTTTCCGAAAAATAAGTTGCGATCTTGTAGATAAATTTATAAGTAAATCAAGCCAAAGCAATAAAAAATGCTTTACTTTCAAAGCTAAATAAATATTAATAATTAGAGTTCCATTGGACAGATACGTTTTTGTAAATGGCATTTTTAAATAAAATTAATAAAATTTTATGTTGTGGCTTTTTCTTATAAGTTCGGATTTTTAACATTTATTTTATCGGAGAATTATCATGCTTTCAAATAAACTTGTAACAATCGGTTTAGTTGGTTTTTCCGCAAGTATTCTTTTCGGAAATGCAGCATTAGGTCAAACAGTTAATCAAGAAGTTAATGGCAGAGCAATTGGGCCTGATACTTTCGTTGACGTTAGTAACTTCACGGTTAATCCAACCGGCAAATTGAATCAAGTAGCTAACTGCGAAGCCAGGAATAACGTTCCAAACATCGATCCTCGTTGCGATGGACATAACATTGCTATTTACGGGAACCACAACAATGTGCCTCCTTCCCCGCAACCACCAGATAAAGATAACCACCATAAACATACTCCTAACTTGAACCAGAATGTGACAAACGGCGGAAGCAACACAACTGTTATTACTCCAACTACAGCTAATTCCAGTTCCAGTTCTTCTAGTGCGAGTGCAAGTAAGGCCAACGCAACTATTCATGACAGTGGCAATAGTAGCAATACAAATTCAAATGTCAGCCAAGGTGGTGATGCAAAAATCGGCGATGTTAACAATAGTTCCAGTTCTCGGGTTGGTGACCAAAAGAACCAACAGTCTGTAAATACTGGTGCAACTAATGTTTCACCATCTACACGGGTTAAGGTTGATGGAGACCAGTACAACAACATTCAATTTGGTTCTCAAGCACCAGGAACAGGTGGTGAAGCGTTCTCTTTACAATACCGTTCAGCCTGTGGAACTGCTGTGAATTATCGTCAAGGCTTTGCTTTAAAACCGAAACGATTTGGTGGTGGAGGTTTCGGTTTTGCCTTAGATATTTCCAGTACTGACATGGACACAATTGAGGATCGTGCAGGTGTTCAAGGTAAGATGGATACTGCGTTTGAAGTCGCTATGAACGTAGTTGATAATCAAGAAGCTTTCCAGGAACGTTTAAATGCTGGTGTCATATCCCGTGAGGAAGCAGAAACTTATGCTCTCGCAAATTGCGCTCCTCAAAACGCGATCGTTCGCAATGTAAGTAACGAAAAAACTGTAGAGATTAGCAGAGAGTATATCGACAAGCGTCGCACCTGCACTGCACGGGGATGCAACTAAATCCCTGTAGTTACAATACCGGCAGGGAGGCAAGCCACATGAATTGTAACTACAAGTATTACGGCTGATTGGCGTTGCTGAATTGAGGTATGAATTACCCTCACCCCCAAGCTTTTAATTCTTGTCCCCTCTCCCTTGGGGAGAGGGCTAGGGTGAGGGTAAATTTAGCAATTCATACCCGGATTCAGCAACGGCGGCTGATTGACTAGACATTACATATGGTCTACGCAAACGCAACCCTCTGTAAATGTGCGTGTTTCTTACCTTTTTATTATTTTCTAGTGAGGTTATGATGAATATTTTTTTAAGATTTGCTATTTCATCAGTTTTAGTTGCAGCATCTTGCGTTCAAGCTACTGCCCAAACAACAGTTTCCCCTTCAAGAAATGCAATAGCGTTGCGACTTGATCATTCATCTGCAAGAGTTATCAAGCGCGAAATCACCCCCGGAACTGTAACATTTACCCGCCAAAACGGCTGTTCGCTTCAAATTCCTGTTTCTACAGTTTTTTTCAATGACGGAACGATTCTGAGAACTCCCATTCAAGTAACCGCTTCTGGAAACAGCGTTCCCCAATGGCGAAATGAATATAGAAAACCTTGGCTATCACAATTAACGGACTATGAAGGAGGAGAATACAAATTTATGCTTTTCAAAGTTGGACAACACCCTTCAATCCTGATTGGAGTTGAAGAAAGCGAGCAAAAAATGTTAGAAACACAAACTGTATGTGCTGCTGCTGCTTATCAGATTTTTAAAAGCAATCGATTGTTGCTGAAACCCATTGCCGAAAAAAGGGTAAATGATTTGTCTTGGTCTTTAAAGCAGGGTTGGGAAAGTTATTTTTCTAATTAATACGTCTCAATCTAGTATTTAGACTATTCCAATTAAAAAAATATCCCAAAATTCATATCTTGCACCTTGCGTATAAATCACATACGTTCAACTTTATTAATGACGAAAGCTACAACAAAAACAAAGCATTATTTTTAGTCCATTAAAATGGACTTATGCTATTAGACAGGGACTTATAGTCCCTGGCGGGTAGGGACATTAATCGTTTTTTTTAGTAACAGCAGTGATTATTATGACATTTTTTATAGGTGCAAGATATCCCAAAATAAATATTGATGGATAGGCGTTCCAACTGTTTATCAAATACCCCGATACCTCTTGACGCTTATCCTCCGAATGGATTTGAATTATTAATTAATAAGAAAAATGGTAATAAAATTTTTTAATATTTGGTCTGAAATAAGCCCATATACGTTACTGATGTTTACCGCTTTGACATCAATCAATATTATTTCACAATCGCAAAAATCAGATGCTGCACAAATATACTCCTATAACTTTGATAATTTAAATGCTAATTCTCATATTTACAATGACCCAACAATAACATCCGAGAATAATAAATGCCTGAACGGACTACTCAACCAACTACCTCAAAAGGGAGATAGAGAAACTACAGAAGCCTGTCTCAATACCTTTGGCTATAATCCCGAGCAAAAAATAACGTCTCCTGTCATGATTGTTTTTGAAATTGATAAAACATCACAGAAAGTGAAAACTACACTCATCTATAAAAGTAAAAACGGTCAAATTAATCAGGAACACTTTAATGCTGTTGGCGCACGCTATTATGAATGGTATCCACCAACAGGTATGTATACGCTGGATTATATTAAGCCGGATAAAAGCCAGAGTTTTAAGCCTGCCTACGGTAATTTTTATTCTCCTCCATTCGAGAAAGATAAAAACGGTAATCCTGTAAACATCGGATTTCATGGACGTGAAGGAAATCTGATGGCTGGAAATGGTTCCAATGGGTGTTATCGTCATCACGTAGCAGATATGAAAAGAGTCATGACTATAATTCAAGATACTGGGAAAGATGCAGCTTTACCTTCTAACTGGTACGAAGGGACTCTGCCGATTGCAGTAATTTCCAATCCCGGTCATTAGGACAATCTCGTGGGGATATACAACTAAGCCGTTTATGATAGCTATGTGCCTATTACCCCTAAAAATATATGCCATACAGCGAATTCACAACAATCACAAAAGCGGAAGAAGCTTTTGGTTTAACTACCGTTGAAGGAAGACGGTTTGTTCCAGAGATTGAACTAATAAAACCTTCCAATCAACTTGTGGACTATTTGGAAGAAGTTTTACCGATCGCGATCGCAACTGGTAGCGAAAAAGTTCGTTCTGAATTAATTATTGCTCCCATCCTGGTGGAAGTCTGGAGAATATTGGAAAAACAAATCGGTATTTTTTCTGGAGAAGATTTCGATGTTGATAGTTCTGTGGGACTAAATGGAAGATGTGATTTTTTACTCAGTCGCTCACCTAAACTAATAGAAATTGATGCCCCGGCAGTTGTAATTGTGGAGGCAAAAAAAGCAGATTTAAGGACTGGAATTGGACAGTGTGTAGCAGAAATGGTTGCTGCTCAGCGATTCAATAAATTGAAAAAGAAATCTGTTAACACCATATATGGGAGTGTCACTAGTGGCACTCAATGGCGATTTATGAAGCTAGAGGAAAATACAGTGACTTTTGATTTGTCGGAATATCCAGTTCCCCCAGTAGATTTTATTCTTTCTTTTTTGATTTGGATGATTCGCAATGCTTAAAAAAAGGACTGAATATATAGAGTGTCTAATATACTATTTATCTTTATAAGTCAAATATTGTTGCAGAAAAGCAACAATATTGTTATATTTATTTACATAAAAATACGCAAAATAAACGAACTACTCTCTACAGGCTTATGGTGTACTACTACTCCATGTCATTAATTTTGAGGGGTAGTGTAGTTACAATACCGGCAGGGAGGCAAGCCACATGAATTGTAACTACGAAAAACTAAACTATTTACCCATCAGAACTAATGACACGCACCACTACAGTTTAGACACTTGTTTGCAGAGATAATCAGTTTACAAGTTTCACGTTTTGTGAACGCGTGAGTCCCAGGGCTATTTCATTCTCTCAAAAACCCAAAGAAGCCCTAATCCCTTCTCCCACCTTGGGATTCGTGGGATTGGAGTCTTCCCTTCCTCACCAGGAGCAAACTTGGGAGAGGGGCAGGGAAGTATGAGGGCTTTTTGAGAATGAAATAGCCCTGCGTTAGCCCTAGATATTACTTTTAGGATTTATACATTGACAGAGAAATGCTAAACGCTTGCCTCTAAAGCGCTTAATCTTTCCTTGAGACAGGATAGTTCCTCTTGCTGTTGTTGGATAACCTTAGTCAATACAGCAACAATTTCTAAAGCGCAAACTCCTTTTCTATCAGGAGTCGCTACTAAATCAGGCACATCCTCTGCAATAAATCCGACTATGGCTTCTTTCTCCTTATCTTCTCGGTAATTGAATTTAACTGGATTAAGACCCGCCAATGCCTTAATTGCTTCTTGATTGGAGAAATCGGTAATATTTTCCTTGAGCTCTTGAGAAGAAGTGTTGACCAAGCGTCCTCTCACCTCGCCTTTGTTAGTAATGGTCAGCAACCCTGTGTACTTACCATCCGGTGCTTGCCATTGAAATCGTGTGTCTCCATCTTCTTTTCCGTAATTGGTAAACGCAAATATACCGTCTGGTCCACCGTTGTAACTAAAGTCAACACCTAGTCCAGAGGTTGGGAACAGTTTGACGTCTCCTCCTACGTTTCCAAACTTATCGGGCGGTGCAACTATGTGTAGTATTGCCTCAGGGTTTTGTGTCCCGATACCAACATTGCCATTGGATTGAATTCTTAACCTTTCTTTTAGTAGATTGGTAAATTGCCCTGGATCTTTCGTAGAAAAAGTTATATGACTGGAAGCCTTGCCGTCATCAATAGATTGTATTCGGGCTGTTGAGGGATTTTGACCTACATCATACCCATTAAAATCAATTGCTGCTCCAGCACCTGCTGCACCTAAACTGTTTTGTAGCGTCAGTACAGGTCCTAGTTTTCCGCTTACATCTTTTCGGATTTCTAAAAGTGATTTTGGTGTTGTCGTACCAATACCAACGTTGCCAGAAGACATTAAGGCAATATGATCGTCTGGATCGTTGGATGTGCCAATTTCCAAAGTAGTGGCTTCCCCAGTATCTCCTCGTCTGTAATACCGTATCCAAGCGGCATCACCACTGCCACCAAACGCATCTTTTGGAAACATAATTCCCGCAGTTTCCAAATTGCCAACACTCGGCATTAAGGCTCCACGGATACCAACAAAGTTACCGCTTCGGTTGTAAATACCGCCACTTTTGGTCAGTTCCCAAAGACTATCGCTTGGGGGGAATTTAATTCCCGTTAATTCCGAACCATCTCCCTGAAACTTAGTTGCTTTGACGGTACCGTTAACCTCGAATTTTTGAGTAGGCGTTGTCGTGCCGATGCCAACGTTGCCGCCATAAGAGATACTGCTGCTATCGCCTGCCCATTGATTGGTGCTTGGGGGGAATTTAATTCCCGTTAATTCCGAACCATCTCCCTGAAACTTAGTTGCTTTGACGGTACCGTTAACCTCGAATTTTTGAGTAGGCGTTGTCGTACCGATCCCAACGTTGCCGCCACTATAAGAGATAATGCCACTGCTACCGCTTACCCATTGACTGCTTGTAGAGGGTGGTAAATCTTTGATTTTCTTTATGGGTATCGACCCATCTTTCATCTTGTTGCCATCAATGGCGGCGTTATTGTCAATGTCATCATTGGTGATTTTCCAGGGATTACCGTTTTTGTTGTACTGGGTGGCGTTGATGATACCTTGAACGTCGAGGTTGAAGCTGGGACTGGTTGTGCCAATGCCAACGTTGTCATTATTGCTGATGTAAATTCCAGAAAATTTGCTTTGGTTGAGGTTTGCCTGGAGTTGGAGAGGGAAGCTGCCACTCGTACCAATGGTGGCAATTGTAGAGTTTACAATTACCTGGAGCAAGTTACCGCCCGATTCTAGATAGATTTTGCCATCTTTACCAGTTGGTGAAATGTGCAGTTGGGTTTCTGGTTCTGGTCGCTCAGTACCAATACCGACTCGATCATTGACGATAAGTTTATCAAATGTTTGATCGCTCATGGTTGTCCTCTTTGTGCCGTGATTTTTTCAAAAAAAGTGAGTTATGCAACACAGTTATTAGCTGTTTGCTATTGGATATTCACAAACACTGAAATTTCGCCAGTTCCTTTCTCAAGCGGCTGCAATGCTTTGCCAATAATGCTACCTAGTTTCAGCTCTGTGGCTTTTTTAGCATGACCGGGGTTTTTAGAAGTTGTCAACAAATCACCCCTAGAGTAACAAGGTATAAGTCCTCACCATCCTCAATGAACACTGATTCCGATTCCAGCTTAGTATCAGGCAAAGCGTTATCGCGGAAGGCTTTACCATCGACAATACCAATTGCCAACGTATCATTTTCTCTATCTGTCAGGGTAACTTCTGCTATGGGAGCCTTATTTTGCTGTCCCCGAAAACGAGTAACCGGAGTACCTTTGAGTTTAACCACATCTCCTGCTGTTAATCTCTGCCCACTGGCATTGGTGAAAGTATCCACAATATGGGTGCCACTGAGTTTTCCATTAATCAAGGCAGTACCATCTACGTTGAGAGCTGGTGTGCCTGTATTGGAAGTAGCATAAATGCCATGAACACCATCAAACGATGCGATCGCCACTATAGCAGCTGGAGGAATCGGTTTTTTCTAAGGCACCTCGTTTTCTGTAGCTGAAACTTTAGCTACCAATGCATAGGACTTTTGTTCAGTATTTACCACGAAGAGATTTTAATGTATTTGAACCACATCTGTCGTAGGGGCAATGCCCTACGCTCCGGCAAGCCACATGAATTGCCCCTACCGCGTGGTGTATTTACCTGAAAATAGCTGTAACTAACTATTCTCCTCATATTTTGCCACTTGAGCGATCGCGGCGGGTTGCAAACTGACAGCGCTTAGAGAACCAGCCTCAGTTCCAGGCATGGCAAAAGCACTAAAACCTTTAGTCACGACTGGAGTGAAGTTCTCAAGTCCCTTCCGAACCCCTGCCACAAAATAATCAAACTCGTAGTTACCCTCCCCCTGCCAAAGCTCTTTTACTAAAAACCCGTCCTCTGATTGCTCAAGCACCGCTAGCCCTTTTGATTCAGCAGAGCGGGGAGTGAGTTGAATGGTGATAGTTGTCGGATTTACTACAACAGAGAAATGGTCGGGAAATGCAACTTCAGCCTGTCCGCAGTTCAATTTGGCTTTTCCACGAATATAAGCTGCACACTCAGGACCTTCAATCGCTGCATAAACAATGTTCTTAGTTTCATCTTCTGGGTGATCTATGAGGAAGGGCTTAACTTTAGCGTATATAGCATTGCACGAGATATTACCTGATGTAAAAATGTTGCCATTGCCTTCAAGGCGAATTTTTTCCTCTCCATCTCCAGATCGAACTAAAATAATTCCATCTTGCGTATTCGTGATTGTATTGATTTGTGTTACTACATTGTTTTTACTATTTCGAGTCTCAATGTAACCACAGCTTTCTACGTTTACACTAATTCCTACGACTCCTTGATTGTCGGAATTTCTCACCTGGACATTCTTGGCAAGAATACCACCATTAACATCTAACTTACCTTGAGGTTGTATCGTACCAATACCGACATTGCCGAGGGAAGGCATCAATGCAATATGATCGTCTGGATCGTTGGATGTGCCAATTTCAAAAGTAGTTGCTTCCCCACTATCTCCTCGTCTGTAATACCGTATCCAAGCGGCATCACCACTGCCACCACCGGGATCTTTTGGAAACATAATCCCCGCAGTTTCCAAATTGCCAGCTTTCGGTATGATGGCTCCATTCACTTCCAATTTATCCCATACAGAAACCCTTCTTACCCCACCAGCAGATTTATTACCGACAATCATCAGGGTTTTAAAAGTTCCTGTATCATTAGAAATTTCCGCTTGATTTATAGCTAAATCAGGAAAGCCACTCCAAGCAGAGGTAAATCGAATCGGGTTGGAATCTGTTAGAATTCGGAGATTACCAGCCAGGTGTAATTTATCCTGCGGGTTGTCTGTGCCGATACCAACACTGCCTTTAGTGTAGGAGATGGGACCGCCATCCGCACCTTGCCATTGACTGCTTCCTGGGGTAATTGAGAAGTCTAATTTCTCTTTACTGATGCTCTTATCAGCAATTTTGTCTCTAGTGACGGCATTATTGGCAATCTTGATGTCGCTAACCGCACCATCGTCTATCTTATCGGCATTAATAGCTTTACTGGCAATTTCATTACGCGATATTATCCAAGGACTACCGTTTTTGTAGAACTGCTTGGCGTTGATGATGCCTTTAGTACCTTGAACGTCGAAGTCAAAATTTGGTGTGGTTGTCCCGATACCGACTTTACCGCTATAAGAGATACTGCTGCTATCGCCTGCCCATTGATTGGTGCCTGGGGTAATTGAGAAGTTTAATTTATCTTTAGATATTGTCCCATCTTTAATCTTGATGCCAGAGATAGTGTTGTCGTCAATGTCATCATCTGTAATTTTCCAGAGTTTATCGTTTTTGTTAAACTGCGTGGCGTTGATGGTACCTTGAATGTCAAGATTAAAGCTGGGGCTAGTTGTGCCAATGCCAACGTTGCCATTATTGCTGATGTAAATTCCAGAAAATTTGCTTTGGTTGAGGTTTGCTTGGAGTTGAAGAGGGAAGCTGCCACTCGTACCAATGGTGGCAATTGTAGAGTTTACAATTACCTGGAGCAAGTTACCGCCCGATTCTAGATAGATTTTGCCATCTTTACCAGTTGGTGAAATGTGCAGTTGGGTGTCTGGTTCTGGTCGCTCAGTACCAATACCGACTCGATCATTGACGATAAGTTTATCAAATGTTTGATCGCTCATGGTTGTCCTCTTTGTGCCGTGATTTTTTCAAAAAAAGTGAGTTATGCAAGACAGTTATTAGCTGTTTGCTATTGGATATTCACAAACACTGAAATTTCGCCAGTTCCTTTCTCAAGCGGCTGCAATGCTTTGCCAATAATGCTACCTAGTTTCGGCTCTGTGGCTTTTTTAGCATGACCGGGGTTTTTAGAAGTTGTCAACAAATCACCCACTTCTATTGGGGCTTCAGTGGCATCAACTTTGCAGTGAGCAAACACCCCTAGAGTAACAAGGTATAAGTCCTCACCATCCTCAATGAACGCTGATTCCGATTCCAGCTTAGTATCAGGCAAAGCGTTATCGCGGAAGGCTTTACCATCGACAATACCAATTGCCAACGTATCATTTTCTCTATCTGTCAGGGTAACTTCTGCTATGGGAGCCTTATTTTGCTGTCCCCGAAAACGAGTAACCGGAGTACCTTTGAGTTTAACCACATCTCCTGCTGTTAATCTCTGCCCACTGGCATTGGTGAAAGTATCCACAATATGGGTGCCACTGAGTTTTCCATTAATCAAGGCAGTACCATCTACGTTGAGAGCTGGTGTGCCTGTATTGGAAGTAGCATAAATGCCATGAACACCATCAAACGATGCGATCGCCACTATAGCAGCTGGAGGAATCGGTTTTTTCTGAGGCACCTCGTTTTCTGTAGTTGAAACTTTAGCTACCAATGCATAGGACTTTTGTTCAGTATTTACCACGAAGAGAGAACCTTTGTCGGAGATGTTATTATTTCCATCGAATACCCCCGGCATCTTTATTTTGAGAAAAGTTCTGCCGAAAACATCTAGCCTACCAGGATTATCAATTGTCACATTTCCTTTGACTGTGCCGCCATTCAACGATAAGGCGTTGACATCTGCCGCCGTAGTTTTGTGGGGATTCCTATCGTTACCCAGATCTAGATTGCTATGTTTAATCTTGGCACCATCTCCACTCGAATGTTCATGTCCGTCCCCCTTGGTGACGAGTTTTGCCCGCACAGTTTCTTTTAATAGAGTTTCATCAATTGAGTTTGTAGAGAAAGCAGTTTTGCCTCCCGCTGTTTTGCGAACCTTAGTATTTACTTCATCGATTCTGCCACCTTCACCAATTTTCAGTTGCGCCAACCGTAGTTTAATATCCTCATCAGTAGGAACTCGATCTTGGTCGTAACATTTAATCTCCGGCGACTCCAACCACCTTGTTTCTCCTTCACCACCCACAGTTGTCTTGTCCGATGGCTGCACTGAGTAAGAAATCACCAAGTAAACTAATTGTCCCTGTTGGAAAAGTTTACCTTCGTTGTCTTTTATATCTACTGACCGACTTTTTGATAAAAGTATTTGCCTACCCTGTCCATCAATTGCAGTGCCAGGATCTACTCGTACCTGAGTATCACCCGTCTTTATAACGTCTAGACCGCCACCGTCAGGAACACCAGGAGTATGTAGCAGACGATTATGACGTCGTTGTCTGTCAATGTGGTAATTTTGCTCCTCTGTAAAATCCTGTTCTTGTAGAAACTGATTGTAAAAATAGCGCAGTCGCTTGTCTATGTATTCTGGTATTTTGTCATCTGCCATAATATATATCCTTGAATTCAAATTTTTTTACTACTGAGTTAAACTTCTTCGGGTATATCTCCAAGAAAAGTATTTACGCCAATGGTTGCTCGTGACTTGTTTCCAACCTGAATCGTGCTTGGCACTACAACCTCTAGACGATAAAAGGTGTGGGCTGGCTTTTCCTGTTCAATGATGGCTCGGGCAATCTGTTTTTTCCGAGCAAATCTACTCAGGTCATTTAACTTTTCCAAAATGATTTTGACTTTGAAGTAATGAGGCAATCCCTCACTAATCCTAGTGTCTACCCCCACTGTAGAAACCACACCAATTTGTATTGGATCTGGAAATTCGTCATTAACCTCAACGCCCATACCAGTGTATGTCTTGAGCATCTCTTCCATTCCCACCTTAGTCCCTCGCTTTTTATAAAGAGAGACAATTCGGCTAATAAATCTGCGTTGAGCTTCTTCTTCCCAGTCATCGCGCAAACTCAAAGCGACCCAACTAGCCAGCCAACTGAGAAATTCTTTTGGAGTGCGTTGACGATTTTGTGATGGTTGCGATTCATTTCCAATTGGATCGAAAAAGGTCGCAATAGAAGCAATTGTTTTTTCCAGTTCTCTGGCTTCAAACTTAACATCATCCTCAATTCCCAGCAGTACTTTTTCAATTGCCAAAAGAAATTGACCAAGAAATGGATCTTCCTGGTAAATAGCAGGAAGATAATCCATTAAATGACTGGGCGATCGCGTCGGGTTTCTAACCATAGTTTATCTCTTTGAAACCTAAGATTCTTTCGGCTCAAATTCAAGCTCGATTTTAGTGAACGAAACGAGTTCTTCTGCCTTAACTTTTACTGCAATCAGTTTGCTATTCTCATTTTTGAGCAGACGTCCAGTAGCATCGGAATCTTCGTTGTCTGGATTTTGGGAGTTTCTAACTGTCAACTCCGGGCGATCGCCAATTTGTTGTACGTAGTCTATCCCAGGCAACTGGTCGAGCAGTTGGTAAATTTCAGAAACATAAACATTACGACCAAATTGCCACCCCTTACCTTCCATACCACCTTTATTTGGATGCAGGAATTTCTTCAGAGCATCCACTACACGTGCTTCAACATCCTGTTTCAGAGCATCAGACTTGAGGTAAAGAGTTAGATGTACCCCTATATGAACGTAACGAGGTTCAACTATATGTAATTTTGTAGTTAGCAACCGTCGGTCTTTCAGATAATCTTCAACAGACTCAATCACGTCTAGTTTTGGAATGATTTGGAAAGCTTCAGCAGTGGCACTGGGATCTGTTGTTGTAGAAATGCGGAGCCAATAATCAGTGACACCGTTTAGTGTGGTTTGTTTCCAGTTTTTTGGCGGCTCAAATTTAATCAAGCCACTTGCAGTCCAATTTGCAGTTTCATCAACTAACTGGTGGTCTGTTATCGTTACCTGATTCCAATCTGAGCCATCAAAATACTCAAATTTCAGATTGTAATTTTGGCCCTCAACCTTAAGCTGAAACTGAAGACCTTTGAAGGGAACCCTTAATCCTACGTACAGAAACTGATTGCGACCGCTGTACAGGGGCAATGCGACTGTAGTAACTGGGCTTGCTTTATCGGTATAGTCTGTAAACGTTGGATTATTATATAAGAACAGGTCAGCTAATTTAGGAACAATCACAACACTGACGTGTCCAGGTCTTTCTTGTGAATTCTGTGAGTTTTCGTATTTTAGATTGCGCCTAGGTAAACATCTAGCACGGGCTACTTGAGGATTTGCTGCTAACGCCAAAGTCTCAAAATCTTCGCAGCCTATCGCACGGTTAGGGCTACGTAGTGTCAGTACGGCTTCTTGAATTTTTTCATTTAACGTTTTCTCATCCAGAATTTTCTCATCAAGAGGGTATTTGCTCTCGCTAATCAAATTGAGAAAAGCCTGTTTGTTGGCATTTGTGACCAGATTTAGCCGATAGTTCAGCATTTCGGTCAGATAGGCAAACAATTCAATCAGCGTAATACCAGGATCGGAAGGGTTATGATTTGTCCACTCCGGCGCATAAGTGGGAATCAGGCTGAGGGCTTCTTGAACTAGATCGTCATAGGTGCGATCGTCTAGGTTAGGCAGTTGTATCGGCATAGTTTTATTTATAATAAATTAGATGAAAGCTTGATTTTATGTTTACCGGAGTAAACTAGAAACCTTTCTGTGTCAAGAATTTTCTTAATTTCTTCCGGTATTTTTTCTAGTGGGTTGTCGATAGGTTCAACGCTTAGACTGTGGACATAGTTAACGCCTGGTACTGCTTCAAGTAGGGCGTAGAGATCCGATTTGTGGGGTCGCCGACCAAACTGCCAACCTAGCCGATCAAAACCACCGGTTAGTGGATGCAAGAAGTTGATCAAAGCGGTGTTAACACTTTGTTGTACTCTACTAGCTCCCTCTAGAGATGTTGGGACAATTGTTGTGCTGATACTGACTTCTACGTATACCGGACCAACCACCCATATTTTTGCAGTTCCAATAGCATGACTTTCTAAATAGTTTTGGACACGCTCCATGAGTTCTTGGCTGGGCAAAGGTTTGGGGTTGGAAGTACGAGGCACGATGATGATGCTTACTTCGCCTGGGGCTTTAGGTGGCTGGAACGACGATAAATTTTCACCGACGAGTGGGTTAAAAGTTTGAATATCTAGTGGTTTTGCAGATAGGTTAAGTAAGGGTACAGCTTTTGCTCGTGCGACTTCTGGTGTCGCTTGCATTGCCAAGTCTTCATAGTCTTCAAAGGTGACTGCACGTCCTCCGTGACGAACGGTGCGCGGTCCTAGTTCTACCAGGGTATCTAATGTTTGAGCATCAGCACCTCCTGTTGCGGCTTCTGGATTAGTTACTGCATCAATATAAGGAACGGTGGTTTGAAGTTGGACAATAGTGTTTTCGGGTCGGTTGCCTTTTGTGCCACCTCCCGCTTGATATCTCCTCATCCGCACATTTGCAATGCCAAGTGGGGGAATGAGTCCTTTTAAGCCATCGCCAAAGCCAATTTCTCCTGAGTTACGGTCAATGATGTAATGGCGATCGCGCCTTCTTGAACCATAAAAATCTGGTACTTCACTCCAGCGCACCCAGATTTCCTCAGGTCGTCCGCTTTCATCGCTCATTATGGAAACTACATCTTCACCATATATATTTTTGATAATTTCTTGTTCCTCAAATGAGGGTATTTCTGGCTCTTTAACTTCCAAATGTTCTCCTTTAAGAACTGGTGATTGTGTGGTGCGAAAGTTTTGATTTTCTGTACCGTTGCTCGAACCCAGAATTTCATCGCTGACAGTGAGGGATTGAATGGCGATCATTGTATTCAGCAGTACCCGTTTTAACTGGGGTTTGACAAAATATTCACCAGAACTTGGTTCTTTATACACACGTAGCCAGTAAAGTTTTTCCTGTAAGTTAAAATCTTGTTTTGCAATAAAATCTTCCGGTGGTAACAATTCCACCAAACCCGAGTGGGTGAAGGCTTCAGTATCATCCTCTAGGTTCAACCGTTCCCAGTTGTTGCTTTTGTTACTCCAATACTCCCAAGTTAAGCGTGGCGATCGCTGGGATAGGGAAGAAGATGAGGAATTGTTGGTCTTTATGTCTGGATTATAAACAACATCTGCCACCTGGAAGTAAATGCTAAGAGTGAGATTGGGAAACCGGCTGCGGTTCTCTGGTAATCTGAAACCTAGATAGAGGGTTGGTACAACATCGGTAATAGGTTTAAATGGTTCAAAGCCTAAACTAGAGGAGATGGATTGAAAACTGAAATCGTTATAGGTTTCTATAGCATCAGTTGGCTGCTGTGGAGTTGTCAAAGCGTAGTCAACTTTTAACGAGTTAATCAAAGGTGGCTTGAAGCTTGCAGGAACGAAACTGAACCCTCCAAAAGTATTCTCATCTTTTTGGTAACGAGCATCTTCGCCATAATTGCCAGATTTAATTCGCACTCGCAGCCAAAAGTTTTCAATTCCATTAACTGTTGTTGGCTCGAAATTTTCCGGTAAGATAAATTCTACAACTCGATCAAAGCCAGGGACAGTGAAAGCTTGAGTTGTATCCCGAAACTTTACCTGCGGTGGTGATAGAGGTTCTACAGGACCAGTTGGTGTAGAAGTTCCTACAGAAATCCATCCCCGAGCAGTCCAAACTTCCCATTCCAATGTGGCATTTGGGTCTTTGTTTGTGATGGGTAATGGTATTCCAGCAGATGCAAGGTCTGCTAAATCTATATGAAGAGTGACAGTGGCACCACTTTTTGAAAAGGCTTCCTGGTTTGCTAAATACAACGTATCCCCAAACTTAGGCTGTTCTCCAAACGGGAAAAAAGGTTTGCTCAAATCGAGTGGTAGTAAGTTAAAAAATGCTTCTTCTATAGGTTGTCCGGTATTGCCCAATGTCGCTTGTAGACTGACACTATTGATAAAAGGTAGTTTAGAGCTTTGAAAAATAGGAGTTTGCAATTGGCAACGCAGCGATCGCCTTGTTTCTAAATTATTTGAACTAACAATATTGCGGATAATTTCGCCAAGATTGGTAAAAACGACTGTACCACTTCTAGTCAAACCGCTCGTTTGGTCGTTAATGCCAAAAATGGGGAAGCATTGCAGCCCATCGCAAATTTCCCATTTTAAAGAGCGAGATTCTGGATTCTGTAAATCTTCCTTGAGCGAAAAAGTCAAGGTTAAAGTTTGCAAATCGGAAGGTTTTAGTAAAGTATTGCTAATAATGTCAAAACGATGCTCAATCTTAACTTCACCCTCAAAAACCGGAAGATCACGCAATCGTTTTTCTTCCGTATTATCACTGTCGTAAGTAGTTATATTACTGTAATTACTGTAATTACTATAAAAATCTTTATTGGGATCGCGTACAAATATAGCTTTCAATTGTGCTGCCGTAACTAGCAAATTGCGTTCTGTTTCAAAAATCACTGGTTCATCTTCACCTTCTACAGGTAGTGCTGCCACCTGAGTTCCGGCAGGAACAATAGCATCAATCTCACTACCAGTTGCTAAAGTAAACAATAATGGTACTCTAGCTGGCTGAGGCGGCAGTTGTGAAACACCTAACAAATCCAGAAATGCCAGAAAATTTTTATACGGCACCTGGTTAAGCCGTTGAATAATAATTTCGGCGTAACGAGCAAAGATATGAATCAATGCACCACTCATTCCTTTGAGCGGGCGATCGCCTGTCGCGGTATCCTCCTCAAATTCTTTCCAATCTGATGCATATTCTAGTAACAGATTTTGCACCTGTTTGGCAATATCCTTTGCCGTGCGGGAGTCAATAGGTGGCGGTTTTGCCATCAGCCTGCACTCCTTTCTAGATAGAAGGGATAAACCAGGTTGAAGACGTTGTTGGTAGCCCGAACTTGATAGTCAATGTTGATTAACAGTTTCTCTCCTTCAAAGTCAGAAACTGACCCTACCTGCACATCCAGTACGTCAATACGTGGTTCAAACAAAAGCAACGCCTCTCGTACAGATTGAGACACCTTTCCAACGGTGGAAGGGGAATTCACTTCAAACACCAAATCGTAAATTCCACAGCCAAAATCTGGGCGCATAACCCGTTCACCTTTGGCAGTACCAAGGACGATCCAAACCGACTGGCGAATGCTCTCTTCATACGCAGCTTGGGCAAGTACGCCATTATTTTCCACTGTCACCGGAAAGCCTACACCCTTTCCCAAAAACGGTTTAGACATCTTACTCTCCTTGTTAACCAATAAAGACTGTGCCTTTCGCAATTACCCGTCCTACTGGCAAGTCTGCTGGGTCATTGCAAGTTAAAGCTTGGTCGCCAAGCCTCGCTGCCATTTTGCCGTTAATTTTAACTGTGGCACTACCAAATACGATCGTGCCTCTGTTAAACGGTGGTTTCACGAATGAGCCTGGAGGTGGAACAATATGCGGTGGTATATTAATAGCGATACTACCCACTGTAGCGGCTGGCATTCTCATGATTCTGACATTGGGGCTGAGATTGCCAGTAATGGTGCCCTTGAATGGCAAAGGCGTAGGTACTGGTGCCGCAAGCGGCGGCACAATTACGAGGTGTGTGTCGATTGCTACTATTGTATCGCCTTGTTTTGCTGCTGGTTTTCTCATAACTACTAACTAATTAAGATTTATTATTCTGCCTTTAATATTCATAATGCCCTTGGCCTCGATATTCATCCCTGCTTTTGCTGTAATGTCGGTTGTATTTTGGGAATTTATTTCAATTTTTTTGGCATCTAACTTGATGACGCCTTTGGGGGCAGAGAGTGTAATATCTTTGTCTGTTGTGATGGTAATAGTATTGGTTTTCGTATCAACTTTGATGCTGTTCTTTTTACTCTTATCAAGAATTTCGATAGTTTCTTGTCCTTGTGTATCATCTAAAGAGATCACATGACCGCTACGGGATTTTATCAAGCGAATGTTATTTTTACCGTCTTGTTTAGCCTCTGTAGGAGGAACATCTTTAACATTCCACAAAGCACCAAGAATGTAAGGAAAACCCACGTCTCCATGTTCAAAAACGACCAGCACCTCATCGTTAATTTCTGGGAGAAAATAAATGCCTCGTTGTGAACCTGCCATTGGTGTAGCAATGCGTGCCCAATAGCTTTCATCCTTGTCGCTTAACCAGGGAAATTTGACTTTTACCCGTCCAAGCTTGTTCGGGTCATTGATGTTACTAACAATTCCAATCACTACCCCATAAATCTTCTGGGACATTTCCTGCTGCGTTTGCGTGTCAACCAGTACATCAAATAAACTCACGATTGTTATACTCCCTTAATGTATTTGTCATTTGTCATTGGTCAATTTCCTACTAACCACTAAAAAGCATTTCTCTGAACAGTGAAATGAGTGTAGTAACCACCAGGTCCATAGTGGCTCGTCCTAGCGTTGAGGCGATGATTTACTGCGGTGACGTAGTACTGTCCTCGGTACTGTTTACCAATGCGATCGCCATCGATTTTGATAACTTTGCCTGCTTTTAAATCGGTTCGCCCATGACAAACTCCTTCACCTGTAATAAAACTGAGTACTCCAGCATTAAAATTAGCATTGGCAAGTTGATCGGCTTCTTGCTGAGTTCTAATCGGGTGAGAAGTCCAAACTCCACTAGCCTTGCTAAAAGCTGTTTGGCTTTGCGCTGCGCCACTTTTTTTGCCACCCATTTTAGAACCTTCTTTGTTACCGCGCCCAACGATTTTTTGTTTTTTTAGTAAGGGGTCCCATCCTTGTACGGTAATTTCATCAACCTGACCCACAGCAGAGACGCGGGGGTAGAACTCCAGCAAATCATCCATGAAGGTTAAGGTTATAATCTCGGGCTTGTCATTGCCCACAGGTCGGAAAAACAGTTTTTTGTCTTCTACGACCACCTCATACTGAATTTGACGGGCACGGGCTTGCAAAAATTCCCAATCTGTTTGGTTTGCTTGCAGCACGTACTCATGTGTGACTTTACTATTTATGACTTGGGGGGTTAACTTTGCTTCTTGAGCAATTTGAGTTGCAATCTGGCTATCTGTTTTGTTGAGAAATGTTCGAGTTTTGCGACCTCTGAGCAGTCTATGGCGGCGATCGTAACCCCGCACCCTCAAGCTAGGCGGTAATTGGAAATGAAATTCTGGCTCTAAGGCAACGATTTCGCCTATCATCACAGTTTCTAATTTACCGTGGTGATAACCCAGTTTGACAGTAATCTCACTACCGATCTCAAAGAGATTGGGTTTGTCAATCAACGGAATATCAGGTAATGGTCGCTCGTCTAGTCCAGCAAATTCCAAAGTAAACATACTGGGTATATTTACATCCTCATCAACTGTAATGCCAATCAGCTGTAACTCCGCATCCAGAGGTATCGGCGATTTGTTAACGAGGACATCAAAATCTGGTAGAAACAGTTCTTTAGAAGCGCTACTTTTCACGGTTCATCCTCAAACCACGGAACAGCATAGCTTTTTCCACAGTCTCATCCTCAATAAATTTAGATTAATGAAAATGACGAAGGTCAAAATCAGGGCTTGGGAAACCCACAAAATTACCTTTTCTATATGCCGTGAAAAGTTATATATAGAAGCAACCGTCATATTTCCCCCTAGTACACTTGTGGAATAGTTAAAACCTTGCCAATCTCCAGCAGGCGCGGGTCGTCCAGACCGTTAGCTTCCGCAATTAAGCGCCAGCGCGTTGGATCTCCATAGAGTTTACCTGCAATGCGGCTTAGGCTATCGCCGCGTTTGACCGTGTGGGTGGTTAGTTCTGGGTCAGTTTTGCGTTGGTCATCCTTTGGTTTTAGATATTCTGTGAAGGTAACACTCAACGTCGCCCGAACTGGAGTACCTTCTTTTTTAAAAAGCGTGAATGTTTGTGTTAAATCTGTAATGACCCCATCAAAAGGAAAGTCAGAACCACTAGGAGCACTTCCCCAACTTACGCGACAGGCTGGAGGCTGTTTAAAAGTTCTGTCAATGCGGGTGAGCGCAACTATCTTGTTGGTTTTTTCCCTGACATCTTTTCCACTACCTGGTTCAGTGACATCAAAAAAAAGCTCATTGATGGTAAGTATACGACTGCTGCCACCACCAAAAGTTAATTTAGGAGCATTAAGTAATTCTTGTGTTTTTCCCTCACCTGTTGTGCTGTCTGGAGTTTTCCAAGTTACACTCTTTGTAATTGAATAGGAATTGGGATTAAAAGCTACTTTGATTGGTCCCCCGCTTGGTGACATGGTTAAAGGATTGAGCGGTTGAATTTCTAACTTGGTTACGCTTTTTGATGCAGCTCCTGCTAGTACCATAGATTCATCCCCCGACGCTCGCGTTCAATAGATAAGTTGCGATGTAGAATGCGGCTCACCTGTTCGGCAATCTGCGCCACATTGATTTCATTGGTTTGTGCATTTGTTTGCGCTGGTGTTGCTGTTGTGGTCTGTCTTGCGTTGTTCACCTCTGTTGTAGCAATGGAGTTAGGGCTGGATGTGGTTGAGATTTTGCGATCGTCAATATATTGTCCTCCTCTTACTGAATTAATTGCTAGAGGCATCCCAGCCTGATGGTTGCTATTGCTGACATGAGGAAACAAATCTTCAGATGAGGCTGTACTTACATTTTTACGCCAAACCATGTTCTGTTGTTCTAACGAATTCTCAGTCGAAGGAATTTCTGAGGCGATCGCTTGTAAAGGTCCTACACTTTGCGCACTTGCGACAACAGAAGTTTTTAAACTACTCTCACGTCCTACTTTCTGTTGCAACGTACTTGTGGGTAAATTGCGAGAGCGTCCGGAACTTTCAGCATTCCTAGTAGAGGCTTCACTCAAGCGCTTTGGTAAAATCAGCGATGGTTCTGGTTGTGGAAATTCATGCAACCTGGATGCAATTTCCCCAACAATAGGTAATTGGTTTTGAGCGGTCTTTGTGGAAACTTTTGCAATATTCTGCTGAGTTGAATTTTCCTGTTTCGATGACTGTTTTATACCATCTTGTAAGCTAACATGACTTATACCATAATTTTGTGAAGTTTCTTGTTGAAAACGTTTTGGTAATATTAAATATTGTGTTGATATTTGAGAAATTTTTGGTTTGGTTGCAATTTCCCTAGCTAGTATAGGTTGATTTATAGTTTTTGGTTTATCTGTTTGAATCTGGAAACTGTTGTCTATTCTTAATTGAGATGAGGAACTATATTTTTCATAATTCTTAGTAGCTTCTTGTGAAAATGATTTTGGTAATATCAATGATTTTTGTGACTGTAATAATTGATTGATAGAAGGAATTTCTCCAACAATCGGTGGTAAATGTTGAGTTTTGTTTATGGGAGTTTGTGCAATATTTGGCTGAGTTAAGTTTCCTGAAATAGAGGGACGTTCAACTCTACCTTGCAAGAGAACATAAGTACTATCAGCAGTTGGTGAAGATTCTTGTTGAAGACGTTTTGGCAATATCAAAGATTGTGTTGCAGTTTGAGAGATTTCTGGTTTGGTTATAATTTCTCTAGCTAATGTAGGTTGATTTCTAGTAGATTGATAAAAATTTGTTTGAATAGATTTTTGATTAGAAAAAATTTTTCCTGTTGATATCTGAGATGAATCACCAGATTTTTCCAAATTCTTAGTACTTGGTGAAAGAGGTTTTGGCAATATTAGTGATTTGGCTGACTGTTGGGGTGGAAATTTTAGTATTTCCTTTCCCATCATACTTGATTGAGGTTGAGTGTTATTTCTAGAACTTGGTGCTAGATTCGGCTGAGTGAAATTTCGTTGACTATAGGATTTCACTGACCGTTCTATATCACCTTCAAAAGTAACAGGAGTACTAGAAGTTGAGGGAATTTGTTGAAGACGTTTTGGCAATATTAGAGATGGAGGTGAAATTTGAGATATTTCTGGTTTGGTTATAATTTCTCTAGCTAATGTAGGTTGATTTCTAGTAGATTGATAAATATCTGTTTGAATAGAGTTTTGATTAGAAAAAATATTTGTTGTTGATAACTGAGATGAATCACTAGATTTTTCCAAATTCTTACTACTTGGTGAAAGAGGTTTTGGCAATATTAGTGATTTGGCTGACTGTTGGGGTGGAAATTTTAGTATTTCCTTTCCAATCATACTTGATTGAGGTTGAGTGAAATTTCGTTGACTAGAGGATTTCACTAACCCTTCTATATCACTTTCAAAAGTAATAGGAGTACTATCAGAAGTTGCGGGTTGTTGAAGACGTTTTGGTAATATTAGAGATGGAATTGAAATTTGAGAGATTTCTGGTTGGTTTGCAATTTCTCTAGCTAATGTAGGTTGATTTCTGATAGATTGAGAAATATTTGGTTGATAAAAATCTGTTTGAATAGAGTTTTGATTAGAAAAAATATTCCCTCTTGATAACTCAGATAAATCACCAAAATTTTCCAAATTCTTAGTACTTGGTGAAAGACGTTTTGGTAATATTAGAGATTTTGCTAAAATTTGAGAAATTTCTGGTTGGGTTGTAATTTCCCTAGCGAATATAGATTGATAAAAATTTGTTTGAATAGATTTTTGATTATTAGAGAAACTTTCTATCCCTAACTGGGATGAAGATGCAAAATTTTCCGAATAATTAGTAGAGTTTTGTGAAAGGCGTTTGGGAAAAATTAGCGATGGTTCGGGATTTTGGGATTGGTGCGAAATGGGAGTTATTTCTTCAGCCAGAGGATGGTTTGAAGCATCAATTGACGAGTAAGTTATGCTAGAAGCTTCGTCCTCATCTTCACTTTTTCCCTCTCCCAAGTCTTTTTTGGCTGAAACGACCGTGTAATTTGCCTGAGTATTTGCAGAAAGTAATGAACCTGATTCAGTTTGGGAAGAAGTACTTTCCTGAATTTTGGGTAAGGGAATTGCCTTGCGGCTTACACGAAATTGACCAGAAGGAGGGGATGGGGTAGTGGGGGAAGATGTCCCCGTGTCCTTTATCACTCCCCCTACTCCTTTTTTTTCTAAGGGATAGGATTTGACCACCTTAGAGGAAACAGGAGAAGATTCTGTAGGAGTGGGACTGAAGTTGGTTGTTAACTCTGCACGACTAGCACGGGCAATTGGTACAGAAGATGCTGTTGTTGTTTGAGTTGCGCTTGGTAAATTCAGAGTGTCATCTCTAGGCACTGATTGTGACGGGGCAACAAGTACTAGATCGGCTTCTTCTGCTGAAGTATTGTTTTGACTGCTATAGCGTTTTAGTATTCCATCCAGCACGGCTGAACGCTGTACAATCCACTCTGGTACACGGGTAAACCGAGATTGCAATGGTCGAACATCAACTATTCCACAAGGTTCAGTGCGGCGATGCTCAAAGCGCTGAATATGCGTGGAAGATGGTAATGTATCGTTTGTTTGTGTTGCAGGTTGTTGAGATGACTCTGCCATAGGTGTCACAAATCTGCCAGATATAAATAAACAAGTTTAAAGAATTTTGAAGAAACTCTGGTAGATGTGGGTTAGCTAAGTCCTCGATGGGCAAGTTCTACACTCTCGAAAGCAACATCGCCAGAGTCAGCCTTAAGTTGTGGCCCAGTCCACTTACAAGGAAAAGCGTCTTTAAAGTTCCACCACTTTATTGGAATTTTTTGCTTGCTTAACAAGTAAACCGTGCCGTTTCGACGTTTAAATGTCCCTGTATCAATTGCTTGAGTAACCTCTTGATGCCAAGTCCACAACCCATTAATTACGGTCAGCCCGTGTTTTAAGACTAGGGGTTGATATTTAGTTGGACCGATAAAGCGGTGTACATACTCATTTACACCTCCTTCACGGTAATCATAGTACTCCGTTTCTACTTCCAGACCACTGCACTCAGAAAAACCTCCCACCAAAATTCCTTCAATTTCAATTAAGAAATTGAAAGCATGGAAAGGGTCAAGCGTAACACCTGCAATGTTGGTGCCAGCAGCATAGGCAGCATTCATACCCAAAGAAGGCATCGGTTGTTAACTCCTAGTGATTAAAGTTGTTCGTTAAAGCGCTGATTGATGTCAGCAATCTCTGCAACCCAACGCAAGCGCTCTGTATGCTCTAGCGTTAGAATATGTTCGTGCGACCAATGGAAGTGATAGGCAATGTAGGCTACCTCCTTATAGAGCCGCTCCAAGGGGTAGCCAATTATCCCCCCATACTACTCAGTTCTACATCAAACTGTTTTTCACAGTGAGGGCAGTTTGTACGGACGCGATCGTGCCCATTTTTATTAATGCGGCAGTAGAGGTCTTGCAAATAACCTAAATCACCTGCAAACAAGTTTTCAATCACTTTAGGAGTGATGAACTCCAGAGTGCCGAGTTTAGTGATGACTCGCGACAGCAAAATCAATAGCAAGTATGCTTGGTTGCTTCGCACGCGGGGGTCTTTGAGAGGGGCAATTTCATCTAGGGCTGTTGCCAAACGCATAACACCTTCTCGATGCAGATTGCCTTCTTCATCAACATAGCCCATTGGTAGAGTAAAGGTAAATTCAGTTTGTAGCATAGTAGTAAGAAGTGGTTAGTTGTTAGTGGTTAGTAGATAGTAGTTATTGACAACTAACAACTAACTATTAACTATTAACTATTAACTATTAACCTTTCTTCATTTCGTCGTAGACAATTTCTAGTGATTCAATCGCTACTTCGTTGCTGGTAGAGTTAAAAGTGGGAGCTGTCCATTTGGAGGGCCATGCTTTACTTAGGTTCCAGCGCAATTTCTCCTCTCGGGCTTCATTGAGTAATACAATTGATACGTTTTTACGTTCGGTCTTACCATCAATCACCTTTTTCCGCCAATCCCAGAGGCTGGAGGAGTCGCTAACACCGCGTTTGAGTGTAATGGGTGAGTATTTGTTGAGTCCTGTTAGATGCCGTACATGATTGGGGTCAGTTCCTTCCCGGTATTCCACGGGATCGGTTGTCACATCTAAACCGCTACATTCTTGAAAGCCAGCTTCGCTGATGCCATCAATTTCAACCCTAAAATTAAAGCCACGGTATGGAAGATCATCGTTTGCCATAATTTAGCCTCCTTAAAATTTAGTGTGGTTCGTTTGGTAATTTCTCTGCTTATATGTAGGGCTGTGTGATTTCAGATGCACTGATCCGGTGAACAATGCGGACAATTATGAATTCCGCTGGGGCATTGGGAGCAAGACCAATTTCAGTGACAACCTGCCCAGTTTCGCGGTTTGAGAGTGGATTTGTTTCTTCATCGCATTTAACGTAAAATGCTTGCTGACGGGTTTCTCCTTGCAAAGCACCTGCAAGCCAAAATGTTTCTAAATAAAAACTCAGTTCTCGTTGAATCCGCAGCCACAACAGTAGACCATTAGGTTCAAAAGTTGCCCAGAACATATTCTGGTCAATCCAGCGTGTGAGGGTAAGAAACAGCCTCCTAACGTTGACATAACGCCAGTTGGGATCGTTACCCGCAAGCGTCCGCGCTCCCCAAACGCGAATTCCTCTACCTGGGAAAGCCCGCAGGCAATTAATGCCTAAAGGGTTCAACTCGTCTTGAATTGAGTTGTCAACAGGCACTTCCAAATCGAGGGCATCATAGATTTCTTCGTTGGCTGGGGCTTTGAAGACACCACGGTTGCGATCGCTACGGGCAATAATTCCAGCAACGTGTCCACAGGGAGGAACTAAGCGACCTTTCTCTAATTGATTATCCTGCTTGGGATAATCTTGAGCATTTTTTATTTTTAACCAAGGAAAGTATAAGACTCCGTTGTAAGCCTCTTTTTGACTTACGATCCGCTCACGATGGGATTTAATGTCCTCCTTGAACGTCAGTTTGGGCTGACTATTCTCTAGGCTGGGTAATGCATCCAGTATGGCAATGCGATCGCCACAAGTTGTACAGTGCTGTAAAGCTTCTCGCTGCACTTCAATAATTGCTTCCTCGTTTGGATGCAATGTCATGGCATCGGGAATTGCAACCAAGTCTAGGTCGTTCAAAGGCTCTAATACTCTCAAAGCTTGAATCAGCGCCTTTTTTTTCTCATCTAGCTCAGAGGACTCAGAGACAGCACGCACTACATAGCAACGGATGCCACCATTTTCAAAAAAACCATTCACTGCCTCTGCTAAGTAGCTCTCAGGTGGAGGGAGCAACTCATTATCAAAGTCTCGTTTGCGGTGCAGACTGACAACTTGTTGAGCATTTTCAAAAAGGGACTGTATTGCTTTTTTGAATAATAAGTCTCCTGAGAGTTTTAACAACTCATCCCTGATGTCTGCGCTCATGACACCTGGAAAAACCAGAAGCTTTTTCTTTGGGTCATAATCGATTTTGCCCTTAAGGAAGTCAGGAAGAGATTTAGGAAACTCAATTCCTGATGGCAATTGTTCTAAGGATGCGATCGCCGAAGCAAAGCCAATAAATGCAGGAATGCCAGTAGGCAGTGTTTCTTGGGGTTGTAGAAAAACCTCTTCTCTGTAAACTCCCGGAGTCTTATAGACTGTTGGCATCAAAAGCCTCCATTATGTATAAGGGATGCGAAAGGCTTAACCGTTCGTTAGAGGTGTAATTTGGCTGATGCGGAAGATGACAAATTCCGCAGGACGGACAATTGCAACCCCAATTTCCGTAACCACTCGACCCAATTCTCGCTCTTCTGGAGGGTTTGTTTCAGCATCACACTTAACATAAAACGCCTGTTGAGGAGTGTCACCAAACAATGCGCCAGAACGCCAGACAGTGGTTAGAAAATCCGAGACATTACGAGTAATTCTCTTCCACAAATTTGGGGTATTTGGCTCAAAAACAACCCATTGCGTGCCTTCATCAATAGATTCCCTCAGAAACAGCAGCGTGCGGCGGACATTAATATATTTCAAGTCGGAGTTAGCATCTCCACCAATAGTTCTTGCTCCCCACACCAGAAAGTTGCCGTTAAGGTTGCGGATACAGTTGACACCTTGAGGATTTAGCGATTGTTGTTGGTTTTTGCTAATGTTGTACTTCAGTCCTAATGCACCGAATATAACCTCATTTGCAGGGGCTTTATGTACTCCTATGTTAGTATCAACTCTGGCATATATTCCAGCAATATGACCGCTGGGCGGCACGTATAGACCGCGTTTCTTTGTGGCTGGGTCAAAAACTTCTATCCAAGGGAAATAGAAAGCAGCGTAGTTTGAATTATTTGGCTGGACGTTTTCAAGATTAGACAGGGAAAACTTTGTTATATCAACTAATTTATTACTATCCTCTACGTCACGTGGGCTATCAAGGATGGCAAAACGGTCTTGGGTTCTCACCTGGCAGTGAGTGATAATGGCATCGCGAATAGCATCATCTGTTATGCCTGGAGCTACAACTATTGCAATTTCGTCAATCGGCTCAAATGTCCGCTCTAGGAATTGGCTGTTAATGTCATTTTGTTCGTTTACCCGGACTACATAGCAGCGAGATCCACCATTGTTAAAAAACCCATACACTGCATGAGCTAGTATATTTTGTCCAGGATCTGTAGTGAAGTCACCAAAGGATTTTGTAAACTCGGTAAAGTTGGTGCATAGCTTAACCTGACCAACATCCACAGGATTAAATACACGTTCGTATTTTCCCCTGATTTCTGCTCCATCTGGTGGAAGGTTCTGCGGATCGTCGAAGGCGAAGTGTACGACGGAAACTTTCTCGTTGACCTTGTTTTCGAGAGTGACTCCAGGAATCGGCTCTGGCTTACCACTTACGTGAAATTCAAAAGTACCCGCATCTGTCTTTACTGGGTAATGCTCCTTGTTTAATTGGAATTCTTTCTTTAGACCCTCGCCTGAACGCTCCACCTTACCAATAATTTGATCGACTACAGAGCCAATAGTTAGAACATTTGGTACAACACCAAGAAATCCAGCGATGCTAGTGCTGACGCCAGCAATTGGTTTGATAAGTGAGGGTACTTCTTCAACATAAACGCCAGGAGATAAATATTCAGCCATGACACTCTCCTTATAGAGAATAGGTGTTCACTGCATTGCTTAATTATTCAACTGATATCAACTACAACAGCTATTGTGTAGTCGTGTAGATTTTTGACATCACAATTGAACTCAACTTAATGGTTTTAAGCTGAAATCTTGAATGTGTTCAATTCCTGCAATCAGTTCTACTTCTTGGTTTGATTGCTCAAACTTTGGATGCGAAACCTGTACTTTAGGTTTACTAGCTACGATGCCTAATAAAATATATTCACCTTTATCGTTCGTCAAAGTTTGGTATTCGCTACCGACCAGTTTAACTAAGGCTTTGGTAATAGGCTCGTTCTTATCACTACTCACCCGTCCAATTAGTCGGGTTGGAGATAGTTGCACGTTCGCTTGTAAATTTGGTGGAGTAACCTTCTGTTCCTTAACTGGTTCATATCGGCTCTCTAATTTTGGGGCTGAAACTTTCAAAGTATACTCACCATTAGGCAAGTCCATGAAATAGAAGAAACCATTCTGAATTTTGGAGAGCGATGTAGGCAATTTGACTAAACCTGTTTGTTGGTCAATCAAATAGAAGGTGCCATTTTCACTCATTTCAATGTGTAAATTTTGACCTATTAGTTCAACAAAAGTATCCGCAATAGGTTGCTTAGTAATTTCATCACTAGTAGTTCCGGCGATCGCTACTTTGTGACGAATTTCAATTTTTTCCATTACATATACTTACTTTTACTCAAAGTTTTACAGTAAATATGCCAGAAATTTTTCTAACAGTATTGTAGAGTTTTTTCGGGAACATTGCTATTCTTTTTTACAAAAAATTTTATGACAAATTGAGTTATTTTAGTAAAAGTCTTATATATAGGAGCTTGGATGAAGCCCCACGCACTCAAAGCTTGCTGAAGATGAAAAAAATCTGTTTTTGATGCACCCAAGTTTAAGGTATCCATAGTTTATTTTTTTAGTCCTTGTTGGATCAACAGGGCAGATGTCTGACTAATCACCTTATAAATGCCAGCAAAATCAGCTTATGCACTTTTGGGATAAATCGTCGTTATCCATAAATAAATACCAGCAAAATCAGCTTATGCACTTTTGGGACAAATACCTACAAAAGTCATCATGAAAATCCTCTCTCATGTTCCAATTTGATGACTTTTTCCGTAACCAGAGGCACTTCAACAGGCGCAAAGGGTTGAACGGGAACTGTCACTATATAACTTAGACCAGCTTTCAGTCGTCCATCTAAAGAAGACCAAAAATCCCAGATATTGGGCGTTTTTTCGGGTTGAGTCACCCAAGCACGCAAGGGAAGGGATTGGTTCATTTCCCCTTGAAGGACTTCATCTGGCAGGGTGGGATAGCGCAGCAAAGTTTTCAAAATACTTCCCACCAACCGATGCTCATCCGCAATTTCTTTTGTCCAAACCGTAATCATATAAGACAAATCCATGCGGACGGGTGCTATGGTTTCAGTTCCCGTAGCTCCATTGCGGTTTAAGAACCTTTCGTTACTCCGTAATTCTAGATTCTCACGGATGTCGTAGAGAAATAGATTAATCGTTGCTGCTTTCTGTAGTTTGCTTTCCCAGTCTTGACTTGGTAGCTCAAATTTAATATCTGTGTCGCTGTTATTAATTGGTACTTTTTGAATCAGCAATTCTTTGAGGGTGCTATCGAGGTCTTGGAACATTCGCTTTCCCTCCCAGGAAGCTCGATTTCTGCGGAGCTTAGGTTGTGAGGCCAGTCTAAATCATTGATTTTGGGATTGACGATTTTGTTTTCAAAGTCCAGTCAGATGCGGGTGTCGCTACGGCAATCGTAGGCACGGCAAGGGATGGGACGTTGGTCATGAACAGTACAGCCTTTGCATTGGCGGTCGAAATGGGAACAATACCCATCCGCATCCTTGGCAATTCGGTAAGGTCGGCTCAGTTCCCATTTAATCACACCTTCTGCAATATCTTGATAGGACAAGGGAAAAACCATTTTGCAGCAAGCCGCTTGGCACAGATGCAGCCTTTTCGTATTCTTCTGGTTCAGAATTCATAGCTTGCTCCACAAAGTATTGATTTATCGAGAAGCGCTGACGGGAACAGTGGTAAAGAAGAGCGATCGCCACCCTATGCCAGTTTTTTCACGTTGTTTGTTTGAGTGTTAGGCGATCGCTCCCATATTCCCAAAACCTAATCTTAAAGCGATAACTTCGCTCTTGTGCTCCCGTTCGCACTCCTATTGTTGTAGTGACCCATGCTATGAAGCGGTCTTTGTTGACCAAGGTTGGGACGGTCTACTACTTCTCTTAAGATACAAAGTTGGGTGTCGCTATCGCTCTACCCAACTTTTCTTACGGTATGAAGGCGTGTATATTAAAGTAAACCGTAATGTTTCGGGAATGTTTGAATCTTGAGTTGTTGGGTTTCATGCTTCAACCCAATCGAAGGGCGATCACACTTCTTTTCTGGCGATAAAACTATCTCCTGCTTTTATCCCATCTTTGCTGAAGTTTAGATCTTCGACGATGGATTCATACTCTGAGTAATTCTCCATTAAGAAAAGTTCTGCGCTTTTTATCACACCTTCTAATTCTGCTTTTGAAGCTTCAATCTTAACGATTTTCTTGGCATCTGAGCCATAATTAAATAAAGAAACCTCCATGCCATAATCTTTTTTAACCGCATCGGCAAAAACACCAGTTTTTAATCTGAAATTATAAAATATTAACGGTTTTTCTCGTTTCATACTCTGTAGGTATCTCATAAATACTTTTGTAAGAACAGAAACTTTAATAGGATTATCATATCGATAACTTCGGGTGTTATCGGGTTTTTCTGGAGTTGGAGCAGAAATTCGTAAGGCTTTGTTGAACACAATTTGCAGATTTTCTGACTGAATATCAAATTCTTTAATCCATCTTTTATCTTTTGTATGCCAAATATGGATTACAATATTATCTACAAGACCATATCTTTGCATAAACCTTAGAGCTGGCAATTCATCATTCCAAAAGACATTCCCCTTAGCAAAACCTCCATCAATGAATACATTCATTGTACCTCTTGCCCCAACTGAGAAACATCGTGAAACTTCCGCCCAAAGCAATGTAGACAAGTCCCATGGGATTGCTTCAAAGAGTGGAAACTTGTCCAATAATCCTCCTATTTCTGTTTTTTCAAGTGCTGTAGCACCTGAAATTGGCTCTGAAGTCTCGTATGCTTTTTGCCGACTTTGTTTACCTGACCAATACAATCTTTCGCTTTCTTGTTCTAAAGGCTTTAATCCTGCCCGAGAACTCAATGAGGCTAAAAATTTTTTAGCTAAACTGACATCTTTTTTTACAAATATATTAATCAGTTCCTCATATAGCTCTTGTATTACCTCGTCGTTGATGTCTGGTTTTAGAACTCTTAATCGAGTCGAAAATTCTTTTAAGTAAACTTCTTTATTAGACTCCAATTTTGTCTGATCAATAGATAGGTTCGATAGATCGGGTTCCTTTCCTCCTTTTAGCCACTTAAAGAATGCCCCGATGGTTTCAGTAGTCGGCTGAACTCTATCTTTGTCAGGCGATCGCATCACCGACCCCCCACCCTGCTGCACCACATGCGTTAACTCATGAGCAATCAACTCCTGCCCTCCCCGACTTCCCGGATTATATTCCCCCTTACGAAAGAATACATCCCGCCCCATAGTAAACGCCTTCGCTTGTATCGATTGATTCAACTGGTCAGCCTGAGAATCTGTGTGAACCTTCACCCGATTGAAGTCAGTTCCAAATGCCTGCTCCATTGGTTCTCGGATACTGTCAGCTAGAGGTTGCCCACCGCCCCGTGCCTGTTGAATGCCATCTTCTATACTTGGGTCTACGGTTGTTGCATCACTCGTAGCCATCCGTTGAATATCCGGTTTCATTTGTGCCTGTTCTTCTTCCTCTGGCGACCTCCGCTGCACTGGCTGTTGACTTGCAGATGAAATATTGCTCACCACTTCTTTCGCCACCCGATCCGCTTCTTGTTCATACTTGTCACCCACAGCACCAAGGGTGAGTTTAGCCTGAATCTTAGAGCGCTCTGTTTGTCGCGCCTGCTGCACCACCTGCTGCACGTAGCGGTTTCCGTACTGTCTTTGCAACTGGAGCAGCACGTGTCTGCTATGAGTTGGAGCACCATTGAGGATGGCAGCATGGGCTTTTGGCGAGGGAGTGTTGCTAATGCGACTAATTGTTTGCCCGATAGGATTGCTTTGGTGAGAGAGATAGCTCTGTTCAGATAACGGTTCTGTTTGCTGCGAACTTGTCTGCTGCAAATCCTGGGATTTGCTTTTTGGAGAAGTTTCCTGCTTTACAACGCCCATAATGCACCTCGTGTGTGATAAGAAGTGTCAGATGTAATGCTAAAACGATTACGAACAGTTCGATGCAATTCAACAATCGCACCGTTTCCCGAGTTAGCTTAAGCCAGAATCCTCTATCTAAATCTAAATACTTGCCAGTACAATTAACTCATGCAGCAGCACGGTTGAGTTAGCGATAATAATAAAAATTATCTATCGTGTTGGGTTGAGGTACGTTCAAAGTAAGTCTTACAAGAGCAGTGATCGCCCTAGCTAATATACTTCATCATGAGATCCCAAATTTATGAGTAATATCGCTTCTTCTTGATCTTCAGGATTTTCCACAAATTCAAACAAAAGACGATAACTATAATCAATTGAACATGACCATATATATGTTTGATAAATCGCCTTTAATCTTGTGGGTGTGTAAGGTAGGATGAAAGGGATCTTCGGCTAACTGGCGTAATGTTTGTTCTATTAACGGTCTAAGATTTGGGTTTTTACGCATGAGACGTTTAAAAGCACGAAGGGATTTGGGTGTCCAACCGATTTTCATGGTCGATCTAATTCTGCTAAAAATTGATCGACTGAGCCAAATTTGACGTTTCCTTCAGCAAATTCTTGTTTAATTTCGCTAACTTCTTGGTATAAGTTATTTCGTCGCTGTTGTTGTAATCGTTTTTGCAGGAGATCGAGCAAGATTTCTTGATCTTCTAAGGGTAAACTTTCTACTGATTCAATGGCTTGCTGAAATGGTGATGTTTTCATAGCGCTCAAGGTGGTTTGAGTTTGCTTCCTATTTTATCTTTATTGGTTGGTTTTCGTTTCCTCAAACGGACACATTCCAAGGGCGGGAGGCAATACGGTTCGGATAAGCAGGGGAGGCTCTTGAGGCAAAGAGTTGATGAAAAGCTGTCTTTCCCCCCCTGCAACTCTACTCCCCCTGCTTGCCTCAACGAATAAATTCCTTAACCGAACGGTATTGGGGCGGGGGGAACCCCCGCACGGAAGTGTCCTCCTCAACCTACGGCGGTGCTTGCAGCAGCGCTTCCGCAGAGCGGACGCTTAGGCGAAGCGATCGCACACTCATCAACTTTCATACATGAGCAATCAATACCCGATCGCCACCCTATGGCAGCTTTTTCACGTTGTTTATTTGAGTGTTAGGCGATCGCTCCTTTGAATGCATTACCTAATCAAATAGTAATAGCACCGCAATGCCTTTCACGAAATCGTAAATGTTTAACTGTCCTTTGATTGTTGCGTTTAGTTAAGAAACAACCTAGTTTGTCACTCAACCGCGTAAGAAGTAAATTGACGTTTAAATGGGGAATAAAAACCGATAACTATATCTGAGGGAGGTACACCTAACTCAACTAACCTTTCGGCAACAAGTTCTTCTGTACCATTATATTGAATCCATATCTTTCCATTTTGGATATCAAAATGCATCACGGGACCAAATACCCGCTTATCACCTTGCCAACCTACATAAGCTAGTTGATAGTGGTCGTTTTTATTGTCAAAGATTAGTTCTGGCTTAATAGTATCGGTATTAGAGCTGATTTGTACATGTTCGGTTAAGATTTGTTTGATGATTTGTCGATAGCGTTCTATTTTATCCATTGCCGAATCTCCTCCTTTTTAGGGTCGTAAGTTACTAATTTAACTTGGTAACGTTGAAGCGTGCGCTGGACAAAAGCAAGTTGGAAAAAATCTAAGTAGGTTTCATGTGGAACTGCTAAATAGACAATTCGGTCGGGTTCATTTTCCTCCAAAGCTAGATAGTAATTAAGGTATTGACCAAGGGCTGTGTGAAATTCATTGATATCAGAACCTGTAATAAAACTTTTAATTTCAACCGCAATTTTTTTAGAATCGCGTTCTGCTGCAATCGCACTTTCTGCGGCTAAATCTATTTGTACTTTAACTGCATCACTAATACGAATACATAAAGGGTCATTGGTAATCTTCCACCCATCTTTGATTAAGGCATTTTTTACCTGTTGATGGAAAACATCTTTAGCCATTAAGTATTTTGTTTATTTTAATCGTATATGAAAGAAAACCAGATTCTGGTAAACAAGATTATACTTTAATAGGGTTGAGTTAAAGCTAAAAACCTGATTTTGCGTAGGTTGGGTATTATCAGGTTCGCATAAAATTTTGCGTCGTTGGTAAGTCGTAATGTCTCGGAATGTTTGAAGATTTCGTTGTTGGGTTTCATGCTTCAACCCAACCTACGAGCTAACGTGCGTCCTGTAGTGGCATTGGTGCGGTTATGTAAATAAGCAAGTCCTTGTGCCACTTCGCAGTACATGGCTGGTAAGTCAGGTACGGATGCGGCCTTTTCGTATTCTTCTGGTTCAGAATTCATAGCTTGCTCCACAAAGTAAAGCATCAATGGGGAAAGGATATTAATGACGGAATTACAGCTGACGCTTAATTGTTCTGTATACGAACTGTAACGGTATTTTTGCGAGTTGTGCGGTTCCGATGGCGAGACCTAATGTTCGCGTAACCAGACTTAATGGTACTTTTCCAACATTAAGGGATACACTTTTAAGAGTATTCAAAGATTCTGCCGTTCGTGTTGGTGGAGGGGCAGATCCAGGCGCTGGGGCTGGTTCTCCTCGCAAAGAATAATCAAAAGGCACTAAATCGCCACCCTGAATTAATCGACCTTGCCCCCTAACAGGGTCTAGGTGCTCCCGGAACCAGTCTCTTGCTTCTGAGTCTTTTAGCCTATCACCCCAATTGTTTGCTGGAGGAATGAAATATCGAGAATAAGTTTCCGCAAACCATTCGCCTGGTGATTGATACTGATAGTTAGAATTTCTTAGTGCGTATTTTTCGGTTCGATAACTTACCCATTCCTTCTGTTGAGGATCTAGATGATAAGTGCGACCATTTAGGTCTACTCCTCCACCCTTTTCATATGGACTATTTAACCCTACTTTAAGAACCTTTTCAGCATAATCAACTAAACGGCTTCCCCCTGGATTTCTCTGCTCAAAATTTTTGATTGCTTCTTTTCTATATAGTGGAGACAAATCATTTTTATTTTTAGATCGAAGAGTATTTAATATGCTCTTATAACCAGTTTGATTATGGTTATTGAAAGCAGCATCAAGCCTTATTCTTATATCTCCAAAAATACCAATAGTCTCAAGAATTTGTGTTTCTAATTGACTTAGACTTGGATAATCATAAATTTCCCAACCTCCACATCTTGGGTCTCTGTAATGTCTATTGTCCATCCATCCGATAGCTGCATCTACAGAGTGACCTGTTTCATGTCTCAATATCCACTCCACAAATTTTTCTGGAACCATTTTTAACTTGTTGAGATTGGAACCAGTGCCTACAACATCTCTTGTCAAAAACTCTAGTGGATGCTCGCTTGCTCCCAGTGTGGTTGCCAGATCCCCTAAAGGCCATTTGGTTATATTTAAATAAAGCCAAGAAGCTGCATCAAATGGAACTATTATAGTTATTGTTTGATCATCATTAGAATAATAGGATGCCATTTCATTATCTGGATGTTTTAGAATAATCCGTGCCAGCTGAGGATTTCCATTGATATGAGATGGGGGTAAGCTGTTGAGAACTATCCTCAAGGTTTTAAGCATATCATCATCCATGTGCCGCTCTTGACCGAGGGTGTTATCATTTGAGCCTCGGTTTGCACCAATCTCTACAGGATGAGTGCCAGGTGTTGTTAGACCTGTCTCGTTTCTGTTGTTTTGTTCAGCAGCCAGATCCTGTTCCTTTTGATGTTGTTCTTCATCCCATCGATCTGGCTGAATAACCTCTGGGCTAAGTTGAATTCCTTTAGTTGCTGTTGGCTTATTTAAAGACTGTTGCAACTCACTCCGATTCTGCTGCACCACATGAGTCAACTCATGAGCAATCAACTCTTGCCCGCTTCGACTCCCAGGGTTATACTCCCCTTGCCGAAAGAACACATCCTGCCCAGTTGTGAAAGCACGAGCTTGGATAGATTGGTTGAGTTGGTGAGATTGAGAATCTGTGTGAACTTTCACATCACTGAAATCAGCACCAAAGGCCTGCTCCATCGGCTCCCGAATATTGTCTGTCAAGGGCTGTCCGCTTCCCCTTGCCTGGTTGATGGAGGCTTCCAAATCCGGTGTTGCTGCCATCCCACCATCTGCCTGACACTGCACCATCGGGCTCATCATCAGCTCGTCGTCTTCTCTCTCCTGCTGTTGCACAGATTCGCTTTGACTTGCCTGTGGCGATGCAGGCGCATTCATCTGCTGCACAACTTCTGCCGCTACCCTGTCTGCTTCTTGCTCGTACTTGTCCCCCGGCTCTCCAATGGTTAGTTTTGCCTGCACGCGCTGTCCGCTTCTTCCGGCTATTAGCTGAGTAGCCGCCCGATTCCCAATCGTCTGTTGCAGTCTCAACACATCATTAGTATTGAGTGAATTAGGGTTCAGTTTGGCTCTCTGGATGAGCGTTGCTGGGTGCGTCCCACTCACCTGCGACACTGTTGATTGTGATGTATGATATTGCTTTTGCAGAGCCTTATTACTTTTGTCCGATTTCTGCCCGAGCTGACGGTAAAACATAACGTTTTTGTTAGAGCGTAAATTTTTACAATCTTCTATGTAGCTTAACTAGACTTATCTCATTAGTTGTGATATTGCTAATGCGATTAATGGTTTGTTCCTTAGGTTTCTTTAGCGAAATGCTCTGTTCAGATAACGGTTCTGTTTGCTACGAACTCGTCTGCTGCAAATGCTGGGATTTGCTTTTTAGAGAAGTTTCCTGCTTTACCTTGCCCATCATGCACCTCGTTTGTGATCTGAAGTGAAAAATGCAGTACTACGTGAGTTCGATGAAGTTGGACAACCACAGCTAAAAGAGTCAGCTTTCACTAAAACCAAAACCACTTGTCTATATCCTTAATAGATATGGGTATCAGTGAAATCAACTTATGCAGTTCTTAAAATTAATATTCTTCCCTACTATTTATTATTTCATAAAATCTTCCTCATTTATTAACCGTCCCATCTTCTGAAACTCTCGCTTTGTTGCCTGAAGTAAGTGCTTCATGCCTACAGATTGACCTTCTTCAGCCGCCAAAAAAGCCGCAGCAACAGCAATGTTGCGTATACTACCTCCAGCTAATTGAAACTTTTGCGCTATCAGATCGAGATCCACATCCTCTTGCAAGGGTGTTTGTTTGGGAAAAATCCTCTGCCAAATTTGCAGGCGATTATCTGCTTCAGGTAAAGGAAACTCAATAATAAAACGGATACGCCGGGTGAATGCCTCATCTAAATTCTGACGTAAATTAGTGGTCAGAATTGTGATCCCCTCGTACTCTTCCATTTTTTGCAATAGGTAAGCTACTTCCAAATTTGCATATCTGTCATGAGCATCTTTTACCTCAGAACGCTTGCCAAAGAGTGCATCAGCTTCATCAAATAACAAAATAGCGTTTGCATTTTCCGCAGCTGTAAACACCCGATCCAAATTCTTCTCTGTCTCACCGATATACTTACTGACAATTTGCGACAGGTCGATTTTGTAAGTATCTAACTGCAACTCATTAGCAATAACTTCTGCTGCCATAGTCTTGCCTGTACCTGGTGAGCCAGAAAAGAGGACATTGATCCCCTTTCCCAGGGAAAGCGTTTGGTCAAAACCCCACTCGTTGCAGACAATGTGGTGATACTTAACTTGATTGCAAACTTCTCTTAGTTGCTTGAGTTGATTTGTTGGTAAGACAATATTGTCCCAAGTGTGCTTTGGTGTAATTTTGCGTGCCAAGCTTGTTAAGTCATGCCCAGATTGCATCCGGGTGGCAGCAAATAATTCTTGAAGATTATTCTGCACATCAACTTCAGGTAATATTTGCGCTTGTGGTTCATTAGAAGCCGCCCTCGTCCAGAGGATTTTGTTGCAAGCAGTGGCGATCGCCCCATCAATTTGTTCCGGTGTTAAGCGGAAGCGATCGCTCAAAACATCAATCTGTTCTTCATTTAGTCTCATACCCATATTAGCTGTAGAAGCCTGCCAGTAAGCCCGACGTTGAGCAAAGTCTGGTATCGTAAACCCCACAGGGATGGCATTTATAGACCTAATTGTATCTGAATCACAGGGTTTTTTACCTGCTAAGATAATGATTGCATTGCTTTGAGAGAGGGCCGCAAGTAGTTGCTGATACTCTCCATATTGGTTGGGATTTAGAATTTCATCCATTCCAGACAAATACACAATCGCATTGTGTAATTTTGCTTCTCGAAACAGTAACCGGACAATGAAATCAAAATCTAGTTTGAGTTGGAGTGCGTTAGCCCCTTGGCCGGCTCCCTGCTGGAGCATCGCCAAATCTGCTGTTATGATCGGAACTCCTAAATGGTTAGCGATCGCTTCAGCAGCACGACTTTTGCCTACTCCTTCCGAACCATAAAAATAAAAGCGCAAGGGTTGTTGAGTTCGATAGGCTTGTTCAGTCAGAGTTGCAAACGCCTGTTTTCTTTCACTACTTAGGCTTAAGTGTTCTAACAAATACCCAGGCTTCTTGCGCAATTGGCAAAACCTTGCTAACCGTGAGTCAAGTCTCTCCTCACCTAGCAAGTAACGAACAATCTGCTCATCTAGCTTTAGGTGATGAGCTAACAAAGGAGGTTGAATTTGATTCGGATCTGACAGTAACATAAGTAAACTCTGACGAACTAACGGCGCATCAGGCGCAAAATGACTCAGTCGCTTTAGTTTTTTCGATGCAGAAGCACACAGTAAATTCAATGCTAAATCAACGCTAGGACGCTTGCGAGTGACATCATCTTGTAAATAAGCGTATATCCGTTCGTAACGCAAGTCGATTTCCGGTGCAAAAGCAATCAAGACTAAAACCAAATCGAACAACGATAAATGAAAACTTTGATACAGGTTTGTTAAAGTTGAGGAACTGCTGAGTTGTTCAGCAAACATTTTCTCCAAATCCACCTCGGATGAGAGCAGAGGAGAAATGCCTGGTTCACGTACCAAATCGCGTTCTACATCGTCCTGACTGATGTAAAGACCTCGATAGGGGTCGGTCGCTGAATCTGTACCATAGGCAGTTTGGGCATTTTTCACTGCGTACTCTAGCAATATATCCAGTTGTTGCAATGCTGATAGCATCTCGTCAAGACATAAAGCGTTCATTTAAGATTTTATAGTCGCTTGTAGTCGCCTGTATCAGTGAAGAACTCACACCATAGCTTGGGTTATGTAAGTTATTAGATTCCCGACTTCTTCAATAAGTCGGGAATCTTGCAGATCATCAAGTGGTGAGCCGTGTCAAGCAAGTTATGTGCGAATTATTCACAAGGAACAGCCAAGATTTGGATCACTGAGAATAAATCACAGCACTGTAAGGAGCAACCGCAAAACCTGCACTGTATCCCATTCCATCTTTGGGTGAATACTCAGCACTAACTGCATATCCGCCAACATTACTGAAATCGCTACTGTAGCCACTCCAATCGCTTGAAAAACGACACCACCAAGTACCAAAACGAGGTAATCCAACTCGGTAAGAATCCCAATAGCGGTTGGAAAAATTCAAAATGATAATGACATCATCACCAGCACCTCCTCGATCCCAACGATGATAGGCAATCACTTTGTTCAAATTGTCAACTACATGACAGTTGATATTCTGTCCTCTCAGTCCGCGAGTGTTGTTTTCCCAATTGCGGCGCAATTGACAAAGACGCTGATAAAGGTCGTGAATACCCGCAAAGCGTTGTAGTCTATCCCATTCCAAAGGATCAGTGTCACGAAAATGATCCACCTCCAGAAACTCTTGACCTTGCCAGATCATGGGAATTCCAGGTGCAGTGAGAACTATTGCTGCTCCCAAGGCTGACCGCTTTTTAGCAACCCATGACTCAGGATTATTGGGGTCTACTTGCCTGGTGAGCCGAGTTTTACCATTGGCAGTTTCATCATGAGATTCTGTATAAATGACTCGCTTAAAGGCATCGCCATTGTTACGAGCATAAAGTGCATTGGCAATCTCGTTCATGTTCCGATACTCATCCAAGGGATTTTCTAGTTCGTGTCGGACTTTATGAACGAACCAATGCCATTCAGCACTCATTCCTGTACCCCATTGAGAAGTTGGTTTAGTCAACCACCCGTCGTTATTCCAGTCTTCAGCAATCAAAATTTTGTGTCTGGGATATTTGAAAAAGTAATTGACTTCATCGGCGATCCAACGTAGCAGATTAAAGCCATCATTGTTCCACCCTTTACCATTGTCAAACCCCCAGATGTTGGAGGTGCTATCTAACCTCAACCCATCACAACGGCACTCTCCCAGCCAGAACATTGCATTGTCTCGGAAATACTGGCGCACTTCCGGTCTGCCATAATCTGGTTTGGTGTCTCCCCAAGGTGTCGTGCCACGTCCATCATTATAGAAATAAATTCCACCCCAATGGTCTAACCCCCATCCATCAAAGCGCCACAATCCTTCCCCTAAATCGCTAGGACCTAAATGGTTATATACGCAGTCAATGATGACGGCAATATCATGATTATGGGCGTTATTGACAAAGTGTTTGAAGTCATCTAGGTGACCATAAGTTGATTCCAAAGCAAATGGGAAAGCGGTATTATACCCCCAGGAAAAACTTGCAGCAAATTCACCTGTAGGCATGATACTAATGCAGTTAATTCCCAGATCCCGCAAATAGGGCAATTTTGCTATAGCCGTCTTTAAATCTCCAGGTTCTCCATGAGGAGTGTCATTAAATGTGCCTAAGTGCAATTCATAAAGAACCAGGGAATTGTAATCTGGCATCTGAAAATCGTTATCAGTCCATTCAAAATCAGAGCGGCTAACAATCCCTTTACCAACTGAATTTGTTACATCTTTGGCATAAGGATCTATTTTCCAGAGAACTTGATCCCAATTATTAGTCAGTCGATATCTGTAAAGCTGACCAGTAACTATGCCTTCTACATCACCTGACCAGTAACCATTTCCCTCGGAAGCTAATTCTACAAGGGTTTGTGGCTTATCAGAGTCCTGATTTTCATGTTCGTAAAGAGCAACATGGACTTGAAGAGCAAATGGAGCCCAAACTCTAAATGCAGTACCACGATCAAAAACAATACTACCCATTCCTTGATGTTTACTAGTTACAGGAGTTTGTGCGATCGCTGAAGAAGGTTGTGCAAAAACCATAGGAATTTAGTCCTCCAATATACAAGCAATAAGTCGGCAATTTTAGGACATACCGTTAGGCTGTTTTATCTCTGACGTTAGCTCAGGTAAAACAGCTTACCGCTATGTTTCTGTAAATGAAGCCATTACAAACACTCGAATTGACAGCAATGTCAGTAAATCACAAACTTTCGCGAACGAACCTAATAATAAGGGTTTCAGCCATCGCAAACAAAAATGTGTGAACATAGCCCTACCAGATCAGCTTGTTTGCTTTCCTTTTGCTTAATAAGTGTAAGCAAAATTAACTTATGCACTTCTTGTAGGATATTATTGATTGCGCTCTCGGGGTTAGGAGCTAGGTTGTGCAAACTGGGCAACAACTGCAGCTAATTGCGCCGGCTCAAATGGTTTGGCTATATGCGCTTGGAAACCCGCATTAACTGCCTGTTGTTGGTCAAAATCACCTGCGTATGCCGTCAACGCGATCGCTGGAGTTCCACGAACAGACTCTAATTCCCAGCTTCTAATTTTCCGTACCAGGGTATAACCGTCCATTCCGGGCATTCCGATGTCGCTGACTAAAATATCAGGCTGCAATTCGACCAAGACTTGTAGCACTTCAACCCCAGATCCAACTGCAGTTACACTTGCACCATATTCTTCAAGTACAAACACCACTAAATCGCGGGAATCAATTTCATCATCGACGACTAATACTTTAATACCGTTCAAATCAACCGATGTATCAGTAGACTGAGGAATCTCAATCTGTTCAGAGCTATTGCCCATCAATGGTAAACTAATAGTAAAGGTTGCGCCTTGTTTTTCCCCTAGACTTTCTGCTGCCACTGTACCGCCGTGCAATTCGACTAGTTGGCGGACAATCGAAAGTCCTAACCCCAATCCACCAAAATGTCTGGTAATAGTGCTGTCTTCTTGACGAAAATAATCAAATATGTAAGGTAAAAACTCAGGTTTAATCCCTTTGCCTGTATCTCTAACTTGGATAAATACTGAGGAGGCAGGGTGATGAGCGTGTCCCCCAACTTGAGACGTCTGGCGTTTCTGAGTAGGGAGTAATTGAGATCCTAACTCAGGACTCGTTGATAGTCGCACTTCCACGCGCCCACCATTCGGAGTAAATTTAATCGCATTAGAAAGAAGATTCCAAACTACCTGTTGCAAACGGATCGCATCACCAAATACTTGCCCGATATGGGGCTCAAACCAAGTGTGAATATCAATTCCTTTAGCTTCGGCAGCTAAACGTGTTGTCTCTAGGGCGGAGGTAATGATAGATTTGAGATTGACTGTAGATGGATTCAGAGTTAGCTTACCGCGCAAAATTCGCGATATATCGAGTAAATCTTCGATGAGTGATGCCTGCATCTTGGCATTACGCTCAATGGTTGTCACAGCTAACGATGTTTTGACTGCATCTAACTTGCCGCTTTTAAGTAGGTTTGCCCAACCCAAAATCGGATTTAACGGTGTGCGAAGTTCGTGGGAGAGAACTGCGAGAAACTCGTCTTTGACACGGTTCGCGGCTTCGGCTTGAGAACAGGCAACTTTTGAGGCTTCGTACAAGAGGCTGTTTTCAATCGCAATCGATGCCATCTGCGCTAATTGGACGAGAATGCTTTCATCTTCCGCAGTAAATTCTCCTTCATATTTATCAGATAGGTGAATCAGCCCAATGTTGCGTCCATCACGTCCAACTAACGGTGCAGCCAACCAACCGCGCATTGGTGGATGTTTGCTCGCTTCAAAACCAAATCCCCGCCACTCGGGATGAAGCTCCAACTCCGCTTGCGTCATCCTGATAGAGTGATTCATTTGACACAGCCATGAGTAAATACCAGAACCATCAGGTATTTCAGTATAGTCGCCCCAAGAAGCATATTTATCGGAGAGCGAAATCGCAAAGATTGACTTGAACCAATCCTGGTCATTTGTCAAGGTGGTAACTGATTGATGGGCGCTAATTATGGAACGCGCTTGCTCGTTGATTAATTGCAGTACATCCTCAATCGACATTGCCGCGTTTACTGCCAAAGCTGCATCAGTTAGACCTTGCAGTTGATTAGTGTATTGCTGCAATTTCAACAGCATTTGTTCGCGTTCTACCTCCGCTTGCTTGCGCTCTGTAATGTCCCGCGAGATAGACAACATCTGTTCGACTTCCCCCACCGCATTCAGCATCGGAGTAACTACAACCTCCCACCATTTGGGCGTGCCTTTTGCAGTTGGACAAAAACCCTGGAATTTGCCCACTCCGCCAACCTTAGCAATATTCATCGCCTCAGTAGCTTTTTGTCTTGCCGTTTCTTCCCAAAAAGATAACCAATTGGCGTTGACAGAACTACTAAAGTCGTCAATCTCCAGAAGTCTCTGTCCGCCTGAATTCATGTATAATAAATGCCCAGACAAATCTAAAACCTTGATGCAGTCCTTACTGCTATCGAGCATCCGGCGATTAAACTCCTCACTTCGCCGTAGAGCTTCTTCCGCCTGCTTGCGATCGCTCAAATCGAGTACAAAGCAAAAACAGTCTTCTTGCGACTCCGGCAACATGGTAACACCAATTAAAATTGGCACCCGTGTCCCATCTTTACGGATATATTCTTTCTCAAAAGGAGGACAAGAACCTGTTTCTCTAATTTGAGCGATCGCCTGCTCATCAATGGGAAAATATTCTGGTGGAGTCATGGAGCGCCAGCGCATATTTCCCAAACGCAAATCTTCTTCGGTATAACCCATCATTGCCAAAAAGGCATTATTGGCACCCGTAATATTGCCGCCCAAATTCGCAAATAGAACACCAACTATGTTGGAATCGACAAAGCGCTTTAATTTTGTTTCGCTATGACGCAGTGCTTCTTCTGTCTGTTGGCGCTCAGTAATATCAGTATGCGCCCCAATCCATTCGCGAATCCTACCATCGCTATCAAATATCGGCAGACCACGAACGCTCATATACCTATACTCGCCATCATAACGCCTTAAACGATGCTCCACTTGATATAAAGTGCCATTAGCGATCGCCTTCGACCATGCCTGTGCTGCATAGGAGCGATCGTCAGGGTGGATAGCATTGAGCCATCCCCAGCCCTTAAATTCGTTGTAGGTTTGCCCCGTGAATGCACTCCAACCGGGCTGTTCGCTGACTAATTCACCAGACGCCAAAGTATCCCAGATAATTTGCGAAGTGGCTTCAATCAGCGAACGGTAGCGCTCTTCACTAAAACGCAGTGCTTCTTGAGCTTGCTTGCGCTGGGTGATGTCTTGGAAATAAACAGCCAACCCATTTCGACTGGGATAGGTACGCACTCCATAATATGCGTTTAATGGCGGGTAAAATTCTTCAAAATCAACTCTGACATTGGAAGAGACGGCTCGATGATATTCCCGGTAAAATATTGTATCAACGGCTTCGGGAAACTCCTGCCAAATATTTTTACCAATCAACTCCAGAGAATTTTTTTGCAATAGTTGGGCAGCATATTCGTTCACGTAAGTAAAGCGCCACTGTTTATCTAAAGCATAGAAGGCATCAGTAATGCTCTCTAGGGTGCAAGTCAGGCTTTCCAGGGATGCTTTGAGTACTTCCTCTAGACAACCAGTTTCTTGACAATCCCCCTGACTCTGTAGCCCTTTAAGCTCGCTGATATCCGTAAAAGTTGTAACAACAGCATAAGGTGCAGCTTCATTGGCGCGAAACAACGGTTGTGAATTGAGCTTCAACCAAACTAACTTACCGCTAGACTTATAAAACCCCATCACTACATTTAGGCAGGGTTTCCCGGTTTGCAAGGTAACCATTGCTGGATGGGTTTCGCCAAGGAACGGTGAACCGTCTTCATGAATCGTCTGCCAGGGAAGACTTGTTGAAGTAAAATCCTGTATCTGCTTGGCGGTATATCCCAGAATGCTTTGTGCGCTGGCATTACACGCACAAATCGTCCCGTCAGCTAGCTGCAATACCATCCCTTCCATAACACTATTAGCACTACTTCCTTGGCAGTCGGGAACTAAGTTTAAATGGACTTCTTCGTTCTGCATTCTGGAAATTTGAACGACCTAAAAATATTTATAAACCTTATTACAATCTAATTGCTAGATAGTGATGTAACTTTTACTCTATTTTCACCCGCTTCCTTGTGGGGGTTTAATACCCCGACTTATTCAGGTCGCTCGTTTTGAGTTGGGGTTCTGTATCCACATATATAAACCTGCTCCTTCTTCCTTCTTCCTTCTTCAACCATTATCCCCCGAACTTTTTTATTTGAAAGTCCCTTGATTAAGATAATAAAATTTTAAATGTGGGTAACTTAGTATTAAATTGGTCAAACATCTACCCAAATAATACGTATCTGAGATACAACTTTATCAGGGAGCAGGGGGTTTAATACCCCGATCGTAAAACAGGTCGCTCGTTTTGAGTTTGGGTTAGCATCGCATCGCTTAATTTTGGTTTTTCCGGATAGTCTGTCTATTGCAAAGCAAGCTCAGTATAAAAAGCTACTATAAACTCATCGCATAAAGTTTTAGGTGCCCTATGATTGAACTCCTCGCCGCACTTTCTGCTTCTGCTGCGGCTGGAATTAGAATTGCTCTACCCTTGCTTATCGTTGGAATTTTGCAAGGTAATTCTTTGTGGTCGCAAGTCCCTGTATTATCTCACGTTTCTTCACCACTATTATTTGGTTTGCTCACCAGTTGGTCATTGGTTGAGATATTTGCCGCCAAAAAATTACTAGGACAACGGCTGTTACAAGTAATTCAGTTATTATTTTCTCCGATTGTGGGTGCCATCATGGGATTGGCGGTAGCTTCCGCAACACCAGCACCACAATGGCTAATTGGCTTAATTAGCGGTACCTTAGCTTTGGTACTCCAACTAGTGCAAGTTGGTTGGTTTTACCGATTGCGTGGCTTACCGCAATGGGCAATTTTTATTCAAAATTTCTTATGCGTCGCTTTAGTCTTTTTTGCTATTGGCGCTCCTTGGCAAGGAGGATTAATTGCTTTAATTTTACTGTGGCTGGCAGTTCATAGTGCCCAACGCTGGTATCAATGGTATCGAGAAGGAAAAGTTAGGAGTTAGAAGTTGGGAGTTGGGAGTTGGGAGTTGGGAGATGGGGAGATGGGGAGATGGGGAGATGGGGAGATGGGGAGATGGGGAGATGGGGAGATGGGGAGATGCAAAGCGGAGTCTTTGTGTTAAAAATTCATAACTCCTAACTCCTAACTCCTAACTCCTAACTCCTAACTCTCCTCATTCACAAAAGCCCGATCGCGTGTAACAATCCATGACGGGTAATTATCTCAATCATCAAGGCAATAAAGCCAAGCATCGCAATCCGACCATTCCAAACCTCTGCGCTAGTGGTCATACCCCACTGCCAATTTTCTTGGGGGTACATTTTGATTATTTTCTTTATTTGATAGACTTGCGATAGCTTCAGGCTGGGGGATTTTAGCGCATCTTGCACTAATTCTGCGAGTGCTTGAATAAAAACCGGATGGGTGTTGGGTGCGGGTACTCGACAGAAGTTGTGAATTCCAGCCTCCTCTGCAATTTCCCGATACTCCATATCAATTTCTTGCAGTGTCTCAATATGTTCTGAAACAAAGCTGATCGGTACTACAACCAAATCTTTTACGCCTTTTGCCCCCAATTCTTGGATAGCATCCTCAGTATAGGGTTGCAGCCATTCGACTGGTCCCACCCGACTTTGGTAAGCTAATGTGTGGGCATTTGGTCGATTCAGAGTCTGCATAATCGCAGCAGTACATTCTTCAATCTCTTTCTGATAAGGATCGCCTGCTTCTTGTACATAGCTTTTGGGAACGCCGTGAGCGCTGAAGAAAATATGAGCTTCTACCGGGTTGGGTAACTTATCAAGTTCCCCATTAATCAGTTGCGCCATCGCTTGCAGGTAACTTGGCTGTTTGTGCCACGAGGGAATGACGCTGTATTCAATAGTCTGAAGTTTTGGATCTTCTTGCCAAAGTCTGTCTAAAAGTCGGAAGCTAGAACCGCTGGTGCTGATGGAAAATTGGGGATAAAGCGGTAAAATTACCAAATGTTCAATGTTATCTGTTTTCAGAAGAGCGATCGCTTCTTCTGTGTAAGGATGCCAATAACGCATTCCCACATAAATCTTCGCCTCTTGTCCCAAAGCCGCCAGTTGTTGTCTGAGGGCTTCTCCTTGTTCTTCGGTGATGCGCCGTAGTGGAGAACCACCGCCAATTTGTTTGTAGTTTTCTTGAGATTTTTTGACTCGCCGTGAAGAAATAAACCAGGCTAGGGGTTTTTGCAGCCAGGTAAAAGGTAGGCGAATAATTTCCGGATCGGAAAACAGGTTATACAGAAACGGTCCGACATCTTCGAGTTTATCCGGGCCACCGAGATTGAGTAATAAGACGCCTACACGACCCATAGCAGTTACAGTCCCCCAACCTTTTTAGTTTTTTTACTAATGTTCACAATATGTCTTTACTAAATATATAAGTTAATCGCTCTTGATGTTGCCAGTGGCAACAATATTCCGAGATTTTAGTTACCGCTATCAATGGTTAGACGATACAATCAGCCGTCTGGCATCTCTAAAGGTCGGCGGTGAAGCGCGTTTTTTGAAAATTAGCTTTATAAGACTTAACAATTTGTTCATCTCTTTACTCCTCCTGTTCGTGATCGCCTTTGAATCTTCCTTTTTTCCTTGCTGCTTCTGTGAGGAGATACTCAATCTGGGCATTGACACTCCTTAATTCGTCAGCAGACCATTTTTCCAGCACTTCATAAAGCTTTTGGTCTAAACGCAATAAAAACCGTTTTTTCTCACTCATCTCTTATGTGTAAAGGCTACCAGTATTCACCACTGGTTGGGTATTCTGTTCTGAGGTTAAGACTACCAACAAATTGTTAATCATAGCGGCTTTGCGTTCATCATCCAAGTCAACAATCTGCCGTTCGCTTATTCTTTTTATTGCTTCATCAACCATTCCCACCGCACTTTCCACAATTAGCCTACGTGCATCAATCATTGCTTTGGCTTGTTGCCGACGCAACATCATTTGAGCAATTTCAGGAGCATACGCAAGGTGAGTGAGTCTCGCTTCTAACACTTCAACTCCTGCGACTTCCAGCCTTGCTTGCAATTCTTTCTGGAGAAACAAAGCAATTTCATCAGGAATTCCCCGCAACGAAGCAATTGACTCTTCATCAGATGCATCATAAGGATAACGAATTGCTAAAGCGCGAATTGCAGTTTCGCTTTGGATGGCAACAAATTGCTCGTAGTCATCCACCGCAAATCTACTTTTGGCTGAATCTACTACCTGCCATACTACCACGGCGGCAATTTCTATCGGACTACCTTGAGCATCATTAACTTTGAGTATTTTGCTGTTAAAGTTGCGAACCCGCAGAGATATCTTGCGTTTACTGGTGAAAGGATTTGCCCACCAAAAGCCCGGTTCGCTCACAGTACCGACGTAACGCCCTAAAAAGACTAAAACGACAGCCTGATTTGGCTCAACTGTAAAGAAACCCGATATGGAGGGAATTACCACTGCTACAAGTGTTGCCCCCAACCATGCACCCAATTCTGCTAAATCAGAAAAATCTTCTACCTTGAGACTTCTACCTAATACTCCAATCAATCCCTGAATTGTTGACCAAACTTGCCACCCGCCAAAAATTGTAGCTGCTGTTATAACCACAAAAGCGAGAAAGCCATTGACTTTAAACGCAGAAAATTCCCCAATTCGCTGTTGCATTCTTTTCTCCTACGATTCGGCTGTATTTGTTATCAAAATGATATCACTATAATAACAAAAAATAGCAAATGCCAAGAACCTTGACAACTCTTGCTAATGCTGCTGTAAAGTCAGCGGTATAACTCTCACCCGGACACCATGTTTTTGATCGGAAATATTTGATAGACTAAAAATCCCAAACCCAGCCCTAACAAAGAAAAGCCAGCGAAGACAATAAAGGCTTGAAACTTGCTAAAATACTGGAAAAAACTTTCTAAAGCGGCACCATTTACCACAGTTAAAGCAGAAGCGATCGCCCCAGTCAAAATCCAACCCACCCAAAACACAGCCGTATCCCCAATCCACTCTTTAGCCCAAACCCGAGCTACAGTCCAAGTCAAAGCCCAAGAAAAACCCCATACCAAAGCCTCATCCTCAGCCAAAAAATAAACCCAAGTCAAAGTAGCAGCCCAAGCGCAAGGCAAAATCCAAGCCAAAGTAAGAGTTGAAGGTGCGGATAAAAAGCCGATTATGCCATAGCTAAATAATACAGATGTTAGCCAACCCCAATTATATAATGCCTGAAGAGGGTATTTTCTCAGGGAAGCCCACAAAGCTAACCAGGACAGTAAAATTACTGCGGAAGCCGTTAAGAAAGTGGTTACTATTCTAACTATCTCCATTGAGGATACAGGTTGATTTTGGGCAAGGTTGTCCCAGCCATATTATCGATATAATCAACCTTTTAATAGATGTCTAGATAACCATTATCTAAAATAGAAATCCGAAAAATGGGTTATTTTAATTAAATACATACTTGCTTATAAGTTTGTTCTCAATAAGTGGAGTTAGAAATTCAGGGTATTTTCAATTTCCACTTCATACAGTAGAATTGTAGTCTCATACCGTTTCTTTGTGAAGCTGCATATATTACCCCCCGGCTACGCCGTCCCCCCTTGGCAAGGGGGGACTACAGGGGGGTCTTGATTATGTGCATCTTCATACAGTAGAATTGTAGTCTCAGCATCAATTTTACCCATTTCTGGCAGTGGTTCCATCTCAAGTTGAATCGCGTAAATCCACCGACCACAATCTAGTTTACAGCTTAAGATTTGGTCATTACTACCAATAAAAGATACTATTTATTTTGATTAAATCTAGGTAGTGTTGTAGTCATGGTATTAATTTTACTTTGGCTGAAATATGCACAGATTACAGGATATCTTTAGCTAAAACTTTGATGAAGTAAATATCAGTGCTAAAAAGTAAAAGTGGTTCTAACGGCACCAATTACAACATCATTATTGTTAGAGTTATGGTCAGGAGCGGTCAGCCAAATTAATCCCGGTGTAATGCTGATATTATCTGTTATCTGGTACTGATAAAAGGCTTCTATGTGATAAGAAGTATCTTTGTCTTTGGGTAATTGATTGATGCTGGAATTTGTGACTTTTGGTTCCATTCCTAAAATAACACCAGCTAAATTACCTTTTTTACCCAAATCTGGAAAAGCGAGAGTAAGTGCATAATTCCAAATATCAACACTTCCACGTTCAACTGTTCCGGTAGCTGTGGAAAGATTCCGTGTATTGGTGTAGCCAACCCAACCACCTAAAACAAATTGATCGCTAATACCTAAAGATGCTTGCAAACCGTAAGAGTTGCTCGACACTGGAACCCCAAGTTTCGAGAACAGGTTTGCTTGATTGCTACCAATACCCATCTCCTGATTGTAAGAATTAATGTAAGTTAAGCCAACAGAATAACGTTTGCTTGGCTTGACTGTTAGCTGTGCTAATAAACTGTAGGAACCATTAAATAAACCATTTTTTGCCGACGAGTCATTAGCTGATTCAGCCAAATATCCTAATGTTAGTCCCAATGCATCACTAAACTCATGAGTGATTCCCACTCCAGCACCATCCAAATGCTCATAAATTGAATTATGCATGCCAAATTTCGATAAAGCACCAAACGCCCCTTCTCCATCCAAGATACTTATCGTATCAGTAATTTCCTCAGCATCACCTTCATTTGCGATTGCAATAACAGAAGTCTTCTCACCAAGGGGGAACTGATAAGCTAGCAAATCAATTACAGCATCTGTGGTACCAGCACTTTGCGTAAAAGAAAAACTTCCTTCGGCTGTGCCAATATTTGGGTTAACTGTATTATTAGCTTGAATTCTAGTTGTAAGTAAATCTTGTCCTGTAAAGCTGGTTTGAAAATTGAGCCGCGTACGCGCTCCTAAAGTAGTATTATCTTCAATATCTTCGCCGTTAACTGTCTTGCCTTTGATAACATCGGTCAACGCTATGACGACTTCCCCTTCTAGTTTAGTTGTCGTCGAGAATTGATTCGCTTCTAAGGACGCAGTTTCTGCTTCTAATGTATCTACACGGTGCCGTAATGTCGTTAATTCCGCAGCAAATTCCTGTTGTAATCTCTGTAATACAGCAATATCTTCTTTGCGTGCTAATTCTGTTGTAGCTGTACTAATTAACTCATTAACCCGCTCTAAACAAGCATTTACACCTGCTGCAAATTCGTATCGTGTCATGGCTCGATTCCCGCGATAAGTGCCATTAGGATAGCCAGCAATACAACCATAGCGTTCTACAAGCGATTGCAATGCCTGAAAAGCCCAATCTGTCGGTTGTATATCTGATAATTGCGATACGGAAGTCACTTGCTCTTTTATTTCTGTAGCAGTTGTAGTGACGGGGGTTGCAGCGATAGAAGTACCGTAATCGCAGGCAAATACATAAGCAAATGTACTAGCTGCTGAAGCAAGTTTAAGAACACCCCAAATATGTTTTGACATGATACTACTTTTGTAAGGCACTATACAAACTAACTACGATTATCAGTAAAAGTCAATTTAATATATCTTAAAATCAAATACGTATATTTACTTAGAATAATATCCGGTGGAAATGGGAATGATAGCAATAGAAAAAATCAATTTAAGAAGCACAAATGGTTCCGTTGAATATTGGTCAATGGTTTGGTAAATTAAAGGTTGGTCAAAAAATCAGCCTCGGATATGGAATGATGTTGGGGGTTGCAATTGCTGGTACAACTGTTGGCATTGTACTAACGCAATACTATCAACGTCAAGCCGACGCAATCGAGAAGGATGTCCTCGAAGAGTTCAAACTAACAAACCGCTTGCAGAATAGTTTGCTGCAAACGCGCGTACATACATGGGAGCTTATCTCTTTAAAAATGGCATCTGAAGATTTTAAAGAAGTATATAATCATTTTTTAGAACATCATTCTGATTTTAAAGAAGGATGGTTGGATTTTAAGGAATCTGAAGGAGCAACTAAGGGTGAAGAAGAGCAGGAAACACCAGGTGAAGTAGAGAAAGTAAAGGAATTTACAAAAAAGTATCAAGATGTTATCGATACATATATAAAAGAAATTGATATACTATCGCGGCAGGTTAATGCCTCTAATTTCAAACCCGAAGATATTGAAAATATTAAGTTAAAATTAATCCAACTAAATAAAAATGATTTACTTGCAAAAGTAGATAGTTTTTCAGATAATTTAATTGAGCTAGAGCACATTATTAAAAAAGAATATGACCAGGTAAATATAGTTATTAATACTCTCAAAACATTACAGTTAAAAATTGTTGCTGGAGTTTTGTGTATCTCAGGAATAATTGCAACGATTTTGGCGATTGCGACAACAAAGACTATTGCTCATCCCATTCAAAATTTGACCAAAATATCTCAACGTGCTATCCAAGAGTCGAATTTTGATCTGCAAGCTACAGTTGAAACAAGAGATGAGGTAGGTTTACTAGCAACTTCTTTCAATCAACTATTATACTCAGTCAAAAATCTTCTCAAGCATCAACAAGAAACGAAAGAAAAATTAGAATCTTATAATCAAACTTTAGAACAAAGAGTCGATGAGAGAACTCATGAGTTAAACGGTAAAAATATCTACTTAAAGCAACTTTTGGAAGAATTGCATCAAACTCAAATACAAATGTTGCAAAGTGAAAAAATGTCAGCTTTGGGACAAATGGTGGCAGGTATTGCCCATGAGGTTAATAACCCAGTTAACTTTATTCATGCTAACTTAAATCATCTTGAAGAATACAGTCAAAACTTAATACAAGTGACACAACTTTATCAGCAATATTACCCAAATTTACCAGAAGATATTCAGCAAAATATAGAAGATATTGACCTTGATTTTATTATAGAAGATTTAAGTAAAGTTATTAAATCAATGACTGTTGGTACAACCCGCATTCGGGATATTGTCAAATCTTTACGCAATTTCTCCCGTTTAGATGAAGCCGAGTTCAAGAAAGTAGATTTACACGAAGGCATCGACGGGACTTTAATGATTTTAAACCACCGTCTAAAAGCACAAACTGACCGGACAGCAATTGAGATTATCAAAGAATATGGTCAACTGCCTTTAGTTGAGTGTTATCCAGGACAACTAAATCAAGTATTTATGAATTTACTTTCTAATGCTATCGATGCGCTAAACGGGTTAACCGTTAATCACCCAGAAGGCAAAACACCTACAATTACGATTCATTCTCAAGTTACCTCAGAAAATCGCGTGTTAATTTCAATAGCTGATAATGGTTCGGGTGTTCCCGAAGATATTCGCAGCAAGTTATTTAACCCGTTTTTTACGACCAAATCTGTTGGCAAAGGTACTGGATTGGGTTTATCAATTAGCTATCAAATTATAGTGGAAAAACACGGTGGTAAAATTTGGTGTGATTCCACATTCGGACAAGGTACAAAATTTATGATTGAAATTCCAGTGCATCCAATTGTTATCATCTGAGACTTCAACCCAATTCGGTTCCCAATGCAGATAATCTAATTCCACATGGGGAATACCAAGAAGCTGCGAAATATCTCTTGCCAAAGTCGTTTTCCCAGAACCACTCGTACCAACCACAGATATTCGCTGCATTGACTCCCCTCCGTTGGTAGTTTGACTGGAAAATATAGTTTGAATACAATCCTTACAATCCCTTTCCCCTCTTACGTATGAGTATTTGACGACTTTGGTGTATGACTCAAGCTATCAATACCACCCATCCGCATTTGTTCATAAACACCTTGAGTTGGTGCTAGCCAAACTTTACCCGTACCTCGGAAGGTTTGTAATAGTCCTTCACCACTGGCCAAAGTTCCGAAAATACTCTTTGCCGATTTCTCGACGGTAAACTCAATTCTACCAGTTCGCATTAAGGCAAAGTTACCATCAACCTTAAGGGTTTCATTGTTGAGATGGACGCAATGGACTTCGGAAGCAGGGACAGGCAATTCAAATACACAAATTCCCGTATCCCGAATTTTAGTTTGAAAGAATCCTTCCCCGCCAAGCAAAGCTGATGAAACGTTCTTTTGCATTGCTACACCAACATCAAGCGAACCTTCTCCGCACAAAAATAAGCCTTTATCGGCGATAATTTCTTCATTGTTGAGATAGTAAACCATGAAATGGCTGAATGAAGGTTCGAGATAGATGCTTCCCGTTCCCCGATAGCGAGGAATAAATGCCGACTCATTCGTAATAAACTTGTTGAGCATCGCTTTCCCCAATCCAGTTATTCCACCTGTTTTGTTCTCAACTTGGATTTGTCCGTGCATATATTGCAATGCACCTGCTTCGATTTGTGCTTCTCCACCTTCGAGGGTAATTTTGACTTGTTTTAGCTGCATTCCAACTTGGTTGGCATAGTAGATAGCTTGTGCTGTTTGCGGGTCATTAATACCGGATAATGTTTTGTAACCGAGAATTTCGACTTTGAAGTTATCGGCAGAAACGCAGTCGAGTACTTGTAGTCTTGGACTGGTGTTGCGATTAATCGGTTCGATGAAACCTCTGTCCTCTGGATTTGCCACAGCAGTTTTCCTCAGTCACGTTTGTACGTTGTACTACTAGTTTAAGTATTACATCCAGCCTGCACTAGGTAGTAGGACAGGCTGGCAGAATTAACTAACCAGTTGCAAATAAGACAGCTAGTACTCGATCGCATTAATTTTGGCTTGTTGCGAGGGTCAGATCCCCGTCAACTTTTACGAAGTCGGGGATCTTGCGATTATCAATCCATTAAAAATGGATTTTCGCTATTAGACAGGGATTTACAATCGAATGGCACTAAGATAAAACATTTTTAGCCCTGAAATAAATTATCCCTTCGGGACGCTGCGCGAACGGGCTTAAAGCTTAAACCCGTTAAAACGGGTTAAAACTCTGATTTTAGTTAGATGACCGCTAACTTTAGCTTTAAGCCCGAATTTTAATTCAGGGCTTAACTTAGTGCCATTCGATTTACAATCCCTGTCGGGCGTCAAATAGCCTGAGCATACAAAGTATAAAATGCATCATGTGCAAGATATAAATTTAGCGAACTCACGGCGTCTCTCCTGTGCGGTCAGAGGGGACACCGTGAGCTTTATTGAGAATTAATTTAACTGCAAGGCCTTAAGTAGTATACTCCGCGTTAATCTTCACGTAGTCATAACTCAAATCGCAACCCCAAGCCTTACCTGAGCCATGCCCATTGCCCACACGAACAGCAATTATCACCGGATTATCCACCCGCTGAATCTTGATGTTATTCCTATTCGTCGCTGTTGCATCTAGAAGTAAAGCACCATCTGCAGCTTGTTTTAAATATGCACTGGCGGCATTTCTGTCAAAAGGTAACGGTTGCCCATTCTCCATCAGCAAAAAATTCCCTAACTGTATTTTCAAATTATCCTGCTCAAAAGGCACTCCAGCACGCCCAGCAGCAGCCGCAATCCGTCCCCAATTTGGATCGCGGCCAAAGATTGCAGACTTCACTAACGACGAGCCAGCAATAGTTTTGGCAATTTGACGGGCTGAATCTTCATCTATTGCCCCACTAACTTGCACCTCAATTAAACAAGTTGCCCCTTCTCCATCACGGGCGATCGCCTTTGCCAAATGCTGGCATACTGCTGTTAACATCCCTTCCAATTTCTCTGCTTCCATCCCCGTTTCCGTGATTGCTGGGGTGCGTGATTGCCCGTTGGCTAGAGCTATTAAGCAATCATTAGTGCTGGTATCACCATCCACGGTAATGGAATTAAAACTTCTATCTGCTGCCCGACTTAGCATTTGTTGCCACAGGGTTGGTGAAACTGCAGCATCACAAGTTACAAATGACAGCATAGTTGCCATATTCGGGTGAATCATCCCCGAACCTTTGGCAATTCCACCAATTCTGACTGGGCGATCGCCGATTGTTGTCTCTAGCGCTATAGATTTTGTCACCAAGTCTGTAGTTACGATCGCCCCTGCAGCTGCATCGGAACCTGTGTCTGATAACTCTGCTACCAGTTTGGGAATTCCTGCTTTCAAAGCATCTATCTTAATCCTTTGTCCAATCACTCCTGTAGATGCCAGTAATACTGACTCCCACGGTATATTCAACACTTTTCCTAATTCTCTAGCTGATTCCAAGGCATCCATCCATCCTTGTTTCCCCGTCGCTGCGTTCGCTTGACCGGCGTTACATAATATCGCCCGAGCGCTATGTTTCGCTTGCAAGCGTTGCTGACAATAATCTACGCACGCTGCTTTCACAACGCTGGTGGTGAACACACCCCCGGCGATCGCTTCGGTTTCCGATAATATCAAAGCCAAATCCGGCAAACCAGAAGGCTTTAACCCCGCCGGGATTCCAGCTGCCCGATATCCCCTAGGGGCTGTGACCCCACCTGTAATTTCCTGCCAATCTGTCATTATTTTTCCCCACAACTATTCGTTGCTTGGGGATTATATCAAGTCCTTGTTACCACTAAGTGGTATGTTGTTAATTGTTATTCGTTAGTTGTTATTCGCAACCGCTAACCAATAGTCAGTAGTAAAAATAAAAAAAAGAGAGCCACTTGGGCAGCTCTCCAGATCATCAGGGTGCATCTACTTAACATAGTATAGCACCTTTGCCCTGAGGGGTAACACCATTTTTATATATAGTTATATTAAAGATATTGTAAATAAATAGTGAAGCTACTTAGGCATAAAAAAAAGAGAGCCACTTGGGCAGCTCTCCAGATCATCAGGGTGCATCTACTTAACATAGTATAGCATAAAAGGGATGAGGGGGAATACCCCATTTTTATATTTTCCTCAAAATATTGTGAATGATACAATTGAGTGTCCATTAATTATGAGTTACCCAAAGACCCTATTCTTAGGTAGCAATGCTGCGTAATATCATGTTCGGTAAATCACTTATGATTCCCCAAGAACCCCACCCCTTTATCCCGTTTAGCGCACCTTTCAAGAGGGGACTATTGCACAGCTCTACGGGGGTGGGCTTGGTGTGAGTTCAGGTATTACAACTAATCATCCGAACATGATATAAGAACATCTTGGACACCAATAGGACTTACGCAAGATGTGGTCAAAAACCTTATTCTTGTGTAGCGGTAATTCATGAATTACCGCTACTTTCGTTGTGTTTTGCGTAAGTCCTGACCAAGTGGCTAGTGGACATCATGTTTGTTCAAACCATAGGATGTCCCCAAAGCTGCGGGTGGTGTAGATTTTCCGGCTAACCCGACAAGGGCCAGAAGTGCAGTAACGTAGGGTAACATCGTCAGGAATTGGTAGGGAATATTTACACCTAATGCTTGGATTCGTAATTGTAAAGCTTCCGTCGCACCAAATAACAAACAAGCCAAAGTACTGTATATAGGATGCCACTTACCAAAGATGAGAGATGCGATCGCAATAAATCCTTTTCCCGCACTCATTTCTTCGGTAAAATATCGCACTTCCACCAAAGCTAAATAAGCACCACCCAAACTTGCGAGACATCCACCAAACATCACTGCCATATAACGTATTTTCACCACGGAAACACCTGCTGTATCTGCGGCTTTTGGATATTCCCCGATAGCACGCAAATTTAAACCGGGGTTAGTGTAAAATAAAAAATATGTGGTAAAAGCAATGATTATAAATAGTAAATATACAAGAATGTCTTGCTGAAACAATAAGCTCCCAATGACAGGTATGTTTGCAATAATGGGAATTTTTATTGTAATAATATTTGGTAAACGTTGGGTGCTATTACTTGCGAAAACTAATCGTCCTAAAAATGAAGTGACACCAGCAGCAACAAGATTAATCGCTAAACCCGAAACTAATTGATTGACTCGCAATGTTACACATAAAAAAGCATGGAGTAGTCCAACTAAAGCACCTGCTATTAACGCAGCGATTACACCTATCCAAACATTGCTCGTGTAAAAAGTTGCAGCCGCACTAGTAAAAGCACCTGTAATTAACATTCCTTCGAGGGCGATATTAAGTATACCCGATCGCTCCGAATAAAGTCCTCCTAGTGCAGCGTATGCCAGGGGTATAGTAAGATGAATACAAGAAGCGAGATAGTCAGAAAAAAAAGTAATATCCATGATTTTTAATCTATCACCGTTAATCTACGTCTAGATTTGCGGTTCTTTTTTGAATCGATATTCTAAAGCCAGACTAATGGCAATAAACAATACAGTCAAACCTTGAATAGCATAAACGACTGTCACGGGTACACCTGCACTGCGTTGCATGACATTTGCACCACTCCGCAAAGCACCGAAAAATAATGAACTTAGAACCACACCGATAACACTACCACGACTAAGGAATGCGATCGCAATTGCATCAAATCCGTATCCGGGTGAAACCAGATCAAAAAGTCGGTATTTCAACCCCATGACTTCGCAACTACCAGCTAAACCAGCTAAACCACCAGCTAATGTCATGACTAAGATGATGGTGCGTTGTACGTCCATACCTGCATAACGGGAAGCATTGGGGTTAAATCCTACAGCTTTGATTTGATAACCGAGTGTGGAACGGTTGATGATTACCCATAATATTACTGCTGCGATCGCACTGAATAAAATACCTGCATGGGCAAGACTTCCGGGTAAAATAATTGGTAGTTGTGCAGATTTAGCAATTAGTGGTGAATAAGGACTTGGTGCATTGGGTTCTTTTAAGGGGTTTTGGACTAAATAACTAATTAAATTAATGGCGATGTAGTTTAAAAGTAAGGTGGTGATGACTTCATTGACTCCGCGAATAGCTTTGAGATAACCTGGTATAAAACCCCAAATTCCACCAAATATAAATCCTGCTGATAATGCGAGGGGTATGTGAATAAATGTGGGTAAATTTTGTAGATATAAACCAATTAAAGTACTACCCAAAGCACCTAAATAAATTTGTCCTTCTCCACCGATATTATATTGTCCGGCTTTTAATGCAATTAATACACCTAAACTGGTAAATAATAGTGGTGTCATTTTGGTCAGGGTATTACCAAATCCAAAGTATGTGGAGAGAGATTCTTGGAAAAGTGCAGTGTATGCAGTAATGGGATTTGCACCTGCAATGATAATCAGGATTGCACCAACTAAAAGTGCTGAGAGAATGGCGATTAGTGGTGAAATTATTGGTATTATAAGTTTTTGAAAGCTAGTTTTCATGAAATTTTCTATCTTATTCCTCCACCCATTAATAAACCAATTTCTTCAACTGTAGCGATCGCAGCATCGAATATACCGACAAATTCACCTTGATAGATTACAGCAATATAATCGCACATCGTCATGATTTCTTCTAACTCGGTGGAAATATACAAAATTGCGGCACCTCTTTCTTTTTCTGCTAATAACCGTCGCTGTACTGCTTCTATTGCACCAATATCTAAACCTCTTGTCGGTTGCATTGCGACAATTAATTCAGGTTCTCCAGCTAACTCTCGTGCTAGGATTATTTTTTGTTGGTTCCCTCCTGAAAGTTGTCTGGCTTTGATATTTATCCCATTTGCACGAATATCAAATTCTGTTATTGCAGAAATAGCATTATTATTAATCGCATCCCGTTGTAATAAGCCATGACGGGAAAAAGGAAGGTTTTTAAAAAGCTTTAATATTAAATTTTCGGCTATATCAAACTCCATTACCAAACCATTTTTTTGCCTATCGTCTGGTATATATCCCAATCTCAAATTCTCTTCTCTCGCAAATAACGGGGATGAGTTGGGGTCAGGGTAAATTTTTCCTTGTTTCACCTTCCTTAACCCACAAATAGCATCAGCTAACTCCCGTTGTCCATTTCCATCAACACCAGCAACACCTAAAATTTCCCCTTCCCGCAGTTCAAAAGATATATTCTTAACAGCGATTACACCTCTATCATCCACAACTTGCAAATTTTGCACTGAAAGGACAATTTTTCCTGATGAAACTGGTTTTTTCTCAAGTTGTAAATTAATGACTCTACCTATCATTAAATCAGCTAATTGTTGTGGTGTCGCTTCTTTTGTTGTCGTACTTGCTACAACTTTTCCCCGTCGTAAAATTGTAACGCAATCGCACAAGTTGATTACTTCTTCTAATTTGTGGCTGATAAAAATAATTGTATGTCCGTTTGCTACCAATTGGCGCAGAATATTTATTAGCGATTGAATTTCTGAAGGTGTGAGAACTGCAGTTGGTTCGTCGAGAATTAATAATTTAGCTTGACGATAGAGAACTTTGACAATTTCTACACGCTGTTGGATTCCAACAGGTAAATTTTCTATTTTGGCTGTCGGGTCAATTTCTAAATTGTATGATTGAGACAATTTAGAAATTTCGACTTGCTTTTGTCTTAAATTTAAATGTAAATTATTATCAGTTCCCAGGATAATATTTTCAGTGACAGTTAATTTAGGTATAAGCATAAAATGCTGATGAATCATACCTATACCCAGTTTTATTGCTGTAGCTGATGAAGAAATTTTGACTGGATTATTATTTATAAATATTTGTCCGCTATCTGGTTGATATAGTCCGCTAATGATGTTCATTAATGTACTTTTACCTGCACCATTCTCACCAAGTATGCCGTGAATTGTACCTGTTTCTATATTTAAGTTGATATTATCATTAGCAATGAAATTACCGAAGCTTTTGGTAATATTTTCTAAGTGTAGATATGACATTTTTATATTAAATTGGTATAAGTTAAGGACTCAACTAATTTATAATGGTTATGGGTTGAATGAGGTACAAAAACCACCCCAACGGTGACTCCTCGCTTGCTTGTCAGCAGGCCTATAATATACCTTATGTGATTAGGAGATGCCCTACATTAAAGAGTTTAAAACCGCAGATGAACGCAGATAAACCTGTAAGCGCTATAACGACCAAAGTTACAGCGATTTTCGCTTATTTGAACCACATTCACAAGAGGCTTTGAAACCCCCTTTCCCTGGTAGGGTAGGGGGTAGGAGGGTTAGGTTTCTTCCTCTCATATGATACTTTTAAAACATCCTCTCAGTTAAATTATAATTATTTTTTCTAAACTGTTGTTTTCTTTACACAAAATGTATCTTTGCCTGCATCTTTACAAGGTTCAAAAATAATTTTTTTATCAACTATTTCCTGCTTGCTACTCAATGCCTGTTTTTGAATTGCTTTTGGTACCGATTGACTAAATTTACCTAAAGTCAAAATATCTGGACGTTCTAAACCTAGTTTATAAATTTGCCCTTTAATTTGCTTTTTTTTGGCTAACTCAGTCAAATATAAGATTCCAGCATCAAGATGTTTAACTGCACTTGTCAACACAGATTTAGGTGCTGTTTCTAACTGGTCTTTGGTATTGCCAAATGCATATACATTTTTATCACTAGCGGTTTGTAAAACTGTCGCAGAGGCACTATCCAACCATTGATATATAACATCAACACCAGTCGAAATTAAAGCCAACGTTGCTTGTTTTGCCTTCGCAACATCATTCCAATCACCTGTAAAAATAGAACTTACTTTAATACCTTTTTTAATTGATTTTGCACCCAATTCAAAGCCATGTAATTCTTCTTGCGTAGCTTGAAATTCTTGACCTGCAATATAAGCTAATTTATTCGATTTTGTCATCGCAGCAGCAATAATCCCGCACAAATAACTTGCTTGTAAATGGTCTAATCTTAAAGAAGCAATATTTGCACCGCTGACATTACCATTAACACCAACAAAAAATGTATTGGGAAACTGCGATGCTATTTGTTGAATGGCTGCATCAAATTGTCCACCATGTGCAAATACTAAATTATAACCACGACGAGCAAAGTCAGATAATACTTCAGTTTGATCCGGTTGTGCAACTTTTTCCACATGTGCTATTTCGACTCCAAGCTTTTGTTTGGCTAGCTGTATACCTTCATAACCCGACTGATTCCAAGCCTTATCTGAGATTGCACCCGGAAGCGCGATCGCAACTTTAAAATCACTACTACCACTAGTACTTGTTGGTGTTGTCGTCTGGTTATTCCCGCAACCCTTCAGGAGCAAGCTACCACCAACCGCAGCTGAACCATACACAATAAATTTACGCCTACCTAAGTTTACAGCCATCATCAACACCTTCCTTGAGATTTATTTATTCTATATTGGCTATTCCCCAGAATCCCTTGTTACAGCTTTGGTTTTGAACATTAGACAATTGAGTGCCCATTAGACATCTGTGTCGAACCTCCGCACTGCAAAGACTCGACAAGGGATCTGGATAACGCATATTTAATTTCTACCAGATGTCTAATAATAGTTTGAATGGTAATACTGGCAACAATACTCTCGATGTTGGATTGGGTAATGACACCCTCAACGGAAATAGTGGTAGCGATAAGATGATTGGGGGAGGTGGTAATGATATTTACTACGTTGATGTTGCCAGCGATATTGTCACTGAAGCGCACCAGCATTTTTTATTGCTTCTCCCCAACAACCAAGCTACGGCTTAAATTCCAATACCGTTTAGTTAAGCCCAAAATCCTTGTCGAGTCTCCGCATTGCGGAGGCTTGACAGAAGACCAGTTTTTACCACCAATTCCTTAACTGAACTGTATTGGCTTAAATTTAAGGAGGAAGCCGATTTTTTTTGCGTAAGTCCTCGATTATTTTTTGAAGTGGGTTAATTATTCACAAATAAAAAAAGGAGAGCTACCTAAGTGGCTCTCCAGATCATCAGGGTGCATCTACATAACAGAATATAGCACTTTTAGGCTGAGTGGTGACACCCCCTAAACAGGCTTTTTGCGTAAAGATTTGATGAAGAAATCTTAGGGAAAATACTTACCTAAAAAGAAAAATCTAGCCATTGAGCTTTTTCTCCACCAATTCGTTAGTGAGCTTGGGTTCTGCGCGTTTGTTAGTCTTTTTCAGAACCTGTCCGACAAAGAAACCTTTGAGATTGGTGTTACCGCTGCGATATTTTTCCAGTTCTTTGGGATTTGCAGCCATGACTTCATCGATGATGGGTTCTAGTACGCTGGGGTCGCTAATTAGTTCTGAGCCTGCAAATACTTTCTCAGGAGAAACACCTGTGAGCAATTCTGGTAACTTTTCTTTTGCTTGAGCGTTGCTTATTTTGCCATTTTCGATTGCCTTGACGACATCTGCAAGATTGCCGGGAGTCAGCCCTAGTTCGGTGATGCTGAGTTTTTGTTTGTTGAGGTATGCAGCGATATCACCCATAATCCAGTTAGCAGAACCTTTGGCACTTGCCCCAGCTTTTATGGTCGCTTCAAAATATTCAGCAACAGCAATTTCTTCTGTCAAGACCCGTGTATCGTATGGTGAAAGACCCAATTGGGTTTCATAGCGATCGCGTTTTTTTGCGGGGAGTTCTGGTAAAGAATCGCGCCATGCTGTTAATTGTTCATTAGTAACTTCAATTGGACCTAAATCTGGTTCTGGGAAGTAACGATAATCGCTGGAACCTTCTTTAATCCGCATACTGATGGTGCGTTGAGAACTTTCTTCCCACAAGCGAGTTTCTTGAATAATCGATTCTCCGGCTTCTATCGCTGCGATTTGGCGCTCAATTTCGTGTTCAATCGCACGTTGGATGGCGTTGAAGGAGTTCATATTTTTAATTTCCACCTTCGTGCCAAACTTCTCTCGTCCAACGGGACGCACAGAAATATTGACATCACACCGTAGAGACCCTTCTTGCATATTCCCATCACTAACACCGAGATAGCGGACAATGCGGCGTAATTCTTGAGCGTATTCAGCAGCTTCTTGCCCAGAACGTAAATCGGGTTCCGATACAATTTCGACCAAAGGCACACCCGCTCTATTGTAGTCTACCAGAGAATAAGTAGAACCAGATAGGCGATCGCTTCCGGCATGAACTAATTTTCCGGCATCTTCTTCCATGTGCAGACGGGTAATGCCAATTTTTTTCCGAGTCGGATTGCCATCAGCATCGACTAACTCAATTTCTATCCAGCCATGTTCGGCAATAGGCAAATCGTACTGAGAAATTTGGTAATTTTTAGGTAAATCTGGATAAAAATATTGTTTGCGGTCAAATTTGCTATACTTAGCGATTTGGCAATTTAAAGCCAAACCCGCTTTCACGGCGAATTCTAGAACCTTTTCGTTGAGTACAGGCAATACTCCAGGTAAACCCATACACACGGGGTCAATGTTAGTATTAGGGTCACCACCAAATGCCGTAGAGCTATCAGAGAAAATTTTAGTGTTCGTACTCAGCTGACAATGGGTTTCTAGACCAATAATCGCTTCGTACTCAGTTTTTACTGGTGTAGTAGAAGTCATATAATTATCAAGTTACAGCTAATTGTCGTCCAGTGTACTATTGTAAACTGGTATTTACCTGTGCTGAAGTCGGTTATTGAGTTGAGAAATCCCTACTTCTAAAAAAAGGTGAGGTGAAATGACAGTCCATCCTGCTTGGTACTATGGTGAAATGAAGCAAGTTGGTGTTGATTTTGACGATCCGGTACAAGTCGAAGCCTACGATCGCAAGCAAACATCAAATACTCCAGAAGCTAATCAAGCACTAATTCAACGTCTGGGTATATCAAAAAAGCATAGAGTTATTGATATAGGCACAGGTACAGGCACCTTTGCTATTATTGCAGCACTGAATGGCGCTCATGTCTATGCTGTGGATGTATCTCATGCAATGCTTTCGTATGCTGAATATATTTGTAGAAAAATTTGCTAGCCGATTAGACCGACTTTTTGGATAAATCGGGTTTGTGCAGATAGTAATGCCATAGCAAGCGAGTCGCTACCCCTCTCCAAGGACGCCAAATTTCGGCGATTGCTTCTATTTCTTGGGGTTTTGGTCGTTCTTCTAATTGTTTCACCTTTTGGATGGCGATCGCTAATGCCAAATCTTTGGAGGGCAAACTATCACCCCGTCTGAGCGCAAAGAGTAAATAGATATCAACCGTCCAGTCTCCAATACCTTTCAGCTTTTTGAGGATTGCGCGTATATCCTCATCATCCATTGTATCGAAGCTGGTTAAATCAACTTCTCCTGTAACAATTGATTGTGCTAATTCCCGTCCGTAAACAGCTTTTTGCCGACTGAATCCAATTTTCTTGATTCTGTCATCATCAAGTGTGAGAAAGTTCTCTGGAGTAATTGGTGATATCGTTGCTTCCAGACGAGCAAAAACCGAAAAAGCTGATGCGACAGAAACTTGTTGCTCCAAAATTATCTGGATAAGCGTTGCAAAACTGGCTTCACGCACCCAAAAAGGCGGTGAACCTAAAATATTGAAAATTTTCGCCAAATCTGGATCGTGTGATGCAAGAACGCTTAAACCGTAAGCAAAGTTCTCTTCAGTCAATTTTTCTGGCACTGCTATCAGTTTTAAATTAAGATTCCCAACTTCTTTAAGGATGCAGAAGAGCGAATCAGGGGTAAGACCCCTCCGAAACCCGGAATCCCGCCGTCACCATAGAATGGTGTGGCTAATTAAACAAACCCCACCTGCGTGGGCTAAATTCTTTATTTAGCCCACGCAGGTGGGCTTTGTTTCGATAGCCCCACCCTTCCAGGGTGTGGGCGTTATGTCGGGTATGCGAGAGAACTGTTTCGATCCTCATTGAGGGGTCAGACCTACCATTCGCCAGCAGGATCCTTTAAGAAGTCGGGAATCTGGATACACTCGATTTTTACTATCAATTAACTGTAATTCAATTTATTACACAGCACGACCGCGATTTATGAGATTCCACAAGAAAATGGCGACCATTGCACCAACAACTGCCACAAAAAGACCGGGTATGCTGAAACTAGGAGCCGCCAAGGCAAGAGTTCCCGTACTGAAAAATACGCCCAAACTACCGCCAACAAAAGCACCAATGATACCTAATACAATTGTTGCCAAAATGCCGCCGCTTTGGTAACCCGGATAGATAGCTTTAGCAATGGCACCAGCAAGCAGACCTAAAACAACCCAAGCAATAATATTCATGTTCTGTTAACGTATGTAAACGTTTTTGACTGCTAAACATATAATAACAACTCAGACATTTCTATTCAATCTGCCATTAGAATTAATCTTTAATAGCCACAAGGTATAGTTGAATAATCATTATTTTTTTTGGCATATACCTAAATCAAGCTAAAAAAACCCTAGCTACTTTTAATGCTAGGGGATTATAAAATTATTGCTTGGTAACACTTGGATTATATGCATAGACAATTAACGCTTTCCTCTACTTGAAGGATTAGATCGAGGCTGGACTTCTGGATTATTTAAACCACACGTAGGTCGAGCTTCTGTAATTGTAGACCCAGTATAAAAGCTTGCGGACGATTTTCCTGCTTCATCTTTAATACCTAGAACCCTGACTTCTCAAAAAAGTTGGGGTTCTTATTTTTCAGTGAATGTTATGTATGATATATGAAGCAAAATTTATGTTATTGACAATACAAAAAATGAAACCATTTCAGAGAGCCAGCTTAATATTTTTTTTATGGAGTTTTGTTCAAAAATTGCTGTAATAGAAATACTGAATCTCAAGCGAAAATCCTCATCTCATGAATATTAAATCAAAAATTAAATCTGGATAAATAAATTTGCTAGCATCCGCCACATCAAACCAAATGTCAGCAAACTAAAAAAATCAAAATATGTTAAATAACAGACTATCGCAACAAGCGTTTGGGTTGGCTTCCCTAACGCCACTTGAAGCTGCAACTAGTTCCTTGAACGCAGCCTTATTCGCTACAACATCACTGCTAGATGTGCAATCTTCTAATGGACACAGTGCTGAATCATTCCCTGACATCTTCAACAATCTCAAACAAATACAGGGAGATTTAAGTTTTAATTATGGAGAAGTGACCAGTAATATTACCAGTCCATTTGGTCTTTTAGAGGGGACATTTAATCTTGAAGATTTGGGAAATAACTTAGCAAGTTCTCTCCAGCAGTTAGATGGGAATCTGAACTTGATTAATGGGGTACTATCTAGTAATTTCACAACTCCATCGGTCTTATCTCAGGATACATTTGACCTTGCTGGCTTTGTGGGCAATTTGATGGGTTCATATTTGCAGCAAATCCAAGGCTCTGTACCGTTTGAAAATGGGCTGTTAAATATTAATTCTCCAACTCCCCTGGGAAATATCAATGGCATAATGAATTTGGGTGATGGCAAATTTGTAACTGACTTGAACACACCCTTCGGCAAAATTAATAACTTATCCTATTTTCCAGCTAATACCCAACTTCCTTTTAGTGTGAATAACTTGGCGGGGATAATTGATTTTTCAACTGGACAACTAAGTATAGATACATTGCCCAATCAAGATGGCGGCGATGTTGCAATACCTATCAGCAGCTTATCGGGAACGATGAATTTTAGCAATGGAGTAGCAAATATGAACATTCCCACATCATTTGGTGATGTTTCCACTAACTTTAATTTTTCACAGTTAGCCGCAAGTTATGTCACCGAATCTTTGAAAGGAAACGGTGTAGTTAACTTCAACGGTGGACTGATGAATATCGATGTCACAGGGCCTTTGGGTTTGATACAAAGTAGTGTTAATATCAGCCAGTTGGCGAAGGATTCTGTTAGTTCTTTGCAACAAGCCCAGGGTATTATCAATTTTAATAATGGAGTGTTAAGCAGTAATTTAAATACATCACTTGGTTCATTAATTGGTTCAATTGATTTAAATACTTTCACTCCAATTCCGCTTCCAAGTTTACCAGGAGTTCCTGTTTCAGAATATTCTGTCAGACCAGAAACCTGACTCCTAAGAGAAGTCGGGTTTCTCACGATAGACATTTAATTTGCCTTACCTGTAATCGTAAATGCTGCCCAGTAATAAGGATGATTGTAAAGCAGTTCGTCGCTGGCAGCTTGACTGGTTTTATATAGTTCTGTCGCTAAATGCGCCCTAATTCTGAATCCTTCTGTTGACATTTTATTCAGTAACTCTTCATACCAGATTTTCAGTTCGCCGGCAGTCAGTTGTTTTAGCCACTCAGTTGCTTCTGTTAATGCGATCGCTGGCGATTTCCCTAACTTAATTCGTTGATAAAAATATATGATCACCAAGGCACTGGCTACTGATTCTACTGTCCACAAGGTACTAAGTACATAAGTAACTCCCTGATTCAAGAAACCGCTGACTAAACCTGCATATTCGCTGGTGATAGTTTGGTTACTGTTGATGGCTGTTTCGCAAGCAGAAAGTGTCACAAGGTTATAACTTGTAAGGTTGTGTTGACAAATTTCTGCTAGAGTGAGTTTTTCTTCTGCAACTAATGCTAATTCGGATTGCTGCGGATTGCTAAAATTATCGATTCCATAGCCTGTAAAGTGGAAAATGTTGTAATCTCCAGACAAAGCATTTTCTACCTCATTTTTAGTTGCTTGTGCCCCAATTATTTGTAGTCGGTTATCGAACATTTGGCTAATAGCTTCAGATTCCAGTTTGGCGAATTTCAATGCTGGATAATTCCTACTATTATTGGGATGTTCGACAATCAATAATGATTGCTGCTGTTGTTTCTCGAATAGTTTATCTGTAGCACGTAACCCTATTTTCGCGCTGGGTAAATAAGTAATTATATATTTCCTTTGAGAAGAAATATTTTCAACATCAGAGCAATCAAAAATGCTATGCAGGGGAACTGCGTGTAAGTCGCGGTGGGGAATTAAAATTAGTTGGGTGATGCCTTGGAGTTCTTTTTCAATGGAAGAAACGTTAAGAATATTTTTTAGCTGTAACATCCGAGTATCCATATCCATTCGCCAGGAATGGTTATGCTGGGTTTGTGTTTCTGCGCTGCGGTATTCCTGATATTGTTGATTCCAATCTTTGAGCCAATCTTCAAATTCGATCAACCGTTGTACTGCTGCTTCCTGTAAAACCGGAGGGGTGTTCTGCTTTAGGATGAAAGTGTGTAAGGCGCAAGGGCTGATATGCCAGTAAATTATGGCAGTTTGGGAATTAGTTAGTTGTTGAATTTCGTCATAGCTGGGTGAAGAAATTTCTTGACTCCAACTGTCAACCAGCCAAGTGAAACAAGCATTTTTGCCCTCTTCGGCGATTTCTATTGCTGATACAAATTCCCCAACTTGTACTGCTAAATCAACTGCCAATTGTGTCAAACCTATATGCTTGAGAGCAATTTGCTTTTTACTCTCATCAGAGAGATTCTCTTGGTGGAGAAAGTTTTGTAACAAATCTGTGCCGTATTGTAGCCATTCTTGAGCTTGGATTGTTTCCTCCATACCCAATAAGGCTCTGATTTGGTACTGGACAATCTCCAGATGTAAGTAAGGAAAATCGGATTGCGTAAGAGTCAAAAGTGCTTGATTATATTCTGTAACAGCTAGATTCCAATAATCGCGGCGCTTCTGATTCCTCTTCCCTTGCTCGTAGTGGGCATTGGCTAACCCTAAATGCAATCTTCCCCAACCTTCAGGCTGATTATCGTAACGGACATAATTTAGCCCTTCTCCATAGCTTGCTAGTTTACCTTCGTAGCCCCGCCACTCCAAAGCTGGATTTCTCAAGGCTATAGGATTAACTAAACTCAAGGGCTGTTCATAATTAACAGCATTGCCGGCCGCAGTACCTCTACCAATCCAAGCTTCCCAGTAGTCTAGTTTAATTTCTAAGGCGCGGTCATAGGAAGCGATCGCCTGTTCAAACCTTCCTAAATAAAACAGTGCGACCCCTCGGTTGTACCAAGCTAAGTGGAAACCCGGTTGTATTTCTATGGCTTTGTCGTAAGAAGCGATCGCCTCTTTACGGCGGCCTAAATTTTCTAATGCTACACCCCGGTTATACCAAGCTAAGTAAAAATCCGGTTGTATTTCTAATGCTTTATCCCAAGACGCAATTGCCAAATTTGCAAGCCCCAATTGCATTTCGACTACACCCTTATCTATCCAAACGGCGTGGAAGTCGGGTTTGATCTGTGTGACTTGATTGTAGGAAGCGATCGCTGATTCCAAGCGTCCCATCTGACCGAAGACGACAGCCCTGTGATACCAAGCCTTGTAGTCATTTGGCGCGATCTCTATGGCGTGGTCGTAGCAAATGAGCGCTTCTTCTAACCGTCCCAAACCATACATATCGACTCCGCGATCAAACCAACCGGGGTCGTAGTCGTGGTCATCTTGTACGGTTAAATTTTCTACCACTTCAGTATCCGGTGGAATCAATTCATCCATCAGATTTTCCCAGTCATGCCAAGACTGTTCTACTGATTCGGCATCTTCTGAGGGAATTTCTTCATTTAAAGCTTCTGAATTAAACTGTAATTCTTCATTTTCCTCCAACTCTGCTTCTCGGTCGGGTGCGAGATCGACGATTGCCAGGTCAACGTCGATATTCCACTCTTCCATCTGTTCTAAGTTATACAGAGCATCGCTGCGTCCGGCCCAGGCATCGTGGTAGTCAGGCATGATTTCTATGGCTTTTTCATAAGAGACGATCGCATCTTCAAAGCGTCCTAAATTATACAAGGCTGTACCCCTACTAGACCAGGCTTCGTAGTAATCAGGTAAGATTTCGATCGCCTTGTCATAGGAAATAACTGCATCATCAAAGCGTCCGCCCTCAGCCAGCGCGAGTCCTCTAAAATGCCAGTTTTCGTGGTCTTCGGGTTCAATTAACAAAGCTCTATCGTAGCTATTAATAGCTTCCAATAAGCGTCCTGACTTCCGCAACGCCAAGGCTCGGCTAGACCAAGCTTGGTAGTAATTTGGCTTGATTTCAATCGCTTGGTCAAAAGAGGCGATCGCTTCATGAAAGCGGGCTAATTCCCCCAAAGTCGCGCCTTGGTTATACCAACATTGTTGGAAATCGGGTTTAATTTCCAAAGCTTTGTTGTAAGATTCGATTGCCTCTAGAAAACGTCCCAAATGAAACAGAGTTAAGCCGCGATTAAACCAGTATTCATATAAATCAGGTCTTAACTCGACAGCCCGATCGTAAGAAGCGATTGCTGCCGCTAAATCTCCAATTTTAGCTTGGTGCAGACCTTGGTAAAACCATATCTGGGCCGGCTCTTCAGCATTGGAATCATTGAACAGCGTTCCCACAGAAGCTCCTGTATCGCCCCTGTGCATTTCGCTGGCAAGTTGCTGGACTAAAGTCGCACTTTGATCCAACTTCAGCAACAACTCATCTAGGCTTACCGCAACGTTTGGCTGTATGTCAGGATCGGTTTTGGCTCCTTCATACTCCCAAACGATTTCGCGGAAACTATCGGACTGGGAAGATTGGGAAGCCTCATCCCAATACACTTCTTCACCCGAAGTTGGAGTTAATTCTTCTTCTGGGTAAGCAGAAGCATCGGAGTTATTTGCCCAATACCCTTGACCTAAATTCCTTGTGAGCAAACTTATGCCAATATCATAGGCAAGTTCTCCAACTCGGCCAACACCAAGCTCACCTAACATCACCATCCGTTCTGCGAGGGGATTGTTGGGTGCTGGAGAAGATAGCAATCTTTCGCCAAAGGTTAATAACCAGTCTATCCAGCGATCGTGGGTAATCCGATGTTCCATGCGTTGCAGAAACTTCAGCGCCCATTGTTGTCCGCGCGCCTGATACACCCCTTCCAGTAACTCCGTAAACAGAAATTCCAGATCCGCATTCGTAAGTTCTGGTGGCGGTTGTACCACCTCTTGTCTTCCTGCTAACCTTGGAGAAGACTTTTGCTTACTACCAAAGGCGCACTTCACAAACTCTGTAAGCCACTGAACTAGCCGGTTGAGCATCTGCCACACTCTTGGATGTTCTTCAACCTAGATTTTAGCGATCGCTGTGTAAAAAAAATCATTGTTTACGTAACAAAGCACAGTATGTAAAGAGGTAACTTGCACATCTTTACTAAAATTACACAAAACAACCCCAGTTTTCGCCTATCTACTTTACCAAAGATTTACAATCTAGATGTTATTTATTTGACTTGCTATTTAATCAAGTTTGTGCTCCATCAGGTGCTGATGGATTCTCGGCTTGAAATTGCTCTACGAGTGCCTGGACAATTACATTCGGGTCATCTGTCTCAATACCCAACTGTTGGGAAACCATCTGGCGCAAATTTTCATCCTGCTGCAACATCACAAACAACTGTTCTAGAGTAATAGTCTCTAATTCTCCTTCTGGCTGGTTTTCTACTGATACGTCTGAAGTTTCTTCAACTTTCGTCATCAGCGGTACTACATCCGGCCCTTCATACTCGAAAATTGGTTCAGCTTGGTTGCGCGTCAACAGTTGCATCCCAATATCATAGGCAACGTCTCCAACATCCCCAACTTCCAACTCTCCCAGTTGTACCATCCGGGCAGCTAGCTCATTATTCGGAGTCGGTGATGCTAACAATTTTTCCGAGAAGCGCTGCAACCAACCAACCCAGCTTTCAGTGCTGACACGACCTTCAATATTTTGCAGCCAACGATTAGCCCAAGCTTGCCCCCGTGCTTGATGAACTCCTTCCAAAAGTTCCGCAAATAGAAATTCCAGATCCGTATCAGTCAAGGGTGGCGGTGGTTCTTTTTGTACACCCGCACCGGCTTTTGCAGCAGTCTGGGTACCGCCAAATAAGCGTTCAAAAAACCGTTTTAACCACTGGATCACCCGTTTGAGCATGTGCTGCACACTTTAAGAGTTGCTTACCCTAAGATTGTAGCGAGGCACTGCACTTATCACATCGCTGTTACAAATAAAAAAGTTACAAAATTGACGCTCCTTACCGATTACTCTGTTATGCCAGCTAGGGATTCAAAGGCTCAATGAGCGTTCTTAGCACTGATTCACGAAGAAAGAAGGAAGAAGAAAGAAGGAAGAAGTACCCACATGAGCACTCATGTGGGAAGGGTTTTCGCTCTTACAAAATAGGAAAACGCCGGGGAGTGTAGGATCTTAAAATTTAGACGACGTTTTTTGTTGACGGCGCTTTTCCTATTTTGTCAAGGTTTGGTGCAGCGGATTGAAACAAGGACACTGTTTGTCTTCTCTGCGAGACACTACGTGAACGCGCTACAAAGGACTCGAAAAACATCTTTTTTTTTACTGAAGCTCTAAACTTACGAACGCGCATTTTTATTAGCTATTCCTTCTTCCAACTTCGGTCCTTACTTCAACATCATTTGTAAAGGGACGGGATTGAGGGAGCGAATTTTTTAGATTGGTCAGATCCCCGACTTCGCAGAAGTTGTCGGGGATTTCGCAGCCCATCAACATTAAAAAATCTTAAATAAGAAAAATTTTTGTAAAGCATGATTTGGGAGACCACAAGCGATGCGCCTAAGTTTAAAATGTGTTTACCCTAGGCTGAACGCTTGTACTACCCGTGCCAACTGATAGCCGAATTAACGAAAAAGGCGTTGAAATTGCAAAGTCATGGCTTACGAACCGCTGCATCACAAGTATCGCCCGAAAACTTTTGCCGAACTGGTGGGGCAAGAGGCGATCGCGAATACTCTAACCAACGCCATCACAAGTGCCAGAATTGCACCTGCTTATTTGTTTACAGGGCCTAGAGGTACGGGTAAAACTTCTAGCGCTCGGATTTTGGCAAAATCACTTAACTGTCTCAAAAGTGACAAACCCACGCCCCAACCCTGCGGCTTCTGTGATGTTTGTCAGGGAATTACCAAGGGTTCAACTTTAGATGTAATTGAAATCGATGCAGCCAGTAATACTGGTGTTGATAATATCAGGGAGCTTATAGATAAGTCGCAGTTTGCACCCGTACAGTGTCGCTACAAGGTGTATGTAATTGATGAATGTTTAACGGGGGATTCTCTTATTTTAACCAGCGAAGGTTTGGTTTTATTAGGCGATCGCGAAATCAAAGGGAAAAAAGTTCTTAGTTACAATGACACCTCAGGAGAATGGGAATTTAAAAAAGTTTTGAGATGGTTAGACCAAGGTGAGCGAAAAACAATAGTTATCAAGGCAACCAAACGTGAAATCAGATGTACGGGCAATCATCTAATTAGGACAGACAAAGGATGGATAGCAGCAAAAAACGTCAAAGAAGGAATGAGGATACTATCCCCGAATCATGTGGATGCCCAACTTTCCTACTCGAACAGTATTCCATCCCGACAATGGACTACAAATTTGGAGACGGTCGAATCTGTCTACTTCGGTAGAGTTGAGCGGGTCTACGATCTTGAAGTCGCAGACAATCATAATTTTGTGGCAAATGGGTTGTTAGTCCATAACTGTCATATGCTGAGTAACCAAGCATTTAATGCGCTACTCAAAACATTAGAAGAACCACCTAACCACGTAGTCTTCATTCTCGCCACAACCGACCCCCAGAGAGTATTACCTACAATTATCTCGCGCTGTCAAAGGTTTGATTTTAGACGTATTGCCTTAGAGGCGATGGTAAAGCACTTAGATATGATCGCCGGTAAAGAAAATATTAATATCAGCAGCGAAGCCGTAACTCTGGTATCTCAAATTGCTCAAGGTGGATTGCGGGATGCAGAAAGCTTGCTAGACCAATTAAGTTTATTGTCGGGGGAAGTGACACCAGACCGAGTTTGGGATTTAGTTGGGACGGTGAGCGAGCGCGATTTGCTTTTATTGTTGAGTGCGATCGCTCAAGATAATCCCTCGATCGTTCTTGACAACATCCGTAAAATTCTCGATCGGGGTCGAGAACCATTAACTATTCTGCAAAATTTCGCCGGATTTTACCGTGATTTACTCATTGCCAAAACCGCACCCAATCGCCATGATTTAGTTGCTTGCACTCCAGAAACTTGGTCTGAGCTAATTGCAGAAGCTCAAAAGTTAGATATAACTACAATCCTCGCCGGACAACAGCACCTGCGAACAACCGAAGTCCAACTAAAAAATACCACCCAGCCCCGTTTGTGGTTAGAAGTAACATTATTAGGACTATTACCCTCAGCTGTCCACAATCAACAACCAACTGTCCACAATCAACAACCAACTGTCCACAATCAACCACCAACTGTCCACAATCAACAACCAACTGTCCACAATCAACAACCAACCGTCCACAATCAACCACCAACCGTCCACAATCAACCACCAACTGTCCACAGTCAAGCACCAACTGCCCCCAGTCAACCGCCTCCCCCTAATTCATCAAATGGCGCTTCTGTCAATGTCTCACAAGCAGAAATTTGGCAACAGGTGCTTGCTAATATCCAGCAGATTCCAAGGCGAGAGTTATTGCGTCAAATGTGCCATCTCATAGAATTTGATGGTAATACTGCTCGCTTGGGTATTAAAACAGCATGGTATAAAAAAGTCCAAGCTGACCTGCCAATGATTACAACAGCTTTTCAAAAGACTTTTCAGCGTGATATAAAAGTCAACCTGGAATTAACAAGCTCATCTTCCTCGACCTCCCCAAAGTCTAATCCAGAGCAACAGCAGCCCCCACCCAGCTATCAAACCAATAATCTTGCGCAGATAGACAAATTTCCTTCCAGAAATGAACCTGTGCCAATTGCGGAAGTTGTGCAAACTCCACCAGAAACTACACGTCCAGAATTGATAGAGCGGCAAGTACAAGAGAACAGAACATTAGAAGAACCTGCCCCTCAACCTGAATCAGTGATGAATGATTCTGAGGACGAAAAAACCAAGTATGGAGCCGAACGTTTGGCGCAATTCTTCGATGGAGTAATTATCACTTTTGCGGATATGGACGATCTACCAGAATTATCCACATCTCCAACTGTACCTGAGTACGTTGGTGAAGTAGAAACGGATGATGATTGGTAATCTAAGTACATCAAAAGGCGAAAACAGCTTCAATATAATATATCTGTTACTGTCGGTGGAAGGATAATATTGCCGTTTTGGCAAGCTTATACTTCCAGTACATACTGGCAGATTTATGCTTCTAATCCTAAGCATCAGTTGTACTTAGTATATTTATGTGTTAATCGTAGCCAAGT
>JAESGD010000046.1_pt1 | contig 187607 bp, 176 predicted proteins | sample 9269581 | NCBI WGS metagenome assembly JAESGD01 (sample SAMN14515903, study PRJNA621661) | algae metagenome | isolation source: Cyanomargarita calcarea GSE-NOS-MK-12-04C and co-occurring heterotrophs from... | place: USA: Grand Staircase Escalante National Monument, Utah | collected 2007-12-30
GTAAGTGAATACCATGCTTTTAATGTAGTGTTTTTAGTTACGTTAGAATTTGTCCACAATCGATACTAAAATTAAATCGGTTTTACCTGGTCGTTTGGGTATTTCTGCCAAAACTGGATGCTCCCTATTGGTATTCCCCCAGAAGATATGCCCTATATGTTTGAATCATTCCATCGTGCTAGCAACGTTGGCAATATCTCAGGAACTGGATTGGGGCTGGCGATCGTAAAAAAGTGTATAGATGTACACCAAGGCGAAATCGTCGTTAAAAGTGAATTAGGAGTTGGTACAACTTTTACCGTAAGTTTGCCAATGGAGAAAATTGTTAATGGTTAGTGGATAGTGGGTAATGGTTAGTGGTTAGTGGTTAGTGGATAGTAGTTAACTGTTCACCAACAACCAACAACTAACAACTATCAACCAACAACCAACAACCAACAACTATCAACTAACAACCAACAACTATCAACTATCAACTAACAACTAACAACTAACAACTAACATGACTAAAATTTTGGTAATTGAAGACGAATCAGTCGTTAGGGAAAATCTTTTAGAACTTTTATCAGCAGAGGATTTTGAAACTCTTGGCGCACCTAATGGCAGAAAGGGTGTAGATTTAGCACTGTCTGAGGTTCCTGATTTAATTCTTTGCGATATGATGATGCCAGAACTTGACGGATATGCCGTGCTGGCAAGATTGCGCTCTGAACCGATAACCGCAACAACTCCTTTTATCTTTCTGACTGCAAAAGCCTCAAAATCCGACTTTCGCCAAGGGATGAATTTGGGTGCTGATGACTATCTCACAAAGCCATTTACTCGGGCCGAATTATTGAGTGCAATTCTCAGCCGTTTGTCAAAGCAGGCTACTATGACAAAGTATTTAGCTAATAAGCCTGAAGTCAAGACATTCCTCCCAGGAATTCAGGTAATAGAAGCTCAACTACGGGGTGCGCTACAAGAGGGAAATCTTGAAGAATTTAAAGTCAATTATCAACCAATAGTAAATATTAATTCTGGTAAAATCATTGCTGCTGAAAGTTTGTTACGTTGGCAAAGCCCAGAACTAGGGTTAGTTTCTCCAGCCGAATTGATTCCTTTAGCAGAGTCTACTGGTTTAATTGTCCCTATCGGGGAATGGGTATTGCAACGAGTTTGCCAAGAAACTAAAACTTGGCATAAGTCGGGATTTACAAAAGTTAATATTGCTGTTAATTTATCATCACGGCAATTTTATCAACCTGATTTATATGAACAAATCGACAAAATTTTAGTAGCTAACGATTTGGCTGCACATCATCTAGAACTAGAAATAACAGAAACCATGATTATGCAAAATGTTAATAGTGCGATCGCCACTATGAAACAATTGCGCTCTCTCGGTGTCCAAATCACTATCGATGATTTTGGTACGGGTTACTCTTCGCTAATTTATCTAAAACAATTACCCATAAACACTTTTAAAATTGACCGTTACTTTATTCACAGTGTGAATGAAGACTCGGAAAAAGCTGCAATTACATCAGCTTTAATTCAAATGGCGCTAAACCTGAATTTACAGGTAGTAGCTAAAGGCGTAGAAACAGAGGCTGAACTGGATTTTTTGCGTCAACATAACTGTGATGCCATGCAAGGTTTTCTCTTCAGTCATCCCGTAACAGGAGTAGAATTTGAAAGGTTATTGCTTACAAAACAAAGCTTACCTATGTAAATACAATTTTACCTTAATACCATTTTTATATGAAGATGCACATAATCAAGACCCCCCTGTAGTCCCCCCTTGCCAAGGGGGGACGGCGTAGCCGGGGGGTAATATATGCAGCTTCACAAAGAAACGGTATTAATACCATTTTTATATGAAGATGCATACAAAAACCCCACCCTCCCCAAGACATACGGGGAGGTTTGGAGGGGTAAAAATTATATGCACCTTCACAGAGAATTGGTATAAGTAGGTAGGCACGAATAAACAAAGACGGCGATGTTCGTGCGGTGCCTGTAGACGGAAGCCGCATGAACAAGGCACTTGGCATAGCTACGTCGTGCTTTCACCCTTCAAGAAGCTACACAATGCGGACATTCGTATAGTTATGTTTATTTGCGCTCACCTCCTTACCCTTATCACAAAGTGTAGAGACGTTTCTGCGTAACGTCTCTACAAGCTTTTTAAGCATTCACGAATATCTTTATTTCGACGGTTTAGGATTTGTAAGGCTAACGTTAAGTAGGTAGATGTAATTAAATATAAGATGTCCGCAGCGTAGCTTCGCGAACCGTAGGGTGGAGGAACGTTCTTCTCTACGAGACGCTACGCAAACGCTGCGGACAGGGATATTATATTTATTTTTGCCCATCCACTTACCTGCCGATAATGGACGCATTTTTTCTTGCGTATCTCTAATATATCAAAATCTTTTTTTTAGTTCCAAATAATTATTAACAGCAATAAAAAAATGAAAAAGATTTTAGTGATTGAAGACGACAAGTCAGTACGAGAAATTATTATTGCATTGCTAGATGCTGAAAATTACAACGTCATTAATGCTGAAAATGGTAGCATCGGTGTGGAAATAGCCCAAAAAGAAATTCCCGACCTAATTATTTGTGACGTGGTAATGCCACAACTTGATGGCCTTAGTGTCTTAAAAAGATTACGACAAAACCCGATAACAATGACAATTCCCTTTATTTTTCTAACTGGAAATATTGACAAACAAGACTTTCGTCTAGGTATGGAATTGGGAGCAGATGATTATCTCACAAAACCCTTTACCAAAAATGAATTATTAGCAGCTATTACCTCTAGATTAGAAAAACAATTTGCCATAAAACAAGAATCGCAAAAAAGGTTAGATGATTTGCGTAGCAGTATTACTCTATCTTTGCCTCATGAAATGAGGTCCCCAGTGAGTAACATTTTGGGGTTTTCGCAACTCCTGATAGATGAATCAGAAATTTTGGAGCCTCAAGCAATTCGCGATATTGCCTCTGGAATTCATAACTCTGCCGAGCGGTTATTTAAGTTAATCCAAAACTTTTTACTGTATGCAGAATTGGAAGTTATATCCACAGACCCACAGCGAATTAAGTCCTTGCAAAATAAAGAAACGAAATTTCCCACAGACCAATTTATAGACTTAATTACAACCAAAGCACAAAAAGCGGGGCGAGAAGCAGATTTACAAGTTTATTTGCAGCCTTGTTATGTCAAAATTTCGCCCAGCAGGCTTTCTAAAATAATAGAAGAATTAATTGATAATGCTTTTAAGTTTTCCTTAAAAGGAAGTGCTGTTCATATTACCAGTCGGTTTATAGATAATGCTTTGACTTTATCTATTATGGACTATGGACGAGGAATGACAGCAACTCAAATTGCACAATTAGGGGCTTATCAACAATTTGAACGTAAACTTTATGAACAAAAAGGTTCTGGTTTAGGTTTAATTATTGCCAAACGTTTAGTTGAATTACATGGCGGTGAACTAAATTTTCAAAGTACACCCGGTGAAAAAACTGTTGTGCAAGTTATGCTTCTTTGTAGGGGAAAAGGAATCTAAATAATCCCTCCTGTCTATGTTCCTCGCAAAGACATCCTTACAAATGATGTTGAAGTAAGGACCGAAGTTGGAAGAAGGAATAGCTAATAAAAATGCGCGTTCTGAGTTTAGAGCTTCAGTAAAAAAAAAGATGTTTTTTGAGTCCTTTGTAGCGCGTTCACGTAGTGTCTCGCAGAGAAGAAAAACAGTGTCCTTGTTTCAATCCCACATGAGTACTCATGTGGGTACTTCTTCCTTCTTTCTTCTTCCTTCTTTCTTCGTGAAAAAAAAATTCTACATATTGGTGTTTAAAAAGTGTACTTGTTGAGAGATGTTAAGCACCTCGCATTTTCGCTACAACTTGAAGAGTAGGACTTTAAGGACGATCAGGAACAATGGCAAACAAATTTCAACAACCATCAAAAGACGTAGATGAAACATTGCCTTTACAGTCGTTTGTCAAATCTGTTTTCGATACTGGAGAAGCTGTAGCGAAACAAACTCATAAGCTAATTGAGAATATAACCCATGCAGTTGGAGAGGTAGCAGATAGTATCGGTAATAATTGGCTGATTAGAAGATTATCTGGGGTGTTAAATCTCAATTGGCTGGTTGGTGCTGTTGATAGTGTGAATCTGGATAAAGCTGAAGAAGTAGTAAGAAAATTAAAGCTAGAGCATCCTAATGAATCACCTAGCCAGATTTCTCATCGGATTATGGTGGAAAAAGCCACAAAAGCTGGTGCAATTGGTTTAGCAACGAGTATTTTACCAGGAACGGCGATCGCTTTATTGGCGATTGATTTGGCTGCGACGACACAGTTGCAATCAGAAATGGTGTATGAGATTGCGGCTCTGTACGGATTAGACTTAAAAGACCCAGCACGCAAAGGTGAAGTTTTGGCAATTTTTGGGTTGGCTTTGGGTGGTGGACGGCTTTTGAAACAAACTGGTTTGGTTTTGTTGCGAAATGTGCCGTTTGCGGGGGCTGCGATCGGTGCTAGTTCAAATGCGACAATGATTTATTCGTTGGGGTACGCTGCTTGTCGATTTTACGAAGCAAAGCTGGATGCATCAAAATCTGTAACTTCATCAGAAACATTAGCTCAGTTAAAGCAAGAGAGCGAAAATTATCTTCAGGATGCGATCGCTCAAGAAGCAGTAATGGATCAAATTTTGGTTCACATGATTCTTGCAAGTTATCCAGACAAGACTTGGGAAGAGATTTTGCCTCAATTGCAAGCTTTGAACCTGAGTCCTCAGTCATTAGAAGCTATAGCTAAGAATATCAAATCACCGCTACCATTAGATCGGCTGCTAAATAAACTCAGTCACGATTTTGCCATACCTTTGCTAGCCCAGTGTCGCAGAATTGCTCAATTTAATGCTAAAAACATACTAGAACAAGAAAAAGTAATCCAGGCGATCACTTCTAAATTTAATCTTAGCCCTTAGACGCCAGAAAATTACTTATAAACTGCACTGACGCAAAAACTTTTATTTTCTCGGCGTGCTTTTTTCGCCGTGTTTCTTAATAATTGGAGGTAGAAACGCTCCGGAAGCGGAGCGTCTCTACTAGGAGCGGAGTTAGGAGTAGCCCGCTTTTTTATTTTAACTCAAAAATTTAGTTTTGTGTTATTCAAAAACTCTCCTGTTCGAGAAACCAGGTTTATCCATCTTATGCAGGGGTTCCAATCCAGATATATAAACCTTTTCCTTCTTCAACCTGGACTTTGAACGAAAATCTTCGATATTTCACCGCATATTCCCGGTTTCTAATCTTGGTCGCAACCCAGTATTAAGTTAGAAGTTTATCCCCGTTGTTCTGCTAACCTCTATTCATAAAATTTTTCAACCGTAAAAAGGGGTATTTTGGAAGTCAATAAAATAAATCTATCTTAGGGTGAATCCTTAAACATTCTTAAGAGGCTTAAGGTAGGTTTTAGCGGGTTTAGTAGGCTTTTTGTGGCACAAATTCAATGACATATATAATTTCTATCTCCAGTATTAGAGAAGATATACTTAAGGGTAGAGTTATTTTTTATGCATAATTACTATAAATATAGGATTTCACAAGCTGCTGCTATTTTGAGCATCTTTGTTGGCTCCGTGGTAGTAGTTGGTTGGGCATTAGATATTGATATACTGAAGAGCTTTCTGCCCAGTTTGGCGACGATGAAAGCCAATAGTGCAGTTTGTTTTATTTTGGCGGGTGAGTCGCTGCGGCAGATAACCAGGAACAAGGGCAGGAAGTTCTCCCACTCTCCTCCTTTGCCCTTAATTTCCAAGCTGTGGGCGGCGATCGCATTGGCTATTATTGCTTTTTTAACCCTCAGTCAATACCTCTTTGGGTGGAATTTGGGGATTGATGAATTATTGTTTCGGGACTCGCCAATATCTCCTGTAACGCTATACCCAGGGCGAATGGGTTTGAATACAGTCTTGAATTTTTTCTTACTCAGTGGAGCGTTGTGGCTGTTGGGACGGCAGGGAGAAGGAGAAACCAGACAAGGGAGCAATTCTTTCTTGTCTTTTTCCTCCTCCTATTTGCTGCAAATATTAAGTTTGATAGTGGGATTGATCGCCCTACAAGCCTTGGTGGGCTATCTCTACGGGGTGAGAGTTTTTTACCACTTCAGCATTTATACTACCTCAATGGCGATTCATACAGCACTGACATTTGTTGTACTTTCTGTGGGGGTGTTGCTTGCGAATAGCGATCGCGGATTTATGGAAACTATTAACAGTGATTTATATGGTGGAGTAGTTGCCCGTCGCTTGATGCCAAGTGCGATCGTGTTTCCTTTGGCTTTGGGTTGGTTAATTCTTCTGGGAGTAAGGGCTAATTATTTTGATGCTGCCTTTGGTTTATCCTTGTTGGCGGTATCATTTAGCGTAATTTTTATTATCTTGATTTGGCGTAGTGCCCGGTTTCTGAACAAAATGGACTCAAAGCGCCGAAAAGCTGAGTCTGATTTGCACAATAGTGAAGCCCAACTACGCATAGCATTGGAGTTTTCCCAAGCGGGTGTTTATGAATGGAATCCGTTGCAAAATCAGGTGCAATGGTCAAAGGAATACTGTAATTTATTTGGTATAGACCCAACTTATCCAGCAAGTTATGAATATTGGCTTGAAAGCATACATCCAGACGATCGCGATCGCGTGAATGGGGAGATTGCTACAGCCCTACAACGACAAGCGGATTTGGATCTGGAATACCGCATTTTACATCCCCAAGGTGAACGTTGGATCAATGGCAGAGGCAAAGCGTTTTATAACGAAGAGGGTGGGGCTGTGCGGATGCTGGGTATCTGTCTTGATATCACCCGACGCAAACAAGCGGAAATTGCACTACATCAAAATATGGCGATTGTTAACGCCATTAACCAATTTACACCGAGCTTGATTTTTGTTAAAGACCGTCAAGGAGGTTTGATACTGGCAAATCCGGCCTTTTTCTATGCTATCGGAAAGACTGAGGCTGAGGCTATGGGGAAGACGGATGTGGAATTCTTGGATAACCGGAATCAAGCATTTGCGGTGATGGAAAATGACCGCTTGGTGATGGGAAGCGGGGAGGTGCAGGTATTTGAGGAGACAGTCAAGCTTCCTGAAGGGACTCGCACTTTTCTGTCTAGTAAATCTCCTTACCGCGATCAAACGGGTAATATCATTGGCGTAATTGGTATATCCACAGATATTACAGAACGCAAGCAGACTGAAGCTATTTTACAGCGAAGCGAACAACGCTATCGGGCACTAATTGAGAATGCGCCAGATGCAGTTTTAATCACTAACATTGAGGGAATGTTCACTGATGTGAATATGAGAGCTTGTCAGATGTTGGGTTATGAGCGGGAAGAATTAATGAGTCTGAAAATTACAGATATCATCCCGGATGACGATGTGCGTCGTCTATTAGCCACAAGAAAATCTTTGTTGAGGGGGGATACGCAAACTCAAGAGTGGACGCATCTTTGTAAAGATGGGACACGGCTCCCTGTTGAAGTCAGTGCCAAGATTCTGCCGGACGGTAATTGGCAAGCTTTTGTGCGAGACATATCAGAGCGCAAGCAAGCCAAAGCCGCATTGGTGGAAAGCGAAGAACGCTACCGAGTGTTAGCAGAAAATATCCCCCAGCTTGTTTGGATAAATCGTCCAGATGGATTTGTCGAATATTTTAACCAGCGCTGGCTGAATTACACTGGACTGCAACCCGACGAAAATTTGGGTTGGGATTGGCAGCAGGTGTTACATCCAGATGATGCACCAGAAGCTATGAGGCAATGGACAACGGGACTGAATAGACAAGAGCCTATAGAAGTCCAATATCGCCTGAAGCGGGTGGATGGAACTTATCGTTGGCATATAGCACAAGCCTTACCCTTAAAAGATGCAAGCGGTAATATTATTAAATGGTTCAGTAGTTGTACTGATATTGATGAGCGGGTTAAGACACAGGTGGCACTGCGGCAAACTGAACAAAGGTTGCGGTTATTGCTAGACTCAGACCTGATCGGTATTTTGTTTGGCGATGTATATGGAAGAGTTGACGAGGCAAACGACGCCTTTTTAGAGATAATTGGCTATAGTCGGGAAGATTTGGAAGCTGGTCGAATTACCTGGACTGATATTACTCCACCAGAGTATTTAGCCTTAGATGATATTGGGATTGCAGAGGCTCAAGCGAGGGGAACCTGCACACCTTATGAAAAAGAATATATCCGAAAAGATGGTAGCCGGATTTGGGTATTAGTTGGCTACACGCTGCTAGGGGAAAAACGGGAGAATTCGGTAGCGTTTCTTTTGGATATTAGCCAGCGCAAAAAAGCAGAAATAGAACGCGATCGCTTTTTTAATCTTTCTCTCGATATGCTCTGTATTGCGGGGATGGATGGCTACTTTAAGCGGATTAACGTTGCCTTCAAAAGAATCCTTGGCTACACCCAAACCGAAATACTGACACAACCTTTTATTAATTTAATTCATCCAGACGATCGGGCAAAAACTCTGGCAGAAGTGGAAAAACTGGCAACTGGAGCCGTTACTCTCAACTTTGAGAACCGTTACCGCTGCAAAGATGGTTCTTATAAATGGCTAGTCTGGAGTTCTGTTGCCGATTTGGGTACTGACTTGATATATGCCGTTGCTCATGATATCACCGACAGGAAGCGAATAGAGGAAGAACTAGAGCAAAGCAAAGCACGTTTGTTGTTCACTTTAGACTCTGCAAAAATCGGCGATTGGGATTTGGATTTGGGGACGAAAAAAGCCCGACGCTCATTACGTCACGATCAAATATTTGGTTATGATTCGCTATGCTGCGATTGGAGTATTGATAAATTTCTCGAACACGTTCATCCGGAAGATAAAGCACTCGTCGAGCAGAAGTTTCAACGAACTCTTGCAACAAACGAAGATTGGAATTTCGAGTGCAGGATTATCAAAGTTGATGGCAGCATTAGTTGGATTTGGGCAACAGGCAGTGTTTATTATGCGAGCGGGAAACCGACTCACATTTTAGGGATAGTTATTGATATTAGCGAAGCGAAGCGCGATGAGTTAGTTCGCAAACAAGCTGAGGAAGCACGACGTGAAAGCGAGGCTCGTTTCCGTTTCATTGTCGAAAGCGCTAGTGATTACGCTATTTTTACCCTTGATATGCATGGTTGTGTCACAAGTTGGAATTCAGGGGCACAGAGGCTGCTGGGCTGGGATGAGGCAGAAATTATTGGTGAGTATGGGCGGATAATTTTTACACCAGAAGACAATCAAAAAGGAGCCGCAGAGGAGGAAATGTACAAAGCTCTCACCCAAGGAAGAGCAGAAAACGAACGTTGGCATCTTCGCAAAGACCAAAGCCGCTTCTGGGCAAGTGGATTAGTTACACCCTTGTATGACGACAGCAATAACCTCCAAGGCTTCCTGAAAATCATGCGGGACATGACCGAGCAAAAACAAGCTGAGGAAGAAATTCGCCAACTAAACCAAAATCTAGAAGAACGGGTGAAACAACGTACCGCCCAACTGGTAGCGGCCAACAAAGAATTAGAATCTTTTTCTTATTCAGTTTCCCACGATTTGCGGGCACCGTTGCGGCACATTACTGGTTTTGTTGACTTGCTGCAAAAGCGTCTAGACAAAACAGCATTAGATGAAACCAGTCAGCGTTACTTCAATATTATTACCGAAACCACCAAACAGGCAGGTAAATTAATTGATGACTTGTTAGCCTTCTCCCGCATGGGCCGTGTTGAAATGCACCAAATCAACATTGATATGAATATGTTGGTGCAAGAAGTGCAGCAAGACTTAGAATCAGAAACTAGAAACCGTCAAATTTCCTGGGAAATTGCCACCCTACCAACAGTACCAGGCGACCCTTCAATGTTGCGGTTGGTACTGCGTAACTTGATAGAAAATGCTTTAAAGTATAGCAAAACTCGTTCAGTTATAGAAATTAGGGTGGGAAGTTTGCCAGAGGGGGAATTTGGAAATTTAGGAGTTGGGGAGTTGGGGTATTTGGGAGAAAATCATTCTCCCAATCCCCACCCCACAAACCAACAAAGTCAACCGGAAGTAGTATTCTACGTTAAAGATAACGGGATTGGCTTTGATATGCGCTACGTTCACAAACTGTTTGGCGTCTTTCAACGGTTACATAGCGACCCGATGTTTGAAGGTACCGGGGTTGGGCTGGCAAACGTGCAACGGATTATTCACCGTCATGGAGGGCGAGTATGGGCTGAATCAGAAATCGATCAGGGAGCGACATTTTATTTTTCGTTACCTAAGGAGTCATACGTCAAGAGTGGAGAGTAAAGTACAGCCAATGGAACTCAAGCGTATTCTCCTAGTCGAAGACAGCATTAACGATGTGGAGTTAATCCTGACTTCTCTGGCGGAAAACCATTTAGGCAATGAAGTCGTTGTAGTAAGGGATGGCGAAGAGGCGCTAAATTACCTCTACCGTTCTGGTGTGTATCGCTTGCGGCGTGAGGGAAATCCCGTTGTGGTCCTACTGGATCTAAAATTACCAAAGGTAGACGGTATAGAAGTGCTGACACAACTCAAAGCCGATCCGTATCTGAGAACGGTTCCTGTTGTCGTCCTCACTTCTTCTCGTGAAGAGCAAGATTTATCACGCTGCTACGAACTCGGTACCAACGCCTATGTGGTTAAGCCAATAGATTTTCATGAATTCGTGGACACTATTAGAGGTTTAGGATTGTTTTGGGCAATCATCAATGAACCGCCTCCAGGTTCTATGCCTCCTGTACGTGGTGGACAATCAATTCAAGGGGTAGATTGATGGAAGGACTGCGGTTTCTCTTGCTAGAAGATAGTTTGTTAGATGCAGAACTTATACAAGCAACGCTAACTGAAGGTGAAGTTGTGTGTGAATTGGTGCAGGTGAAAACCCGCATGGAATTTCAGACAGCGTTAGAGGAAATTTTCTTTGACATAATTCTTGCCGATTATTCGTTACCGAGCTTCGATGGGATTTCTGCTCTGGAAATAGCATGTAACATTTGCCCAGAGACACCGTTTATTTTTGTAACGGCGACAATGGGCGAGGAAGTAGCAATAGAAACCCTGAAAAGCGGTGCGACAGACTACATACTGAAGCAACGTTTAGACCGTCTAGTACCCTCAATTAAACGAGCCATCAGGGAAGCTGAATATCTCCGTGCCTGCAATCAGTCAGAAGCGGAATTGCACCGCCGCGAACAAGAATTCCGGGCATTAGTCGAAAATTCCCCCGATATCATTGCCAGATTCGATCGAGATTTGCGGACTATCTACGTAAATCCCGCAATCCAATGGGCAACAGGATTAAAACTGGAAAACTTTATCGGCAAAACAGCAGGGGAACTTTGGTTTTCCCAAGAAATTAGCATTTCCTGGGAAACAAAGCTTCGCTCCTGTTTTGCAAAAGGTGAAAAGTCCGTATTTGAGTTTAATTTTCCTTCTCCTGATGGCATTCGTTATTATCAAGCCCAAATCGTGCCAGAATTTGCAATAGATAATTCCGTGCAATCATTGCTGGGTATCGCCCGCGATGTCACACCCTACAAGCAGGCAGAAAAAACTTTAAGGCAACAAAAAGAAGAATTAGAGCAGGCAAACAGAATTAAAGATGAGTTTTTGGCGGTGCTTTCCCACGAATTGCGATCGCCTCTTAATCCGATTCTTGGCTGGTCAAAATTGCTACGTTCCCGCAAACCCGACGAAGCAACTCTGAAACGCGCTCTAGAAACTATAGAGCGCAACGCCAAATTACAGACTCAACTGATTGAAGATTTGCTGGATGTTTCCCGCATCATTCAAGGTAAATTGACTCTGCATCCTGTAGCCACCGATTTAGTAAAAGCAATTGAAGCTGCAATCGAAACAGTCCGACTAGCAGCATCTGTGAAGTCGATTGATTTGCGATTTGAGATTTTGGATTTTGGATTGGGGAAGAAGGGGACGCAAGGACAAGGGGAAGTGCAGGAAAATTTCACTTCTTCCTTGTCTTCCCTTACTCCCCAATTTCAGGTTACAGGCGATCCCAATCGCTTACAACAAATCGTCTGGAATCTTCTTTCAAATGCCATCAAGTTTACCCCACTAGGCGGACGGGTTGAAGTAATACTTGAATCACTGGAAGAGGAAGGGGAACACGGGGAAAATTTATCCTTGTCTCCCCTTTCCCTAACCTATGCCCAAATTACTGTGAAAGACACCGGAATTGGCATCAAAGCTGATTTTATTCCCTACGTGTTTGAATCTTTTCGTCAGGCTGATGGATCTACCACTCGTAAATATGGTGGTTTAGGATTAGGATTGGCGATCGCGCGTCAATTGGTAGAGTTACACGGTGGGAAAATTTTTGCCGAAAGCTTAGGCAGCGGACAGGGAGCAACTTTCACTGTGAGAATACCTATGTTAAAAGATCCTGAACTAAAAGTCCTGAGTGCTGAGTCAGACTTTTTCCAGTCAGAACTCTCTAGCCTGCGAGTTTTGGTAGTAGATGACAACCCTGATTCACTGGAATTGTTGGTGATGGTATTGGAGAGTTATGGTGCGATCACGACTGCAGTTGACTCTGTAGCATCTGCACTGGAAATTCTGCCATCATTTAAGCCAGATGCCTTGGTGAGTGATATTGGAATGCCGAATGAAGATGGTTATACTCTAATCCGCAAAATTCGGGCACTACCACCTGAACAAGGTGGAAAAATTCCCGCGATCGCCTTAACAGCTTATGCCGCAGAGCGCGATCGCAATGAAGCTATTTCAGCAGGTTTCCAAAAACACATATCTAAACCAGTTAATCCTGAGGAACTTGCCAAGGCGATCGCAGAATTACTTAGGAGTTAGGAGTTGGGAGTTGGGAGTTGGGAGTTGGGAGTTGGGAGTTAGGAGTTAGGAGTTGGGAGTTGGGAGTTAAAAATTTATAATTCATAACTCATAACTCATAACTCATAACTTTTCCACTCCCCCTTGCGCTGTAAGCATAAATAGCGTATTTTGCGCAATACTAATACAAGAAGTTTTACAGAGAATAAACAATGGAAATTCGACCGAGTAGTCAGCCGCTGTTAGAGTGGACAGGAGATGGTTTAGCGATTGGATTATTTGAAGATGCTGTAGAGTTAACAGGCGAACTGGCGACTTTGGATGAAAAGGCTGCTGGTGTTTTAAAAGAACTAATTGCTGAAGAAGATTTTAAAGGTAAAGTCGGTAGTACTATTGTTACGCGATTGGGTGGTGGTAGCCCAATTCGCAAAGTAATTTTGGTGGGTTTGGGTAAACCAGAAGCGCTGAAGCTGGAAGGTTTGCGACGTGCAGCAGCGGCAGTTGCTCGAAACGCTAAAAAACAAAAGTGCAAAACTTTGGGGATTAGTTTACCTGTTTGCAACAACGATCCAGCTGCAACTGCTCAAGCGATCGCTGAAGGTGTCGAAATGGCGCTTTACCAAGATATTCGCTTTAAGTCGGAGCCTGAGGAAAAAACGATACAAATAGAAACAGTAGATTTACTAGGTCTAGCGGGAGAGGAAGCAGCGATTGTTAAAGCCAGTCAAATAGTTTCTGGGGTGATTTTGGCTCGGGAATTGGTGGCGGCTCCAGCAAACTCGCTAACACCGATTACAATGGCAGAGACTGCTTTGGCGATCGCTTCCGATCACGGTTTAGAAATCAAAATCCTGGAACAGGAAGATTGCGAAAAGTTGGGTATGGGTGCTTTTTTGGGCGTGGCACAAGCTTCTGAGTTGCCACCAAAATTTATTCACCTAACTTACAAACCAGAAGGCACACCCAGACGCAAACTGGCAATTGTCGGTAAAGGCTTAACCTTCGATTCCGGCGGATTGAACATCAAAGGTGCAGGTAGTGGCATTGAAACCATGAAAATTGACATGGGTGGTGCTGCGGCAACTTTAGGTGCTGCTAAGGCTCTAGGTCAATTGAAGCCGGATGTGGAAGTTCACTTTATCTCCGCAGTCACCGAGAACATGATTAGCGGACGAGCAATGCACCCTGGTGATATCCTCACGGCCTCCAATGGTAAGACAATTGAAGTCAACAATACTGATGCTGAAGGTAGATTGACTTTAGCTGATGCTTTGGTGTATACGGATAAATTGGGAGTAGAGGCGATCGTTGATTTAGCGACCCTCACAGGTGCTTGTGTTGTCGCGTTAGGTGATGACATTGCCGGTTTATTTAGCCCCAACGATGCCTTATCTAGTGAATTGGAGAAAGCATCCGAAGCTGCAGGGGAAAAATTCTGGCGGATGCCTATGGAAGAGAAATATTTTGAAGGGTTGAAGTCTGGGATTGCCGATATGAAAAACACTGGGCCTCGTGCTGGTGGTTCTATTACCGCGTCTTTGTTCCTCAAGCAATTTGTAAAAGATACTCCCGCTTGGGCGCATCTTGATATTGCTGGTCCCGTTTGGGCAGATAAAGAAAACGGTTATAACGGTTCTGGGGCAACAGGTTTTGGTGTTCGGACACTGGTTAATTGGGTATTAGGCGAGGGGTAAATATCTGAAACTTGCTTGTATTTTGAGGGGTTACAAATGATTAGATCCCCGACTTCTTCAAGGATACCGCTGGCGAATCAGGGGTAAGACTCCTCCGAAACCCGGAATCCCGCCGTCACCATAGAATGGTGTGGCTAATTAAACAAAGCCCACCTGCGTGGGCTTCGTATCGATAGCCCCACCCTTCTAGGGTGTGGGCGGTTATTATTGGGTATGCGAAAGAACTGTTTGGATCAATATTGAGGGGTCTTATACCAATACTCCTTTGCATTATTTCTCACTTGCCACTCTATGAATAGTCTGAACACTTTCTTGGGAATAATATTCTTGTTCAAAATAGTAATTGCTATGGCGTTCATTTTGCGTACTAACTGCATTCACCACCTGTCCGAGGACATTTTGACCGGATTTTTCTAACAGTTCCCGTGCCAAAGTAGCATTAACAACATCTACAACTCCCGGACGAACTACTAATAAAACACCATCAGCCATTTGCCCCAAAGTCGCAGCATCGGCAGCAAGATTTAATGAAGGAGCATCGATAATTACAAAGTCGTAGAAAGCAGAAAAACTTTCTACTAACGAAGCCATCCGTTTTGAGTCCAGAAGTGATGCGGGGCTGGGAGGAACTACACCAGAAGTCAGGACATCCAAATTATCCATAACTCTTTTGATGGCTTTGACGATTTCCAACTGACCAACAATCACATTACTCAAACCTTTATTATTAGGTAAATCCCAGATTTTGTGCTGAGATGGACGGTGTAAGTCCCCATCCACTAGCAAGACTTTCCGCTCCATTTGAGCCATTGCAGCAGCTAAATTAGCCGCGACTGTTGACTTACCTTCTTTGGGTACCGAACTAGTGACGACGATAACTTTTAACTCTTTATCGGCACTCATAAACTTCAAATTCGCCCTCAACATCCGGTAAGCTTCACTAATCGGCGATCGCGGAGTATCCCTCACAACAACTTTGGGTGTGAATAATTCTGAATCTCGATTATTCCGAGTAGATTTTGGATATTTGTTGAAGCAAGGAATTACTCCTAATAAAGTCAATCCTGTCAATTCCTTTGCTTCTTCAATCGTTTTGATTGATTTATCAGTTGCTTCCAAAAGATAAATAGCACCCAATGAAGCCAATAGACCGATTATACTTGCAACATAGAAAGAAGTATTCGGAGAAACTGCAGAAGTTTCAGGTACTTGGGCATTGGATATAACACGAACATTACCTATATTTTGATTCTCGGCTATTCGACTTTCCTGTAGCCTTTGTGCTAGGAGTGTATAAGTTGCTTTTCCTGTGTCTAAATTGCGCTCTAGCTCACGCTGTTGTTGCTCAAACCTTGGCAAAACATCTAATCGTTTTCTGTATGATGCTTCCAAATTAGATAAAGTAGCAAGCTCGCTATCTAAACCTAAATGTTTGCTTTCTAATTCCACAAGTTGTGCGGAGAGTTTTTGTTGTAGCTCTCCAATTTGCAAGTTGGCATTCAATTTGATTTTCTCACTGCCAGGAACTTTTCCAATTCTATTTTTGAGGATGTTTTTTAATGATGTTTTTTTGTTTTCTAATTTAATGATTTCTGGATGTGTTTCCTGCAAAACAGCCCGCTTATCGGCTAGTTGAGATTCTACCTGCTGGACTTCTTTTAGGATATCTTGCACCCCAGAAGACTGACTCAAGGAAGCTACTGCTACTGCCTCTTCAGATGTCATACCTAATTTAGCGCGTATTGCTTTAGACTGGGCGCTAACATCAGAAATTTGAGATTTAATGTCGCTAATTTGCTTTTGTAAGTTTCCAATCATTCCTACAGCTTGAGTGGATTCCTCTTGCACAGAAACTATTTTGTTCTTTTCTTTGAATGCACGCAGTTCACCTTCTGCTTTGCGGACTGTTAATTCAGCATTTGGCAGTTGTTTTTCCAGAAACTTGCGTGCTGCTGCTGCTTCCGCTCTGTTGAAGGATAAGTTGTGTTCTAAATAGACAGCCATAAGTGTATTGACGATATCTGCGGCTGTTTTAGGGTTTGTATCTTTATAAGAAACTTTTAAAACGTCTGTTTTCTGAACTTCATTTACCGTTAACTGTTTAAGAAAATCATTCAGTTTTATGGGAACACCTTTCTCGCTTTTCAGGTTCAGTCTGTCTATAATTTTTTTCACTACATTGGCAGAACGGATAACTTCTGTCTCCGTACTCAAAGGATTAGTTTTTTCTGCTAGGGGTGTTAGATCGCCAATTTCTTTTCCCACACCTGTTAGAGAAGAAGTGGTGTTGGTTTTTTGAAATCGTAGTGTTCCCTCTGCGACATAAACAGGTTTTTTTGAGGCTAATGTTAGGAAGACGAGGAGAAATATCGGTGGAAATATTAACAATCCTGGTAGCCAGCGACGCTTTAGAATTAGCCAGTATTTAGTAAAGTTGAAAGAAAAATCTTTATCTAACATAAATAATTATCTCCAAAATTTTTGAAATGATTATTAATTAAATGAGCAGAAATAAACGTAAAATAAAATTTTGTTGATAAGGTAATCCCATTAGAGTTTTAACTGCTCTATAGGAATTATGCACAGAATATGGAATGATTAACCGCGAAGACGCAAAGAACGCAAAGGAATAAGAGTTTCAGAGAGTTTTTGCGTAAGTTCTGTAAGGGTTGAGATTGTTCGTGAACTGCAGTGATACCGCTAATTACCCGGTCTAAATCTTCGTTTGTCAGGTTAGATCCAGAAGGCAAACAAAGGCCATGTGCAAATAAGTCATCTGCCACTGCACCTCCAATAGTTTCACAGTCAGCGAATACAGGCTGTTGGTGCAAAGGTTTCCATACAGGACGAGACTCAATTTGTTGTTCAGCAAGGGCTAGACGGACTTGTTCTCTATCTGCACCAAATGCTTTTGGGTCGATTGTCAAGCAGGTAAGCCAATGAGTGGAAATGCCAAAAGCGGCTTCTGGCATGAATTCGATTCCTGGCAGGTGACTTAAAGCAGAGGAGTAAATTTCAAAGTTGCGTCTTCTAGCTGCCACTCGCTCGCTTAAAACACGCAATTGACCGCGACCAATACCAGCTAAAACGTTACTCAGACGGTAGTTATAGCCAATTTGTGAGTGCTGATAATGGGGTGCAGGATCTCGGGCTTGAGTTGCCAAAAAACGGGCTTTTGTCACTAGTTCTGAGTCGTCAGAAACCAGCATTCCACCCCCAGAGGAGGTGATGATTTTATTGCCGTTGAAGGAATATATCCCAATGCGTCCAAAAGTTCCGGGGGAATCACCTTTGTAAGTTGCTCCTAACGCTTCGGCTGCATCTTCAATTAAAGGAATCTCATACTGATTGCAAGCTTTCAGAATTGGCTCAATATCGGCACTTTGACCGTATAAATGCACCAAAACAACAGCTGAGGGTAATTTGCCAATACGATCGCGTTTCTTTAGTGCTTCTTCCAATAACTCAGGATTCATGTTCCAAGAAGTGCGATCGCTATCAATGAATACTGGTTTAGCTCCCAGATAAGCGATCGGGTTAGCACTAGCTGCAAACGTTAGGGTAGAGCAAAAAACTTCATCTCCACAATCAACACCAATTAATTGCAAAGCTAAATGTAGAGCCGCTGTACCAGAAGACAGAGCCGCAGCATAACCAGCACCAGTAACTTCGCAAAATTCTTGCTCGAAAGCATCGACATGGGGGCCAACTGGAGCGATCCAGTTGGTATCAAAGGCTTCTTTGACGAACTCCAGTTCGCGATCGCCCATGTGAGGTGTTGAAAGGAGAATTTGTTTAGACATAATTATTTTCACTAATTCGGATTAACTAATTTATTTATCCTTCTTCCTTCATTCCTTCATCCTTCTTCCTTCATCCTTCTTCCTTCATCCTTCTTCCTTCTTCCTTCTTCCTTCATTCCTTCATCCTTCTTCCTTCATCCTTCATCCTTCATCCTTCATCCTTCTTCCTCATTCCTTCTTCCTTCTTCCTTCTTCCTTCTTCCTTCATTCAATAATAAACAGCTTTTTTATTTTGATGCCTTTGATAAAAAATCTTGCTAATTCTTGGATCTATTCTCGTCCTCAAAAACTCATGGAACAGGAACTGTAGTATACCACTTGGATCTGATAATAAATATTTAACATTCGTGTCAGATAAACTGTATTGCAAAGAGTTGGTTAAGATATCGCTGATAAATCTTTGGGCTTTGACATAATACTTATCTTTATTGATGAATACCTAAGTAAATGCCGTTTTGGTAGATGATAATAGAATACTAAATTCGCTTGCTATCTAGAAATTTACACTTACCGTTAAGGCATTTTCCAGTCTTTAAATCGAACTCGTAGTGATGACCCAGACACCGGATAATCCCTCCGGGTAAAACCTCTCCCACCTCTAACAAATCAACACCTCCATGAGGGCAATAGCGCTGTATAAGGTAAGTCTGTCCTTCAGAGTGAATAGCAATCCGCTCCTGGGAATCCATTGAATTCTCGTAATTTTCTACAGATTTTAGGGATTCTTGACAAGCGAATTTCAGCAGTCCTAGCAGATGGTCGTTGTAGATGTCTGGATTGCGCCATGCCTGAAACCGCAAAGAAAGGAAAAAATCTTCCCAAGGTAGCTCCCCGCTCAACAAAGGGGGAAGCCAACGAGAACTGAAACGATAGCCGTAGCTGCACTCACCCATCTCCTGAAATACACCTTCCAAGCCGGGACGAAAATCTACTGCCCATTTTCCCCCACCCACTCCTTGGATATCGAAGCCAACTCGCATCCCAATTTTACCGTTGAAGTAGGGACTCATTAGCAATAGACTCTGAAAATAATCCCGGAATGTTTCCCACAAAGATTCAGTGGGTTCGGGGTAACGAGCCTTTAATGCGGCAATTTGAGACGTTTTAGCCTCCGCATAGTTTTGAATGTAAGAGTCGCGATCGCTGAAGGAAAAGTCGTGCCAGATGGGGTCTGCTTCTTTTTTCTTTTCAGTGACATCAAAACTATCTCCTGGTAGGAGAATTACCATATTTTTGACATCCTTTTTTTCCAGCCAGTCCACTACCTGCTGCTGATCTGGAAAAATTCCTTCGGACATCTGGGCATTTACCCAAGTTAGTTCTGGATCTAGGAAACAAGGGGGACCAGCACAGGGGGTAGCAGTTATCGGCTCCACAGCAGCGATCGCTCGCTCAATATAGCTAAACTTAGCCATGCGTTTGCGCTGGGAAAGTTCTTTTTGTCGCTCTTGCGGATAGTCATAACACATCGGATACCAAGAAGCTCCAGCCCCTTGGAGTGCTAGTAAATCAATCACCCCGCCCACTTTGGTACGGATGCTGCGAAGTTGGGCTACTGACAACCGGGCATCATTGAGATTGAGCAATATCTCACCATCACCAATAATCACCACAGCAGAATCGTGGTTCATGGGTGAATCTTCTGATACAAAAAACACACTGATTCCTTCCCCCACCTCCACCACTTCCCACTGCGGCACTTCGATAATTTTGTTTAAGCCTGTGGCAATAACTTTTTGCTTCAGAACTGGTGAAGGATAGCGTGGGATAATAATAGTTGTCTCTGGTGGTACTTGAGCAAGAAACCAAGGATCGATATGATCCAAATGTTCGTGGGAGATGGCGATCGCAGTGACATCTAGCAGTGAAGGTGTCATTAAGTGATGGTTGTCTGGATACTGAAACCACGATGCCAGAAATGCTCCTTCTGGAGAAAGCCACGGGTCGATAAGTATCGTGTCAGCTTTCGTTTCTACCTTTAAACCTGCATGACCGAGGGAAGTAACTTTCATATTTATATAAATTTTTAATTAATAGCTGTATTCCGTTAAATGTTGGAACGATAAGCAGGGAAAAAATCTGACTCGAGCAGTAATGAACGTTCTGTGTTCAAAGTTTTTGCCCGTTGCTCAACCAAGTAATCATATTTTGCTTCATTTACGATCAAGCGCAGGGTCATAAAAGTATGCCTGAGTTTTGAAAAGCCTGCCTTGAATGAGTAGACACTATCTTTTGATGCACCAACTCCACCTCCTAAATGTAAAAAATTATTGCCACGTTCCTTAGCCCAGTAACGGGCATAATCTGTTTCTAAACTGCTAGGAGATAAATGAACGACATTATTTCTTGTTCCACCCAAAGTGCTTTGGACTATCCCACAAACTTCTGTATATAAACCTGCGCAAGCAACTTCGTTTTCATAGTCAACAATACATAGAAAAAGCTTATCTCCTAAGATTTTTTGCATTTCGTTATAATATTCATAATCAAAAGAGTAAAATCCTTTTGTTGCTCCTACACGCTCCATAGTTTCTAGATAAATTTCAGTAAATTCATCCAGGTATTCGCTTGCAGGAACCATTCTGGGGGTCATTCCTAATCGCTTACATTTATTAATAGTACTTTTATGACCAGACCTGGTAGCAGCCCATATTTGAGATTCAGTTAGCCTTAAATCAACAGAAACTGTTTCTCCATTGATTGTCGCAGTCTCGGCTGTAAAGATTTCGCCAAAGTTTTCGTTAAGGATGGGATGTAGTCTAAAAAATGCGGAACACACACCCTTATCACTTAATGTCCGCTTTAACTCACTCATTGCCAAGTTAGCAAATCCAGGGGTATTAATCGCAGCCTCATTCAATAAAATTCCCGTATATCCATTCGGGGAGAATGTGTCATAAATTTCACTTTCACTTACCCCTTGGTTGATAATTTCATCACAACTGCGCAGCAAATAAGGTGCAAACAAAATTTTGTCGCCATCTTGGATTGTAATAGCTTCAGGAATCGTTTTTGTTCTGTTTGCCTCTAACAAGAAATAAGTAGGTAAGTGGTATATGTCATGTTTAATTTTTTGGAGTGTTTCTGACCACAAAGGATTGTAAACATCAAGTATTTTAACTTCCATTATTTTGCCCAACTTGAAACTATTGTTTTTACCTATTTTCTCTCCAATCTCTAACCTTGGCGTACTTGGCGTCTTGGCGGTTAATTAATAAATAATTTAACTTATAAACGACTAATGAAATTTACTAAACTACGCAAGAATTGCCAGAAATATTGATTTATAAAACCGCCAAGACGCCAAGTACGCCAAGAAATAAGAGTTTAAGAGAGTTTCTACGTATCAATCAAAACTCAGACCACAAGGTAGGGAACACCGCTGGATCGCTGTAATCAGGGTTGCCATCGGGCTGTTTTCGACATACACTATCCAGGAAGTGATGAATTTGTTTTCCGTTATTCCAGAAAGGTTGATAACGGTTGTCATAATCTTGTAAATATAAAGCAAATGCTAAACGGGGTGAATTACTATAGTTGGGATAGCTGCCGTGAATAGCCAAACCATGATGAAAGCTGATGTGACCTTTTTTCATGATTATGGGTACTTCAACAATTTCTCGTTCTAATGAAGTGAATTGTTTTTCTAACTCTTTGAGATTTCGATTATTGAAGGTACGCATATGTTCGTTACCCGACCATTTTTGACTGCCATCGATCACAACTAGTGGCGATCGCAAGGGTTCAGAGTCGTGAAAGGGAATCCAAGCAGAAAGCATTTTATTCGAGGTTGAGTTAGAAGAGTAAGAGCGATCGGTATGCCACCCAACTACTCCCTCCTCACCATCATTCTTTACTGGTGCCTTGTAGACGAGGGTATCTTCAAACAGTCGAATTCCTCTAGACCTAGCTAGCCTAGCAGCGATCGCCCCGATAATGGGCTGAAGGAGAAGCTTGCGTAGTTCTTTATTCCGATAAGAAACATGTTGATTATTGCGTACAGCGTCCCCATCTCCAGGTTTCCAGTCGCTGTAACCATTGCTGTAGGGAAGTGTTGCGTCTCGCTCTCCACGATAGAACCTTTCGCTACCCAAAATTGCTTCGTCAATAATTTCGTCGGGTATGACTTTTTCTTTTGTGATGAACCAACCATGTTCCTCATAAAAAGCAACATCTTCGTCGGTTGGTAAAAGAGCTAGCTGTTCTTTTGTCAAAGGCTGAGTGAAAGTTTTCATCTTGCTTTTTAGCTTGAAATAAATTGCCTTCAAAAAGCCCTCATCCCCTAACCCCTTCTCCCAAGGTGGGAGAAGGGGGATTGGAGTCGTCTTCCTCCCCTCTCCCAAGTTTGGGAGAGAGGCTGGGGGTGAGGGATTTTTGAGAATTAAATTGGTTGAAAAAGGTTTTAATTTTTTTTGTCACCCGAGAAACATCATCAAAAGAATAACGCTGATCTGTTGGTATTGTTAAAATTCGATTTGCCAAATCTATCGCCAAAGGGTCATTTGATGATGTTTCTTTTGTGGATTGTTCCCAGTGAATTGCCGGAAAAATATTTTGACCGATTAAATATTTCCGTAAAGAATCTCGAATGTCTGTACTTTGACAAACAATAATACTATTGAATGGTACAGAACCTTCTTGCCATGAGGTAAAAAGAGGCATCCACAGCGGATGGGTTTCAGTTAAACTCCAATTTAAAAATTGTCTGACATTTGTTTCTCGTTGTCGCCTAAATTCGGAAATATTCAAGCAACTCAAAATGTTAGACGTAAAAGATGAAACTACAGAATTATTTTGATCGTCAAGTTCAATACCACTTTCAATTTCCAGTTGTCGATATCTATCTTTCGAGATATTAGCACCACTAAGATAAGCTCGCTTTAACAACATTGCAGTTAGTCGTTTATCAGCAGCAGATGGCATTGAAGAAGAGGCTTTTGGTAGCTTCATCTTTCTTGGTGACCAGATAATTGCTCCATCTGGTATTGGCAAAGTTTTACGTAAAGATGCCATAGCATAGTGGGCTGTACTCTGCTGCGCCCAAGAAGAAAAAGGGTCGTGGCTGTGGTCTTCAATTAAGATAATATTATCATGCTCGATCAGCCAATCTTGCCAAATTCTTCCTTCTCTAACGCCAAACAAATTAACTGCTAGAACTAAATCACCAGGTAAAGTATTGAGTGAGTTAAAATCTGGGTACTCTTGAGTTGGCAAATCTCGATACCAAAAACAATCGAAAACTGTTTTTAGTTGGGCTACAAAATGCATACAAAGGAATGATGGTATGTGCAGCCTTAAGCGATGTCCTTGATTCTGATTCAGCAAGGGTTCGAGAGATAGCAAGCAAGCCGATCCAGTGGAAAATAGCTCGTAATCTTCAGGTAATAAGGTGTGTGTACCTGATAGCATCACATAATCATTTAACCAATCAAATTCAGAACCTACTTCCCATCGTTTCTGCATAAAATATTTACTTTAGCTCCGAGTCTTACAAAAATTTCCTTCTTCCTTCTTCCTTCTTCCTTCTTCCTTCTTCCTTCTTCCTTCATTCCGTATTGTTACCATAAAATTCTTCGCCAGTAGCATAACCTTCTTGGCTAATATCTTCTTGTTTCAAAACTTTAAATACCGTTAAAGCAAGAATTTTTAAGTCCAACCATAGACTCCAATTGTCAACATACCAAATATCCAATCTAAATCTTTCTTCCCAATACCCATCTAATAATCGACGGCCATTGACTTGCGCCCAACCTGTAATCCCCGGTTTAACTTCGTGACGGCGTGCTTGTTCGGGGGTGTACCGATCGAGATACCTTACTAGTAAAGGGCGAGGACCAACCAAACTCATATCACCCTTGAGGACATTCCAGAACTGAGGAAGCTCGTCTAAACTCGTTTGACGAAGAAACTGCCCAAATTTGGTTAAACGTTCTTCATCTGGCAGTAACTCGCCGTTACTATCTTGCTCATTCGTCATGGTACGAAACTTGTAGAAGTTGAAAATACGACCGTCTTTACCAGGACGAGGTTGGGTGAAAAGAATTGGGTAACCCATGCGAAAATAAACTGCGATCGCCACAAAGAACATTACTGGAGAAAGAATAATTAAGGCGATCGCGACTAATGCCCTATCTAGTACATACTTAATTAACTTATTACGTTTGGATAAGCCATCACCCTGAATTTTATTAGTAGCCATATATACCTCTTGCTATCTCAGCAATCAAATAAAACTATTTTTGACAATAAAACTGTATGGATATATATAAATGCAGCTCTACATTTTTATTTATCGCTGAACCAGTTTTATTCCTGCATTATGGGAATTTTGGAGCTATGAAGCCAAGGATTGTCGAGTCCGGTCTGTATAATCGTTTCGAGAATACACCTGTCGCATTCACTTTTCGTTTTTGGTATTACGTACGTGCCAAATCTCAATTTTGGCAAACACATTTAGGAAATTAGTATTTCAATAACAACATACCTAAATTTCGAGAAAAAGTGTTGCCATTTTGGCACTATTTAGATCGTCTATAGTCATTTTCTGGTCAGACTTTCAACGCGATAAAAAAGGATACTAAAAAGTTCTTTTAGTCAAGGGCAGAAGAAATATTATAATGCCAGCCTACTACTCGACCATATTAATTTAGGACTTACGCAAAAACTCTCTTAAACTCTTATTTCTAGCCTACGGCAATACCCTCCAAGAAGGCGTTCAGCGCCTATCGCGTCTAAGCCGAGACGGCTGGCTTCGCCTACGCGGTTCCATAAATCAAGGTTTTTGGTAATTTCTGCGTAACTCCTATAATTTTGACGTGTTGTCAGGGTAAGATCCCCGACTTCTTAAATAAGTCGGAAATCTTACAGCAAGAGGGAAATTAATGTGGCGAACCAGTACTTATCTCAACGCTAAAGATGGTGAAGGTATAGCTTCCGCATACAAACTTTCGTGGAGCTTGATAATATGGCGCACATCAAAGTTAGTCATGCGTTGCCGTCCTTGCCTACCCATCATCCGAGCTTCTTCTGGACGATCTAACACCCAAGCCATTGCAGCGGCAAGCCCGTCCACATCGCCGACATTCACCAGCAGACCGCAGTCTTCCGTTACTAAGTCTCGAATTCCCCGAATGCTCGTGGCAATTACTGGAACCTCTAAGGATAAAGACTCCATGATGCACCTAGGTAGCCCCTCGCGTTCGGAAGGCAGTAGAGTAGCTACCGAAGCACGCATCAAAGCAGTAATATCGGAGCGAAATCCCAAAAAGCGGACTTGATTTTGCACCCCTAATTCCCGTGCTAACTGCTGTAACAGCTCAAGCATCGGTCCGTCGCCGGCAAAAGCCATGCAGACATTGGGTCTTGCCAGCTTCGCTAATGCCCTTAAAACATCTCGGTGTCGCTTGCCGGGGTTCAACTCAGCCGCCATCAGCAGCAGAGGAGTCTGTGCATTTAGTCCCAATTCCTTGCTTACCCGTTCGACTTCCGTTTGTGGAGTCGCATCAAGACTGTAATATTTCATATCCACGCCAATTCCTGGCATATAGCGGATTTTATCTTTTTGATTTAGCGAATAACGCTTTGCAGCTTCCTCATCTTCACGATTAATCACTATTAAATAATCATTCCAAGCTCCTGCCAACTTTTCCAACGCTACGAAGACTGCATTCTTTAATGGTTTCCCACCTGGATGGAAGTAAAATCCGTGAGCAGTATAGATTACCTTAGTTCCAAGCTGCTTTTTTAAACTTTTTAAGGCATAGCGGGTGACAAAGGCAGCTACTGGAGTGTGGACGTGAACGATATCATATTTCTCTTGTTGCATCACCTCTTGGATAAAGCGGGGTGCTGCCAATAAATTGCGTGGATCTAAGGGATTTCGCGACCATTGCACATTCCAGAGACGGTCAAATTCTTCTTTACACTCAGGGAACTCTGTAATTCCACAAGCCATTGCATCCACCCGCCAACCTTGAGCGCGGAAGTGGCGAGCAAAGGGAAGGAGAAAGGCCGTGAGGGTATCGGGAATGGTAGTAACTATTAATAGCTTGTTCATTTTTTTACTTTTAAATTAGCTACTGAAGTTTGTAGCAACTCTGCTAAACCTTGGCGAATACTGATTTGTGGCGACCATCCCAGAGTTCTTAGTGTTGTATTATCCGCGAGACTGTGACGGATGTCTCCAGGACGAGGCTCTTGGTGGATAGCTTGCAAGTTTTGACCTGTTAAATCATTAAGTATATTAGTAATATCTAATAGTGAGGTGGCTACACCGCAACCAACATTGAAACTTTTGCCCGTCGCTTGCGGGTGTTCTAGAACTATTAGGTTTGCTTTAACAACATCAGAAACGTGAACAAAATCTCGGCTTTGCAGACCATCACCATAGATAACTGGGGCAAGACCTTGGCGAATGCGATCGCAGAATATAGATATTGCACCTGAATAAGGGCTGGATGGGTCTTGACGCAGACCAAAAACATTGAAATACCGCAGACATACAAACTCAACCCCCAAAGTCCGTGCGTAGAAATGACCCATGAGTTCAGATCCTAGTTTATCTACCCCATAAGGAGTGATGGGGTTTGCAGCCATTGATTCCTGTTTCGGCAGGGTTGGTTCCGAGCCATAAACCGCAGCGCTACCAGCGAAGACAACACGGCGGATACTATGCTTACGTGCGGCTTCTAATACATTAAGAGTGCCCCCGTAGTTTACCTTCCCGGTTCCGATCGGATCGTTTACAGATTTCGGTACACTGGCGATCGCGGCTTCATGAAAAACATACTCACACCCTTGCATAGCTTCCTCAACCGTTGACAGATCGGCAACATCACCTATTAATAAATCGATATCTTGTTTAGAAATGGAGGCAATATTTTCCAACTTGCCGGTAGAAAGGTTATCAAGGATACGAACTCTATAGCTTTTTTGAACTAAGGTTTCTACAATATGCGAGCCAATGAATCCACATCCACCCGTTACTAATACAGTGCTTTTGCCCATTGTCGTCCTTATGAATGAAGGAAGAAGGAAGAAGGAAGAAGGAAGAAGGAAGAAGGAGGTTTACATATGTGGATTGGGGCCCCAACTCAAAACGGTTTCCCTGTTTCTTGTCGGGGTATTAAACCCCCAACTCTCAGATGAATATTTCTGGCTCACTCTCCCGTATTTATTTTATACATCCCATTACCCTTTTTTTGTAACTATTAAAAAAATCCCCGCTACTGCCAAATCCTGACCGTCTGTGTGGTGGAATGTGCTTGCAAATTTTTGACGATTTTCTTCAACAAATTTTATCGCTTGATGTTGTTTGTCAAGCGAAATCTCTTCAAATACTTGGTGAGGGGTAATATCTCCGACATTTACCAAATGAGTAACAAGAATAGAGTAATCAATTAACCCACTATTCTTCATCGACTCTAAGATATTTCTATACTTATGTACTAGTATACGGTTTGGTCGCCCAGAATTCCTCACCATCCAAGGGTATATTGTTTCAGGAACTTCTAGAAAAGTGAGTTCATGACGGATTGGGCTGAACATACCATGATCGCGAAAATCAATCTCGTGAAACATTCGACCACCAGGTTTCAGACAAGCAATCATTTGATTTATTGCATGCAGTGGGTCGTAAAGATGCTCTAGAACCGCACGGGATACAATAAAATCATAAACTTCGCCTTCCTCTTGAACGCAATTTTCAAAATAAACCTCTGCAGCTTCACCAATCTTCCAATTGATACCTGGTAAAGCTTGTTCATCCCAATAATTTGTAGTTCGTAAATGATTGAGGTGATATTTCTGAGCAATTAGATTGTAGATTTTACTTTGCTGTTCAGGATTGCGAGAGCTATAATAACGGTCTATCAAATCAACTTTTTGGCAACCATCCCGTCTCATCAGCATTGCCACACCTGCATTATCACCAGGTCCGATCTCGGCTACCCTCCCGAAGAATTTGTCTATGCCCCCATATTTTTTATACTCAGCAAAAACCTTTTCTATATAAGATAAAGATTCTGCTTCCGAAAGATTCATGTGAGTTGCACCAGAATCTGTGCTAATTAGTCCACCTCTAAGACGTATACCTTGTAGAAAATCATCTGTAACAAATGCAGTTACAAGTAAACCGGGGAGGGTATTCAATAAAGATTTAACTTTTTGTTTGATCGTGATAGTAGACATTGCAGTTAACTCCATTTATTATGCTTAGTATTTTTTGAGTTCAGGACTTACGATATTGTCACAAATTATCGAAGGGAAGAGACGCTACTTAATTTACCCGTCACAGACCTTTATGTTATTAATGTGCCAATTACGTAAGTCCTATAGGAATAGGATTTGATTTTTGAACGCATACTGAAACTAAAAATCCCGTTCAGAAATCAGGCAGAAGTCCTATATTGAACCAACTTTCTCTATCTCCTCTCCAAGCTTTTGCCTAGCTTCTAAGAGTATGTTTGAATTTTTACGCCAGTTCTTCCAGTCACGACCGACTTCTCGGGTTACTCCCAAAGCCCAATCACCACGACCGAGTTTTTTGAGTATTTCTATATATTCATAGTCTTCTACTCCGTCTCTCAGCCATTTCAGCCTCATGGATGGTACAACACCTTGTATCCCGACTTGCTCCCCTGGATAAACTAACATCCCTTCACCGGGGTAATGTAAATCGTCTTTGACCTCAGTGTCAACATTGTTCCAAGGGTCGTCTGTCCACGCATCAACCCGCCAATATAAAACCCCAGTCAGCCCAAGGCTCTGATTTATAAAGCCGTGAGGAATTCTAAAGTTAATTGGTTCATAATCTATCAGCCATTTGGGTGAGTAACCATCTTGGGCAAGCGCAGTATAAAACCAAACTTGACCTTTATTTTCTAACACTTCTGACACTTTTTGGATAGCGGCTTCATATATTCTGGGCAGGATTACCCAAATACCTACAGCAGGTTTTCCATTGAAAAAATTTGGATTAGAAAGTTCCGGTACCGGGGTCATCACAGCCAAATGTTCTAATCCAGCACGCTTGATATTAAGTGCCCAATCCTTCATCGTTTCCTCAAGATTCGGACACTCATCAATTTCATCTGCTGAATAGACGTACTGAAATAGGTCTGATTCATTTTCAGCAGCAGCAGCTTTAATCTCCTCAACAGAGGGAGGCTGTTTCATTTTGCAATTAATTCGGTTTGCTCCACTAAAAAAAGGCAGTCTCACAGAATTCAATCCCCATCGATCGATTAGTTCGCGTTGTTCCGTTGGATTTATATCCTCCCCCGGCATGATTTTGTGTTTCAAAAGTTCTACAAAGGTACTCTTACTTTTTGCTTCCCAAACAAAGAAGGAAGACTTAAGAGATGGCTTGAGCGGTAGTTGAAAATTCCAAACTTTCAGAGAGACTTTGCCTGAAAATGTTCCTCCATCGCTGGTAACGGTGTATGTGCCTTGGTAGTTTCCTGGTTGAGCATCAGGGGGGACAAACACATCTACCCAAATTGGCTGGTTTGAACCAGAAGAGAGGTTAAATGGCACCGCTTCTAATTCGGCACCGGCTATGTCTACTCCGGTTTCCGGATCGACAAAGGGAATTAATGCGTCAGGATACCATCCAGGGCCTGAAGGTAAATTAGAACTATCTTTCTGCACGGGGCTGGGATTAACAACTTCTACGTAATGTTCTCGATAAAGAGTAATATTTGTTTTTGGAATTATCTGTTCGTTTTCTCCCAACAAATCCGAGACAGAAACATTGACGTTTGAAAGTTCGTTTTCTGAAGCTTTGATTGCTATCTGAAATGATTCGTATTCCCCACGAGCTGCGTAAAGCTGAATATCGGCTACAGAATTTCCTTCCTCCGTTTGCCCAATTCTCTGCAAGCTGGGAACTACCCAAACAACAGGACTAGTTAGCGATGATACACGGGTTACACTCATCGTGCATGCGAAAGTAATAAGAGCTATTAATCCAAATAAAAAAAAATTTAATTTGGATTGAAAGAACATTGCTCGTGCCAGCATATAATGAGCCTATTTTATTGAGTCAATCAGTTGTTTGAATCTTGATTTTCTAACTAAACGGGATAATAGTTATGTTTGTCAAACTAACACATATTCAATAAAAGAGACTTGCCATTATGGCAGTTTTTTTTTATTTTAACTAAATTTATAAACACATAATTTAATTCATTTTAAAATTGTATCTGTCAAAAACAAATAACTGAATATCTAATCGGCATAAAGCATTTTTTTGCTCAAATAATTAATAGAAATTAACGCTTTTATATTTAAATGTTTTATCAGTAGGTAGGCGTAAAAAAACATCAAATGCTATTTTTTTGTTTGGGTGGGCACCGAAGCCCACCAGTTTTATATTTAATAACACAGGCGATGTCATCTCATTTCCGATTTAGTATTACAGAATACAGAGACTTTACCCACTGCCACTCTTGTGTCAAACCTTCACGCAGTGAAACTTGCGGTTGATAACCCAGAATTTTGATTGCTTTCGACACATCCGCTGCAGTATGACGTGCGTCACCCATCGCCTTTTCAATATGATTCCTCTTGATGGGTTTGCCAACTATTTCCTCCATCGTATCCAGAACTTCTGTCAACACGACTCTGCTACCACCACCGATATTAAAAATTTCCCCGACAGCATTTTCTTCAGTAGCAGCAGCTAAATTTGCGGCAACAACATCACTGATAAATGTAAAGTCTCGTGTTTGCTGTCCATCACCGTAAACAGGAATTGCTTCATTCTGCAAAACAGATTTGAAAAACTTATGAAATGCCATATCGGGGCGCTGTCTGGGACCATAAACTGTAAAATAGCGCAACCCTACAAACGGTACACCAAAGTTTTTCTGATACAGTCCGCACAAACGCTCCGCAGCTAACTTGGTAATCCCATAAGGAGAAACCGGCTTGGGACATATGGACTCGTAGGTAGGCAATGTTTCCGCATCTCCATAAACGCTAGAAGTTGAGGCAAATACAAATCTTTTTAGGCTTTGAGCATCCTTTGCCGCTTCCAACAAAATTTGTGTAGCGCTAATATTTCTTTCAGTGTAACTACGGAAACCCTGACCCCAACTGGCACGTACTCCCGCTTGTGCCGCTTGATGGTAAACTACATCAACACCTTTTAAAAGTGGATGCCAGTCTAAAAGCTGGATATCTGCTTCAATTAATCTAAAATTGGGATAGGCTTCCAGGTGGTGAATATTTTTGCGCTTTAACAGAGGATCGTAGTAATCATTAAATTCATCAATCCCAATTACTTCTTCACCTTGTTTCAACAATCTTTCTGCTAGGTGAGAACCAATAAATCCTGCGGCTCCAGTGACGATACTTTTAGTCATAATTTTTGATATTTTGTAATTTTTGCAACCTTTGTAAACTTTGTGATTTTAATGTTGTAGCCAGCATAACGTCATACAATCTTTCATACTTGGCGACAACAGAGTCTAAAGAAAAACATTCAATTATTCTGACCCGTGCTGAAGCACCTAAATCTTCTCTACCTACTGCACCCATAACAATCAGTTCTTGCCAAGCATTAGCCAATGCTTCTGGATTGCGTGGGGGTATAACTCTCCCTGTATTACCAACAATCCAACCAGAATCCCCAACATCTGTAACCACACAGGGTACTCCACAGGACATTGCTTCCCCTATAACTAGAGGAAATGCTTCACCATAAGCAGAAGCCAAACTCACAATATCTAGAGCAGCAGCAAGACGATGTGTATCACGACGTTCTCCTAATAAATGAACTTGATTATCAAGCCCTAACTTTTTAATTAGTTCCACCAATGGATGATTTTTAGAGTCAACTTCTCTGCCAGCTAATATAAAGTGAACGTTGGGAAATTGTTTAGTTAATAATGCCGCTGCGTTTAGAAAATTAGCATGGTCTTTCATCGGATGGAACCGACAAATTAATCCAATCAGAAAAGAATCTTCTGGTAAATCTAACTCGGTTCGGAAGTCTAATCTAGCTGTTAGGGATGGTTTAAATAGTGAAACATCAAAGCCATTAGCGATTATGCAGCTATTATCACTTCTATATCCTAATGTCTCATGTTGATTTCTACTATTTTGAGAAACAAAAATTACTTGCTGGATTGATTTAGTAATGCTGGCACCAAGTTTAATCAGAGCTATTGTCAGCTTTTTTTCTGATTTTAGTGAACTAATTGAATGGTGAATACTCCATAAAATAGGAATTTTGCGGAAGTAAAAAATACTCGCAAGCTTGGCCGCTATATTGCCATGATACATCCAACCTTGAATCAGATCGGGCTGAATTTCACGTATTTTTTGGATCAATTTCCAAATTGCCTCAAGTGTTGGAGTTCCTAATTCCATCCCAATTGTATACACAGGAATGCCTAAAGATTCGATGCGATCGCCGACTGTACCCCGATCCATCAAAGAAATTACACTTGGATTAAAGTGTTCTCTATTGATTTTTGATAAAATTTTATAAAGCATGATTTCTGCTCCACCGGTTTCAAGCCCTGTTGTCACATATAGAATTTTCATGATTTATCACCTGATGAATTAACATGATTTAAATAGCTTTGTTTGGACAATACACCCATTAAAGCGAAGAGCATGACACTTTCACGATTATAAAAAAGTGTATGAGAGAAAAATGAAGTAACAGAAGTTAAAATCAAAAAGAAAAAACCAAGCTTTTTAGTTTCACCACGAGCAGATTTAATGGCTGAAAAAGCTAAGAAATGCACTATAAAAAGCCCCACAACACCATGTTGAACCATATACAATAAATACATATTGTGGGGACGGACTTCTCCTTCCCATTGTTGGTCATATGCAAGACCATTACCAAACAATGGTTTTTCCCAAAATTTTCCTAAAGCAAAACTAACTATATCTGTGCGAGAAGTATCATCTGAAGCATCACGAGAAGAGGGATTTGTAAAGGTTTCAATTCTTGTTTGGATATCATAATTAGATATACCCAAATTAACTGCTTCAGTTTTGAGATAATCACCTAAAACAGCTAAATTTAAAATTAAGCACAATGCAGCACCAAAAAAATAAGTTAATTGATGCCGATAAAGTACATCTTTAAGAAAAAATAGTAATATCAAAATGATCGTGCAAATAATCGCACCCCGAGAAAATGTTGTCAGTACTCCAATAAAAGTTATGATTATGAAATGCAATCGATATTTTTTTGGTAGTAACTGAATTGCAAAAACCAGGCTGTAAACTAAGGCTAGCCCAGCTTTATTCGGATTTTTATAAAATCCAGCAGCACGTCCAGCTGAATCATTCATTGTAGTCAATGTGACCCACACTTCTGGACTAAATAACTCATAAATATAAGTATATATATTCCAAAAAGTAGCTGCAAACATTGCCCATCTAGCAGATTTTTGAACAATTGCTTCACCAGAAAATATAAATAGCATTATCAACAAATATACAACGACAAATATTCTGTCATTAAATTCTTGTTTAACAACATCGTTTTTGATTGATAATAAATAATATATTAGAGTTAATACAAAATAAAAAAGACACCACTTTAATATTGCAAACGGTAGATATTTAATATTTTTAGATAAAAAGGAAGGAATTAAGGGTGTAGCAGCAAATCCTAAAGCGAGAGCCGTCACATAAGAAGGAGGCAATTTTCCAGAATCGAACAAATAAATATCTGTAGCAGTAAAGAATATCCCAACTGCTAATATTGCCAAAAAACATTGATATAATAATAAAATTTTATTTTGTTTAACGTCAGGCATATTTTTTTAATGGACTATACAGGTTTTGTTAATTTATCCAGGAGTTGGGGGTTTTATATCCCGACCTCTACAAGTCGTCCGTTTTGAGTTGGGGTCTTAATCCACAGGTCGAAACTTCTTCTTTCATTCCTTCTTCCTTCTTCCTTCATTCCTTCTTCCTTCTTCCTTCTTCCTTCTTCCTTCTTCCTTCATTCAATTGAAGCTATATAATGTTTTTTCAAATGTTTGTTTGCATTCAAATAGAGGAACGAGAAGGAAAATAATGAAACACAACTCGTTGATAGAGCAATACCTACTACTCCCATCCAATGAGCAAATAAATAATTTAAACTAATATTAATGATGAAATTAAAGGCTGAACCCCACATAAGAATATAATTTTTTTGCATTGATATAATTAAACGTACCACTATGGTTGATGCCATAGAAAAAGGAATTTTCAATGAATAAAATGATTGGATTTGAGCAACTAAGTGAGTGTCACTAGCTGTAAAAGAACCTCTTTGAAATAAAAATCTAACTAAAAATTCCGAGAATAGAATTAAACCTACAGTAAGTGGCACTGTTACGAAAAATATTAAATTTAAGTATTGTTTAAAGGTATGATGTACGCCTTTCCAATCTTCATTGGCAACCATTTTAGATAAATATGGAATTATCGCAGTACTTAAAGCTGTAATAATTAACAAAAAAGGCAACGCAACCACTTTATCCGCATAGTTTAAGGCTGCTACGCTACCAGCAGGTAATATAGCTGCCATTGATTGATCTACTAAGCTATTACTACAGATCAAAAAAGTTCCAGCAGCTGTTGGTGCATACTGACTAACAACCTGACGAAGGTTAGAGTCAAACCCATACCATTTAGGAAGTAGGGAAACTCCTTGCCGTTTTAGTCCTACTCCTAAAATTCCGATCTCCAGGACTGCACCACAGACTAACCCTGCTGTTAAGCTAAAACTTCCCCAAGATTGAAGCCACAAGACTAGGATGATGGTAATTGTTGGGGTCAGAATTGGGCTGATAGCTGCCAAAGCAAAACGCTCTCCTGCATTCAAGACAGCACTCCAAATGGCGATAATCCCACTCAGCAAAATAAAAGGGGCGATCGCACATAGCAAATGAAAGGTAAGGTCTAATTTTGGGCGATCGAAGCCTCCTGCAATCCGGGGTAGATAAAGTGGAGCGGTGGCTACAACCAGGATCGTTATAACTATAAGTACTAGCGACCCCCCAAATGTAACTCCAGAAAATAGCTTTTCAGCGGCTGTTTTATCTTCTCTTTCTTGCAACTGAATATAGGTAGGGACGAGGGCACCATTAAAAGAGCCAGCTACCACATTAATCACAAAAAAAGGAATTGTTAAGGCGATGAAAAATGCATCGAGGTCGTCGCTAATGCCAAATTTCCATGCTATGGTTAATTCTTTCACAACAGCTACTAATTTCACAAATACAGTAGCTATCCCAATAGTTAAAGCTGCACCAAAAATTTTTCTATTTGTTGAACCAGTTGTTAATTTTTCCCAGAGATTCAGCAGTTTATTCAGCCATTTTTGCGCCACAAATTACTCCATTCTTAAACTTTACTAATGTTTTTGGTAACAATAATTAATGCAAATGAACCAAAAGTTTGTTAATATATTCCATTTTACACACTGGGGAAAATTATTTATCTGTCTAATAACGCCAAATATTTAGAAACAGATTGCTCCCGAGAAAAATGCATTGCCCGTTGTATTAAAATATCTCGATTAACAGGAGTCTCCAGTATTTGCAACATTGCTTTCGATAAACTTTCAGGATTGCCCATCGGTATCAAAATTCCATATTTGCCAGCTTCTAAAATCTCGTTTGGACCACTAGGGCAATCTGTCGCAATCACAGGACAACCGCAAGCCATAGCTTCAATCAATACAGTTGGCAAACCCTCCCAACGAGAGGAAAGTACAAATGCAGTAGCCTTATTCATATATGCATAAGGATTTTCTAAAAAACCAGGCAGAGAAACATCTTCAGCAATACCTAAGGTATTAATGAGTGTCTCTAATTCAATCCTCAGTTCTCCTTCTCCTAAAATTACTAAACGAGCTTGAACTTGTTTTCTTAAAATTGCGAAAGCTTTAATTAGAGTCAAAAAATCCTTCTGTTCTGTCAATCGTCCCACAGCCAAAAAGACAGGAGGAGAACCTTCTTGAAACCAGGGATGATTTACAGGAGCTTTAGCTTTGGCAATCAAGTCAGAATCGACAACTGGATTGTAGATTACACTAAGCTTTTCTTTTTGAAAACCGAATTGCATTTCTAGGTCATCTATTACACCTTGAGAAACTCCCACAATCGCTTCGGCCCGAGGATACAACCATTTCATCAAAGGTGGAACTAAATTAGCCCGCATTAAATGAGATTTTGAGTTTGATAAATTGGCTTGTTCTACAGCTATTAATGGAGTATTTGTCCGAGCTAAATCTCTGGCTATCAAGGCTATTACATTCGCATGACACATTTGTGATATCAGCATTTGCGGCCTGTTTTGTCTCAAATATAGGGACAACGGTAGGATAGCTTTGATCACACGTCCTGCTTCCAAATTAAATAGACGCACTTGCTTTGGTATCTGGCTTAAATAGGGTCCTTTTGCACTAGCCAAAACTAGATCCAAAAGGATGTCTCGTTCCACCATACCTTTGAGCAAATTAACTACTGCTCGTTCGGCACCACCACCGTCAAGAGTAGGAATAAAAAAAGCGATAGGTTCTTTCTTCATAACGGCTCCTAATTAATAAATGTTTTACTCATCAAGTTGCGGCAATTGCTTCATCAATTACTGCTTTCCACATAGCCATTACTTTGTCTAAACTAAATCTTTCTATTACTTCTGGTGCCCGACTCGCTAAACTTTGTCGCTCTTTCTCATCATCCATTAGACGTTTCATTGCCAAGGCTAATGCTGAAACATCTTCATTTAGCACTAAGATTCCATCTACACCATCACGAATAATTTCTCTTGGTCCACAGGGACAATCTGTAGAAATAACTGGTATTCCACAAGCCATTGCTTCGCAAAGAGCATTAGGAAAACCTTCATAGCGAGATGACATTACAAAAATATCTGCCTGACTTAGCAATTCATAGGGATTTTTTACCCGTCCAGGAAGATTAACCCGATTTACCAATCCCAATTGATCCCGCAAAATTTCTAACTCTGAGCGCAATCGTCCTTCTCCCAAAATAGTTAATGTCCATTCGGGATAAATATCTTTCAAATGTGCAAACGCTCGTAATAACACATCAAAGCCTTTTTGTGGCTCAAGCCTTCCCATCGCAATCAGAGCCGGCCTAATCAATTTTTTTCCTGAAATATACTTTCCTGCTGTTGGAAATAAAACTGGGTTAGGAATAATCCGGACACGCTTTTCTAACTTGGGTGAAACATGAGTCTTGGCTCTGTCAGTTTGAATCACAATCCTTGATGCTAAATGATTAGTCCATTGACGCAGTTGTTCCCAAATTATTCCGTGATACTTTCCTGGCTCATTACGTTCTGACACAACTACAGGTATATTCAAGCCTCTAGTTGCTAGGAGACTGATTGCATTAGTTTTTTCTTGAAAGCTAACCACGGCATCAGGCTTACTTTCATAGATGGCTCTACGTAGTGTTTGGATACACTTCCAATTATTCCAAACACCAATAATCTTGTTGGCGGAATTTCCAGCTATGCCTAAAGGAATATGATGGATGCGATTGTCTAAATCGTAAGAAGGGGGAACTGTACTATCAACAAATGTCAAAATTGTAATTGGTAAACCTTTCTCTGCCCAGTAATTTGACATAATAGACATAACTCGCTCGGCACCACCACCAGAAAGACAGTGGATTACTAATGTTAACCGCATAGATATCTCATGTGTAGCTTAGGCTTAAAATGTTTGAAAATTTACTAACACAACCTCACATTTCCATTAGCTTTAATCTCAAATACTTCTTGTCTCTGTTTTTGGCGACCTACTCATATTTGCTGTCGCTAAGACCTGATTTTGAGTCGTATCTGTTGCCAGATTAGTTTGGAAGTATTTAGGTTTATATCCCGGCACCAATTGCTCAAGTAAAAACAGGATAGAGTTATCGTTATTGTTAGCTGCAGATTGACACAATGCTTCGACTGTAAAAGTTAAATTCCCTGGAATCATCCGACTAGAATTTTTGACTACAAACAGTTTTTGATGTTGAGTTGGTTCGTATTCTTCTCCAGCAATAAACAATTCTTCAAATAATTTTTCGCCCGGTCGCAGCCCTGTAAATACAATGTCAATATCTTTATTTACTTCATATCCTGAAAGGCGAATAAGTTCTTCTGCCAAATCAACTATCTTCACTGGCTCGCCCATATTCATCATCAAAACTTCACCGCTGCGACCTAGTACCCCAGCTTGTAAAACAAGTTGTACTGCCTCGGGAATAGTCATGAAATAACGACAGATATCGGGATGAGTAACTGTAATAGGGCCCCCTGCGGCAATTTGTTTTTTGAAGGTGGGAACAACGCTGCCCCGACTGCCTAAAACATTGCCAAAACGCACGGCTACATATGAATTTCCAGTTTCTCTAGCTGCTTGCAATACCAACATTTCGGCGACACGCTTGCTTGCACCCATCACATTCGTCGGATTGACTGCCTTGTCTGTGGAAATCATCACGAAATGTTTGACGTTATATTCTCGCGCCAAATCCAATAAGTTTTTCGTCCCCACGACATTATTGGTAATCGCTTCTGGCGGATTTAATTCCATTAACGGAACGTGTTTATGAGCCGCAGCGTGAAAAATTATATCTGGTTTAAATCCTTCAAAAGCATATTTCAATCGATGTTTGTAGCGGATATCGGCGATAAAGGCAGAAATTCGCGGTGTGTATCGTTGTGTTTTACCTTCGTTTTTTAGGATTTGGACTAATTGTTCTAATTCTTGTTGAATGTTGAATACAGAATTTTCTCCATGTCCTACCAACATTATTTCTTCAGGATAGCACTTGAAAATTTGTCGGCAAAGTTCGCTACCTATTGAACCACCGGCACCCGTAATTAATACTTTCTTTCCTTGAATAAATTGCGAAACTCGCTCAATATCCGTCTGCACGGGTTCCCGTCTGAGCAAATCTTCAATTCTCACATCCCGGATACTATCTACTCTTACCCTGCCATTTAGGATTTCATGTATGCCTGGTAAGGTACAAGTTTGAATTCCAGCTTCTTTGCAAATATCTACAATTTCGCGAATTACGTTGCCTGCAACTGCGGGCATGGCAATGATCGCTTTGTGGATGCGTAGAGATTGTGCAATGTCGGGAATTTTGTTGCGATCGCCGACTACAACAATACCGCGAATCCTGGCTCTGAATTTTCGGGGATTGTCGTCAATAAATGCTACAGGATGAAAACCCAACTGCGGATTGATTTGCATTTCTTGTACCAAGGAAACGCCGGCACTACCTGCACCAATTATCAGTACCCGTTCGCTTGGACTATATATTCCCCGTCGCTGGTTAACTCTTTCTACAACTCGCACGCTGAAACGCAATGCCCCAATAAATATACACGACAACAACCCATCAATAAATGGCAGAGATTGAGGAAGTTGATCCACTGTGAAAGGCAGGGTATAACTTAGAACATCAAATAAGAGGCTTTGAACGATTACCGATGCGCCCATTAACAGGGCTATGTATATCAATTCCTCTATACTGGCGTAGCGCCAATAACGCCGATAAAAACCAAAGCTCCAAAATACAGTCTGTTTGACGGTTAAAAACAGTACTGTGGCGATCGCTAAATCAGATAAATATGAGCCAATGGCAAGATCCCCATCTAAACGCACAACCAGAGCCAAGAATGGCGCGATCGCGAAAATAATAATATCAAAAACAAACAAATGCCTGTTTCTCAGCTTCAGCAATTTGCTCAACAAACTGTTAGTTGTTTTTTCAACGAGCCAGTGAGAAACAAAAAATAAGAGATTCATACCTATAAAACCTCCAATAAAATCAGCACAAACAATCGCGGAAAAAAATCTTAAAAATAGATTTTATATAGTCAACTAACAAATAAACAAAGTTTTTTACATCTAAATTACACTACCTAATAGGTAATTACAGTCTGTAAGCTATGTATTTAATTGACTATAAATTCCAACAAAACTTCCCAAAAATCAATTTTTTTTTCAAAATAGGAAGCTAGTTAATAATTAAAATGCAAAACATCAGCTAGATACCAAACCTATCTCGCCTAGAGTTTTTGGTAGAAAATATGCCCAAATAACTCACATCAATTGCCAACGTCTTTTACAACATTGCCAAACCAAGTTATTCAACTAATAAACCCATAACTTGTACAAACGAGCAGTTTAACTTAGGTACTAGCTATTGTTTTAGTGATACCTGCCTTTAACGTTTCTGTAACTAGTTGTTCACTATAAACTTTTTAGCAGATTTTATTGACCAATCTATGCCAATTTGGCAGAACTTTCATAATTTAGTTTCTTTACATACAGAATTTCATCAGCAATCTACTCTACACCTCCACCAATGCTTGTCTTAGGGGCATGAAGGCTCATTGTTAGATATAAAAGTTATATTTTGTAAATAAATCTTGTTTTCTTATACTGATTATCTAAAGATTTGCGCTCTCGGTGTACGTATCTCTAAAGCCTAGGTTAATAATAGTGGTAAGGGTGTGGCACCTTAATCATTTATACCATTTTTCAAACGCTTTTTACCTATATATGGCGGTTTTGGATTGAGTACAATACATTAAAGAGTTTAAACAGGAAGCGTAATTGTAATATTGATAGGACAAATAATTAAAAATTTGTTCGGATTCCTCATAGAAAATTAGAAGAGCAATGCTAATTTATAAGGGATTTTTAGCAGGAATTAATTATACAAGAGAAGAGCCTTACACAACTAAAGCTAGTTTCTTGGATTTAGATTTTATTCCTAGCTATGGAGAGAAACCATTAGATTGAAAGCCTAATGGTCGAATAATTAAGCGTGGTTTGTACCGTTCCAAATCTGGCTTATTTGCTAATTTTAGGCTAAACCTTTGCTTCCAAAGATTTGAGTAATTCAGTATTCACACCCGACTCACGAGTTAGGACAATTTTACCAGTGCGGGCAATTTCCTTAAGACCAAATTTTTGCAGCACCTGGACAATCGCTACCATTTTCCCTGGATCGCCAACAACTTCCAAGGTAAGTGAATCTTCGGCCACATCTACTACTCGTGCCCGAAAAATTTGTGACAGTTCGACAATTTCCGCACGGTTGATGCTACTTGCATTTACTTTCAGCAGCATCAATTCACGCTCGACACAAGGAGTTTCGGTAATATCTTGCACTTTGAGGACATTTACTAACTTGTACAATTGCTTAGTAAGTTGCTCAATTACGCGATCGTCACCAGGGACAACCATCGTAATTCGAGATATTCCAGCTTGTTCCGCAGGCCCGACGGCAAGGCTTTCAATATTAAAGCCACGACGGGCAAATAAACCAGAAATGCGGGAAAGAACACCTGCTTCATCTTCTACAAGTACTGAAAGGGTATGTTTCATTTTTGCGCCCTAGATAGAAGCCGATTCGGCAACTTAATAAAGAAGAGACTAGCCGATGGCTGCGCTATATGTATTGCTGCTACACCAAAGAGTGCAAGTCTATAACTGTTTATTTTAAACTTAAAAGCTGTACCGATATCATTTTAGATTTTGTGGAAACTCTAAAATTTGCATCCACAAAGCTTAACTCACATTTTACCTCTTGCGTATAAACCACATATTTTTAACTTAAATAGTTACTAAAATTACAATTAAAAAAATATTCTTAGTCCATAAACTTGAAAATCTAAGTCTTCTTTTGTATTGCAATTAAAAAGCATTTCGGGTTCTGATAAAGGCAAAACTTGCACTCTTTGTTGCTTCAACCAGCTTTGAAACGATCGCCCACCTTTGTTTACATACTCCATCAGTTCTGGTAAGCAGCGACGGCGATAAAATCCACATAGTGGCTCCCATCCTTTAGAATTTTGTACCAGATATGCAATAGCCTCATAATCTACCTCATCAAGTCCAACTACCCATTCCTGCAATACCTCAACCCGCAACCGAGGTAAATCGCAAGCTAGCAGCAACACCCAATCTGTCTGTACCTGGGTCAATGCTTGAGCAAAACCAACTAATGGCCCTTCTTGCGATAAAGGCATTTCTTGGATAAAATGGCAACTAGTTGGTAATAAATGTTGATAACGTTCCTGCCAGGAAGTGACAACATAAACTGTATCGGCTATTGATGCTGCTGCTTGATAGACTCGCTGTAACATGGGTACACCTTGAATCGGGATCAAGGCTTTATCCTCACCCATGCGAGAACTTTTACCCCCAGCTAATATTATCGCAGTCAATCCAGATTTCATTCCCTTAAAGTCGAGTCTGACTTTGCTGAACTTGCTGCAATAACTTCTCTAGACTCTCTGAAGGTGCCAAACATTTCAAACCTTGACAAACTAAACCCACGGAATCCTCTGGTAAATCAGAGACTGCGGTAAACATCACAGCGGGTAAATACTGTGGTATCAAGGAATGTATATTTTCGGTACTGCTACGAATTGTTGTACAGTTATGATACCAGTCTAAAGCTGTAAACAAACTAGGACAAGCTTGGGGAGCGCTATTCATCACACCTCTAAAAGCGTTTAAACCAAGCGAAGCTAAGTCTAAATAGTGGAGATTATCTGTCTTTTGTGCCAAACGCACCAAGTTGGCGATCGCTATGCCATTGGCTGATGGTGTGGCATTATCTGCATAACTACGCTCTCGCACAATTAACTCTTGACTTGTGTCCCTTGCTGTATTGAAATAACCTCCTAATTCCAAACTCCAAAGATATTCATCGAATTCATCTTGGAGAGCGATCGCTTTTTCCAACCAGGATTTATTTTCCGTTAATAATGAAGCTTGATCTAAATCCAACAGCGCTTTAATAAAAAAGGCGTAATCTTCAGACTGAGCTAACACCGACGGTTGCCCTTCATAATTAAGTCGGTGGAAGCGTCCATCTACAAACTGATTATCGAAAATAAACTTTGCCGCATTTGCTGCTAGTTCCAGATATAACGGTTGTTGGAATACAACATAGGCCCTCGCCAAACCGGAAATCATCAAACTATTCCAAGCAACAATCATCTTGGTATCAGTCACCGCTGGAATCCGTCCCTGCCAATTTGTGGTTTTCGCTTCTTGGCTGTTGCGTGCAGGCAAGAAAGTCTCTAAATTTTCAGGTGTCCTACCATAGCGAGCGACAAACAGTTTTTTGAGTATACCTTCATTTGTTTCACTCAATATCCCAGCATTGCGCCTTTGCAAAACATTCTTACCTTCAAAATTACCGTTAACGCTAACAGTAAACTGTTGTTGTAATTCCGTTAGTTCTTCTGTTGTCAGCAATTGTTCGAGTTCGTTGAAACTCCAGACGTAAAAAGCTCCTTCCTCTGGTTCTGGTTCCTCTGCTGTGGTAAAACTATCAGCATCTTGAGCCGCATAGAAATATCCACAGGGAGCAGTCATTTCTCGTTTGAGCCATTCAACCGACAGAGCGATCGCTCTTTCAAATGCCGGTTCTTCAATTCCCGCACTCCACAAGTTAGCGAGATATTCCACAATCTGACCGTTGTCATACAACATTTTTTCAAAATGCGGTACGGTCCAAGTATGGTCAACAGTGTAGCGATGGAAACCCCCAGCCACAGGATCGAAAATTCCACCAAGCGCTAAGTTTAGTCCTCGGACTTTACAGACTTCCAGAATCTCGGTATTAGAAAAAAACCTAGTTCCTCGCAGTGCAAAGTCTGCATAGGGCATCATCGGGAAGCTGTTCCCAGATTGATTCGATGTGATTATTGCCTGACAAATTTCCCAGGCTTTCCTTAATAATTCATTATCTTCAGACTCTGCCTGATTATCTAGTTTCAGTACTACAGATGTCAGGAGCGACTCCAAAATTACAGCTTTGCGTTCTTGCAAATCGGCTTTTTCGGTATCGTAGTAATTGCGCAATGCTGACAACACTTCCAAAAAGCCAGGACGACCGTAGCGTGGTTCTACAGGAAAATAAGTACCTGCATAGAATGGTACCAAATCTTCTGGAGAAAGAAAGATATTTAAAGGCCAACCACCTTGACCGACCATGATCTGCAAAGCTTGCATATAAATGCTATCAATATCGGGTCTTTCTTCCCTATCCACCTTGATTGGTAGAAAATTGGCATTCAGATATTCAGCGATCGCGTTCGAGGAAAACGCCTCTCCTTCCATGACAGTACACCAGTGGCAACTAGAATAACCAATCGACAAAAAGATTGGTTTATCTTGCTCCTTAGCCGTTGCAAGCGCTTCATCGCACCAATACCACCAATCAATCGGGTTAAGAGAGTGTTTGCGGAGGTAGAGACTTTGTGACTGGGCAAGGCGATTACTCATGATATGATAAAAATGTTTGCCTTATTTGCCCAGTCTAACCCTTTTGGATTTTAATTTCTAAAAGCTAAGGATTTTGGATTTGTCAAGAGTTGACGCAATATTGCTTGCATCTGTAAACTGTTACTATTTTGTCGCCCTTGTCCCTCTTCAAAGCTTAAAGATTATTAACTTCCGTACCAACAATTGGTTGACGCTGATGACATTGTGACGATTGGAAAAGCAGTCTTATTTGGGATTGTAGTGGATGTGCTTAGTCCTGCTAGCAGGTGGAGTAAGAACGTAATGATGGCGGCTTGCACAAATTTTTCCAGCATGGCAGTTTCCTCTGTCTCTGGGTGGATGTCATTTAAATAAATGTTGGTTAGCTCGTATCTTGCACCAGGTACTATTGATTTACCAAATTGGGTGATTACATCCGGAGGTTTCCTAGTAAAAATGCGGAATAAGTTATAGTTTTATAACAAAAATTAACTATTCAGATATGGTTGATACCAACCCCTGGGTGTAAGTTGTTCGGCATTCACCACAACAGCTTTCACCGTAAGCCATCAAGAACCGAAAGAAATCGATAAAATGTAGGTAAAATAACTACTTTTGCCAACATGATTCCTATCGTTATCGAACAATCGGGTCGGGGTGAACGCGCCTTTGACATCTACTCACGGCTGTTGCGCGATCGCATTATCTTCTTGGCACAACCAGTTGATAACAATTTGGCTAACTTGATAGTTGCCCAACTGCTGTTTTTAGATTCTGAAGACCAGGAAAAAGACATCTATATGTACATCAATTCTCCTGGTGGTTCTGTGACGGCTGGTATGGGAATATTTGACACTATGAAGCAAATTCGCCCAGATGTCTGTACTATATGTACCGGACTGGCGGCGAGTATGGGTGCTTTTCTCCTCAGCGCGGGTACAAAAGGTAAGCGCATGAGTCTACCCCATTCCCGGATTATGATTCACCAGCCTCTGGGTGGCGCTCAAGGACAAGCTACTGATATTGAAATTCAAGCCCGCGAAATTCTATACCACAAGCGGAAGTTGAACGAATATTTGGCCGAGCATACTGGTCAACCCATAGAGAAGATTGCTGAAGATACTGAAAGGGACTTTTTTATGTCACCAGAGGAATCTAGACAATATGGTTTGATTGACTCTGTGATTGACCGTCACGCTGTAGGTAATCGTCCAATGGCTGTTGTTTAGTCAATAGTCATTAGTCAAACATATAAAAGTTTTGTAGGATAGGCCCAAAAGCCTGTCCTATTTATTTAAAATCCCGGATCTGCTGGTGCAAGTGGTGTCGGCTGGGATTCTAAGAATCTCAGGAAATCGATTAATTCTTCATCATTAAGTAAACTGCGAGCGCGCTTATTGTAGGTTTTCTTCAGATGCTCCCGTCCCTGTTCAATTGACCAATCTAAACGATCCATTTCAACGCCAATTTTAGCGATCGGGTCAGATAAATCTTCAGGTTCGCTCTTTTTCTTGCGCTTGGTTGTGGTTTCCAATGGTGTTACATCCTCTCTGGAGTCATAACTGCGAGGTATAAATGGTGTAATGTTGTTTGGCGTAATACCTGGGATCAAATTTTCCTTTGGTAGGTTATCAAACATCATTGACCTATCCTCTACTGGTGGCTCAAAAAATTGTGGTTGCTGCGGTTTTTCTGGAGGTGCCGCATCAAATTGCAGTTGTTGGTTGTTAGTTGGTAGAGGCTGGGGTATCTCTTGGGGTTTGACTTCGTTTTTTGCTGTTACAGGAGAATCGAATTGCAGAGGCTGGGGTATCTCTTGGGGTTTGACTTCGTTTTTTGCTGTTACAGGAGAATTATTATTTACTGGTAACCCCTGGGGTATTTCTTGGGGTTTAGCTTCACTTTTTGCTGCGACGGACCTTGTTTCAATGTGAACAGGCTGATTTAATGGTGCTGGTGCTGGTTGGGGTAGATTTGGTTCTGGTGTAATTACAGGTGTTTTTTGGCTTTCTAGAGAAATTTCCAAGACCATTAATGCCCTAACTCTGGCTTTATCCTCTGCATCTTCTATCGTTTCCGATGCAGCCATACCTGTAGCACGGATTACGCCTTCAATTTGGACGATCGCCCGGACAATATATTTCCCCTGAAAAATTTCGACTAATTCTGAAGTCAAACTGGAGAAAGGATACTTGCTCTGGAATTGAGCGAACATAAGACTACCACCACTCTAAATTTGTTTGAAAAATAATTTGCTCTGCTACTAGTGCTGAGTGTTTAGACAGTTAGAGAGTTAGCGAAGAAATAATCCCTGCTTTCTTAATTATTGCCAAAATACTAGTACTCGACCACTCTTCTTATAGAAGTCAGGGATCTTGCAGCAAGAGCAAAGTTGGTGTGACCATGAAGCCCCCTGTCCCCCAAACTTGGGGGATTTAGTTCTGTTGTCTTTACCAATCTTTTTTGGTGTGACAGAGTACATTTATTGACTTGCGACTTTTAAACCTAGACTAGCTTAGGAGTTTAAAAGTAGAACAAATGAACGCATTAATTATATACATTTCTTAAAATTAAGCCTTAAAATGTCAGCATTCAAGGTGCCTTAATGGTGTCAACCGTGTAGGAGCGATTGTATCATGTCGTAAAGTGAGGTAAATTTTTGGCTACTTCTGACTATCCTTAAGTGTTTTGACCATCAATGGTATACTGATTACCCAATTTGATATCAATAACTATTTTCTGGAGTACGCTCTAAATCTACAATAATGGAGTAATGGTTCGTCCTCACTGCGGGATTTTGCTGGTTGCCTGATTGTTACCGATTCTACATAAGGGATAATGGGGTTTGCCGGCAGTTTCTCTTAGTTAAAAGTCAGAGTTTCATGGCGTAAAAGTACCTTCGGCCTAGACAATCAAACACCTGTGGTTTTCAAAAAAGAGCGCTTTTTGTCCGTTTATGGTTGAGTCATCCAAACAAAGCCTCTCTTAAAAAAGCCAAATTAGGGAAATTGCGAAGACAGGCAAAATCATTCATCAGGCGTGCTTTCCGTACGATTGGCTTGGTGAAGGAACTTCAACCCACACAAACTCACTCGATACTCGTGCAGTGAGAGGTTCAACAGTCAGCTTTGACTGTCAGTACAGCGTCACAGCCCAACTGATGGGCAATTCGTTTTCAGTTAGTGTCTGTAGGTCGTAAGGGTATACAGCCAAGAACCAGTTCAAAAAAAATGATGTTTTGACCAAAGGTCGGTTCACTGCATGGAATTTTCAATCGCTACACTCCTTGCCAATTTCACCGATGATAAATTGGTAGCTCGGAAACTTCTGGAAAAGAAACTTGGTTGCGAAGATGATCTCAGTTTACAAAAACTTTACATTGCCTTGGAGGTGTTGGAAAAAATCGGAATTTTAGTGAAAGAACGGGGCAAATATCGCCGCGTGTCTGAAGATGGCGTGATTGAAGCAAAACTCCGCTGTTCTAGTAAGGGTTTTTGTTTTGCCATTCAAGATATGGAAGGAGCGGAGGATATTTACATCCGCGAAAGTCATTTGAGTAATGCTTGGAATGGCGATCGCGTTTTAGTCCGGGTTCTCAAAGAAGGTAGTCGTCGGCGCTCCCCAGAAGGGGAAGTCAAATTAATTTTAGAACGTTCCAATCACACTTTATTGGCGCGGATCAAACAAGTAGAGAATGGTTATCGAGCGGTACCTCTAGACGATCGCTTGCTATTTGAACTCAAACTGTTCGCCAACGGTATCAAACTCGATAATGCGATTGACCACCTGGCTCATGTGGAAGTCATGCGTTATCCCTTAGCACAATATCCCCCATTGGGTAGGGTGGTGCAAATCCTTGGTAGCGATGCTGAAGCTGCCGCTGACATAGATTTGGTAACTTGCAAGCACGACCTCTCCCGTACTTTTCCCGACAACGTGCAGGATGCCGCAGCCAAATTACCCAAAAAGTTGCTGAAAGCCGACTTAAAAAATCGCGTAGATTTACGCGATTTATTTACTTTGACCATCGTGCCGACACTCGACTCCAAGGTAGTAGAAAATGCCTTCACTTTGGAGAAAACTAAAGAAGGAAATTGGCAGTTGGGCTTTCACATTACTGATGTATCGCATTATGTACAACCAGATGAAGCTCTCGACCGCGAAGCCATCAGGCGGGGACGGTCGGTGTATCTAGGTGAGCTAGTCCTGCCGATGTTACCCGAAGGTGTAGCAGAACGTTGTTCGTTAGTACCGGGAAGCGATCGCCTCGCCCTAAGTGTTCTAATAACAATTGATTACCAAACCGGTCAAGTGCTGGAGTGGGAAATCAAGGAGAGCGTTATTAAAGTCGATCTTCCAGTCAGCGAAGAAGAAGCAGAAGCAATTCTCAGTAATGCTAACAGCAAGCCCTCCTTGGGAGTGCTGTTGTTGCAACAGCTTGGACTTTTATACCAACCACTGAAACAAACACGCTTGGATCGTGGCAGTTTGCAATTGAACCTGCCACCGAATCAGAACCCATATCATGATGAAGGTATTTTAGGGGCTGTGGTGGCACAGGATTCACCCGTGCGATCGCTTTTATGTGAGATGGTTTTGCTAGTGAATCAACTCATCGCAAATCATTTGAGTGCCCTCGCTGTACCTGCTATCTGGCGAGTCCAAGGCGCACCGGACTCTGAAGATGTTCAAGAAATGCTGAAACTGGCAATTAATTTAGGCGTTGAACTGGCATTAGATGCGGAAGTAAATATCCAGCCTATAGATTATCAACACTTGACCAGGGCTTTTGCAGATTCGCCATCCGAGCAAGTTCTCACCTATTTGTTGCAAGATACGTTGAAACCATCTGGATACAGTACAACCAAGGGCTCACACTTTGGTTTGGCACTTATTGAAGGTTACACTCACTTTACATCTCCCTTGCGGCGATACCCAGATTTGCTGATGCAAAGAGTGTTTTATACACTTCTGGAAAACGGACGCGATCGCCGCAACACTCGGGTGAAAGAGCGAGTTAACCTGCGTTCTTCCTCCTGTCACAACGAAATTAACTGGAATGTCCTCGCACCAGAATTGCAACAAGAACTCCAAAGCGATCTAACCAGGCTGATTGTCCAGCTCAACGACCGGGAAAAAGAAGTCCAAGAAGCGGAAGCTGACTTAGCAGGACTGCAAAAAGCCCAGTTGATGAAACAACGCATTGGTGAAGTCTTCAATGGTGTGATTACTGGTGTCCAATCCTACGGCTTCTTTGTGGAAATAGAAGTACCCTCAAAAGAATTGGGCGCTCTTTCAAACACCACCATACCCGTGCGGGTTGAGGGACTAGTACATGTTAGTTCTCTCAAAGACGATTGGTATGAGTATCGCGCTCGACAGCAAGCACTGTTTGGTCGCAAAAATCGCGCATCTTATAGATTGGGCGATCGCGTCGCCGTCCAAGTGAAAAGTGTCGATTACTACCGCCAACAAATTGACTTGGTAACAGTTGGTAGTGATGGGTACGCAATTGGCAAGAGTCTTAATGGCGGAAACGACGAAGCCCCAGAAGATATGTACTTACCGAACGACGATATCGATCCAGGTGACCTAGATCCCTATGAGGATGACGAATAAAGTAACTTGACTGGTTAACGGTTGGTTGTTAGTCGTTATTGGTTAGTGGATAGTGGTTACAACCAACAACCAACAACTAACAACTAACAACCAACAACCAACACCCAACACCCAACACCCAACAACCAAGAAAAACACCTAATTTTTCGTGTCAAATATCAAGCCACTCATTATAGGCATATCAGGCGCATCTGGTCTGATTTATACCGTTCGCGCTCTCAAATTTCTGCTAGAAGCCGACTATGAAATTGAACTGGTAGCATCTAAATCAACCTACATGGTTTGGCAAGCCGAGCAGAATATCCGTATGCCAGTAGAACCCGCACAACAAGAGCTATTTTGGCGTATCCAAGCGGGTGTGGAAGTTGGTGGTAAACTACACTGCCATCCTTGGGGTGATGTTGGGGCTAATATCGCCAGTGGTTCGTTTCGTACCCTGGGGATGATTGTCATTCCATGCAGCATGAGTACCGCAGCCAAGTTAGCAGCTGGCTTGAGTTCCGATCTACTCGAACGAGCCGCCGATGTCCAACTTAAAGAAGGGCGAAAGTTGGTTATCGTACCTCGTGAAACTCCTTTTAGTTTGATTCACCTGCGTAACTTAACCACCTTGGCAGAAGCCGGAGTCAGGATTGTCCCTGCCATCCCGGCATGGTATCACAATCCCCAAAGCATTGAGGATTTAGTTGATTTTGTAGTGGCTCGTACTTTAGATCAACTAGATATTGACTGCATACCCCTAGAACGATGGCAAGGAAGGAAGTAACCTTAAAAAGTGAGGAGTTAAGAGTGAGGAGTTAAGAGTGTTTGTGTTAGGAATAATTAATTTTTCTACTCCCCCATAGCCCGGAAAACCAATAAGGGGAATTTTTAGCCCCTACTCCTAACTCCTAACTCCTAACTCCTAACTCCCAACTCCCAACTCCTAACTCCTAACTCCTAACACCTAAATCCCCCTATGGCTGTAATTCGCTTAATTCTGTTAGTAGCGGTACTGGGAGGACTAACACTCTTGTTAGTACAGAATTGGTCACCAGCTCTACCGCTAGTTTTTTTGGGTATCCGCACTCAAGCATTGCCACTGGCAATATGGATTTTATTTAGTACCGCCGCTGGTGCTTTTACAAGTTTATTTGTTACGAGCTTGTTTAAATTATCAAATTATCTTGGAGGTCAATCAACAAAAACCTCTTCTAATTCACGCTTTACTTCACCCCGCAAGCAGAGCCGTGTTGAAGAATCTACGACTAGAACAGGTACTGTCCCACCTACAGGAGTAAAAACAGAATCCAGCCGTAATCCATCTGATGATTGGGATATGGATAGCAGCAGTGATGATTGGGACTTTGATGAAGAGCGCAGTGTTAAATCCACCACAAGTCCTAAAAATACAGAGAGTAAAGCGGAGCGTACCTACGAACAAAAGCAAGAACCAACTAGCGGTAATAAATCTGGTTCATCTTACTCTTACAGCTACCGCGAACCAAAAAATTCTGGAGTCGGAAAAACTGAATCAGTTTACGATGCTGACTATCGTGTCATTGTTCCTCCTTATCAATCACCGACGGAGAAACAACAACCGCCACAAGTTGCGAATCAAGCCGAAGATGATGACTGGGGAATATTTGACGATGATGAGGAATTTGAAGACGACAAGCGAAGAAGGTAAGTTTTGGCGATTAAATGCTGCACTGATCGCGGGACTCCTGCTTAACATCACCCATCATTGCCGCCTCCTGCAAGCTCATAAAAGCCTTGAAGTCTTCCAAGTCATACCGAGTTCTCAGCAGTTTTCGTAGTTGATTTTCTGCATCAACGGTTAGATAACCAGTTGCTAAAGCTTGTTGCACAACGTCACGAATCCGAGTCATGGTGAAAACCTCACTCTTTACATATTTATTTATTCAGGCTTGCTCAGACCAGATATGCAGCAATTTTTCTACCTCAGCCATCAAATTGATAAAGATTTTTGGTAACATTTCCTATTTTTAAGTCATCTTTTACACATTGAGTTAGTAGACTTACTGCTTGTTCCTTTGATATAGTGTCAATCTGGAGAAATAAACATTGTGTTACTAAAAACATAGTGTTTTAACAAGTCCACATTATTCCGTCAGATAATGATTGCGATTTAATTTTATTGACTTAGATTGCTTGGATAAAGTTTCAAACAATTTTTATGAAATTTCCATTAAGCTTAAAGATACCGAAGTGACATCTCTTAAGTCACCTAACGACAGTTATTAAATTCGTTATAAATTCGTTATAAATTCATTTTTCATTTATTCTCACTTTATAGAAAAATCGATAAAATGTTGGCTCAATAACTTTGAAATAAATAACGGTAATGACAGTAGCTGATTCAAATAAACTAGAAGAGGAATTTATAGAGGCGAAAAACAATTGGGATTTAGAAAAAATATATATAGACTTAGCTTCAGCAAAAGGAAAAGCTCTAACCCCTGTTGAAAAAAAATTCTTAAGAGGTTTACTTTGTGGCTTTAGTCCTGCCGAAATTGCCAACGCAGTTTATAAAAGTCGCAGTAGTAGCACTGTTAGGGTATATTTATCAAATGGATTATATAAATACCTAGAGGAAATGTTGAGTAACCAGACGCAAACAAGCGTCAAGGTGAAAAACTGGAGTCGCGTGACTCATTTGCTCGAAAAAGCAGGTTACAAGAAAGCTTGGCATATGGAGCAAACTAACAATCAAATCATTACAAACATAAAAAACCAGACTGATTTTGTCACTATGAAATCAGCCGAAAAACAGGATTGGGGTGAAGCAATTGATGTCAGCATTTTCCACGGAAGAACCCAAGAACTAGCTGAAGCTAAACAGTGGATTGTTCAAGAGCGCTGTCGGCTAGTTGTATTATTGGGTTTGGCGGGAGTTGGGAAAACTGCTTTATCAGTGAAGCTGGCCGAACAGATTCAGGAGAAATTTGAATATGTTATCTGGCGTTCTTTAAGTTTGGCTCCACCCTTGGAAGTCTTCTTAAACAAATTAATTCAAATTTTATCAAAAGATGTAGAAATCAGAAGCCCAGGGACGCTTGAAAGTCTAATTACGCAATTGATTGAGTGCTTACGTACTTCGCGCTGTCTGATTGTATTAGATAGCGTTGATTCAATTTTGGGCAATGAGACTGTAGTTAACGATTGTTTTAATACTAATACTTATGATGATGTTCTGCCTACCATAACCTATCGTCAAGGTTACGAGGGTTATGGCGAGTTAATTAGACGATTGGGAGGCTCGCAACATCAAAGTTGCTTGGTGTTAACTAGTAGAGAAAAACCCCAAGAAATTGCCGCCATTGAAGGAGAAAAATTACCTGTTCGTTCTCTAAAGTTGGCAGGATTAAGTCAAGCACAAAGTCGGGAAATCCTCAATGCTAAAGGATTTGCAAAATCCAAAGAAGAGGAATGCAAAGTATTAATTGATTGCTATGCAGGTAACCCATTGTTTTTGAAATTAGTTGCCACCACTATTCAAGAATTATTTGGTGGTAATATAGATGAGTTTTTGGAACAAGACACTATAGTTTTTGGCGATATCCGTGAGATTTTAGACCAGCAATTTAATCGCTTGTCTGGACTAGAAAAGCAGATTTTGTATTGGTTGACACTAAATCAAAATTTTGTGTCATTGCGAAAAATGCAGAAGGACATGATACCACGAGTGTCCCAGAGATTAATGTTGGAAGCAATAGAGTTATTGCAAAGGCGATGTTTAATCGAGAAGGCTAACCCCCTTGGAGAAGCTCCGCGTTCGCTTCTTCAACGTCACGATACGTCTGCCCTGGTTGAGAAACAAGCATTCAGCTTTCAAATCAGTGCGGTGTTGATGGAGTACATCGCAGAACGAATTATTGAAGACAATTTTAAATTACGTGAAGAAAAAGCGGGTTCAATATTGATGAGCCATACAATTTTTGAAGCACAACTAAAAAACTACATCCGCGAACAACGCTTAAAAACTTAGATTTAATCGTTCGTTCTTGGTTCTAACAAGCAACAAATAACAAATGACAGATGATAATTTGTTAAGAGGAATCAACGTATATTTAATCGGGATGATGGGTGCTGGGAAGACAACCATAGGAGGCTTGCTGGCAAAACATCTGACTTACAGATTTGTGGATACTGATGATGCGATCGCTAAAGTTATGGGTGATAAACCAATTACTCAAATTTTCGCTGAGTCAGGGGAAACAGAATTTCGCAGACTGGAGAGTGCTGTACTAGCAGAAGTTTGCGCTTTTACTAAATTGGTTGTCTCAACCGGTGGGGGAATTATTCTTCAACGTCAAAACTGGGGTTACTTACGCCACGGCTTAGTTGTTTGGCTGGATGTCCCAGTTGAACTACTTTACACTCGCTTGGCAGAAGATACCACCAGACCCTTATTGCAAGATGTTGACCCTCAAGGGAAATTGCGATCGCTCCTCAAACAACGACAACCGCTTTACTCTCAAGCTGACTTGCGAATTGTCACCCAAGGGGAAGAGACACCAGAAGAAATTGCCATGCGAGTAATTGAGCAAATTCCCAGCGTTATTAAAGCAGATGTCGCTCGCAATTAGGAAAAGGAAATTGTGCAACGGTACAAAACTCTTCTAAACTTACTAGCTAGATCGGTCTAAAATATCAGCAACTCCTCATAATGGTCAAAGATACTGATTACATCAGGGAAGATGCCGCAAGTCGTGTGCAAGTGTTAAGCGAAGCATTGCCTTACATTCAACAATTCGCTGGTCGTACCGTTGTTGTCAAATACGGTGGGGCAGCAATGAAAGATAACACTCTCAAAGATCAAGTTATCCGCGATGTGGTGTTTCTATCCTGCGTAGGCTTGCGACCAATTTTGGTACATGGCGGTGGACCAGAAATTAATAGTTGGTTGGATAAATTAGGAATTGAACCACAATTTAAGAATGGTTTGCGAGTCACCGATGCTCCCACAATGGATGTGGTGGAGATGGTGTTAGTCGGTCGAGTTAACAAAGAAATTGTGGCTTTGATTAATTATGCTGGCGGTTTAGCGGTGGGACTTTGTGGCAAAGATGGTAACCTAATCACAGCTCGTCCCCAAGGTCAAGCAGGTATTGGCTTTGTCGGAGAAGTCTGTAACGTTAATATCAAAATTTTGAATACACTTGTTAGCAGCGGCTATATCCCAGTCGTTTCGAGCGTCGCCGCCGATGAAACAGGGCAAGCATATAATATTAACGCCGATACTGTCGCTGGAGAAATCGCAGCAGCAATGGGGGCAGAAAAATTAATCTTGCTGACCGATACCAGGGGCATTTTAAAGGATTATAAGGACCCATCCACGCTGATCCCGAAAGTCGATATTCAACAAGCCCGCGAGTTAATTGAGAATGGTACTGTTGCTGGTGGAATGATTCCAAAAGTTAATTGTTGCGTGCGATCGCTAGCCCAAGGTGTTAAAGCCGCCCACATTATCGATGGTCGCATTCCTCACGCCCTACTTTTAGAAATCTTTACCGACATCGGTATCGGTACAATGCTCGTTGGCTCTCAGTATATGTCTTAAAGGAAGGGGAGAGTTAGAAGTTAGAGTTATGAGTTAGGAGTTATGAGTTAGGAGTTATGAGTTAGGAGTTATGAGTTAGGAGTTATGAGTTAGGAGTTATGAGTTATGAATAGGAATTACGCTGCATTGTCTCCAAAAAGCTTAATACGAGCATAGAGACAATTCATGTGGCTTGCCTCTTGAAGGGTATTGTCTTTACAGCTAAACTCCAAACTCCAAACTCCAAACTCCAAACTCCAAACTCCTAATTCCTAACTCCTAACTCCTAACTCCTAACTCCAAACTCCTAACTCCTAACTCCTAACTCCTAACTCCTAACTCTCGGGAAGAAAGCTACCAGGGATTAGTGATGAACACGCGCGATCGCTGTCTCAAAGGTCGGCGATACTGAGAATTGTTCACGACCGTGGGATTAATTATTATCAAGTAGGGAATGTTGGGATTTACCAATCTCGAACGTTCCACTGCTCGCCTCATATGCGGGTAATAATAATCACTACGAGTCGGCATTAATCCTGTCATTGGATTTACTGGCATGGGAGTCGCAATCGGACTGCCGTAAATAAAATTACCAACTACGGGGGGTTGACTAACTCCGTAAGAACTACCTCGTTGAATTATGATGGTTTGTTGAGCAGAAGCGGGAGTATTATTAACACCCATCAGTGCTAATACGGAAGCAACTCCCAAGCAATTGAATAGTAAAGGCTTGATTTTAAACATATTATTAACAACCAATTTTGGTCCTCGTTGTTGTTTTTAATACCCCGACCTTCCACAGGTCGCCCGTTTTAAGTCGGGGTTTCGGGTTCCAATCCACATATATAAACCTTCTTCCTTCTTCCTTCTTCCTTCTTCCTTCTTCCTTCTTCCTTGTTCCTTCTTCCTTCTTCCTTCTTCCTTCTTCCTTCTTCCTTCTTCCTTCTTCCTTCTTCCTTCTTCCTTCTTCCTTCTTCCTTCTTCCTTCATTCAATGTGGCAGTACTTTCCACGATAGAGAGCGAAAAAACCGGGGAATATACTTACTTAAAATTCTAGAAGTTTTATCGGCTTTGAGGATGCCTTCTTTACAAAAGATTTAAAAATATTCCTGAGATTGGCAAAATAAAAACAGTGCTGTATGGTGAGCAAAACATGACAGAAAGTTTAGAAATTGCCAAAACCCGCTACCAAAAGGGAAAGGTAGCGTTTGAAAACGGGAAATATCGGGAAGCGGTTGAACAATTGCAGAAAGCCAGCGCTTTATTAAACGGTAATTCTCGTCTGGGGGGAGAAGTGCAAATTTGGTTAGTAACCGCTTATGAAGCAGATGGACGTTCAGAAGAGGCGATCGCTCTTTGTGAACAACTTAAACGCCATCCTCATCTAGAAACCAGCAAAGAAGCAAAGCGGTTACTCTATATCTTACAAGCACCCAAGTTAAAAAGACCCACCGAATGGATGACTGAAATCCCCGATTTGGGTGCAGTACCTGATAATGAAAGCAAAATTCGTTTCACAGGCAATAACACAAAATCTTCTGGAGATAAAAAACCACAAGAGCCAGAATTGGTTGATATCAGTCAAGTTAATACCAGAGATAATCGCTTTATCTGGTTGGCTTTAATTGTCATTGCTTTAACTGTAGTTGCTGGTTATTTGTTGGTTGTTATTGGTTAATTCGGGAGTTGGGGGTTTAATACCCAGACTTATTGAGTTTGTCCGTTTTGAGTTCGGGTTCTGTATCCACATCTTGTAAATTTCTTCCTTCTTCCTTCTTCCTTCTTCCTTCTTCCTTCATTCAACGTAAGAACCAACAATAAAAATTGACTTTTCGGGAGATTTGTAGTAATGAATTTATCTTCTTTAACTAAGGGTTTTGTACAGCGAAGATTGCTATTGGTGGTGCTAGTCGCATCGCTGTTGCTGTCTGGCTGTGTAGAGTATGACGTAGGTTTGAATTTTGATAACCCAAATCGTGGTGAACTGGTGCAGCATATTCGGTTGGGAGAAAGGCTCACCAGTTTCAGCGGTGAATCTGTATATGATTGGTTAAACAGCATTGAGCGTCGTGCCCGCAAACTGGAAGGTAAAGCGCAGCGGATTTCTAAGGAAGAAGTAATTGTCACAATTCCTTTTAGTAGCGGTCAGGAATTACAAACAAAGTTTAACGAATTCTTCAACTCGAATGCCAATCGGAAACCCGATAGTAAAAGTGAAGCTGATTCTGAACTGCCAAAAATTGAGTCAAAATTGCTCTTATACCAGAATAATTTGTTACTTTTGGTACGGAATCAGTTGATATACGACTTAGATTTGCGATCGCTTGCTCTAATTTCCAGTAATGGTAATGTTTTGGCGAATGCTGGCTCAATTTTAGATTTGGAATTTAGCTTGAAGACTCCTTGGGGAGCAAAAAACATTCAAAGAACTGAAAACGCAGTCGAACCAGAAAAAACCGAAAACCGACTCGTGTGGAAGCTTAAACCCGGTGAACTCAACCACATTGAAGCAGTTTTTTGGCTTCCCAGTCCCCTTGGTATTGGTGGCTTGTTGATTATCTTGTTTATCTGGGGTGGACTTTACCTGAGATACAGTTTTATGCCAGATCCCAGAATTCAGTTTGCTCAGACAGTTACTCAACCAACAAAACCTGCAGTTATACAGCAGCCGTAAGTAATACCCCGACCGTTCTCAGGGTCTTTCGTTTTGAGTTGGGGTCTTTTATCCCCATCTCAAAACCTCCTTCTTCCTTCTTCCTTCTTCCTTCTTCCTTCATTCATCCGTTGCCAATCTTGTAAAATTTATTACGCTTATTATATATTTTCTATCTGAGTTATGAAAGCTCGTATATCCTTAATTATCACTTTGCTAGTTTTCAGTTCTAGCCCAGTTTTAGCGCAAACAGCGCAACCAAGACCAAAACCAACTGAAATCTCAGCACCTAGTCAGCCCATTAAAGTTACTAAGCCTATTTCTGACTTTACAAAAAATGTGGAAACCTTTGATAAAAGCTTGACAGGCATCGTCTTTACTGTCGCAAAGGTGGTGTTTGGTTTAGTGAGTATTCTCGTACTCTATCGGCTTCTTTTATTGATTGTTTACCGCTCATCCCAGTTGGTTATCGATAACTTCAGTAATGCTTCGGGTGCTGATGAACTCAACAATGTTTTAACAGGTTTGAGCCAGTCGGCCCGAGAAAGACTGGTACGGGAAATGAAAGGAGTCCACAGTCGAGTCAAAGAGCATATTGAAAGCACCGGACCTAGAACTTATCAGGCTCCTAATAAGTTACAGTTGCCACGAACAACTCCAGAACAAAGACTATCAGAATTCTTAGCTTCCTTAAGCGAATTTACACCAGACCAAATCGACCCAATTGTTCATATTCTCAAGGTCGTATTTCCACCTTATGGTACAAGAGTTACCAGTATCCTTCAAAGCCAAGGGGCATACCATAACAGGCTAGGAATTACCTTTGAAATCACGGATATAGAAGGTCGGATAGCATCGAAGCTTTACACTATTTGGGAACTAGATGAACGTAGTCTGACAGATGGTGACAAGGATTGCTCGCCACTACAGCTAAAAGACCGCTACAGAAAGTTATTGCGATCGGCTACTCGTTGGCTAGCAACAGAACTTTCGCGCAGGGAAATGATTGGCACGATACCTTGGATGTATTTTGGTAATAAACAGCGCAACCACTACCAAGGGCAGATTAACAACTTTTTTGGGGTTTATAATTCTACTAGCGCCTCAACTCATGGCAAATTTTTCTATCAGTTAGCCATAGAAGATTTGTTACAAGCGATCGAACTATCTCCAGATTGGTACCAACCTTACGAAAATTTGGCTGATACCTATAGCGCTCAGGGACGAGAACTCCAAACGGAAGGTATAAAATTACAACGCAAAGCAATCTTACAATACGAGAAAGCATTGAAGTTATGCCCAGATGATTCTATAAAGCGCCGAATTCGGGTGGGGAAAGCTACAGCCGCACTACTGTCAGGCGATAAAATGATGATTCAGGAAGCCAAACAGGAAATAAGCACGATTGAGTCTTGGTGGAATGATGCCTCAGAACTAAACTTCCGCTTTTTGTATAACCTAGCATCTTGGTATGCCTTGACATTAAGCGTTTTTTCCTCAGACATTGCTCACCAAAAAAATTTCGCAGTCGCAAACGCACTCCCCAAAGCCCGTCGCTACTTAGTTTATGCCCTCACTAGAGATAGCGATCGCACGCTATGGTATTGGGCTAGTAAAGACCCAGATTTAGAAAATATTCGTGAAGGTTTTGCGGATTTAGAATTTTTCCTATTGAAGAAATTGAATGAGATTCCTGATCTCCCGACGCTAGCAGGCGATCAATTTGCCAAACCTATAGAACAAGTTCTGAAAGCAATTAATTGGTTATAAAGGAAGTTAGTTAAAAATGACCCACACCGAATTCGAGAAAGCCAAAAAGCGCCTAGAGCAAGCAAAACAAGATATTTTCTGGGCTATCAATGTTTTAAACAATTCCGGTAACAAACTCAATGAATATGAGCTAACTCCACAAGAAACGGAGCAACTGCATTCTTATTTCCAGCACGATTTAAACGAGATTCAACAAGCCCTGGCATTAAAACCCTCCACAAACAAAGAAATCTCTCGCGGTATGCCTCCCAGTATGGGTAAGCCTAGCAAAAGTTCTGGAGGATATCTCAAAAATTCCCATAAATTTGATGGGCCGCCAAAAATTGTAGGAGCAATCCCCCCCTACGATGATGACGAAGAAGAATAGACAACAGTGCTTTCATTCTTTTTCATCTGCGTCTTACCCTTGTCTGCGTCCCGTGAGGGATACGGCAGCGCTGAACGCTTACGGCACACTAAGTCCCAAGGGGACTGGCTTCGCCTACGTGAACAAGAAGGCGAAGCGCTTACAGCGTGCTATCCTACAAGAAGGCGTATGCTGACGGGACGCTTGCAACGAGAGTGCCTACTGCGGTTAATTATTTATTTTTTGGCAATGAAGCTTAAGGTGATAAACGCTCAATTTGCCAATTGTCATCATTCAAGAGAGTATAACGCAGGCGATCGTGCAAGCGACTGGGGCGTCCTTGCCAAAATTCAATTTCTGTCGGAATAACTCGCAACCCTCCCCAGTGATGGGGACGCTGAACATCCTGATTTTCATATTCTGCTTGCAGTTCCCACAACCGTTGCTCCAGAACTTTTCGACTTTCTATCACCTCACTTTGATTAGATGCCCACGCACCCAAGCGACTGTTCAAAGGACGGCTGCGAAAATATGCATCAGACTCGTTTTCTGAAACTTTCTCGACACGTCCAGAAACTCTCACTTGACGTTCCAATTCCGCCCACCAAAACACCAAAGACGCTTGAGGATTTTCAGCTAGCTCCTGTCCTTTTTGGCTGTTGTAGTTGGTATAAAACACAAAGCCCCGTAGATCGAAATCTTTCAGCAACACGATTCTAGCCGAGGGTTTGCCGTCTGGTGTAGTAGTGGCAAGGGTCATCGCATTTGGTTCAGTTAGTTGAGCGGCTAAAGCCTGTTCAAACCATTTTCTAAATTGTATAAAAGGATTAGAGTCAGCCTCTGTTTCACTAAAACCCTGTAAGGTATAGTCCTTGCGAAGGTCGGCTATAGTTTTATCCATAAAATATGTTTCCTTATTATCAGTTAAGTTAATACATCTGTTTGCCAAAAATATATATTATAAGCAAGCACTAACTCATACTAAGTATTTTTTCTGTATGACTTGGCTTTTATCCGCTTCCTTGTGGGGGTTTAATACCCCGACAATAAGCAGGGAGCCGTTTTTAGATAGGGGACCCCATCTTGTAAACCTTCTTCCTTCTTCCTTCTCCAATGACATAGTTAAAGGCTCTCAAGTCAAGATATTTGCCTTAAGAGCAAAAAAAAATTAAGGTAAAGTATCTGATTTTAAATTATTTATGCGCCGTTCACCGTCCCTGAAACGTTTGTTAATCTATGGTCTGGGCGCTCCGATTATCGCTCTCAATGTCGGGCTGGTAACCATAGTGTTTCACTATTTCCAGCACCCAATAAGCATTTTGGGCATTGCCGCAATCCTGGCATTTTTACTCAACTACCTGGTGAAGTTCTTTGAACGGGCACGCATGACTCGTGCTCAAGCAGTGATTATCGTCTTGCTAGCAACTTTAACCCTGTTGGTAATTTTGGGCGTAACGCTAGTACCGATTGTAATTGACCAAACAACCCAACTATTAAGTAAAATGCCTGATTGGTTAACTGCCAGTCAAGAAAACCTGAGGCTGTTTGAGGATTTGGCAAGGAAGCGGCGTTTACCGCTGAATTTCAGAGTTGTCACCGAACAAGTTAATGTTAATATCCAAAATATGCTACAGCAATTCGCTTCTGGTGCTGTCGGTTTTGCAGGAACGTTGCTTTCTGGATTATTAGATTTGGTGTTAGTGGTGGTGCTAGCGTTTTATATGCTTTTGTATGGCGATCGCGTATGGTTAGGTTTGGTTAATCTCTTACCAGCAAATATTCGCCTTCCCCTTACGGTATCATTACGGCTAAACTTCCACTACTTTTTCCTCAGCCAAATTTTACTAGCAATATTCATGGCTGTTATTCTCACCCCAATCTTCTTAATTCTGAAAGTACCTTTTGCGCTGTTGTTTTCCATCCTCATCGGAATATCCCAGCTGATTCCTTTTATCGGAGCGACTTTAGGTATTGGCTTAGTCACAATCTTAGTACTGCTGCAAAATTTCTGGTTGGCAGTGCAAGTCGCATTAGTTGCCATATTCATACAGCAGCTAAAAGATAATCTCATTGCACCCAGATTACTCGGCGAGTTTATTGGACTTAACCCCTTGTGGATTTTTATTGCTATTTTGATGGGATTTGAGATTGCTGGGTTGTTGGGGACACTTGTCGCTGTTCCTATCGCCGGTACTATTAAAGGCACCTTTGATGCCATCAACAACTATAAGCCAGGAAACCAGATGTCAGTCAATATTCCTAATGGCTCACCTCCAATTTGAGATGGGGAATATGAATTTTTCTACGTTTTTCTTGCTTTACATAGATTTCTCTGCCTTATCGATCTCAATTATTTCTAGATAAATTTAAGTATAAATACTAGCAGTTTAGCTGTTAATGCTACATTAATAATAGTATAAAATATAATACAACACTTGATTATCTAGCATAATTCTTATACTATTTTCGCTGTAGACGTGCAATGCTTATTATTTGTTAAAAACAGTAAAATCATAAACTTGTAGAATGGCAAGTAATAGTTAACAGTGGTATCAACTGTACGCATTTATTGAGCATTAAGCACAATTAATTTCGCGATACTTAGTTTCCTATGAGACAATTTAACTTCGTTATAATTTTTATATTTTGTTTAGTCATAGCTTTGTTTACGGTAGAGAATAGTCAGCCTGCAACAATTCAAATAACTCCTGGGCTACAGGTTTCCGCCGCCATGCCCTTGGCGACCACTTCGTGGTTCGCGATAGAATTGCTTATAGCGAGCGGCTTGGGCGCTTTTGTTGTTTGGTTATTTAGTGTGTGGACACACAGCAATCAAGTTCGCCAAAAAAATATGCAAATTCAAGAGCTAGAAAGCAAGATTAAACAGTACCAAACGGAAATTCAATCGTTAAAACTACCGCTACTGCACAAGAGTGGTGATTCTTTGACCCAAGAAGCACAAATTGCTCAGTAAAGGAAGTTAGGAGTTAGGAGTTAAAAATTCATAACTCATAATTCATAACTTATAACTTTTCACTCCCCGCTCCCCAACTCCCCCACCCACTCTCCACTATAAACTTCCCTGATGGATGCTTCCGAGCTATTAGCAACAATTGAAAATCTTATATTTCAAGCAGAACAAGGGGAAATCGATCCTTGGAATGTTCAGGTGATTGAGGTGATTGACCATTACATAGAACTAATGGCGGGGTCGGGAACAACAAGAGGCTATGAAGCAGACTTGTCTCAATCTGGACAGGCATTTTTGTCAGCATCAATGCTGGTTTTATTTAAAGCAAATACTTTGATGGAATTGCAGTACTCAGCTTCAGACGAAGAAGCAGCACTGGATGATGTCCTACCGGATGAAAATGGGGTACTACATCATGCAACTCGCTTACCTTTAGAACGTCAGTTGCGTCGTCGTCCATCGGCAATGCCACCTCCAAAACGCCGTGTGAGTTTGCAAGAGTTGATTGAGCAATTGCAGATCATGGCAAACCAGTTAAAACTGGTACAGAAAGTAGAAAAACCCGTGCGTCTAAAGCGTCAACCCAATATGCAAACGATGCGGGCAGCAATGGAGTTGGCTCACCAAGAAAATCTCACAGAAGTCGCAGGGGAACTGGAGCAACTGTTACACTTAAAGGCAGCAGAATTAAATTTAGACGAAGATTGGTTGAATCTCCAAGAATTAGTACAGTTATGGAGCGAGACACAACCAGCACAGCAAAATGGATCGCATCACTTCCGCGAACACAGCCACTTGGTAGGTGTTTTTTGGGCCTTGCTACTACTTAGCGCCCAATCTAAGGTGGAACTATTTCAAGAGGAGTTCTATCAGGAAATCAAAATTCGCTTACTCACAGATTCAACAAATGCTACCAAACCTCGGGAGTAGTCTACAAACTGAGACGATTTACCCAAAGAATAAGTCAGCAGTCCCCAAAATCTGAGTAAATTGAAAGTATAACGGATAAAGAACAAAAGTTGAAGGATAAAAAATTTATACTTCGTACTTTATGTTTAGTACTGCCCTGTTTTAGTCTAACCACAGGAAGGGGCTTCTATTAAGGCAACACCCAAGGGGAGCCGGAACGTATCCTTAGTACAAAAACGGCTTTGCCTTCTGAGAGTTCAATATGCTTGCTTTTTTTAGCGATCGCATTTCATCTTATCTATGCCTGCTTTTCGTATCAAGTACTAAAATCCTCCTTATCCGTGCATTTAGGGATGACTTAGAACAAAAAGGAACCGATGATCAAGTATCAATCAATGTTATTAAACTGGCTTGTGGTTGAGGAATAGACATTTATGAAGGCGATGATTCTCGCGGCAGGTAAGGGTACTCGTGTCCGTCCGATTACCTACACAACCCCCAAACCAATGATTTCCATCATGCAAAAGCCAGTGATGGAATTTTTACTGGAACTATTACGCCAGCATGGGTTTGACCAGATTATGGTCAATGTCAGCCATTTGGCGAAGGAAATAGAAGACTATTTCAGAGACGGTCAGCGGTTTGGTGTGGAGATTGCCTACTCTTTTGAAGGCAGAATTGTTGATGGGGAACTAGTGGGAGAAGCTGTTGGTTCTGCAGGTGGAATGCGGCGTATCCAAGATTTCTCGCCGTTTTTTGACGATACTTTTGTGGTATTATGCGGCGATGCTTTAATTGACCTAGATTTAACAGCAGCTGTCAAATGGCATAAGTCTAAAGGTTCGATCGCCACCATTGTGATGAAATCTGTCCCACAAGAAGAGGTTTCTAGTTATGGTGTTGTTGTCACTGACGATGATGGTCGCATCAAAGCTTTCCAAGAAAAACCCTCCGTAGAAGACGCTCTAAGCACCAATATCAACACTGGTATTTATATTTTTGAACCACAGGTATTGGACTATATCCCCTCTGGGGTTGAATTCGATATTGGTGGTGATTTGTTCCCCAAACTGGTGGAAATGGGGGCACCTTTCTACGCTATTCCAATGGACTTTGAATGGGTCGATATTGGTAAAGTCCCAGACTACTGGCGAGCCATTCGTGGTGTTCTGAATCGAGAAATTAAAAATGTACAAATTCCCGGTAACGAAGTCGCCCCCGGAATTTACACTGGTTTAAATGTGGCTGTAAATTGGGATAAAGTCGATATCACCGGTCCAGTTTACATCGGTGGTATGACCAGAATCGAAGACGGAGCAAAAATCGTCGGACCGGCGATGATTGGGCCTAATTGTTGGATATGCAGTGGGGCAACCGTAGAAAACAGCGTAATTTTTGAATGGTCGCGTCTGGGACCAGGAGTCCGCTTGGTCGATAAGCTAGTCTTTGGTCGTTACTGCGTGGATAAAACTGGGGCCTCAATAGATGTCCAAGCTGCGGCTTTAGACTGGTTAATTACTGATGCCCGTCAAGCTCCACCATCTCACACCCCTCTTGAACGAGAAGCGATCGCGGAATTATTGGGAACGAATGCCACTTAGAGTTAGGAGTTAGGAGTTAGGAGTTAGGAGTTAGGAGTTAGGAGTTAGGAGTTAGGAGTTAGGAGTTAGGAGTAAACAACCAACAACCAACAACTAACAACTAACAACTAACAACTAACAACTAACTATTTAAGTACGTATATCTTCTAAGGCTCTGTTCGTAGGTTTGTAGCAATCGCTGAGATTCAGCTAAAGTGATGCGGTTTTCTTCTAAAGCTTTCTCGCAACGCTGACGCATATTTTCCACCATATCCTCAGAGTCATACTGTACGTAACTCACCACTTCACTCATGGTGTCACCTTTGACCACATGTTCAATTTGGTAGCCTTTGGGTGTCAATTGGATGTGAACGGCGTTAGTATCACCGAACAAATTGTGCAAATTGCCCATGATTTCTTGGTAAGCTCCGTTCAGGAACATCCCCAGATAATAAGATTCTCCGAGTTTGTGGGGGTGTAATTCCAATACAGATTTTACATCCCGCAGGTCGATAAAGCGGTCAATTTTACCGTCGCTATCGCAGGTAAGGTCTGCCAAAATTGCCCGTCTTGTAGGTTCTTCCGCTAAACGGTGAATTGGCATGATGGGAAATAGCTGGTCGATCGCCCAACAATCTGGTGCCGATTGAAACACTGAAAGATTTATGTAGTAGATGGAAGCCATGATTTTTTCTAGGTCTTCCAAATCATCAGGCACGTAATCTAGTTCTCTAATGATACTAAGTATTTTCTGACAACAAGCCCAGTAGAGTCGTTCAGCTTTCGCACGTTCCCTGAGGCTTAAAATTCCCAAGTTGAAGCGGCTGATGGCTTCTTCTTTAAATTGAGCCGCATCATGGTAGAACTCTTGAAAATGCTGCTGGTTGATGGATTGGTAGGTTTCCCAAAGATACTTAATAATCGGGGATTCTCCCTCTTGCGGTTCTTCTGGTGCGTCAAGGGGGACATCGCTAGTGCTGAGAACGTCAAAAATCAACACTGATTGATGAGAAGCGATCGCCCTACCGCTTTCACTAATCAGTGTAGGTACAGGGATGTTTCGTTCAGCACAGGTATCTTTTAACTCTGCCACGATATCGTTGGCATAGTTTTGCATATTGTAGTTTTTCGAGGCGTAGAAGTTAGTTTGGGAACCGTCGTAGTCTACACCCAAGCCACCGCCAACATCGAGATATTTCATATCTGCACCCAAGGATGCTAACTCCACATAAATGCGGCTGGCTTCTTGGATGGCATCTTTAATCACATTAATGGCGGAGATTTGCGAGCCGATATGGAAGTGCAGTAGCTGTAAAGAATCCAGCAGGTTCGCGGAGCGTAACTTATCAACTGCTTCGATAATTTCGGGAATGGTTAAACCAAATTTTGCGCGATCGCCACTGGAAGTACCCCAGCGTCCCATACCTTGGGTACTGAGTTTCGCGCGAACTCCCAAGATAGGTTTAATTCCTAACTGGCGATTTGCTTCAATTACCAAATCCACTTCTTCAACCTGTTCTAGGACGATGACCGGGGTTTGTCCTAGTCTTTGTGCCAACATCGCTGTTTCGATGTATTCTCGGTCTTTGTAGCCGTTGCAAATAAGCATTGCGCCGGGGGTATCCAGGACAGCTAAAGCAATCATTAATTCTGGCTTGGAACCGGCTTCTAAACCAAATTGATGGGGCTTGCCAAACCTTACCAAGTCCTCAATCAAATGCCGCTGTTGGTTGCATTTTACCGGGAATACTCCACGGTAAACACCAGGGTAATTGTAGCGGGCGATCGCTTTGGCAAAACAAGCGTTCAATCGCTCGATTCGGTTTTCTAAAATATCAGAAAAGCGAATTAGCATGGGTAATCCCAAATTACGCTGCTTAAGAGAGTTAACTAATTCAAACAAATCCAGCGAACCACCGCGATCGCCCTTGGGAGAAACAGTGACGTGACCTGCGGCATTAATCGAAAAATAAGGCTGTCCCCAACCTTCAATTCGATAGAGGGCTTCGCTATCCTCTATTTTCCAGCTTCCTCGTGGCGTTTCTGATGTGGCCGGTGGAAGCAGCTTTCTGAGCTTATCCTTCTTCCCTTCTCCCTTGTGTCCATTGGACGGAGATTTTACCACCTCAATTTCAGATGTACCACTTGATTCAACACCCATTTTTTCCTGACCTCTGTGTTTCACCCACGAATTAACACTTTAACGCATTCATCTGTGAGTGGATATGCTCTGAAAGATACTTTTGTGAGATAAACTCTGATTGGTCATTTTTCACTAGTCATTGACAAATGACTAATGAAAAATTCAAAATTATTTGAGGAGATAGCAATGGAACGCACATTCTTAGCAATCAAGCCTGATGGCGTACAACGGGGACTAGTCGGTGAAATTATTGGTCGTTTTGAAACCAAAGGCTTTACCCTCGTGGGCTTGAAGTTTATGACGGTTAGCCGAGAACTAGCTGAAACCCACTATGGTGTTCACCGCGAAAGACCGTTTTTTCCAGGGTTAGTGGATTTTATCACTTCTGGGCCCGTAGTTGCGATGGTTTGGGAAGGTGATGGCGTTATTGCTTCCGCTAGAAAGATTATTGGCGCTACCAACCCCCTGAACTCAGAACCAGGAACAATTCGCGGAGATTTTGCCGTGAATGTTGGTAGAAACATTATCCACGGTTCCGATGCTCCTGAAACAGCTTTAGAAGAAATTGCTCTATGGTTTAAGCAAGAAGAATTAGTTAGTTGGCAACCACAAATCATGCCTTGGTTGCGCGAATAATTAAACACAGGAGTGGTGAAAAGAGTTAGGAGTTATGAGTTATGAGTTAGGAGTTAAATAGGACTTACGCAAAATTTTCTCAAAAGCCCGAACAGAGCCGTAGTGGTAATACCCTTGCCCAAAGCGAAAGGGATGGCTTCGTCAACATGAATTACCACTAAATCAGGACTTTTCTGCGAACTCCTAACTCCTAACTCCCTACTCCCTCTTTTTCCATCTCCATCTCTTTCTCTTTCTCCACTTCTAGGACTACTGTTGATTTTTCCACAGTGCGCTTGGAAAATCCCCAGGTTAATACGATGCAGATCGCAGCAATCATTACCCATTGTGGCGGTACTAAGGCATCATTTACCACCTTCACCAGCAGCCGCAAGCCGACGAATGCCACCGTAATATAACCGGCATCTTCCAAATGCTTGTATTCATCCAACCAGCGGATAAATAAACCCGCCATAAAACGTAAGGTAAAGACACCAATAGTAGTACCTGTAATTACTAACCAAGTTTCTTGAGAAACAGCGATCGCTGTAGTCACACTATCCAAAGAAAAGGCTAAATCTGTAAAGGCAATTACGGGTATCGCTTGCCACAAAGAATTAAAGCGCGGGCCGTGATGTTGATTATCTTCATCTTCATCGGAAGTGAAATGCTCGAATACCAACCATAGGAGATAAGCAGCACCGAGGAATTCAAACTGCCAGAATTTTTGTACCCAAGTGGCAGTTAGTAGTAAAGTGATACGGAGAACATAAGCTACAACTAACCCAATGTTTAAAGCTTGACGCTCAAGTTTTTTATCTTCCAGTCCTTGGGCGATCGCAGCGAGGGCGATCGCGTTGTCAGCAGACAGCACTGCTTCTAGTAACACCAGAATGAGCAGAACTACAGCCGCTTCCACGCTGAAGTTAAAGTGAAGGAAATCAAAAATATGGTCTAGCATTTAGATTTTGTCAAACCCTGCTTAAAAAAGTCGGTATAAGGTGAAGTTTAATTTTACAATCCTACAGGTGGCAACACCTTAATACAGCTTAACCTTTACAAGGAGAATTCTGAAGACGGTTATTACCCCTGCAGTTTGGGGGAAATTGTTAGGATGTGGTCATGAAAGTACAAGCAGCTGTTTCAGTTAGATAGCAGAGGTAATAAATCTTGCAACAAGAGTATAAAATAATACGCCTCATGCTATGGAGTCGCAGTAACCCAAAAACAGCTAGTAAGCTTTTACGCAAATTATGAGCATTGACCACGACCGACTATTTAAAGAACTAATTTCCACTTTCTTCATCGAATTTATCGAGCTATTTTTACCAACTGTCGCTAATGATATTGATATAAACTCGATTCAATTTTTACCAGAGGAAGTCCTAACCGATGTTACTGCTGGAGAAAAGAAAATAATCGATTTACTTGCAAAAGTAAAATATCGAGAACAAGAAACCTTCTTCTTAATCCATGTTGAAGCTCAATCTTATACACAGCAAGATTTTGCCAAACGTATGTTTAAATACTTCGCTAGACTTTACGAAAAATATGATTTACCAATCTATCCCGTTGTCATTTTCTCCTTTGACGAACCACAACGAGAGGAGCCAAAAATCCACACCATCACATTTCCCAATTTAGATGTTCTCAAATTTGAATTTGCTGGAATTCAACTAAACAGAACTAGTTGGCGAGATTACTTAAACCAACAAAATCCTGTTGCCGCAGCATTAATGGCAAAGATGAATATTACGCCAGAAGAACGTCCACAAGTAAAAGCAGAATGCTTATACCGTTTCTTTGTGAAGCTGCATATATTACCCCCCGGCTACGCCGTCCCCCCTTGCCAAGGGGGGACTACAGGGGGGTCTTGATTATGTGCATCTTCATACAGAATTGGTATTACAGTTATTAACTACTTTAAGATTAGATCCTGCACGGATGCAATTAATATCTGGTTTCATTGACACCTATTTAAACTTAAATCAAGCAGAAGAACAAACATTTAAAGCTGCAATAAGTACAATGGGATTAGAGCAAAGAGAGGAATATATGGAAATTATCACAAGCTGGGAGCAAAAAGGTGCCCACAAAGCATTAGAGCAAGTAGCGATTAATTCCTTACATGAAGGACTATCAGTGGAAGTAGTAGCGAGAATTACGGGGTTAACAATCGAGCAAGTGCAGCAATTACAGGTGGAATTGCAGTCAGGGAATAAATAAGGGAAACATAGGCTACCAAAGTTCAATTCTACGCCGAAAACGAACCTCTAAAAAATTCTGCTACCTACCTACGCGATGGATGGTGCTTTGCACCCGCTTTACAGTGATCGCAATAAGAATGCTGCATAAATTTCGGCTGCGATCGCAACTGCAAGTCCTGGTGTTAGGTCTTGAAAGGCATCTAATGGTACTATTCCTTCCATAATCTTATTCGAGGCACCGTAACCCATAATTTCAAGGATTGTAGTCTGACTAACCTTGCATTTTCCGCCCAACTTAAGGAAAATCTAAACACATTCTGGTAAATATGCCTACAAAATAGTTTGCAGTAGTAACACCATTACAGAAATAATATGTCTGAATCCACGATTGAATCTATTTTGCAAGAAAAGCGGGTATTCCCTCCCAGCGCTGAATTCTCCCAAAACGCTCAGATAAAAAGCTTAGAAGACTACCAAAAGTTATACGATAAAGCTTCATCCGATCCAGAGAAATTCTGGGCAGAACTCGCTGAGAGTGAATTACATTGGTTCCAAAAGTGGGATGATGTCCTAGATTGGCAACCACCTTTTGCAAAATGGTTCGTCAACGGCAAGATTAATATTTCTTACAACTGTCTTGACAGACACCTCACTACTTGGCGTAAAAATAAAGCAGCATTGATTTGGGAAGGTGAACCCGGAGACTCCCGGACTCTTACCTATGCCCAACTCCACCGCGAAGTTTGTCAATTTGCTAATGCTCTCAAAGAACTGGGAGTGCAAAAAGGCGATCGCGTTGGTGTTTATATGCCGATGATTCCGGAAGCGGCTGTTGCGATGTTAGCCTGTGCGAGAATTGGTGCGGTGCATAGTGTAGTATTTGGTGGTTTTAGTGCCGAAGCGTTGCGAGACAGGTTAATTGACGGACAAGCGAAATTGGTTGTCACCGCTGATGGTGGTTGGCGTAAAGATGCGATCGTTCCTCTGAAGGTTCAGGTGGATAAGGCTTTAGCCGATACTACAGTCACCACCGTAGAAAAGGTCCTCGTAGTTAAGCGTACCGGACAAGAAACCGAAATGGAACCCGGTCGCGACCATTGGTGGCACGATATGCAGTCATCTGTTTCCCCAGATTGTCCCGCAGAACCGATGGAAAGCGAAGATATGCTGTTTGTCCTCTATACTTCCGGCAGTACAGGCAAACCGAAGGGAGTTGTTCATACAACAGGTGGTTATAACTTGTATACTCACATGACCACCAAATGGATATTTGACCTGAACGACACAGATGTATATTGGTGTACTGCTGATGTAGGTTGGATTACAGGGCACAGTTACATCGTTTACGGGCCATTATCCAATGGTGCAACCACCGTGATGTATGAAGGAGCGCCTCGCAGTTCCAATCCTGGCTGCTTCTGGGACGTAATTGAAAAATACGGTGTAACAGTTTTTTATACCGCGCCTACCGCAATTCGCGCCTTTATCAAGATGGGGGAACAGCTACCTAATGCCCGCAATCTGTCATCTCTGCGTTTGCTGGGAACAGTTGGCGAACCGATTAACCCAGAAGCTTGGATGTGGTATCACAGAGTAATTGGTGGAGAACGTTGCCCAATTGTGGATACTTGGTGGCAAACAGAAACCGGCGGCATTATGATTACACCATTACCCGGAGCGATCGCTACTAAACCCGGTTCCGCAACTCGTCCTTTCCCCGGCATTATTGCAGATATCGTGGATTTAGAAGGTAACACCGTACCCGAAAACGAAGGCGGCTATTTAGCAGTGCGGTACCCTTGGCCCGGTATGATGCGGACAGTATACGGCGATCCCGACCGTTTCCGCCGCACTTATTGGGAGCATATTCCACCCAAAGATGGCAAATACACCTACTTTGCTGGTGATGGTGCCAGAAAAGATGAAGATGGCTACTTCTGGGTAATGGGTCGTGTCGATGATGTATTAAATGTTGCTGGACATCGATTAGGGACAATGGAAGTAGAATCAGCTTTAGTATCTCACCCTGCCGTTGCTGAAGCTGCTGTAGTAGGGAAACCAGATGAACTCAAAGGTGAAGAAGTTGTTGCTTTTGTTACCTTAGAGGGTACTTATCAAGCAAGTGAGGAACTGAGTAAGGAACTCAAGAAACACGTTGTTAATGAAATTGGGGCGATCGCACGTCCTGGTGAAATCCGTTTTACCGATTCACTACCGAAGACTCGTTCTGGAAAGATTATGCGGCGCTTGTTGCGGAGTTTGGCGGCTGGGGAAGAGGTGACTGGTGATACTTCGACTTTAGAGGATAGAAGCGTGTTAGATAAGTTGCGAGAAGGGGCTTAATCTGATTTCGGATTAGCTAGTAGTCCACTCCATTATAGTAGAGACAATTCATGTAGCTCCGCTTCTTGGAGGGTATTGTCTCTACGGCGTTGCTGAATTGAGGTATGAATTACCCTCACCCCCAACCCCTCTCCCTTGGGGAGAGGGGAGCTTTTAATTCTTGTCCCCTCTCCCTTGGCACAGAGGGCTAGGGTGAGGGTAAATTTAGCAATTCATACCCGGATTCAGCAACGCCGTCTCTACACTAAACAAGAGTGTTTTCATCCTTCTTCATCTGTGTGTATCTGCGGTTAATTATTTATTTCTTCGATTAGTCTAATGAATTAAAGAAGTACCAAAACCTTTAATTATGAAAATTGCTATTGCCCGGACTATTCTTTTAACAGTAATAATTTCAGCTAGTTGTTTGGTCAGAATCAAACCAGGATTTGCGGTAAATTCTGCTGGTGAATATAGACAATTAGGACTTTCCTATCGTCAACAAGGAAAATATTCAGAAGCAATTGCAGTTTTGCAAAAATCAGTAGAATTAGAACCGCAAAATCTTTCTGGAATAGTATTGTTAGGATGGACACAACATTTAGCACAAAAACGGCAAACCGCAGCAACATCTTTACTCGCAGCAATATATCAAAATCCAGTTTATGTTCCGGCTTACAATGCTTTGGGAATTGTCTATTTAGTTGATGGCAATATTCCAGCAGCTGTACTACTTCACACTTGGGCAGCAATTCTCAAACCAGATAATGAAATTGCATACTACAACTTGAGTTTAGGATTGCATCGACTGCAAATTTACAACTTAGCGATTGTAACTGGAAATCGTGCTGCTATATTAGAACCAAATAATCCTCATCCCTTAATTGCTAGTGGGATTTCTTATTGGGATAGCGGTGACAAAAACAGCGCCAAACAAGTTTATCAAAAGGCAATTAATTTAGATTCTAGATATCGCGATCGCACTTTTTTGAGTCATTTCAAAGAAGCAGCCTTTAGTTCAAGTCAAATTCAAATAGTTGAAGATATTCGTACTGGTCTTAATTTATAATAATATTTATATAGACCCCTGGTTGCGCCTATGACTTCCCCCTCGGCATTAACCCTACCCGATCACACTCAGTTACCAGATTCTGATGGTAAATTTGTGTTCGCGAAGCGTGTCGGAGACAAAAATCTTCAAGAACATCCGCAAAGCATTTTAATCACAGATTCAATTAAACCTATTTATGTTGCCCCATTAATTGTTCTAGAATTTGTATCGGGAGATGGTGCAGAAGAACGGGATACAACATCCCCATCTCAAGGAAATCCTGGAAAATTTTGGGTTTACGAACAGGCTATTCGTGTCCCTTATTATGGAATTTACGAAGTAGCAAAAGCACAAGTGGAAGTATACCATTTAGTAGATAATACTTACCAATTGATGCAACCCAATGAGCGAGGACATTACCCAATATCACCGATGGGGGTAGAGTTGGGTATTTGGCAGGGATTATATCAGAATGCAGAGTTACCTTGGTTGCGGTGGTGGGATGCAGAAGGAAATTTACTACTAATAGGTGAGGAGAGAGCAGAAGTTGAACGACAGAAGCGAGAGAGAATTGTAGAAAAATTACGCGGACTTTCTCCCGAACAACTTGAGGCGTTAGGAATTAACCCTGAACTGTTAGAATAATTTAAAAAATACCTAGACCCTGGTGGAGACGTTCCAAGAAAATCTCTGTACAATATAATATTACTTATCTTCTTTTTCTTCTTCCTAGCCTTGCCCTTTGGAGACGCTGCGCGATAGCTTGCTTCCTTGAAGGGCGAATGTGTACTTCGTCCTAAACTATGTCGGATTAACCGAGCATGGTATCATTAGCTTACCCAAAAAATTAACTTGCAGATGATACCATAAGATTTCATCTTGATGTCGTCAATCAAAAATACTCAAAATTTTTAAGTCGCAATAATGAACATAGCTATACTAGTTGTTTCTTCGGTATCGACCGCACTCATACTCGTCATCATGTTGTTTGTTATTCTGATTAATATTAATTTACGCAATCAGAAAACGCAGCAGGAAAAAATACTAAGATTTTTAGAAGAAGCTAATGAAATTAGTAAGGATATAAAACGTATAGCCTTTGAAGATAATAAACAGCAACCTGAAGTACCTGGAAGTTTCCAAAAACAGCTTGATAGTTTAATCTTAGAAATTCAAAATATTAAAAATAATTTAAATGAATTACTGCAAAGTAATGGTCAAACAAATGAAAATTTTTATACTTTGATTCAAGAAACTCAAAAAGTTGAGAACACTCTAAATGAGTTGCTACAATCTAATATTAAAGAAAGTCAGAGTTTATACATCCTTTTGTCTGGTAACACAAATATGCAACTAGAAAAGTTGCAAGAAACATTTGATGAAATAAAGGGATTAAAAGCTAGTTTAGAAGATTCAGCAAAGTCTTAGAGAGCGTTTATGAAATAAAGATACGTTAGTCTGTGTTAGAGACACGACTATGCTAATATCTTGCAGCTCTAAAAAAAATGTCAAAATAATTACAAATGAAGGAAGAAGTAAGGACCGAAGTTGGAAGAAGGAAGAAGGAATAGCTAATAAAAATGCGCGTTCTGAGTTTAGAGCTTCAGTAAAAAAAAAAGATGTTTTTCGAGTCCTTTGTAGCGCGTTCACGTAGTGTCTCGCAGAGAAGAAAAACAGTGTCCTTGTTTCAATCCCACATGAGTGCTCATGTGGGTACTTCTTCCTTCTTTCTTCTTCCTTCTTTCTTCGTGAATGCTATTAGCTGAGAAATAGATTAATCTCCTTACCCGCCATTCTCCCAGAAGTCCATTTTAATGGGCTAGATATAATGCTTTGATTTTATCGTATTTTTCATAACTTATATAATTACAAGTATGTGGTTTATACGCAAAGTGCAACATATGAGTATATATGATGATTTTTAGATAAAATTTTAATAGTCCTCTTTCAGAGGACTTTAGCGATAAGACAAGGACTTATAGTCCCTGGTAGTCGAAACGCAGTCGGGGATCTGATAAATCTCCCTACTTTCACGAACGAACTAAAATGCCTTTTTCTTCATAAACTGTACGGACTAATTCTCGTAAATTGGGTAACTGTGTTGTGAAATATATAGAGCCTAAAATACAAACAATACCATCAATAACTAATGTATTTGGAGCGCCGATATGAGTTGCTAACACTCCTCCTAATAAATTACCAAAGGGTATTGTCCCTAAGAAAGACATTGTAAATAAACTCATTACACGTCCGCGTTTATCGTCGTCAACTATTGTTTGTAAGAATGTGTTACTAGATACTACTTGGAGAATTGTCCCCAAACCTACAAATAACATTGTGGCTAAAGAAAATGGTAAAAATCGTGAGAAGGAAAAGGCTATTAATCCAATTCCTAAAATTGTTGGACTAAAAGCAATTAATTTTCCAATTCCTACTACTTTTTGCCTTGTCGCTAGATAAACTCCACCAAATAATGCTCCAACTCCTGAAGCTGCCATTAAAAAGCCGAGTGTTTCTGCACTACCTTTGAGAATTTCTTCAGCAAAGATTGGCACGAGAACAGTATATTGCATCCCGAATAGGCTGACTAAGGCTGATAATAATAGTATGCTACGAATTGGGGCAAAACTAAAGGCATAAACAAACCCTTCTTTGATACTTTGCAAAGGATTGACTTTGCTTTTTGGAATTTTGATGGGTCTAATTCTCATCGCCAATAATGCAAAAATAACGGCAATGTAGCTTAAACCATCTATTAAAAAACAATAAGCAGGACCAAATGAAGCAATTAGCAAACCACCAATCGCAGGCCCAATTAACCTAGCACCATTAAACATTGTAGAATTAATCGCGATCGCACTGGCTAAATCTTCGCGTTTTTCCACCAATTCTGGCACAAATGCTTGCCGTGCGGGTGCATCCACGGCGTTGATAAGTCCCTGAAATAAGCTGAGGACAATGATATGCCAAACTTGAATTACACCTGTTAATGCTAATACCGCCAACAATAACGATTGAATCATCGCCAATATTTGCGTACAAATTAAGGTGCGATGGCGGGAAAATCTATCTACAAATACCCCGCCAAATGGTCCAAAAACAAAGTTGAGAATTTGACTAGTAAATCCCACAACTCCTAGCATTAAAGGGGATTGTGTTAAATTATAAACTAACCAAATTGTGGCAAGTTGTGTCATCCAAGAGCCAGTTAGAGAAATACCTTGTCCGGCAAAAAATAGACGGTAATTTCTTGACCTTAAGGCTGGTAGTGCTTTAATCATTCTTGATTTAGTTAGTATGCGTAATATTAATTCGCTATTATTTAAATGTCAATTCCTTAGTATGCGAACTATCTTAGAAAAAAAATCTGAGTAGAGCCTCAACCTGTTGGGTGATTATGAAGTTTTCTTAAGACAGATTTGCGATCGCTTGATCCAAGAGGAAGGAAAATATTTCCCGTTCACGGTGGGAAATGCCTTGCATCGCTTGTTCCCTGACTTCTAATGCAATTGGAGGTAACACCGTTTCTAAGTCTTTGCCGGCATCGGTTAGCCAAATCCGCCAGATGCGGCGATCGCGGCGATCGCGTTCTCGGTGAACTAGACCCCGTTCTTCCATGCGATCAATTACACCTGTTAAAGTGCCTCCCACTTGTTGCAGCTTGTCCCCAATACTGGAAGTAGGTAAACCGTCTTCTTCCCACAAACAGGACAATACCAACCAGTGAAATGGAGTCAGTCCAAAGGGTGTTAATCCCTCACTCAATCTTCGGTGCAGTAGTTGTGATAGCACTTTGATGCGGTAGCCCATACCGTAAGGAGGGCGAACTTCTTGCCACGACCCCAAAGCTTGGTAATTGTCAGATGTAGGCATCAGATTCAATATTACTTAGTGTGCGTAATATTATGCTAGCTTGGTTTATTAATCTTTGATGGAAGTTTAAAAAATTTGAATTAACTGGTACTCTTGCACTGTACCGATAATGCGATGAGGTCTAGTTAATTGCGATGCTTGTTTGACTGATATCCAGGCATAACTATTCGTTGGAAGTTGGGAAGCTTCTTCAACTCGCTTACCGTGGTTGGGAGTGTAAAAATCCAGCAACACCTCTATTTTATTGTGGACTTCAACTAAATTAACAGGATAATTTTGAAAAATTGAGTTGTTATGCTGGATAAAATTTTTAACATCAGGATTGTAATCACCGATTAAGCCAAGACTACCAGCGACAGCTAAACCCAACCAAGCGGGAATTAACCAGCCAGCAAGCCAATAACGAACACAGAGAAACTTTTTACCAAAACGATAACGAGCAATCCATACTGTCGGTAAAATTAAACAAGCATTCCCGATCGCTAATCCCAAAGTTGCATATTTCCAGCTTTTGGTATCGCTCACAATCCTAATAACTATGCTTGCTAACAACAGAAAAATACCGAATCCACCAAAAGCATAACTGAGATTACGGGCAAGGCGTTTATTCCTAGTAAAATAATGTTCGCCTAACCAATTTAAACCCACGGCTGCAAGTAAAGCTATGAAGGGATGTAAAACAAGACTGTAGTGAGATAAGCGAGTTGGAAAAAGACTAAGTTCGGCAAACAAAACCAGGGGAAAGCCAACTAATATCGACTGGTAACGGGCTATGGGATGCCGAATTGTTAAAACTAAGCCTAAAATGCTGAAGAAACTCCAAGGAAATGCTTTGAGAGGAATATTCCAAAAATAGAATATTATGCCATTACCATCACGTTCACTAGAACCTAAGCTAAAAAGAAATTTAAATAATTCTGCATAGCCAGCATCTCCATAGCGAATAAAATTTAGCCAAATCCAGATGCAAGTTGGAACTAGGGCTAATACGAACCCTATATATAATAGAGGATTTTTCAAATGATGGCGGCGATGCTCCAAGATTAAATAAGGTAACAAAGCCATCATCGGCAAAAAAATCATAAAACTTCTGATTAAGAAGCCAAACCCAAAGCTCAGACCGACAATGAAGTGCAAAATGGGAGAATATTTGGGATGTAATTCCGCTTTTAGCAAACACAAAACCGCTAAAAGTACCAAGCAAATCATTGGGACATCCGGATTACCTAAACGACAGTATTGCAGCCAAAGTAATTCCACACTGAAAATTGCAGATGCTAGCCAAGCGACTTTTTTACCTAAGATAATTTTGCCAATTTCATATAAAATAAAAATGCTAAAAATGCCAAACATTATACTTGGCAGACGCACGCTAGCTTCACTAATTCCAAATATTTTGTAAGAAATAGCTATTATCCAGTAGATACCAGGAGTTTTATGATGGGGTTGAGACCAAGGACTTACCCAGTCACCAGAATCAAACATCATTTTAGCTCGCCAAGCATAAAGTCCCTCATCATGTGCCATCAAGCTACTAGCTCCAGAATTGAATATCAATAATGGAAGTATCCAAAGTAACAAACTAAAATACGAAAATCCCGCCCATTGACTTACTTGCTGCCAAATAGGATAAAACAATCGAATGTATAACATTGAATGAATCAGAAAAGAATATTAGTTGTTAAGCTCATTTATTGGTTATTGTTTTTTAAAATATGTAGGGTAGTATACAAAAAAATTTTAGCCAAATACTACCTAAGAATCATGCAATTTTGCAAAGTACTTGTTTAAATTAATAATTTATGTCCCTCAGCCCAAGTCAACGCATTAAGCTAGATGACACAGACGACAAACTGTTCTACTCTTCTCCCCGCTTTGTCACCCATGTAGACGAAGGGTTCATTCAGCAGCTTACAGATTTATATCGCGATCGCCTGAAACCCAACACTCGCATATTGGATATGATGAGCAGCTGGGTATCTCACCTGCCATCCGAGATGCAGTTTAGCCACATTGAGGGACACGGGCTCAATGAAGAGGAATTAGCACGCAACCCTCAATTAGATCGTTACTTCGTGCAAAATCTTAACTTAAACCCCAAGCTACCATTGCCGGATCGAGAATTCGATGCGGCGACCAACTGCGTTTCAGTGCAGTATTTGCAATATCCAGAAGCGGTATTTACAGAAATTCATCGTGTCCTCAAACCTGGTGGTGTGGCAATTGTCAGCTTTTCTAACCGGATGTTTTTTCAAAAAGCGATCCAAGCTTGGCGGGATGGTTCTGAAACCAGCCGAGTTGAATTAGTCAAAAGCTATTTTACCTCAGTACCAGGATTTTCTACCCCAGAAGTTATTATCCGTCAATCAATGGCTCCCAGTTTCCTCCAATGGTTGGGTGCATCTGGTGGCGATCCATTCTATGCTGTGATTGCTTATCGAAATTAAGAAGTGGGGAGTTAGGAGTTAGGAGTTAGGAGTTAGGAGTTGGGAGTTAGGAGTTTTGAGTTTTGAGTTGGGAGTGAAGAGTTGGCAGTTAGGAGTGAAGAATTAGGAGTTGTCAGTTGGGAGTTTGCAGTTGGTAGTCTTTGTGTTAAAAATTCCTAACTCCAAATTCCTAACTCCAAATTCCTAACTTTTAACTCCTAACTCCTAACTCATAACTTTTTCCTTGTATCAATCAAAATCTCAAATTTTTCTGGTCGATACAGAAAAAAACGCTGATAATTGCCTAGAAGGTGAAGTATATGGAGGAACAAAGATGATTTTACCGCGCGTACGTAGAACTTTAGCTGCTGTATTGCTTTCAGTGCTGTTATTTACTACAGCCTGTAGTCAATCCGCACCCTCACGTTTTGACCAAGCACAACAAGATAGCACCCGTGTAAAAAGCGGTCAAGCAGTAGCGAAGAAGGCAACCCAAGGAAGCGAATTTAACAAGTTTTTCCCTCCTGCAGGTGATGGTTACCAGCGGGTATACACCCAAGAGAAAAAAGGGTTTGCAGAAGCTAATTTGAAAAAAGGTGGTAAGGTCGTAGCCCAACTAGCTGTTTCGGATACCACTAGCATTCCCAGTGCAGCAGCCAAATTTGCTAAGAGTACAAAACAAATTGGCGGTTATCCTGCGGTGCAAGTTGGGAATACTCAGACTTCAGTTCTGGTGGGTAAATACCAAGTGAAAGTGCTTTCCAAAGACCCAACATTCTCAGCAAGCGATCGCGAAGCTTGGATACAGAAATTTAACCTCAGCGGGCTGTCCAGACTGAAATAAATTTACACTTGTTTGTTGTTGGTTGTTGGTTTGTTGTGAAATCACGCTCTTACCAATGTCCAATAACTCTTGACCCTTGAGTAATTAGGAGATTTTTATGAGCAAATCGATTTTTGAGTTGGTCGATCAATTGCCAACTGGTGGCTTGACAATTTCGATGTTAAATGCATTAGATTTTGCTGCTCCCGGTCAGTGGCAAAATACGGTAGGCTTTGTCAATACCATTAAAACTGTGACTGGTGAAACCGACGAAGACTTGATTCAGCAAATTGGCGAACGTGCGGTTTATTTATATAATGACCGTTCCCAAGGCTATCAAAGGGCAATGTGGCTTTATCAAACTGTTGACAGTACAGATAAGGCGCTTGGTGCAGCAGCTTTAGCAAATAAGGTTGGTGAGTCAGTTGGATTTTTGAGTTTTTTAGGTAACATCACTCCCAAACCCGACAAAGCCCAAACCATTGATTTGTGCTTGAAATTAGTTGCTGAATTAGTTGCTTTTTGCCAAATTAACGGGATTCCCGGAGACAGCATTGGGGATTTTGTTGCTTCTTTAGGAGAATATAGCGGTGAGTCTCTCATCCGCATGGTAGCCTTAGTTTGCGTTGATGGTTTGATACCCCTTGGTCCAGATTTTATCCTCAAAGCCACGTCTGGAATTAGCAACACAACCCCACAGGAATTAGAGAAAAATTCAACTTTCTCCAATATCAAAGATTCTATTCCCGGTAATGATTCTAGTAGCAAACTGAATTTTATTGGTGAGAGTTTCGACTCTGTGAAAGGTTGGATGAGTGGTTTGGTGTCATCACAAAATCTCACACCACAAAAGGTTGTTAGCAACTTGTCGAAGTTTATGGAAGTTGCCGATGACAAGCTCGATTACCTGGCTGCGTTCATAGATATGAGTACTAATTACTATGAGCATACAGGTACGCAGACCTTAGCACGTCGCTTAATCGAACGGGCGATCGCTGAGATTTAAAATTCATGTAGCTCTTGTGGGCTGGGCCTCGGTGCCCGCCCAAATGATGCAATGTTTATTGGTTCTTACTTTTGACTTTTGACTTTTTACAAATGATGTTGAAGTAAGGAGGAATAGCTAATAAAAATGCGCGTTCGTAAGTTTAGAGCTTCAGTAAAAAAAAAGATGTTTTTCGAGTCCTTTGTAGCGCGTTCACGTAGTGTCTCGCAGAGAAGAAAAACAGTGTCCTTGTTTCAATCCCACATGAGTGCTCATGTGGGTACTTCTTCCTTCTTTCTTCGTGAATTTTGCCTTGTTGTACTAGGGTGTTGCGGCCTGGTGGAAGATCGCAGTGTAGCGATCGCGTCCCTGTCGCTTTGCTTCGTAGAGTGCCTTGTCTGCAGCAGCAATTAAGTTTGCAAAAGATGTCGTGCTAGTTGGGGCTATAGTGGCAATTCCCAAGCTGATCGTAATAAATTCACTGACATCTGAACGAGCATGAGGCAATTTTGATTGATGAATTGCTTGCTGAATTTCCTCTGCAACAACGATCGCTCCCTGAACATCTGTTGATGGCATAATCACAGCAAACTCCTCTCCACCATAACGAGCAACCAAATCTGTTGGACGTTTCACCACAGAAAGCAACACTTCGGCAATTTGTTGCAAGCAGCGATCGCCACCTTGATGACCGTAAAAATCGTTGTATTTTTTGAAATAATCGACATCACATAAAATCAGTGATAAAGGTTGCTGCTCAAGTTCTAAGCGATTCCATTCCTGCAATAAATATTCATCAAAATGGTAACGATTGGCAATTTGAGTTAACTTATCGACTCTGGAGAGACGTTGTAGTTCTTGATTTTTTTTTAGTAGTTCACCCTGAGTGGCTTCAAGAATTTCTAAAGTTTGGCTTAACTTTTTGGTTCGCTTCTTAACTTTTTTTTCTAAGTTGCGGTTAGACTTAGCTAATTCGTCTGTAGCTTGCTGCAAAGCTGCATTTTTCAGGGAAAGCTCTGCTTCTGCCTGCTTACGTCGTGTGATATCACAAAAAGCAGCGATCGCATAAATTATTTTACCTTTGTTGTCGAAAATTGGTGTTGCGGAAACCTCCAAAGGAGTAATTCTATCCGCTATATGCAGTTCAACATCATCAACAACTACACTTTCACCGTTCAAAGCTCTGACAATAGGAACCCTATCAGCCGGGTAGTACTTTTCTGTTCCTTGCACATAAGCTTGGTAAATCTCGGCTAATTGAGAAGTTGTATTGGAAACGATTCCTTTTCCCAAAATTTTTTGTGCAGTTTGATTCGCATAATAGGGTTGTCCTTGGGAATCGATCGTAAATATACCTATTGGTACAGCTTCCAGAAATTGTGCTAACTTTTTCTCACTTTCCCGTAATGCTTCTTCTGCCTGCTGACGCTCGCCGATTTCTTGCTTACAATTTTGATAAAGTTGAGCATTTTTGATTGAAATTGCTGCCTGAGAAGATAAAATTCTTAATACTTCTAATCTCTGTGATGTGAAAGCACCTACAGCAAGATTATTTTCTAAGTAAAGTAGACCAAAAAGCTCACCTTGGTAAATAATCGGCGTACACAATACAGATTTAGGTTGATTTTGAATCATATACGCATCTGTGGTAAATATTCCCTCACGAGATGCATCGGTCAAAATTACATCTTCTCTAGTTCTGACTACATAGTTAATTAAAGAATTGGGCAACTGTTCGCTAGTTTCTGCTAGTACCGATTCGTATACTACTACCTCCGAAGTATCTACAGCACTATACGCCTCAATAAATAGCTGTTCTTGCTGTTTTAAAATGAGAAAACCAGTTTGAGCGCCTGCATTCTCGATTGTTATAGCCATTATTTTTTTTAGTAGCTGCTCTAAAATAATTTCATCGGCAATAGCTTGAGAAGCTTTGAGAATTGTTACTAAATCTAAAACTTGTGAATTACTAGTTGTAGTAAAATGATAACTATTGTTTTTTGAAAAAATAATGATATGTGGATATTTTGATTCTAAATCTTTGGCTTTGGCAATAGCTCCCCAGCAGATATAACCATAGTGTGCCTTGGTCATATAAGTTTGAGCAATTTCCTGCCGTCCTAAAGCTAAATAGAATTTAGCTGCTAATTCATAAGCTAGTGCTTCTTCTTGGATATATTCATTTTTCTGCGCACCAGCTATAGCACGCTCGTAGTAATCCATAGCTGTAAGTGTTTCTTTCAATACTCTAGCCTTTTCAGCTTCCACTAAATCATATTTGTGTTGATAATTCATGGGAGCGTGTTCAGCCCAGTATTTCATCTTTTTCTGATTTTCATCTACTTGGCTCAAGTATTGCTCTAAATTATTTACTTGTTTCTTTTCGGATTTTAATAAGTTATCAGAATACTCAGCAAGCAGTGCTAAAGAATAAAACCAGTTATGAAGCGTAAAGATAATTTCACTTTTAAGGAAGTTACCATAATTTACTGCTATTTTCGCATATTCTAGAGAGTTTTGGTATCCCTCAAAAAGATAACAAAGAAATGATTTATAAAAATAAACATTAAATAACGACATTGAATTATTAATTGATAACAAATAAGGTAAAGCTTCTTCTTCATCCAGAATTTCACCAATTAATTTAGTTTTATCCGCAGATTGTCCGAGTAAATTAGCTACTGCCTGAGCGGATATTTTAACTAGATAGAGTGGATGTTGTTGCTCTAATTTGCTAATAAATTCAATATAAGCTGTCTGATTTTGGGTAACTAATTCTAAATGTTTTCCTACAAAGAATAGATGAGAACAATAAAAATTTGCGGCATGGCAAGCAAACTCAATATCTCCCACTTCTAGTCCACTTTCAATTGCTTCATGCAAAGGATTTATGGTTTCTTTAATATGGTTTTTTTTATAGATAATGCTAATATAAATCGTTACCAGTGCTTTCGATTTAAACTCTTTCGCATTTAATTTATCTAATATTTTTAGAGATATTTGACCAAGTTGATAGGCAAGATTAATATCTATACCAGCTTTAACAGCGCCATAAAGTGCGTAAGCGGAAATAGATGGAGGTGAATTGCCATACTTTCTAGAAACTTCAATCATCGTATACAGTATTGGTAAAGCTATTGCACTTTGCCTAAAACAAGCAGGAGCAAAAATAAGAATCAAAACCTCCATTGCTGCTAATTTGTATGAATCGTTCATAATCGGTTGGTTAGCCACCTGCTCAACATCAATATTGTTTGGTGGTGATTCTACTAAGGAAATACTTAGCATTTGCAAAACATTCTGTCCAATATCTAAAACAGTGTCGATTTGATTTTGCGCTATGTAAATTTTAATTTTTATCCGGTGAAATTTGACATTATCTAGGAGGTTATAAACTTGTGTTAGTGCCAGTTCGCATAAAAATAACGCTCTTGTAAAATTAGCATTTAGGTATTCTGCCTCTGATATTTCTATATAAAAGTCAAAAGTCAATCTATATTGATTTTGCCAACTATCTGGATGCAGTATTTGTAGACCTATATTTAAGTAATTAACAGCAGCCTCATAAGCTGTAGATGCTTTAGCTTTCTGACCGGCAATGAGATTTAATTGAGCTAACTCATCCTTTTCGATTTGCGTTTTTAGTAAGTCAGTACCAAAATTTAATTGATTAACTAAGGTAAAAATATTATCTTTCTGCTCCTGTAGCGTGGTATTTTTTAGCAATAGCTGACCAATTTTTAAATGAGTACTCTGTATTGATGATTCTGGAATCAAAGAGTAAGCTGCTTGTTGCACTCGGTCGTGCAAAAACTTATATTCAATTTTGATATCGCTAACTTTCAAAAAGTCCGATTCTGCTTGTTCAAAGACGATAGGAATTTTGTAATTTGAAGATAAAGGTAGAATTAGGCCGGCTTGCAACGCACTCCACAACTGAGCAGATGTTAAGATTTCTGATGTTTCATTGACAGTTGCTAAAATGTCTAAATTAAATTGGTTGCCAATACAAGCTGCCAACTGTAAAACTTTCTGTGTATCTGGTGGCAGTTTGCGAATATTTCTAGCAATCAGTTCGACAATATTATAGTCAGTAATTCCAACTGCTTGAATTTGGTGAATGTTCCACTGCCAGCTATCTGTAGCTACTTGATAAACCAGCAGGTTTTCGGTATATAAGCTTTTGAGTAACTGAGTTAAGAAAAAGGGATTACCTTGAGTTTTATTAAAGACTAACTCTGCTAATAATTTAACTCGGCTAGTAGCTTTTGCTTCATTGAGGGTGTCTGCTACTAATTGCTGAACATGAGTAAGTAACAGGGATTCTACGGTAATGTTATGGATTAAAGTATCTGTTTGACATAACTTTTCTAACGTTTGGATTAATGGGTGGGTGGGGTTGACTTCGTTATCTCGGTAGGCTCCAATTAGAAATAGGTATCGACTGCTATCATCTGCAATTAAAAGCCGAATTAATTTTAAAGATGCAGAGTCTGCCCACTGTAAATCATCTAAAAAAATGGCTAATGGATGTTCAAGCTGGCAAAAAATATCTACAAATTGTTGAAAAACGTGGTTAAATCGATTTTCAGATTCAGCAGCACCTAGTTTGGGAACATCAGCCTGGGAGCCAATAATTAACTCTACTTCTGGAATCACGTCAATGAGAACTTGACCGTTGTCACCAAAAGCCTCTAATAGTTTGTTTTTCCAAATAGCAATTTGCTGTTCATTCTCTGTTAATAGCTGACGAATTAACTCTTGGAAAGCCTGAATTAAAGCAGAATAAGGGATATCCCGCCGAAACTGGTCAAATTTACCTGTAATGAAATATCCTCGTGCGGCGACAATGGGTTTGTGAATTTCATTAACAATTGAAGTTTTGCCAATACCTGAGTAACCTGTAACTAGCATCATCTCTGTTGCCCCCTGGCTGACCCTCCAGAAAGCATCCATCAGCATCGCAACTTCTCCTTCTCTGCCATAAAGCTTTTGCGGTATTGAAAGCTGACTGCCGCGATCGCGCTGACCAAGAATAAAATCTTTAATTTCTCCGGTGTTTTGGAGTTCTAGTAGACAAGTTTCTAAATCGAATTTAAGTCCAGCCGCACTTTGATATCGTTCTTCAGCATTTTTAGCTAACAGTTTCATCACAATATCTGAAACGGCTTTAGGAATTTCAAGAAGCAAGTAAGGTGGCACTGGTTGTTTGGCAACATGACAGTGAACCAACTCTAGAGGGTCGTGGCTTGTAAATGGCAGCGTCCCTGTCAGCATTTCATATAGAGTCACTCCCAAAGAGTAGAAATCTGTACGATAATCAATCGAGCGATTCATCCTCCCTGTTTGTTCAGGTGCTATGTATGCCAAAGTACCTTCTAATAAGTTAGGGTTGCTGATAGTTTGTTTTTCTAAACATAGACGTGAGGAAAGACCAAATTCCGTCAACTTGACCTGTCCTGTCTCAACATTGATAATGATATTGCTAGGCTTAATGTCTTTATGAATAATTGCAACTTGATATAAATCGATTAATGTTTCCGCTAAAGCGATCGCTCGAAGCAAACATTCTAAAATTGTTAATTTCCTAGACCTGAGGATTTGACTCAAGGACTGACCGCCAAAATCTTCTAAAATCAGTGCAAAGCTATTCTGGTATTTTTCGAGACCGTAAGGTTTAACAACTCCCTCAATTGTCAAGTCTTTGAGAACCTTATATTCATGCCGCAAACGAGTAATTTCTTCTAGTGTTGGATACTCAGATTTGAGCAACTTAATTGCTACTGATTCCTGTTTACTCTTGCCTCGGTAAATAACTGTCTCTATACCTTCATGAATTTTTTCAAGAATCTCGTATTCTGAAATAGGGATCATAAGTTATACGCAGCCTGTCACCTTCGCTACAGTAGAGATGTTCTGGCAAAAAGTCTCTACTAGGTTTATATTTATCGTATCGTTGTTAACGTCAAAGGTATTATATGTTAAATGTTGAAACTGAGTCAAAGGTAACCTTCTGGCTCAAATAAATCTTTAATATCTGGATATTTTTCAGATGCCTTTTATACTAATTTTTCGTAATCCCGCACGTTAATGTAATAAGTTGCTTTGCTTAGTCTAATATTTGGTAACCAAACAGTATACAAAGTGAAAGCAAAATCCAGTGAAGGATGCGACAGTTTGCATTGAGACCCTTGTTAAAAAATTTAAATTATCGGTGGTGGGTTAGGTTTATATTTCTTCATATACATTGGGCTTTTCTCGCTAACTTACTTAGTGGTTCACAGAAAGAAACGATCGCTCTGTTCCAAAACCAAATTAAACGCTTTAATACAACACTTTAATAGTTGCTTGCCCACTCTAACTTCAAAAACTTATATCTTCATGGGTGTATCCACTAATATAGCGGTTCTCAGTTGAGCGAGGTATAAAGTAAAATAATGAAACTCTTGTGGGGGAGCCAGTGCGTTGCTTATTTTCCCAAGGCACGTTTTGGGGGGAAGCGGAGGAACATAAGCTGCCGTCCCGTTGTAGCACCTTAGGTTGGGTTTCGGTACCCACCACAGTGTATTTCATCCAAGATGTTTCTTGTGCAAACATCGGGGGTTGTTAAAACTGCCGATTTTTCGGCTTCTAAAAGAATATTTTAAAATTCTAAAATATTTTGTCAAAAAACTTATAAAAATCATTCCAACAGCAGAGTTTAAATTCTACTGTGGCTGCTAATATTACTAATAGGAATAAATAGTGTATTCCTTTGGACGTGCAATATTATTACACAATCCAAAGTCCTGACATCGAAAAGTTTCCAATATTGAAAATTGTTAATTGCTCACTACGTGTAACTAGAGCGTTGCCTGCGACGTTGTTTATGTCTGGCGATCGCTTTACGTTTTTCTTTTTCCAAAGGAGTCTCGAAGTGACGCTTTTTTCTCATATCTTGGAAAATTCCTGCTTGAGACACTTGCCGTTTAAATCGTCGCAAAGCTGACTCAATCCCTTCGTTCTCTCCTAGAACTACTTGCGTCATGATGATTCCTCCTAATCTGGATCAATGGTCAAAAAATATTCCGGCAGAGATTAGCTCTTACCTTATCTATTGATAAGTTGTGGATAGATCAAAAGCAGGTAAACATTAAATACTTACCTGCTTTCAGCTTACAGAACGCCAAAGAATCACTAATAAAATATTCTGTTGATGGTCGATTATGATTTTAATTTTTATGCGTAGCCATAACAATTAAAACCATCTTCTCCCCAACTCATTAGCTGTGCCCATGACTCTTCTGACTCCGAGTAGCCAGTACAGAGTGAGCCTTATTGCTGTTCTAGCTAAAATACAATGTCTTGGCTATGAAAGCTAATCCTTAATTCACCGGAGAACTAGAGAAAAAGAGCGTTCATATCTTTTGTTTGTGACCAGCTAACGCAGCCAATAAAGGCTTAATCTGCAACCCTCTAATATCAGCAACTATCACCATTTATTGATAGGTTCTTCGAGGGTTAAGACTTGGAATTTTTAGTTATTCAAGACTAACCTTAGTAACGGCGGCTGTTACGGTCATTATTACCCCAGTTGCCACCACCACCACCACGGGAAGGACTTCTTTCCTCGCGGGGTCTAGCCTTATTCACTTTTAAATCGCGCCCCATCCATTCAGCGCCATCAAGTGCTTCGATTGCTGCGGCTTCCTCAGTTTCTGTTTCCATTTCAACGAATGCAAAACCACGAGGGCGACCTGTTTCCCGATCTGTGGGTAACTGAACGCGACTTACTTTACCATACTCTGCAAAAGCTGTCCTTAGGTCTTCTTCTGTGACCTTATAGGACAAATTACCGACGTAAATTGACATAGGGGCATCTCCCAGATCAGCATTTCAGCGTTGTGTAGAGAGTTACATTCGGAGAGACGCTTTTAAAAAAAATCAAAACGGATAACTCCACCGAAAATAATTCTTATATGAGGAGTATAGCACAGCATTAAAACAACTACACCGTTATAACCTAGGCATAACATACGCTTAACAAATTTTAAGTAGGCACATTACCTCAAGTCCCTTGCCCAATATTCATTAGGTTTCCAGGACTTTTAATCGCAAATTAGACTCCTTTATTTAGTATCTAATGGCACCGTTTTCTCCCTGTGTGTTTCTCCACAATTAGCTGATAAGTCGTGGTTAATCCCAAACCTGTACCTACCGATTTTGTGGTATGGAAGAGATCGAAAAGCTTGAAATTCAACTCTTTTGAGATTCTTGAACCATCCTCCTTGTAATTGCGATCCAATCACTTTCGGTTGTAGTCCCAATTGAAATTATAGGCAATTGGGCACCAGAGAAAATATTCGGCGTTGCTGAATTGAGCTATGAATTACCCTCACACTTCCCAGCCCCTCTCCTCAGGGAGAGGGGAGAAAGAATTCTTGTCCCCTCTCCCTTGGCACAGAGGGCTAGGGTGAGGGTAAATTTAGCAATTCATACCCGGATTCAGCAACGCCAAATATTCTTTGCTTCTTGCCCCATATCTTCAGACAACACATCTATACAATAGCCAAAAAAAAGCTTCTCTTGCCATTGACCAACAAGAGAAGCTTAGTGTGGTGTGAGGAGCAAACTCAATGTTTGCTTTATACAAGTGTACCAAGTAAATGTAACTAGTTGGGGAAATTTATATAAAAATTCCGTGTAGAATTTTTATATTCAGAAATATTGCCGGAAATGCCTAGGGATCTGCTTTATCTGGTTAGATCCCCGACTTCTTCAAGAAGTCCGGGATCTCGCAACGCTTAAAAGTGATATGATCCACCTGATTTCAAGGTGTATGGATTATCAAATATGCCAATGACTTTAATTCAGGGTAACTTTAGAGTGCTTAAAGCTGCTCCTGATGGGGATTCGATCCGATTTTATCCGAAAAACCCCGAGATGTGGAAGAAGTTATCCACACGAGTCCGCACTAACCAGACTGGGGGGGCACAGTTGCGGTTGGATAGCATCGATGCTCTAGAAACACACTTCCAGCCCAGGGGTGGTAGTATCGGTTCTTCTCACCAACCATTAGAATATGCTCATAGCGCTGCAGATGAGTTGCTGAAATTTTTGGGATTTAAGAAGGTTACTCGTGGTGATCGTGAAGTCGTTACGGTCTCTGAACCGGAAGAAGTACCAGGTTTTATTCTGACTCGATTTGCAGACCAATATGGACGAGCGGTAGCTTTTGCCTTCAAAGGTAATTCTGAGGGATCGGATGGCAGCGAAACCAACTTGAATAAAACCTTACTGAAAAAGAGCGCGAATTTTCACTTATTATCTAAAGGACAAGCTTACCCAACTTTTTACTCAAAGTTATATCCCGACATCCGCAAAGAATTAATTGTTGCTACCCAAAAAGCTCGAAATGAAAACAAGGGTTTGTGGCAATTAGATAAGACGAATACGGGTTTTGTATTGGAAGAATTGGAAACTATCACCGATAAAGCTGTCATTTTACCGAAATTATTTCGCCGACTGCTGGGTTATTTGGCGATTAATGATGGGAGTGTGGCTTTGGATGGTTTTCCAGCTTATCTTGAATCCCTAAATGACAAAGTTATCATTCTTCCTGACGGTCATGTTACTGGATTTGATTACGTGGTCAAAGTTGAAGGTCAGAATATTAGGTTAACCACTTTGCCAGAAGATTTGGTATTTCTAGAAAAGTGATTTGGAATTCTCTAATATTGCACCTTGAAAGGGATAGTCGTTGGCATTGATCGCCATTCTATCCCTGTCGATTACGATGCAAGTGTGGATAGAACACTCACTTTCCATCTTTTGGAAATGGTAAGTGCAAGCGTTGATTAGTTCAATGTAGAGGAACACACTAAAGAACCAGAATTAAATGCGCCAAGTCTAACCTGTATGGGTTGCAAGAAATTTATCAATCTTAGCAATTGCCCACTTAATGCCAGCTTCTTTCGACTTAGCTAAGTTGCGGCTCTGGCAGTCAGAAAGCAATCTCTGTGTACAACCTGTATAGATCAGAATCACCCACTGATTACTTTGTTGTTTGTACTTGTAGAAAATCCTTATCCCTTTATAAGTGACAAAAGTTTCTTCTGTGTACCCTACTAAAACTTCTTCTCTTAGCTGCATAGTTGCTACTCCCGGCAATAAAAAAGTCTCTAGCTGCGAAGCGACTAGAGGTTAAGCGTGAATTAGGCATTTTGTGCAAGACAAACTTACTCAAAATGCTTATAGTTAATCCACTCAAGCATTTTCAATAAGTTTGCTTCCTGTTTATACTAGGGAAGTTGGCTTGGTAACCTGTTTGCAGGTGGAAAACTCCCCCCGTCGAGTACTCGATTCGCGAAAGTGCTCCACGTACTCTTTTAGCAATCTACTCCTGTTTGCAAATTTAATTCCTCCTCCTGAAGGTTATTTTATTTATTATCCTTTTATGTGAGCCAGAATACAAAACTTAAAATATTATTTTTACCAGAAAAAATCCTTCTTATGGAAGATGTTTTAATTAGCTTTTTTCTAAACAATCTAGAAAAAACATGAAGTCTTTCTTAGAGGACGTAAGGATGCGTATTATTATTAACATCAAAAATCTTATCCTAATACCAATTCTGTATGAAGATGCACATAATCAAGACCCCCCTGTAGTCCCCCCTTGGCAAGGGGGGACGGCGTAGCCGGGGGTTATATATGCAGCTTCACAAAGAAACGTATAAGAAGGGGATAGGGGAGTAAGGGAAGCGTGTTTCACGAAGAAAGAAGGAAGAAGTACCCACATGAGCACTCATGTGGGATTGAAACAAGGACACTGTTTTTCTTCTCTGCGAGACACTACGTGAACGCGCTACAAAGGACTCGAAAAACATCTTTTTTTTACTGAAGCTCTAAACTGAGAACGCGCATTTTTATTACCTATTCCTTCTTCCAACTTCGGTCCTTACTTCAACATCATTTGTAATGAAGCGATATTTAAATCTTTTCCATCAGATGTCTATTACGAGCGATAGCGCAAGCCCGCTCCTAGGAGTCACTTCGCTGAAGTTTTTTCCTCAAACAATTGGCAGTTCAATTACAAACTCGGTACCCTGACCAAAAACTGAATGACATTTAATTTCACCGCCATGTCTATCTACTACAATTTGATAGCTGATAGACAATCCCAAGCCTGTACCTTTGCCTGGTGATTTTGTTGTGAAGAAAGGGTCAAATATTCTTGGCTGAATTTCTGTCTTCACTCCAAGGCCATTATCAGCAATACAAATTATGATTTTAGATTCCACAATCTGGGTACGAATGTGAATTTCTCCAAACTCTCTTGCAAATGATAATTCCTGATTGATAAATGACTCTTCTAAAGCATCAATTGCATTACAAACTATATTCATAAATACTTGATTCAACTGACCAGGATAACATTTTACTTTCGGCAGTTGACCGTAATCTTTAATAATTTTAATTTCCGGAATATTAAGATGTTTTTTCAGCCGATGCTGTAAAAGCAATAAGGTGTTATCGATACCTTCATGAATATCTGCTAGCTTGCATTTAGATTCATCAAGACGGGAGAAGTTGCGTAAAGAAAGCACAATTTCGGTGATGCGCTGGGCACCTACTTTCATCGAATTCAGCAATTCCGGAAAATCTTTGGCAATAAAATTTAAGTCGATGCTTTCTAGCTCTTGGCTAATTTCTCCGATTGGCTGAGGGTAATGCTGCTGATATAAATTGATGAGGGATAGCAGTTGTTGGGCATAGTCTACTGCTGGCTCGATATTGCCGTAGATAAAACTCGTGGGATTGTTAATTTCATGAGCAACTCCTGCTACCAGACTACCCAATGATGCCATTTTTTCAGAAAGTACCAATTGGGTTTGGGTGTGTTGAAGTTGAGTTAATGCTATTTCTAGCTGTTCAGCCTTGTTTCGTTCTCGTGCTTCACTTTGTTGTAAGGCTGCTTCTGCTTTTTTGCGATCGCTGATATCACTGGCTGTCCCCAAAATTTGCTTGGGATTGCCGTTAGGATATCTGCTAAACAGAGTATACCGACTTTTCCGCCAACGCCATTCGCCGTTTTTGTGGCACATCCGGTACTCTAATTCAAAAATCTCTCCATCTTTGGCGGTATCCAATCGTAGTTGATGTTCTGCAAAGGCTGTTAAATCATCACGATGAATTACTGTTGGGAAAAACCCCATCTCCATAGAAAAAACTTCTTCTTGGGTATAGCCTAAAATCTCATAAATTTCTCGGTTGCAATATACATTACGCTTTTCTATCAAATCATAAACATATAAAACATTAGGATTAGCACTAACTATTGTTTGTAACCAATGCTGGCTTTCTTTTAATGCCTCTTCTAACTGTTTGCGCTCCGAAATATCCTCAATTACACTAATAAAATACTGCGGAATTCCTTCCTCGTTACGCACTAAAGAGAGACTGTTCTTCACCCATTTGAGTTGACCATCTTTGCAGACAAAGCGTTTTTCTATCGAAGATGTGGCAGTTTCAGAAGCTAATATCTGACGCTTGCACTCCAAGTCTGACTCTACATCACCCTGATAAATAACATCATTGACAGTTATTGCCAATAATTCCGACTCTGTATAACCCAAAATCTCACATAATCGCTGGTTAACCTCAAGAAACTCGCCGGATATTGCTATCTGTTTAATTCCAACAGCAGCTTGCTCAAAAATCCCACAGAAACGTTCTTCACTTTCACACAGTGCGATTTCTGCCCGTTTGCGTTGAGTAATATCCTCGACGACAGTAATGAAATATTGCGGAATTTCTTGGCGATTGCGCACGAGTGAAATACTAATATTCCCCCATCGCACTTGCCTATCTTTGCACAACAGTCGTTGTTCTATCGAGTCGGTGGACTCACTTGCAAACATCCGTCGCACATACTCTTGATAAACCCCTAAATCTGACGGGTAAGTAATAGAAGGCCAACTTAGCTGCAACAAGTCAGATTCTGTATACCCCAAAATCTCACAAAATCGCGGGTTAACCTGGAGAAATTGACCTGATAGTGACACCAAATTAATCCCAACAGCAGCTTGTTCAAAAATCGCCCGAAAACGCTCTTGACTCTGCCACAGCAGCATTTCTGCTCGTTTGCGTTTAGTGATATCTCGCGCTACCCACACCGCACTGGTATCTGAGGTTGGGGAAATGCTAGCAGTAAACCAAACTTCTTCTCGCATCCAACAAAGACTGTAATCAAAATTTAGCGTCTGCTTTTTTTCTAAAGCCTGTCGAACTTTTGTCAACCAAATTTTTGCTGTCTTCTCTTTAAAAAATGCTTCTACTGTTTGACTAAGTAAATCAGTGCTGCGTTCATTCAAATAAATGGAATTTGTTGGGAGAATTTCTAAACTTCCCAATTGGCTGTTTTGAGTATTCACTACCAGGATGATGTCGCTCATTGCCTCTAAGGTTGCACGCATCTTCATCTCAGAATAACGTAGCTTATCTTCAACTAATTTGCGCGTGCTAATTTCCTTTTTAACTTGCTGGTTTAACAACTTTAATTCTGATGTTTTATCTGCCACTAAATCCTGCAAGATTTTCAAAGATTCATACATTTCTAAGGGGTTAATCGTTTCTAACATCTTAGCCTGAGTGATGATCCCGAGTAATTCCCCTCCATTATTTGACACCACCAACCGCCGCACCCTATGCTTCTGCATCATTTGATCGGCTGCCCACAATGAGTCACTTCCTCGAATTGGCAACAGCGGTGTACTCATCACTATTGCTGCAGCCGTATGAGCTAAATCTAATTCTATGTGAGATAGCTGAACAATATCGTGTTCTGTAATAATACCGACTGGATTTAATTGACTATCAACTATCACTACACAACTGACCTGTTTGAGGCTCATCAGTTGGGCCACATACAAGATAGAATCACTACTTTTTGCAGAAATCACTCCAGAAGACATTACTTCTGTTACTTGCTTTTTTGTCAATAAATCTACTGGATGAATCATGTCCTCAATAGTTTGAGGTGTAATAATCCCAACAAAGTCCCCCGTTTCACCCACCACCGTTAAATGACGAATCTGATGCTGCTTTATCTGATTTACTACCGCAAATATATCTTCTGCCTCAGTTTCTGTAATGCTAACGAACTGCTTGTTCATCACAGAAGCTACAGACACACTCCCCAAATCAACTCGTTCAGCAGCCAACCGCACCACATCTTGCTCTGTAAATAAGCCAATTGGCCGACTGTTTGAATTGGCCTCAGCCAGCACTACTATACCCCTACTGTCCGTTTGGCTCATCAGTGCTAGAGCTTCCTTGACAAGGGCATCCTGTGTTATGGTCAAAGGATGACGATTGATAGCTGAACGGGTTCCAAAATTCCGCATAAGGTAGATTGTTCATCTTTTTTTTGGCAGCAGATAGAATCAAGTAACAATTCAAATTGCAACCTTTAACTGCATACAGACAGCAACTAACTTGACGTATATTACAGTACTTTCCACTCTGCCTGCAAAACTGTTGAAATAGATACTTTTGCGGATTGCTGTTGCCAAGTAGCATAAAGGATTATACAAGCTGAAGTTTGATTCTAGGCAGTAACAACACGCTCCGTAAGAAAAAATAAATATTATGTAGAGGCAAAATTTAATTGTAGGCGATAAACCTCCGGTTCGCTAGAGCGATCGCATACAGCTGGGGGTGGAGATTTTCGCACATCCAAAAATTTAAACGATAGCACTTTGTACCAACTTGATGGTTTATTTATCATAGGACTTACGCAGAAATTACCAAAAACCTTGATTTATGGAACCGCGTAGGCGAAGCCAGCCGTCTCGGCTTAGACGCGAAGTACGCATAGCCAAAGGTATGCCGTACTCCTTCGGGGAAGCAAGCTATCGCGGAGCGTGCCGTAAGCGAAGCGCTGCTGGAGGCTAGGCAAGGCTAGAAATAAGAGTTTAAGAGAGTTTTTGCGTAAGTCCTATATCAGAGGGACAATACCAAGCAACGGTGCCCACGCTCCCATATATATGTTAAGAGGCAATTATGTTCCAAACTCCTTTAAAAATGACAATTGAGGAGTATCGAACCTACGATGACGGCACAGACAAGCGATAGAGAGAGCTTCTCTCTCCAGCCCTATAAATGCAATTTCAAAAATAAAAAACCCCCGATTGGAGGTTCTTAGTTGAATTTGTGAAGAAAACAAATTTTTACAGTAAATAAAGCAAGCCAAAAAGGATAATCCAAATAACATCAACGAAGTGCCAGTAAATTTCAGCAGCTTCAATACCAAAATGCTTTTCGTTACTGTAATGACCTTGTTTGCCCGATCGCCACAATACAGACAAAATCAGTAAAACACCAATAGTTACGTGCAAACCGTGGAAACCAGTCAATACATAAAATGCACTGGCGAATAAATTGGTAGTTAAACCAAATTCCAGGTGGCTGTATTCATACAACTGTCCACCCAAGAAAATAGCACCCATCAAAGCAGTGATGCCAAACCAAATTTGCATCCCTTTGAGATTGTTCTTTTTGATGGCAGTATCAGCATTGTGAATCACAAAGCTGCTAGAAATTAGAATTACAGTGTTGATACTGGGCAACAAAAGTTCTAGCCTTGGCGTACCTTCTGGAGGCCAAGAAGGTAGAGTGGAACGGAAAGCTAAATAGGCACCGAACATCCCTAGAAAAATCATTCCCTCAGCGATGAGGAAGACAATCAACCCAAATATCCGATGGTCGGGATGTTCTTCGTGATGACCACCTGCCACTTCTGCAGCATGGTGATGATTTAGGTCCGTTTTAGCTGGGTCAATAGTTTGACTTTGCATGAATCTTTAATTTCTAAAAAACAAGAAGTTAGGAGTTGGGAGTTAGGAGTTAGGAGTTAGGAGTTAGGAATTGGGAGTTAGTTTTTTTCAACTCATAACTCATAACCCCTAACTCCTAACTCTACTTTCTATCTTCAGGGCTAGCTGCAAACTCTGGATCGGGTTTAGCCCTCAATACTGAGTTAGCACCACCAGACAAAACAGGATTGGCATCGTCTAAGGGTACATCCTCATTCCGCTGTTCCAAACCGTAATCATAGGGACCTGTTACCAACACCGGCAATTTGTCGAAATTCTCGATCGCTGGTGGTGAAGTCGTCATCCACTCTAGGGTAAGTGCATTCCAAGGATTGTTGCCGGCTTTAGGCCCATACATCCAACTCCAAATGGCGTTGATGATAAAGGGTAAAGTGGAAATCGCTAGAATGTAAGAACCGTAGGTACAGATTTCGTTAATTGAGGTAAATTTGGGGTCATACTGGGCGATACGGCGGTTCATACCCATCAATCCCAATTTGTGCATGGGTAAGAAGGTCATATTCAGACCAATCATTGTCAAGGCAAAGTGAACCTTACCCCAAAATTCATTGATCATTCGTCCCGTAATTTTCGGGAACCAATGATATATACCAGCAAAAATGCCGACTACGCTACCGCCAAACAATACGTAATGTAGGTGCGCTACTACAAAATAAGTGTCGTGGACGTGGATATCAAACGGTACTGCCGCCAACATTACACCACTGATCCCACCGATAACGAAGGTTGCCAAAAAGCCCATTGCAAATAGCATGGCACTATTGAGGCGGATTTTACCACCCCAAATTGTTGCCAACCAGCCGAAAATCTTAATTCCTGTGGGTACGGCAATAATCATGGTGGTAATCATGAAAAACATCCGCAACCAACCGGGAACACCGCTGGTAAACATATGGTGTGCCCAGACAATTAATCCCAAGAAACTGATGGCAAGGGAAGAATAGGCGATCGCTTTATAGCCAAAAATCGGCTTGCGGGCATGAACTGGAAGGATCTCTGAAATCGCCCCAAAAAAGGGCAAAATCATGATATACACCGCTGGGTGTGAGTAAAACCAGAACATATGCTGGTAGACTACCGGGTCACCACCGCCAGTGGGATTAAAAAATGTTGTGCCTGCCAATAAGTCAAAGGAAAGCAGAATCATTGCCCCAGCTAGCACAGGAGTCGATATTAGCACCAGTGCTGAGGTAGCAAACATCGCCCAGCAAAACAAGGGCATTTGATGAATACCCATGCTAGGGACACGCATTTTGATAATGGTGGTCAAAAAATTGATTGCCCCCAAAATCGATGACGTACCCAGTAGCAGGATGCTCATAATCCAAATAGCCTCACCCAACTGACCTGTTACCAAGCTCAGAGGTGGGTAAGAAGTCCAACCGGCATCCGGCGCATCACCCATTACCAAACTAGCGACAAGCAATATTCCCGCTGGAGGAATTACCCAAAAGGCAAGGGCATTCAGACGTGGGAATGCCATATCTCTTGCCCCAATCATCAAGGGAATTAGATAGTTAGCAAATCCCGCCCCTGTTGGCACAATCCACAAGAAAATCATGATTGTGGCGTGCAGCGTAAACAAGCTGTTGTAAACTTCTGGCGTCACAAAATCTGTTTCTGGCGTGCGTAGTTCTGTACGAACTAATTCCGCCATCACGCCACCAATACAGTAAAAAATGAACGATGTCACAAGGTATTGAATCCCAATTACCTTGTGGTCGGTGTTAAAGGTAAAGTAGTCTCGCCATTTCCTGACTCCAGGCTCATCAATTAGAGCCGGGATATTGGCATTTTCTTGCAGTTGTGCTTGTGTCATACAATAACTGTCTGTTAGTTGCTAGTTGTTGGTTGTTGGTTGTTAATTGTTAGTTGTTAGTTGTTGGTTGTTGCTTGGAGCGTTGTTAGCATTAACTCCTAACTTCTAAACTCCTAACTCCTAACTCCTAACTCCTAACTCCTAACTCCTAACTCCTAACCATTTAATGGTGCATTTGATGGATCATTTCTGGCTGAATTCCCATGTCCTTGGTGTAAGGGGCGAGAAATTCATCAGCGGAAATTCCTGTCGGATTGACAGCAACTGCTTCATTTAAGACGGATTTTGCTGCAACTAACTGCTCTTGCGTCCACTTCTCAAAAGCTTCTGGCTTTTCAACGACAACCTGAGTTCTCATTGCACCGTGGTAAGGACCGCACAACTCAGCACAAATTACATTGTAATCACCCTCTACTTTGGGTGTGAAGCGAATTTCGCTTTGCCGACCGGGCATAATATCTTGCTTAATCCGGAATTCTGGCACCCAAAAAGCGTGGATGACATCGTTGGCCGCCATATTTAATTTCACTTCTTGCCCGACGGGTACGTGCAGTTCACCAGATGTTACACCAGTTTCTGGATAAGTAAAAATAAAGGCATACTGCAAAGCTGTAACGTTAACCATTAAAGCTGGTGCTTTGCCGGCCTTATCAGAACTCGCACCTATGGTAGGAGAAACGATCCCCATACCGGGAGCATCCTTTTTTTGAGGAATTTGGTCAGCATTGCGAACTTCTGCTGTCCCTGGGTCAGACATTGCCTCATCAGATTTTTCTTGATTCAGGTTAGGTGTCTCGCTCAAAGTTGCAGCGATCGCCGAACCCGGCATTGACATGGCTTCTGGTGCCATCTGGACTTGATGAATCGAATGGGGATCGAAGCCGCCCATTTCGTTATAGACATCAAAGCTGTATACAGAAATACCAAGGACAATAATAGCGGGGATTGCCGTCCAGAGGATTTCTAGCGGAATGTTGCCTTCAACTGGTGGCCCATCTGTCTCGTCGCCTGCACGCTTCCGGTATCTAAAGACACTGTAAATCAAAATTCCTTCTACGAGCAGAAAGATACCTGTTGAGACAGTCATCATTGCATTGAACAGACCATCCACCAAGCTAGCTTCATCGGTAGCTGCTACAGGCAGCAGACCATGATTTTGTCCGTACCAAAGGCTGACCAGCGTCAGCAGGATGCCACTTAGTAACGTCCAGATTGAACTTGGAATTTTCACGGTTTTTCTACGGTTGTGACTTTACTACGTTGGACAGAACTGCTTACTCACTTACTACGGTAATCCAGGCTGCAGGACTTATGGTCAAAGATAGTAAATTTTTTCTTAATTTTTTAAGTAATTTACTAAATCTTTAATACAAGTAATCTATTAGGTATACCAGAAGGCGGATGTAAATTAAAGCCAAGCAATCAACAATTATAAATGTTTTTTTCTTCTTAAGTGTATTTTTTTCACCTTGAATAAAAATAATCCACTAGGTATGTCACAGATATGCCTGATGGTGGATGTAAATAGCAAAAATAAGTCAAAGAAAATAAAAAATTTCGGGATTTTTAGGTGATAATTTCACTCGGAATAGAAATGATTCCCCAGGCACAGCAGTGTGTAGGTGAAAACAAAAGAAAAATTTAAGGAAGTTTTTGTAATCGTTAGATGATATGAGTTGAAAACTTAAAAAATGTCTGAAGCTTCAGGCTCAAACTGGTCAAGGTGATTCAGAGTGTTAAATGAGAGCCAATCTCTAACAAAGATTCTATACGCTAGGGTGGAGATATGTCGGTTTGACAAATCTTAAAACTGTAAAACTTAGATAACTGACTCAAAACGGGCAGTAGGTATCTTTCATGAGCGAATTTGTCCTAGAACAACAGAAAACAGCGGCAAACCCGGAGCAACAGCCTCTTGACAGAATTCGTCGCTTGGTGTGGAAGATGTGTATAGCCACCATAATTTTGATGGCGATCGGCAGCGCTACCCGCGTGATGAATGCTGGGCTTGCCTGCCCAGACTGGCCTTTATGCTATGGGAAATTAGTGCCGACAGCTGAAATGAATTTCCAAGTTTTTTTGGAATGGTTTCACCGACTGGATGCGGCCTTGATTGGTATCAGCGCGATCGCCCTGGTCGGATTATCCTGGTGGGATCGTCAATATTTAGCGAGATGGGTTCCTTGGGCTTCGACATTTGCCCTTGGTTTAATCGTCTTTCAAGGTGTCTTGGGAGGACTCACTGTTACCGAACTGCTGCGGTTTGATATCGTGACAGCCCATTTGGGAACGGCACTATTGTTTTTTTCTACCCTACTAGTCATCGGCACCGCATTGACCCCCTACCAGGGAACTGGAACCGTTGGTAAGTTGCCGATACTTGGCTTAACCGCCGCAATTTTGGTTTATTTGCAAAGTTTATTAGGTGCTTTAGTTGGTTCTCGCTGGGCTTTACACCAGTGCTTTGGCACCTCCCAACTTTGTCAGGTGATGTATAGCCATATATTTGGGTTGGTACCGCCGACACTCTTCACAATCGCAGTGGTATTTATTTCCTGGCGGACTCCAGCACTCCATCCAGCTTTGCGACGGCTGGCAAATATTGCTTTTGGGTTATTAATTTTACAACTACTTTTGGGAGTCGCGACTTTTCGCTTACACCTGCAAGTTGAGCCACTTACTGTTTCTCACCAAGCCATCGGTGCTGCTTTGTTGGGAACTTTAGTTGCTTTCACTGTTCTAGCTATCCGTGACTGGGCTGAAAGTCGTAGTATCAACTCGATATCCATTAGCGAACAAGCATCATGAATCGAATCCCTAAAGCCAGGAAAAGTTAACAGTTAACGGTTAACTGTCAACAGTTAACTGTTAACTGTTCATAGGTTTAGTTGTTGAAAAATAAGGAAATAGTGCCAAGATGATTGAGACTAATGTCTCGAAGCACCACGATACAGTTCTTTCAGTTATCCAAAGCTACTACCAGCTAACCAAGCCTCGGATTATTCCGTTACTCTTGATTACCACCGCCGGTAGTATGTGGATTGCAGCCAAGGGACAAGTTGACCCATTGCTGTTGCTGGTGACTCTAACTGGAGGAACATTAGCGGCTGCTAGTGCCCAGACAATTAACTGTATCTACGACCGAGACATTGATTATGACATGGAGCGCACGCGCCATCGTCCAATGCCTTCGGGTAAAGTTCAGCCCCGTGATGCTTTGATTTTTGCGATCGCTCTGGCGGTAATTTCCTTCACTCTCCTGAGCGTATTTGCGAACTTGCTAGCAGCAGGTTTAGCAATGTCTGGTATTGTTTTTTATGTGCTAATTTACACCCATTTTCTGAAGCGTCACAGTATCTACAATATCGTGATTGGTGGGGCTGCAGGAGCAGTTCCGGCATTAGTGGGTTGGGCCGCTGTTACTGGCTCTTTAAGCTGGTCCGCATGGCTAATTTTTGGGATTGTTTTTCTTTGGACCCCAGCCCATTTTTGGTCATTAGCTTTGATGATTCGGGATGATTACGCAAAAGTTGGTGTGCCCATGCTACCAGTAGTGGCGGGGGAAATAGAAACAGTGCGGCAAATTTGGATATACACCCTGGTAACGGTAGCAGCAACTGTGTTGCTAGTTTACCCGTTGCACGCAACTGGAGCTATTTATCTGGCGATCGCTCTGAGTTTAGGAAGTGTATTTATTTACAAAGCTTGGCAGTTGTTGCAAAACCCAGGCGATCGCGCTACAGCAAAAGGCTTGTTTTTGTATTCCATCTCTTACATGATGTTGTTATGTTTGGGGATGGTAATTGATAGTTTGCCTGTAACACATTATCTAATTGGTGTGGTCACAAGTAAGCTAATTTTGTTGATTGGTTAAAATTAGAGAAACCGGGTTTTTAAAAACCTGGTTTCTTAAAAAAGTTATACGATTGAGCTTATACGCAAGAAATATTTTTGATTATTATAAATGCGGACACATTACAAAGTAAGTTAACTATTTTACTTAAATGGATGCAGTCGGCGATCCATTATAAATTAAATTTATCTTACACAAAACATAAATAAATTATCTTACTGCTTAGATACGCTAAAACTGATAGCAGTTTCACAATAAAATGAATAGATAATTAGTAAGAAATTTTTAGGTAGATTTGTGAAACGTGACTCCATCTATTACCAAATTTTTAAGCGTTTTCCTGGGTTGATTTTTGAACTCGTTGATTACCGGACTGAACAGGCGCAGAACTATCGATTTGAGTCCGTTGAAGTGAAAGAAACCGCCTTTCGCATTGATGGGGTCTTTTTACCTCCAGAGGGTGCAACACCCAGAATTATCTTTTTTGCAGAAGTTCAATTTCAGAAAGATGAAGCTCTTTATCATCGCTTCTTTACTGAGTCGATGATGTATTTGAACCGGAATCAGTCTCAATATGATGACTGGTATTGTGTAGTAATTTTTTCATCACGCAGTTTGGAACCAAAGGACACAAGAACTCATCGAATGTTTTTGAACAGCGACCAAGTGCAGCGAATTTATCTGGATGAGTTAGGCACTCCCAATACTCTGCCAATAGGCGTCAATTTAATGCAGTTGACAATCGCCTCAGAGAAAGCGATGGCAGAGCAAGCGAAGCAATTACTTGAGCGGGTACAATTAGAAGAAACAGACACACTGGCGAAAAACGAAATAATAGATATTATTACCACTATCGCCGTTTACAAATTTTCTCAATTAAGCCGTGAAGAGGTGGAAGCCATGTTGGGACTGAACATTGAAGAAACACGAATTTACCAAGACTTGGAACGTCAAACCAAATTAAAAGCAGCAGGACGCCTTTTGAGCATGGGCTATAGCATCTTTGAAGTGGCAAAGGCAGTTGATTTATCGGTTGAGGAAGTCACAAAAGAGGTAGTAAATTATCAAACCGACACAGGACAAGATGTAAGTAGGTGAGCGTAAATAAACACAACTATACTTCTGTCCGCAGCGTTGCGTAGATTGCCGTAGGGTGGAGGCACGACGTTAGAGAAGCGTTCCCGTTCACGTACAGTGTGCTCGTAAGGCCGATTGGTAGCAACCGCAAGGGTTTCGACCTTTTTACAAGTTATATAATAGGGTTTATTCGTGCCTACCTACTTATGCATAAAGTAAAGTTTCTGAGTTTGAAATAAAGTTACCTTTCCGAGGTAACTTTTATTTCCAGTTGGTTTCGGTTTAGATATGGTGTACACGTTGGTGCAAAAATAGTTTATGGTTGACCGAGTGTGAAAATCTTGGGCTGGGTCTGCTGTACAGCGTTGATATCATTCTTTAGTCATTGATTATTAATTACTCCTAAATCTCGTATTGCATCTAGCTTTCATAGTGCATCCGGCACACTAATAAAGAGACTTAAGCAAAATTTATCAATCAACGAGAGAATCAGGATTGTGGATAGCGCGATTGAAAACAGGATGCAATCTTGTTCTGAAGTCTCGACTACCAGAACTTTTCGTCAAAACTGATGATGATCGATATGATGCGATAGGAGTCGAAAATTCTGTGAAGTCGTACTTTTAGGGCGGAAATGAGCAAACGATCGCGCATTGCTTGGCCGATTTATCTCTTTCTCCTGTGTTTGGTTGTAAATGTTCAAGCGCTTAAAGACCTTCATCGTTTAATAGATGATGGCGAAATAAATGAAGAAGGTATAACTGAAGAATTGGGTGCCACATTGGTCAGAAATCTGAGCAGAAATATTGCGACAATCATAGCATCATACCGTTAGTAGAAAAGTTGATAGGATAATTTGACGACAGTTTTTCACCCGACAATTAGCAATAAACCGCATCAGCAATCATTTTTTATAAAAGTTATCATAGAGTTTTCAGCCCGACTTATCCGGACTTTGTTCGTTGGATAATAGATAAACGAGGTTTAATATGGCTCATTTAAATCTGCGTCGTCCCCAAAATGTCAGTGGTGACTTTTATGTAGATACATCTTGTATAGACTGCGATACCTGTCGCTGGATGGCAAAAGAAGTGTTTTTTCGTGACGAAAAACAATCGGCAGTCTATCACCAACCAACTAATGAAACCGAAAGATTAGCCGCACTCCAGGCTCTTTTGTCTTGCCCCACCAGTTCTATTGGTACTGTCGAAAAACCCCAAGATATAAAAGTTGCTCAGTTAAGTTTCCCCATCCTTGTAGAAGAAAATGTCTATCATTGCGGCTATCATTCAGAGAAATCCTATGCTGCTGCTAGCTACTTTATTCAACTTCCAGAAGGTAATATTTTAGTTGACTCTCCCAAATTTACGCCACCATTGGTAAAACGTTTGGAAAAAATGGGGGGAATCCATTATATGTACTTAACTCACAGGGATGATGTGGCGGATCATCAAAAGTTTGCTGAACATTTTGGCTGCGAACGTATTCTTCACGCTGATGATATTACATCTGATACTCAAAATGTGGAAATGCAGCTAACTAATTCACAACCATTGCAACTAACTCCTGATTTATTAATTATCCCAGTACCCGGTCACAGTAAAGGACATACCGTTCTACTCTATAAAAATAAGTTTCTTTTCACTGGTGACCATCTAGCTTGGTCTGATAAATTAAAACAATTGGTTGCTTTCCGCGATTTCTGCTGGTATTCCTACTCCGAACAGATTAAATCGATGCGTAATTTAACTAATTACTCTTTTGAGTGGGTACTACCAGGACATGGACGTAGATATCATGCTGATAGGGAAACAATGAAACTACAGATGCAAAAATGTGTTGAGTGGATGGAAAGTTAAGCAAACTCAATTTTGCAGGTAGTTTGTAGAGTGCATCATAAATTTCAAATTTTTTGAACCGTTTCATACCCCTCTCCCTTGGGGATGCTGCTGGCAAATGGTAGGTGTGACCCCTCAATGTTGATCCAAAGAGTTCTCTCGCATATCCGACATAAGGCCCGCAGGCTAGAAGCCTGGGGCTATCCATACAAAGCCCACCAACGCGAGGCTACATTTTTTAGCCTCGCGTTGGTGGGCTTTGTTCAATTAGCCGCACCATTCTATGGTGACGGTGGGATTTCGGGTTTTGGAGAAGTATCATCCCTGATTCGCCAACAGTATCCTTGGGGAGAGGGGAAGGGCTTACTAATTTCGCCAAATATTGATTTTCTTATCATATCCGCCGCTGGCGAGTATTTCCCCATCAGGGCTAAAAGCGATCGCACTCACCCAGTCAGGATGTGCGTAAAGTGTGTTTACTAACTCGAATTTAGTCAAATCCCAGATTTTAATACCATCCCTGCCAGCACTAGCAAGAGTAGTCCCATCCGGATGGATAGCGATCGCATTCACCCAGTTATTATGTCCTGTAAGGGTGCGGACTAATTTTTGCGTGTTGACATTCCATACTTTAATTGTGCGATCGTGACTAGCAGTAATAAAAGTTTCGCCATCTGGTGTAAAACTAATAGCACTGATAGTAGTTGAATGTGCGGTAAATGTCCGGATTAACTTACCTGAACTCAAGTTCCACAACTTGATATTACCCTTATTGTCGCCACTAGCAAGAGTATTACCATCACGACTAATAGCTAAGGAATAGATGGAATTATCAAAGTTTACCAGATTAGCAAGCGGGCGTTCCTGAAGTAAATCCCACACCCGAATACCGTCTATAGCCCCACTGACAAGAACTTTGCTGTCAGGAGTCACAGCTAAAGATATAATGTTCCCTGTATGACCCACAAAGCTGCGATTATACCTGTTATTTGTTAGATTCCACAGGTTAATCATCCTGTCATCACCACAACTAGCCAGAGTTCTGCCATCTGGAGAAACGACTAGAGATAGGACTGAATCTTTGTGCGCTCTACTGATAATTCCGATTCCTTTACCAGTTAGGGGATTCCACAACTTAATTATACCGTCGTTATCACCCCCACCACTGATGAGAGTTTTGCTATCTGGACTAAAAACAAGAGATTTTACAGTTGCGGTATGTGCTTTGAGGTTATAAAGCAACTGCGGATTTGCGAAATTTCTGCTTGTTGGCGATCGCGGTGTTGTTTCTGTCGCACCATGAGCAGTGCCGACATAAAATCTCCCCCAAATCACTGCTGGAAAGGCAACAACCGCAAATATCAAGATAATATATAGGCGAATCGCAATACCGCGCCTACTTCTTTCCTCACTCCTCACTATTTATCCTCACTTTTTTATCAGTTATAAGCTAGGAGTTAGGAATTATAAGTTATTACTTACAAATTATATATACACGAGCGTGCTAGTTTTTAACTTTTTATGGGCGCTATTTACCCTAGCCCTCCTAACTCCTAACTCCTAACTCCTAACGATTTACTGTAGTGGTTTTTTCTTAGAAATATTCGGCATTGGTATAGCAGGACTTGACGAGCGTGCCGGCAAGTAATGTTGTACTATAGGCTCCTCCGGTAAAGGGCGACGTTGCTGGATGCGCCACCAGTTTAACAAAAGCGACGTCCCTGCTGTCCCCAATCCAAAAGCGAACAACGACCAGCTATCATCTAATCCACCAATCAGCGCATCTACTAGCCCCATCGTAATCAATACAGTGATTATTGGTTCTCTCCGGTAGGCTGATTTCAGAAAACGAGGCAATACAGCATTCATCACAGCTTAATTAGTTCCAGTTAACTTTATTTATAAATAACCTTCAAATACCTTACCCGCAATTGGCATTTAAGCAATGTAAGCCCCCATAACATTATAATTTTCTTTTATCTAAAACGACATCAGGCTATTTTCTATTTATCAAAGATTTTAGTTATGTGGATTATTAAATCTAGAATAGCATTTATATTTTCTCCTTCCTTTGTGTTTCCAGACCAATCTAAGCCGCAAAAAATGAAACCAGCCATAACATCCACCAGGTTTTAATGATAGTAGCTGTTGTAGAGACGTATGGCCAACACGTAACAAGCAAGCCCTAGGGTAGTTTCGGCAAAATTTCACGTAGAGGTTGTGAAACTCTTAATTTTCCTTAGTAGTTAGCCACACTAACGGAAGCTAGGTGCGATTTAAAAGCCCCCTTGCCCCCAATACTGGGGGAAAAGAAAATTCCAAGTTGAACATACTTGGGGAGCCACTGCGTTTCTTGGCTCTGCCGACTTGTAGCATGTGGCGTGGATTTAGGGGGCTGTCTTTACCCATCAAAATCAAAGTTCCCCAGAATTGGGGGCAGGGGGCTTGCCTTTACCCATCAAAATTAATGGCATGGACTACTAAGTCGTTGGACTGTATATTTATAGACTTACTTCAAACCAAGCCATGATAAAACTCCTTGATTGGTGACGTATTCAATCACCACCATCAAGACAAAGCCAATCATTGCAGCCCGACCATTCAAACGCTCTGCATATTCATTGAAGCCAAATTTAGGCTCTTCTAGCTTGGGGGTAATAGTGGGTTGTGGTTGTGTCATCATCGGAAATACCTTGTATTGTGGATGTAAAGTCAAAAAGTGGATATAAGTGCGGTTGGACCCATTGAATACTGTCTGGGTCAATTTGGTGTTAAATCTCAACACACCTTGATTAATACAATCTGAATATCTTATTTTACAAATTGTAATCATTCTTTATATATTTTAGGAACATGGGGGCAATAGTCAAGGGCTATATTTGGAAGCACCTCAGGTTAAGCGAATGCCGTTACGGGGATCGTCATCTGTACGGAATACCGCAGATTGGCTATCCTTAATACCAAAGTAGATCCGATGAGACTGACAAACTACAAACGAGATAAAAAAATAAATCAGAGGCTGTAAATGGAAATAGGCGTCCCCAAGGAAACTAAGGATCAAGAGTTTCGGGTAGGGTTGAGTCCGTTTAGCGTGCGGGTGCTGCGGGAAAATGGTCATGGGGTTTTTGTTGAAACCCAAGCAGGTACTGGTGCTGGATTTACCGATGATGACTACAGAAGTGCTGGTGCGGAAATTGCCTCTACACCTAACGCTATATGGAATAGAGAGCTAATTATTAAAGTCAAAGAGCCATTAACCGCAGAGTATAAATTTTTGCAGTCTGGGCAGTTATTGTTTACTTATCTGCATTTAGCAGCCGATCGCAAGTTGACGGAGCATTTAATTAATTGTGGAATTACAGCGATCGCTTATGAAACAGTAGAACAACCAGGAGCAAATAAATTACCGTTACTCACCCCTATGAGTATTATTGCCGGTCGCTTGGCAGTACAATTTGGTGCAAGGTTCCTAGAACGGCAGCAAGGTGGTAGAGGCGTTCTTTTGGGCGGTATTCCGGGAGTCAAACCCGGCAAAGTGGTGATTTTAGGTGGTGGTGTTGTCGGTACAGAAGCTGCGAAAATTGCCGTAGGTATGGGCGCGACAGTCCAGATTTTGGATGTAAATGTCGAGCGCTTAAGCTATCTGGAAACTATATTTGGTTCGAGAGTAGAATTGCTTTACAGTAACTCGGCACAAGTCGATGCTGTGGTTCCTGATGCCGATTTGCTAATTGGTGCAGTTTTAGTACCAGGACGTAAAGCACCAATTTTAGTCAATCGTAATTTAGTCAAAAAAATGTGTCCTGGTTCTGTGATTGTCGATGTAGCAGTTGACCAAGGTGGCTGCATCGAGACCTTACACCCCACATCTCACACTAACCCGGTATATGTTGAAGAGGGTGTAGTGCATTATGGCGTTCCCAATATGCCAGGAGCAGTACCCTGGACTTCGACGCAAGCACTCAACAACAGTACATTACCATATGTATTGCAGTTAGCCAATTTGGGCATGGAAGCATTGGCAAAAAATGAAGCGTTGGGTAAGGGTTTGAATGTTAAGAATCATCACCTAGTTCATCCTGCAGTCCAAGAAGTGTTTCCCGATTTGGCGAGTTAATTTAACAGTTACCAGTTATCAGTTTTAGTCCGAATGGCAGTCTTGTTAGGACATTTTTAGCGCTTAACAAGACTGCTGTTCGTCGGGGAAGGGAAACTCAATACTAAAATGTAGCCTTCGCACAAAGGCTTTATCAGTATTTTTACTCAACTTACTAGATAAATTGGTAACCCTGAGCATGACTGGGTTGCCAGGAGACATGAGTAAGCCTAAAAATTGCCCTGGTATATTTTGTTGACGCGATGCCGGAAATTGCTTGATTGCTTGTTCTAGGAACAGGTCGAGACAGCGAAGTTCTTCGCAGAGATGTTTGAGGTTGTTAGTGTAGGGGGGCATAATTGAGTGCGATCGCAGTTAAAAGACGCGATTTTTATATTGATTGCTACGATAGAATTACATTGTCTTCTGAACATTCCTAATATGTCCGAGCAAGTACAATATGTAACAAATCAGCAAGGGAGGTAATTATAAATGGTGACATTACATCTCAAGCAATTAAGTGTACCTCCTGGACAGCGGATTCTTTTAACTGATATCAACTGGTCAAACTTCGAGGATATTTTGCAAGAACTCGGGGAAAAAAGAGCTAGTAAAGTAGCTTACTTTCAAAATCAATTAGAAATTAGAATGCCGTTACCAGAACATGAGTTTGATAAAGAAATTATTGGTGACATTGTGAAAATTTTGTTAGAAGAGTTAGAAGTCGATCGCGAATGTTACGGTTCAACGACTTTTAAGCGAAAGGATATGGCAGCAGGAATCGAGCCGGATAATTGTTTTTATATTCAAAATTACCGTTTAATGATTGGCAAAAGGAGATTAGATTTAACGGTAGATCCACCTCCCGATCTAGCCATTGAGCTTGATGTCACCTCCAAAACCCAACTCAGTGCTTATGAAGCTTTAGGAGTGCCTGAATTATGGCAGTTTTCTCAGGGATGTTTAAGGATTAATGTACTGCAAGGGGGTGAGTATGTTGACTCTTCTTTTAGTCCTAATTTTCCTAATTTCCCCATTATTGAGGGGGTTTCTCAGTTTGTCCAAATGAGTTTGACGCAAGGTTCAAGTGCTGCTTTAAGGGCTTTTCGGAAGTGGGTGAGGGAGAGAATCGATTAGCGATCGCTACTAAAACGGTTACTACCATACTCAACTGTGCGGACAAATATATTTGCTGCGACCGTCTGTGTCAGTCCACCTTTAAAACTTAATCTCTTGAAGGCGATTTTATTTGTAGAAACGTTCAAAATAGTGCCTCTATTCTAATTTCTTACTTTGCCTTTGCTTGGAGAAAAACAACTTGAGCATCCATCGTTTTTGTTTCAATAAAAAGCGTTTGAGTATCCATAATCTTTGCTTGGGGAAAAAGTACTTCAGTATCCAATTTTCTGTCACGGCTTGACGTATCCACGAATTTCCGTAAATAATTATCGTAAAGAAAAGTCCAATAATGATGCCGACACTTAGACTGATTAAAATCCCTTCAATCATTTGAACATATTTATCGGTTGAGAATGAAGAAATTTTATTGCCTATTATTTGAGAGACTATACCACCAGCACCAAAGATGCTACTCACAGCAAGAATTGTCACTTGCAGATTGCGATCGCTCTCTTCTTGCTTTTTTTGTCGTCTAGTTTCTTGTTCTGCTTGTTCTATTGCCAATTGTCCACGAATGGAGGCAAGTGCTTTATCTATTAAGCTAGAGCCATCTTGAAAATATCTGATGTATGCTTCAATCTCTTCTTGATAAAAAGGGCAGTTTTCATCACTAAATGCTTTTAAAAAGCAAACATCTTCGTTTTGGAATGGAACACATATTTCTTCCATTAAATTATTATATTTTTTGATATTATTATCAATTTTGTGTTTGTAATTACTCATCCTCGCAAGTACTTCTTCATATTTCTTTGCTAAGGCTGGCAGTTTCTTGAGTTTATTTTGAAATTTATTTAAATCGTCTTCTGTTAATACCTTATTGTTGCCCAACCTGCGGAGATTGTTAACATCACTTACAATTTGTTTATAAACAGATTTTAGTGATTTAGAAACTTGAGTAGTTTTTTGAAAAGCTGTAATTATTTGACTGCGATGAAAAAATAAATCAAATAGCTTGTAACGAGACTCATAAAACTTGTTATAAGTTGTCCTACCCCGAAACAAAGACACAAATATACTACCAGAAGAAGGTAAATCTCTTTCTGTGCCGTATTGAAAAATTGGACTACCAAACAAATCACCTGTCCGGTTTAATGGAGGTTTATTGTAATTTTCCGGAAAAAAAGCCTTGAGACATTCATCTGCAATTTCTGTTAGTTCTTTATTACTTTTGCGTAAATCATTGGCTGTAAGCCTAGCAGTGATAATAATTGTTTGACCAAAAACCCCTCTATTGTTAGGTGCTAAAAAAAGATTATTTGGATTTAGATGACGCAACGACTGAATATCAACCTCGTCGAGTACCGATTCAGCTTCCTGTTTTGAAAAACCAAGATTTAGCCACAGCCCAAAACTATTATAAATTCTGACTGGATAGACAAAACCCTTTACTGCTATTGTCTGTTGGCTGTCTATAGGAACTTGTTCTGCTATAGGAACAGCTTCAGAAATATAAAAATCAGTCGTCTTTTTGTGTCTAGAAAAAATTTTTATTTTATCTGCATCTCTAAGAGCAACACGAAAACTAGTTGGTTTTTTTGCTAAATCAAGATAATTTATTAAGTGAAAACTATTTTTTTGCAAGGCTGAGGAGATAATATTATCGCAGATTTTCCATAGCCAGGAAATATATATATTTGGTCTTCCTGAATTTGTCTTTCCGGAATTAATTGTGATGATGGAACTGTCATGTAAATCGAAGGCAAATAAATGAACATTTGGATCGTGAATTTTATTAGTCATTATTGAGAAATTAAGTATTTATTGATATAGCAGTATCCAGATCCTCGACTTCTTAAAGAAGTCGGGGATCTAAATTTTCACGCATGATTTAGGATTGCTATAGCACCCTAAAACTAAACGAACCATAATTACGAGCTACTAATTATCAAGCAACAGAACTAATTTTAAGGAAAGCTATTGCCCATGTACAAATCAAATGCTGCACGGTAATATTTGACAGCAATTTCTAGATTTTCGCTTCTGTCGCCAAGAACGCGATCGCTATAAGCACTGGCGAGATGATATTGAATAGTTGCCCAGTTATCGCGGATATCAGCTTCCACAGCATCGGCTGAGTCTATATCCTGATAAACTTCTAACGCCGCATGATAGCATTCAATAGCTTTTTCCAAATTATCCGCCCTGTCTCCTTTTTGACGCTGCTTATAAGCCATACCCAGATAATTATGGGTCAATGCCCACTCTTCGGGTATTTGTTCGCGCTTGTAGACTTGCAAAGCCCCATTAAAACAAGCGATCGCTATTTCTAGATTCTCAACTTTATCTCCACGCAGGCGGTTACTGTAAGCTAAACCAAGAGCATTTTGGACAGTTGCCCAGTTTTCGGGCATCAAATCGCGATTGAATACACTTAAAGACCCTAAGTAGCATTCAATAGCCTGCTCTAAATTAGTTGCTTTGTCGCCACGGATGCGCTCGCTGTAGGCATTGCCCAGATTACTTCTGACAATCGCCCAGCGTTCCGGCGTTTGTTCTCGTTGGTAGATTTCCAGAACCGCCAGGTAGCATTTGATAGCTGATTCCCAATTTTCTGCCCTGTCACCCTGGATGCGATCGCTGTAGGCATTACCGAGATTTTTTTGAGTAATTGCCCAGGCTTCGGCTCTGGTTTCACGCTTGCAGACCTCTAAGGCGAGATGGTAGCATTCAATCGCTGTTTCGATATTTTCTGCCCTGTCGCCCCGGATGCGACCGCTGTAGGCAAAACCAAGATTATTTTGGGTTTTTGCCCATTCTTCAGAAAATTGCTCTCGCTGGTAAACTTCAAATGCTGCACGATAGCACTCAATTGCAAATTCCAAATTCGCAGCTTTATCTCCACGGATGCGATTTTGGTAAGCATTGCCCAAAAGATTCTGGGTTGCTGCCCATAAGGAAGGAAAACGCTCTCGCTTGTAAACTTCAAGTGCTGCTCGGAAGCATTCGATGGCAACTTCTAAATTATCTGCGACTTCACCAGCAATGCGATCGCTGTATACTTTACCAAGATTGCTTTGAGCTTTCGCCCATTGCTCCGGCGTCCGCTCCAACTGGTATATTTCTAACGTGGCACGATAGCATTCGATCGCTTCTTCTAAATTTTCTGCTTTATCTTTAAGAATTGGATCGCTGTAAGCATCACCCAGATGATTTTGAGTATCTGCCCATTGTTCGGGAAAACCATCGGGTGTTAAAAATGTCAATGCTGATTCGTAACCAGCGATCGCAATTTGCAAATTGTTAGTCCGCTTGCCTAATGGAAACTGCTGAATTAAATGGCTCAAAGTTACAATATCTAACGCAATTCCTTCGGCTATGGGTGGCTTTGCACTTGCAAGAGTTGCTTTTGCCCAAGTTTCCAGCACCTGCAAAAAGCCCATATCAAGTTTATCCAGATTTTCTTCTAGTAACGGGTGAACCACAGATGCATCACCCTTGCTCCTAGAAGTCACCCGCAACAAATCACCCAAAAAGTTTAGGTATTTTTCCGTAGGATTTGAAGATGCTTCCTTACTTACTTGCACGGCGATTGGTACTGCAATCCGTTGCAAAAAATCAGCGGCTTTTTGTTCGCCCAGTTCTGCTAATAATGACGCAACCTGTGATACAGTCAACACAAAACCTGCATCTAGCAAATCTTGGTTGGCGCGTAAAAATTCTGTTTCTGCTCCAGGAGGACAATTTAACAAATCATCAATCAACTCCATATACGCAGAAGAACGCTCCCCTCCATTCAAATGCAAATCTTCGGTAGCTTGTTGCAGCGCATTCTTCAATTGATCGGCCAAATCTCTTAGAAACTCAGCCACATCCCTAGCACCCTGTTCCACTGCCTGCACCGCCACCTGTTCGATCACCTCAAGAAAATCAGCGTCAATTAATTCTGTATTGGCTTTAAGCAGCGCTAACTCGTCGCCACTTGGACACCTCAGTAGTTCTTGAATCAAATTCAGATAAGCCCGGAGACGGTTTCTATCCATGAGGCGCTATTCTCCCTCCGTGGGGTATGCTGTTGTTTTTTATACTTATTTTAGAAGTGGCTTAAAAAGAATACTAGAGTCTTTTAATACCTTCAAACAAAGAATTTTGTTTGTTGATAAATTTGGTTCGCAGGTTAATAATCAAAGTAAAAATACTAGTTTTGAGTTGAATTACTTATAGACAAATCAAATTTATATTCGGTTATCTGTAAAAAGGTCAAATATTATCTAATCGGGTATAATTTGCGAAAATTCGCAGTCAGACGTTTACCTATAGATCGCGTCTCTACATGACATGAAAATCATACTAATGCTTTTACATACCAAGCCCATTGCATTGGTACTGACTGCGAATTATTGTACGTATTGGAAATTCCATTAAATTGACGTACTTATTATTATGTACAAAATTAATAGATTTAACCCAGGTATTGTCAAAAATACCTTAGAATAAAAATTACAACAGCCACAAATATAAAACGACAATCTGTCAAAGGTTAAGAGCTTTATGGAGGCTATATTTTACTTTTAATTGTAGTGCTATATACCAAAGAAAGCAGGTTATCCAAAGATAAAAAAAATACAAAATTCATGGAAAAATTTTGTATTTGAATACATCATTTTAAATGTTTATCCTGAAATGCCTACTATAGTGGAAAGCTGCAATGCAATTTTTATCTGATACAGTCGTGCTATCGCGAATGCAATTTGCACTGACTGCGATATTCCATATGCTTTGGCCTGTTTTGACAACGGGGATGGGAATTTATCTGGTTATTGTCGAGGGAATGTGGCTCAAAACGCGCAATTCTGACTATTACCACCATGCCCGTTTTTGGTCAAAGCTCTACGTCCTCAATTTCGGTATCGGTGTTGCTTCGGGTATCCCGATGGAATTTCAATTTGGTACCAACTGGGCACCCTTTGCTGAGGCAACAGGAGACTTTTTCGGCAGTATTTTAGGATTTGAAGCTTCGATGGCATTTATGCTAGAAGCTGGATTTTTAGGAATTATGCTGTTTGGTTGGGGAAGAGTTCACCCCGTCATTCACTATTTTTCGACAATTATGGTGGCATTCGGTGCCAATCTATCAACAGTCTGGATTTTAGTCGCAAATTCTTGGCTGCAAACCCCTGCAGGTGGGGAAATGGTAAACGGTAAATTTGTAGTTCATGATTACTTTCAAGCAATTCTGAACCCTTTTGCAGCCAAGAGCATTTTGCATATGTTCTTTGCCACCTTAGAGACTTCCTTGTTCGTAATTGGTGGAATCAGTGCTTGGTATATTATTAACAATCGTCACAAAGCCTTTTTTGCCAAGTCATTGAAGATTAGTTTAGCTGCGGCGATCGCTGTTGCCCCCTTACAAATTTATCTTGGACATCTAAGCGCAGAGCAAGTTTATCACTATCAACCCACAAAGCTTGCGGCAATGGAAGCCAAGTGGGAAACGTCACCAGCCGGAGAACCAGCCCCTTGGAGTGTTCTGGCTATACCAAACGGAAAAACAGAAAAAAACGATTGGGAAATTCAAATCCCTAATGGTTTAGGCTACATTCTAGAATTCAAACCCAAACTCTCAGAGCCGGTACTTGGTTTAAAGGAATGGAAACCAGAAGATAGACCCCGGATGGTAGGTTTAATTTTCTACTCCTTCCGAATCATGAGCGGTATTGGGTTCTTCCTTGCGGGATTAATGCTGTTTAGTGTATTACAGTGGCTGCGGGGTAAACTCTCCCCAGAAAATATTAGCAACCAACGTTTGATGATGCTTGGTTGGATGTTTGCGGGGCCTTTAGGATACATTGCCGTCGAGTCAGGCTGGATTGTCCGCTGTGTGGGAAGGCAACCTTGGGTAGTATACGGGCAAATTCGCACCGTTGATGCTGTATCGCATGTGCCACCTAGCAATGTTTTAACCTCACTCACAAGCTTTGCGGTGGTTTATACGATATTGTTTGTATCTGCTATGTACTTTGGCAGCCGTATTCTCCGCAAAGGGCCGAATTTAGAATTGCCAGTACCGGGACTGGATAATCAACCGGCAATAGAAACTGAACCAGCAGAATTTATTCCTGATGCTCGTCCGGTAGAAGCACAGCAATAAGATACAGCACTTTGCAAGTAAATGAAGTACACCCCCTCCCCAAGGCATACGGGGAGGGTTGGGGAGGGGTATTTCTGTACCTCACAAAGTTGAAATTTGCTGTAACAGTTAACGGTTAACGGTTATAGCGGTTTCCATCCTGATGAGCTACAAATTTATCTGCGGTTTTTAAACTCTTAGAGGATGTTTTAAAAGTATTATATGAAACTTCAAAAATCTCGGAACATAACCCCCCAACACTCAGAGTAAATGGGGGTTTCCAAACCTCTCTCCTCTTAGGAGAGAGGTTTGGAGAGAGGTTCTTAAGTAAATTTTGTGACTTTCCAAACATCCTCTTACGTGTACCTCATGCAACTGGGAATCGCTATAACTGTTAACCACTAAATAAGGAGATTTTATGGACCCGTTAGAACATTTTCTACCACAAGTTTGGTTTGTAATTTTGGCGCTTTTCTTATTCCTTTATGTCATGCTCGATGGCTTTGACTTAGGAGTGGGAATCTTATCTCTAACAAGTTCTGATGACGAACGTCGAAGTATTTTGATGACCAGCTTAGGCAACGTTTGGGATGCCAATGAAACTTGGTTAGTTCTGATGGGAGGTGCTTTATTTGGAGCATTTCCCCTAGCTTACGGCACGATTTTAACTGCCTTATACATCCCAATTATGATGATGTTATTTGGTTTAATTTTTCGGGCTGTGGCCTTTGAGTTTCGCGAACATTCTACCCGAAAATACTTTTGGAATTTAGCTTTTGGGGCTGGGAGTTTCTTAGCCGCATTAGCCCAAGGATTTGCTTTGGGTAGCGTATTAGAAGGCATTGCAGTTGATGAAGCTGGTCACTTTATCGGTGGTACGTGGGATTGGTTAGATTGGAAGACGGCACTAGTAGCTCTGACATTAATTCAAGGCTACGTTTTGATTGGTTCTACCTACCTGATTGCGAAAACAGAGGGAGAACTACAGACAACTCATTACCGAACAGCCAAAATCGCGGCTTTGACCACATTAATTGGAGCGATCGCGATTACAATTGCCACACCTGTATTTTATGAGAGTGCTAGAACCAAATTATTTGAACAACCGCTAGTTTATATATTTTCGGTAATTCCTATATTAGGAGTGCTATTAATTGGACTACTCCTGAGAAGCATAGAACGGAAGGAAGACCAGACACCTTTTATCTTCACAATTCTACTTTTCTTGGTAACATTTTTCGGACTCGGTTTGATTGTTTTTCCCTACGTTATTCCCACCCAAATCACTATATATCAAGCCGCTGCTTCATCAAGTGCTTTGGTATTCATGATTATTTTCATCGGCTTTCTTATCCCGATAATGTTGTTCTATAACATCTATCAATATATTGTGTTTCGGGGTAAGGTTTCCGAGAACCATTATGGTTAACAGCAATAAACAGTATCTTTGAGAAGCCAGAATAATTAGAGATATAGCTCAATACGGTTCAGTTAAGGCTCGAATAGCTGTAAAATAGGCATTGTTTCCAAAAATGGAAATCAAGTACGGTGCATCTCAAAGAATTCTCATTAGTGTCTCCCAAGATACAAAGTACGGAGATATTCAAAGCGATAGAGGTCGCTATCCCAGCGACTTCTATCGAGCAAGCGATTGCGCGAAGGCGCACGCTGCGCGATCGCTAAAACGAAAGTCGAAGAGGAACGTCATCGCTCGTTACCAGCACAACTGGTAGTTTGTCTGATAATAGCAATGAGCCTATGGTCGAGAGACTCAATGCGGGATGTACTCAAAAATCTCATTGATGGTCTTTCAGAAGCATGGGTCAAAGTTGGTAAATATTGGCGATTTCCCTGTAAATCGGCTATAACGCAAGCCAGACAGCGATTGGGAGCAGGGGTGATGAGACAATTGTTTCATCAGTTGGTGCAACCAATGGCAACTAGCGAAACAATAGGGGCTTTTCTTAATGGACTACGAGTTGTAGTGATTGATGGAACTTGCTTAGATATTCCAGATAGTGATGAAAACGCAAGGGTTTTTGGTCGCCCCGGTAGTCGCCCTGGTACACGAGCCGCATTTCCCAAGTTTCACCCTTGCGTCTAAGTTTCACAGGAACATTACGAGTTGTTCGTCGTGCCCTCCCAAAATTTCAGCGTTTGGAGCCACAAGAACTCCCCTTTTTTTTAGCTGGTTAATTGTCGAGATTCTCGACCAAATTTTACCTGAAAGGGTTCATAGAAACAACCCAAGGGTTGTGAAAAAGCCTGTATCAAAATTTCGCTCGAAAAAAGTGAAACACAGAGGTACTGGAACAATAACTAATCCTCCTGTGTTTGTTGTTTCAAGCACTGCATAGCCTTAACTGAACCGTATTGAGATATAGCTAATAAAAAACCCCTAGTCTCAACGTACTAGGGGTTTTTCTTTTTCCAAAATTTATTCTTTATGATGTAACTATCCATCTTTCTGGTAAATGCTTGGGTATTAAACTAAGCTACTTCTAAAAAATCTCTCTCTGATGGATTGTCTGGGAAGAATACATTAGGTAAAAGATTGAAAAACTCTGCAAGCTTTTGAATGTGTTCAACTGTTAATTTCCGCTTACCTTTAATACCGTTTCTTTATAAAGATGCGCCTAATTAGCCCACGCAGGTGGGCTTTGTTTGTATAGCCCCAGGCTTCAGCCTGTGGGTGAATAAAGCGCAACCTCATACAGAATTGGTATAAGTACATCAGATTTATTATCGGATGTAGGTTTACCTTGGTTTCGTACTTCCGCCCAAAATATAGCAGCTTGTACTGTAACTACGATCATACTAAAATTTTCACGCATCAAAGTTGATGCGTGTGTCTACTACTTCAATCGTTCAATCAAGTGTTTCCCAACCCGTAAAGCATTGGCAATAATCGTCAAAGCCGGACTTACTGCAGAACTAGATGGGAAGAAACTGCTATCCACAACATAGAGATTATCTAAATCGTGGGTGCGACAGTCGAGATTTAGCACAGATGTTGTTGGATCTTCTCCAAAGCGACAAGTACCAGACTGATTTGCGACTACTTGAATTGGTGTATCAGTTCTTGGATAAATCCCTTGTTTAAATATTGAATTGTTTCCAGTTCTATCCACTATTTTTAACACATCTTCCCAGCGATAAATTAGGCGATCGTGTGCCTCCGTGTTATTAGGGATGTAGTCTAAATACAGCTTTTCTCCGACAACACGCACCCGATTTTCAGCATCAGGCAAATCTTCTGTCTGCAACCACCAACCGATTGAATGCGTCATCAGCTGTCGCAACCCAGACTCCGGAACTAATCTGGATAATAAAGACAATAGAGGTGGTGCTTGCCCAAGAATCATCTCATGAAGAATATTACCCGTGTTTTGAATATGACCCATCGGGTAAGGAAAATCTCCATCTCCCCAGTAAAAATCATTGATGCAAATCGTCTTTTGGAACATATCAGAGTTTTCTTCTGGACTTAGTTGCACCATTCCCGTCATCAAGTGTTTCATAAAATTACGTCCCACTTGGTCGGAACTATTAGCAAGTCCGTTTGGGTGTTTCTCACTATGCGATCGCAACAACAATGCTGCCGAGTTCACCGCACCACATGCCAACACCACAATATCGCCAAAAAATAAATGCGATTGTCCATTAATTTCTACTTCAGCGGCTTTAACTTCAAGTCCCGAGGGACTGGTATGTAAACGCACAACATTTGCTTTGGTTTTCAAGGTGACGTTGGGATATTTTAATGCCGCTTTAATCCCGACTATCTCAGCATCAGCTTTACCACCAATTTTGCAGGGAAAACCATCACAAGTGTTGCAACGGATACAAGCGCTTTGGTTGGGAGCAGTTTCATTTAGCTTCAGTCCCAAAGGTAAATAAAATGGATTCAGTCCCAGCTTTGATATCGCATCGCAAATTTTTTGCATCCGGGGTTCGTGCGTCACCTCTGGATAAGGGTATCCTTCACTACGATCTGGTTCTGTCGGATCGTCTCCTTTTCTGCCGTGGACACTGTAGAGCTTCTCGGCTTCGGTATAGTAAGGTTCAAAGTCCTGATACTTCAGTGCCCATTCTGGAGAAATACCATCCTGATGTTTTACCTTTTCAAAATCTCGTTCCCGCATCCGTAGCATAGCCGCACCATAGACCTTGGTGTTACCCCCAACCCAGTAATTAGTTTGGGGACGGAACGGATCTCCAGAATTGTCATACCACTTTTCTTGAGGTTGATAGCGGTCTTTCTTGAAGACTTCAGCAGCACTCCAGTTTTCAGCTTCTTGGGGTAAAAAATCACCCCGTTCTAAAATCAGAATCTTCTTACCCGTCGGTGCAAGTTTGTATGCTAAGGTGCCTCCACCTGCACCTGTACCGACGATGATCACGTCATAGTGTTGGTCATCAATAATCATACAAATTATCCTCTGTGTTACCCCATTTTGGATTTTGATTAACCGCGAAGACGCAAAGGTTAGAAGTTAAAGAGAAAACAGGTAATTTTTAATTGGAAAGAGAGTAACTCCTAACTTCTAACTCCTAACTCCCCACTCTCACCTTGTTCACTGCCACACATATATGAGGACAAACAAAATAATCCAAATCACATCAACAAAGTGCCAAAACAGCGATGTTGCATTAATGCCGAAGTGACTTGAATCGTAGTTACCCGGTATAAAAGAGCGAACCAACATAATCGTTTGCAAGAGAATGCCGGTGAAAACGTGCAATCCGTGGAAACCTGTGAGCAGGTAGAATGTCCCCCCAAATACTCCAGAGGTGAAACCAAAGGCTAGACTCTTCCATTCCACAGCTTGTCCGTACAGAAAGTAGCTACCCATCGCCATTGTTGCCAATAGAAACAGGCGAAATCTCCACAAGTGATGGCGGTGAAGGGCACGTTCTGCAAAATAAATCACAAAGCTACTGGAAACTAGAATTACCGTGTTGATGGTGGGTTCTTTGACTTCCAACCCTTCTACACCAAGTGGTAACCAGTCGGGAGTTGTTAATTTGTAGGCAATATATCCTGTGAAAAAACTCAAGAAAATGATGCTTTCTGAGAGCAAAAACACAATGAAGCCAAACATACTGTTGCCTTCTTCATCGTGGATATGTTCTACAGCATGATGTGGAGTATGTTCCAACCCCTCTGGACTTATAGAAGTGTTCATGATTGAAGCCTCATTGATTATTTTCGGTTGGTTCCCATCTTTTGAAACCCACCCCCTGCCAGGATTAGCGCAAACAGGGAGGAGATACAAATTTATCTGTGTTTATCCGTCTTCATCTGCGGTTAATTACTTGTCTGCGTACCTCATTTAAGTGAGAACCGCTATCAATTTATTTCAGGGCTTAATCGAGTCCAGTCAGACCTCTTGCCTAACCTACGCAGAACATTTGGGGTATTTATTTAACTGGAAGTCGCGATATTTGTAGCGATCGCTTAATCCTTCTTTGACGTCCACTAATAGTCTGTCACAGTAACTTTGCGGGGTTTATGGTATGGAAAATCAAGTTATTTTCTCCCCCTGCACCCTGCCCCCCTACTCCCTGGCTGCCGTCAACGGTTCAGACTTCCCGTAACCATAAGGTTCTGAAATAACGATGGGAATTTCGTCGAAGTTCTCTACAGGAGGAGGAGAGGAAACCATCCACTCCAATCCGATCGCTCGCCAAGGATTATCAGATGCTTTCTTTCCATCCACCCAAGAACCCACAATATTCAAGATAAAGGGCAGTGTTGACATTCCCAGCAAAAATCCACCAATGCTGGCTATAACGTTCCAAAATGCCAACTCTGGAGCATAGGAAGAAACTCGACGCAACATACCCTGTAAGCCTAATGGGTGCATGGGGAGAAAATTCAAGTTGGTGCCAATAAATGCCAACCAGAAATGCAACTTACCTAAACCTTCCGAATACATCCGCCCAGTCATTTTCGGGAACCAGTGGTAAATGGCAGCATACATGCCCATCGTGACTGTACCGTAGAGGACATAATGGAAGTGACCCACGACAAAGTAAGTATTGTTGACGTGAATATCTACGGGAACTGAAGAGAGCATAATTCCAGTGATGCCCGCAAACACAAACATTACCAAAGCTCCGAGGGCAAATAGCATTGGTGTATTTAGTCGCAGTTTGCCTCCCCAAATGGTCGCAACCCAAGCGAATACTTTAATCCCAGTAGGCACGGAAACGCACATCGTCGAAACCATGAAAACTATCCGCATCCAACCCGGTGTCCCACTGGCGTACATATGGTGTACCCAAACCAAACCGCTAACTCCAGCAATCACCATCGATGAAATGGCAACTACTTTGTATCCAAATAGTGGTTTGCGGGAATAGACGGGAAATATTTCCGAGAAAATCCCGAATACTGGCAGAATAATCACGTAAACGGCAGGGTGGGAATAGAACCAGAAAAAGTGTTGGAAGAAAATCGGATTTCCGCCCTTCGCTGGATCGAAGAAGGCTGTACCTACACTGAGGTCGCATAGTAACATTACCGCACCTGCAGTCAGTGCTGGCAGTCCAAATAATTGGATAATCTGGGCGCTAAATACTGCCCAAACAAAGACAGGCATCTTAAAGAATCCCATCCCCGGTGCCCGCATCTTGACAATGGTGGTAACAAAGTTGACTGCCCCCATAATTGAGGACACCCCCGATATTGCCACAGCTACCAGCCAAATAAATTGACCGTTAATTAATTCACCTGTGGGGTTTTGGAGGCTAACTGGGGGATAAGACCACCAACCAGCTTGTGCGGGGCCACCCGGTACCAAGAAACTCACCATCAGCAGGATTCCGACTACTGGCACCATCCAAAAGGCCGCAGCATTCAAACGGGGAAACGCCATATCTCGTGCCCCAATCATTAGCGGTACCAAGTAGTTCGAAAGACCAACTAACGATGGGAAAGTCCACCCAAATAACATTACAGTACCATGCATGGTAAACATGGCGTTGTAGACAGTCCGATCGACTAAATCCGCTTCTGGAGTAATCAATTCCCCACGAATCACCATCGCGAAGATACCGCCCAGAAGCAGGAAAATAAAAGAAGTAACCAGATATTGGATACCAATGACCTTGTGGTCAGTACTAAAGGTGAAGTATGTCCGCCAAGTAGTTGGAGGATGTTCGGGGTGAATCTCAACAATAATGTTGGGACTATGGACGTGAATATCTGTCATCGATAACTCTCCTTTAACTTTACGCTGTTAGACAACTCTTATTCCTCCTTGTCCTCTGCGATCGCTAGTCCTGTGGAGTAATTGACCAAAGGAGCGGATGCCGGCACAACAGTGGGATAGCCACTTTTGATTTTTGCCTTTGATTCTTGGGCATACTCAGAAGCTGCCTGATTCGGTGCAACAGTCGGTGTCCGGTTTGCAGCCAACTTCAGCCAATTTTGGTAATCCTCTGTTTCCTCAACAACTACATTCGCTGCCATCGTTGCGAAATAGGTACCGCTATATTGAGAATCGGTCAATCGATATGTCCCTGGGCGGATGGGAGTAAACTCAAAGTCAATAGGCTGGTTGGGAATAATGTCTTGCTTGAGACGAAAAGCCGGAATATAGAAGCCGTGAATCACATCCTGCGATCGCATTGTCAAACTGACTCGTTGATTGGCAGGTAAGTGCAATTCCGTGCTAGTGACATTTTCTTTGGGATAGCGGAACACCCAAGCCCACTGCTTTGCCAGCACTTCAATTTTTTCAATCGGTTCACTGGCTTCTTCCATTGGCTCCGCATTTGCCGATTCCATTCCCATTGGATTATGCACGTGCATCACTTCCATTGGGCCACGAATCCCCATTTGGGAATAGACGTTATAGCTGTAAATAGCAATCCAAAACACTAACAAAATTGGAATTGCCGTCCAGACTACTTCCAAGGTGACATTACCTTCAATTGGTGGCCCGTCCCTCATGTCATACTTGCCGGCTTGATGAAAAGCAATCGAATACAGCAAGGTTCCAGTCACCCCTAAAAAGATGAACGTCCCCAACGTCACCAGAAAACTAAACAAATCGTCAACGAGTACGGCTTCTTTAGCAGCTTGGGGAGGAAACCAGGAGTAAGCCTGTTGTCCCATCCACAAACTGACACCAAGAAGCGCGATCGCGATTGCAATCAATCTCAAAATACTCTGGTTTTTCATCACAATAGATTGGTTGGTTGTTGGTTGTTGGTTGTTGGTTGTTAGTTGTTGGTTGTTAGTTGTTGGTTCTTAAACACTAACCCCTAACTCCTAACTCCTAACTCCTAACTCCTAACCATCGCCCAATCGCAACAAGCGATCGGCGGTATTATGCACCCCAAACTCACCTGCTAAATGTGCCCCTAGTGTCCCGTGGACGAACATAAGCAACAGGATAAAAGCTCCCACAAACAGATAGCTCCACTGCACTTGTTGGCTGACATCCTTACGCCAAGAGTAGCGCTGAAACCCTCTCCAGATGGTCATCCCAACAATCAGCGCCAATAAAAACACACCGCCGACACCATGCCAGAGCATTGTCTCCATTGCCTGCAATCCCCAGGCACTTTTCACACCTTTTGGCGCTTCTGCCAGCATCATTTCATAAAAGCCTGCAGCCACTGTAAAAAACGTGATAATGGCTGAAGCGAGCATGTTGTACCAGCCAACATCAAAAAAGTTGGAACGAGCGGCAGGAATTGCCAAAAATTTGAAGACTGGTTTTTCTAAGGGATACAGCACACCAACAACATCAAAAGCAATGCCGATAATAAAAAGACCGAGGGTGAGGTGAACTAAATTAGGATGAATGGGGATTGCGTAGGGTAGTCCATTTGCTCCTAACTGTTTTAACTGGTCAATCAGTTCCGAGTTCATCGCAAAATTCCCTCCTTGATTGCTTCAACAACTTCTACTGTGTGCAATCCATATACCCAAACGAGTAAATCCCCAAGATATACCTGGAAAAATACCAGACTGCTCAAAAGCAAACCCACTCCCAGGTAAGGAATTGGCAGTTTTTGTGGATCGCGCAAACGAATCACATAGCGCCAAGCTGTAATCGTCGCAATAATTCCTGAAAGCGACCAGCCAATCAGCGTATGTAAATTTAGGACTGGCTCTACGGCTTCATAAGGTTCTGCTAAACCTGCTTCAATCTGACCAAAAATAATCGCGATAAAGATGGCAATAGTTGCAAAAAACATATTCCACCAGCCGACTTCAAAAAAACGCGGTTTTTTGGTCAGATAGCCGACAACATCACAAAATGTGGCAAACAACACCATCGCGATTACGAAGTGGACGACGATGGGATGAAGCGTGTCCGGATACGGTAAATTGTGGTCATTCAAAGGCAGAAGATACTCAAACATATTCTCCTCATGGACATATTTTCCGGATCTTCATTCAACTTAACAAGTTGAAATTTTAAATAATGTATTTAAAGATGAAGTTTTACATATTTTTTTGAAATTTTATTGTTTAAAAATTTGATATTTTGCCATGAAAAATATATATTGACAATCTGTCTTTTTACCTAACGCGATTATCAATATAAAAATTTATGCAATACTGCAGTACAAACAGTATAAAAACATAGTAAAAGCCAAAGAATGCATATTTTTGATTGACCGGGAGGGATTTACGTAAAAAATGCTCCAAGTAGGGGTAATACCTACGGAAAGCTTACACCACCTACATATGGCTTGCGGGAGCGCAGGGTATTAACTTACGAAAAATCGCGATTAAAAATAAAATTAATATTTTCTACAAGTGCTACTGATGAAAATATTTAATATCATGTTTTTACCTTAATGGAAACCATTCAAGCTATCGATAATGTGCTTATTGTTTTACCAAGAAGCATTCAAGAAACACATCGCATTGCAGTAGAGTTGGCAATGCTTATACCAATTTAATATGAAGCTGCATAGAAAAGAGGTTCTAAAATAAAGTTAAATGCACTGGCGGGGAGTTATACCGCTGTGTCCCCTTGCTGCATCTCACAGGAGAGCGATGTCAGAGATCCAGACAGTGCAGACCAACCATGACCTGAACGCTGGGGAGTTTTTATCGCTTCCTCTCCTTTATTGCCACCAATGGCAGGCGAAACCCTGCATCAGAGCGGTCAGAGGTGGCGATCGCATCAGGTCATGTCCACCTGTTTAGCCCTCACTCCAGTACGATCGCCTCTCGCCGTAGGTTGAGTTGAGTCTGCGAAACCCAACACCCATAAGCATTACAACGATCAGTAATTGCATGAATAAGAGCAATGAATGCGGAGGCTACCTCGTCGTGGAACTCTCAGTGTAGGCAAGTTCCCCACAGGGCGCTTTTTATACTCGATAAAATTCCATCTACTGCAGTCTGGGATTAGATGCTCCGACATTAAATGGCCAAAGAACCATAAGACTGATCTTTTCTGAAATTTGCACTATTTGAACTTATAATTCATCACTGCGAACTCCTAGCTCCTAAAATAGAGATAGACTTTGTTGAGATTTGTATAGTAATTAGGGAAACCTATTATGGCTCCCGCTGTTTTAATTCAAAACCTAAAAAAGCGCTACGGGACGGTTGAAGCCGTCAAAGATGTTTCTTTTCAGGTAGAACCAGGAGAAATTTTCGGTTTACTCGGGCCCAACGGCGCTGGGAAGACAACGACGCTGCGCTCATTGTGTACTCTCACAACGCCAGATTCTGGCAAAATTGAAGTTTCTGGCGTTTCTGTCATAGATAAACCGCGTCTTGCCAGACAACGCCTGGGCTATGTAGCTCAAGAAGTAGCTATCGATAAGGTGCTGACAGGACGGGAACTCCTACAACTGCAAGCGGCGCTTTATCATATACCCGGTGAGAAAGCCAAAGAACGTATTGACACCGTTTTGAGTTTACTGAGCTTGCAGGAATATGCGGATAAAAAAACTGGTACATATTCTGGTGGTATTCGCAAGCGTCTTGACCTAGCGGCTGGCTTACTTCATGCACCAAATGTCTTGGTTTTGGATGAGCCGACAGTCGGACTTGACATCGAAAGTCGGGTTGTAGTCTGGGATTTCTTGCGGAAATTGCGTTCTGCTGGGACGACGGTAGTGATTACCAGTCATTATCTCGAAGAAATTGACGCTTTAGCAGATAGACTCGCAATTATTGACCGTGGATTGGTGATTGCAGAAGGGACACCATCACAACTGAAAGATAAAGTCGGGGGCGATCGCGTGACTTTGCGAATTCGGGAATTTTCCCCGATGGAAGAAGCCGAAAAAGCAAAAGGCTTGTTGCAAAGCTTGCCCTTTGTGCAAGAAATTATTATCAACGGCTCTCAAGGAAATTCCTTGAATTTGGTGGTCACACCGCAAAATGATGCCTTGATTACCATTCAGCAAGTCTTGAATGCAGCAGGCTTACCAACGTTTGGTATCGCCCAATCTCGCCCCAGCCTGGATGATGTTTACCTAGCTGCTACCGGAAAAACCTTGATGGATGCAGAATTAGCAGCCGTCGCAAATCGCGATCCCAAAGCTGAGAAAAAGCAGAATATGAGATAGGTAAAGTTAGGAGTTAAGAGTTAGGAGTTAGGAGTTAGGAGTTAGGAGTTGGGGGTTAGAAATTCAAAAATTCCATCCTACAGCAAAGCCGCTCTTTAGAGTCTATCGACTCCCAATACGGTTCGGTTAAGAGCCGTGAAATAAATTTCTGGCTGAAAACTTAAACCCATTAAAATGGGTTAAAAGATTACTTTAGCTATGAAGCCCTTAATTTATTTTCGGGATTTTGGGCTTAACCAAACCGTATTGTCTCTACTCCTAATTTAATTCCTAACTCCTCACTCCTAATTCCTAACTCCTAAATCTTGAAAATCCAAAATTACTATGACTGTTACTCCAAATACTGAAATCAACTGGCAAAAAGTCGCATCACCCCAAGTTTACGCTGATGCTGCACCCAACTTTGTTGGTGACTTAATCCAAGAGACGCTGGCTTTAACTCGTCGCTTGTTTATTCAACTTCAACGTCGTCCTTCCACTTTAGTAGCGGGAATTATTCAACCAGTAATGTGGTTAGTTCTGTTTGGTGCGCTGTTCCAAAATGCACCGAAGGGAATGTTTGGTACAACCACAAATTACGCCCAATTCCTGAGCGCAGGGATAATTGTATTTACAGCGTTTGCTGGAGCGCTGAATGCTGGTTTACCTATAATGTTTGACCGCGAATTTGGCTTTTTGAATCGCTTGCTGGTGGCTCCTTTAGCTTCGCGGTTTTCGATTGTATTAGCTTCGGCCATTTTCATTATCAGCCAAAGTTTGCTGCAAGCTGCAGTAATTGTAACCGCAGCAGCATTTTTAGGGGCAGGGTTACCCGATGCTGCTGGTTTGGGTGCGATCGCCTTGATTGTTCTTCTCCTCGCTTTGGGCGTAACTGCGATTTCCCTCGGTTTAGCTTTTGCTCTACCCGGCCACATCGAACTGATTGCAGTGATTTTTGTCACCAACTTACCCTTATTGTTTGCCAGCACAGCCCTAGCTCCATTGTCCTTTATGCCACAATGGTTGCAGGTTGTAGCCACTCTAAATCCCCTCAGCTACGCCATTGAACCAATTCGTTATTTATACACCCACAGTCAATGGGATTTAGGTAGTGTGGTGATGCACGCTTTTTGGGGAGATGTCACATTTGGCGGTGCGTTGCTAGTGTTATTTGGCTTTGCATTGGTAGCTTTAGTCAGCATTCAGCCACGACTACGGCGTAGTCTTGCGTAAGATAGAAGCATGATTTATTGTTGTCGGAAAATCAAGATGAAAATCCTATTCCCCCTGAAGCGTCTCGTTCTTGCAACTGTGGCCGGAATTGGCTTTGCTTGCTTATCATTACCCCAAGCAAGTTTAGCTGGTCCTGGTGTCGGTGGCTTGCAAGACTTAAATCCTCAAAACACGAACGATCCTCTCTCCCAAGGATCGGATCAGAATCCTTTCAATATGTTTCAGCTGATTCATAACGCCAATCTTGGCGCTAACAGTCTTAATCCAGAATTTTTTAGCGAACAAAGACAACAAATTACCGACGAAGCATCAGCTTTTAAAGCAAAGCAACAACAACTGCTTGGAGGTCAACTTCCCGTTCAACAAATTCCAGGTCAGCAACAGAGAAATCAAGGTTCTGGGTTAATTACACTTCCCGCGATCGCACCTGTTGCGAAATAGACAGCTAGTCTTGCGACTAAAACCAAGCCTGTTTACACAAACTCAAAGCTTAAAAGCCTGCTCCAGCAGGCTTTATTTCTCTAACTAAAAACTTTGATTATCAGAAAATACTTAGGACTATCTGTCTGATTACTACAATCCTAAAGTAGCTAAAATATCACCAGCGTGGGTGGATGTGCTGACATTAGCATCAACATGGGTAATTTTTCCCTTGCCATCAATCACATAGGTTACGCGCTTTGCATAACCGCCACCATCAACATCGTAAGCTTTGATCAAACTGTGGTCGGTGTCAGCCAATAATGGAAAATTGAGATTGTATTTAGACGTGAATGCTTGGTGGGATGACTCATCATCAGCGCTGACTCCTAGTATTACCACATCTTTACCTTGGTATTCTGCTTGAGCATCGCGGAAGCTACAGGCTTGTTTGGTGCAGCCCGGTGTGTCATCTTTGGGGTAAAAATACAATACTACTGTCTTACCCGCAAAATTGGACAAAGATACCGTATTGCCGTTGGTATCTTTGGCGGTAAATGCTGGTGCATCTGTACCTACTGCTAGAGGCATAATTAACTTTCCCTGTTTTGTGATTGTTGCTGCACTTGAAATTTTACAATAATTTAAGGACTAGCGAATAAAGACTTACGCAAAAACTCTCTGAAACTCTTATCCCTAGCCTACGGCAACGCCAAGGGCGTACGGCGTACTACCGAAACTCCAGGCTTACAGCGCCTATGGCGGTTAATTTTTTAATTGTTTTGCGTAAGTCCTATGTAAACTAAGAAAATTCTAAAAAATAAATTATCCTGTCTTGTCAAAAGTCAAAAGCAGGTCTGTAGTCCCATTAATTCCTGCTCTACATGGATATATACAGCATTTTGCAAGTAGATAAGGTACAAATTTGAAAGCTCAAAGTCTTGTGGAATGGGCATCCTTGCCCGTCCAATTCTACTTCACCAAGATGAAATATGCTGTTATTTATATATATTTGAAATTCTCCTATCCCCTAATTCCAAATTTAAAATGGCTGCAAGTAATTCTCAATCAGCGGAAAAAATCTTTACCTATAGCCCTGCTACTATAGAACGAGCGGAACGATCACTTATGTGTTCGCCCTTCAATTTGCCCTTGTTTGCGGGAATGTCTAAGCAAACTGTACCGATGAAAGCGATCGCTCTAGAAAATGGTGTAAAAAATGGCTATACTAAACGTCCGTTAACAGAATTGGCGTGCGATGAGGCTTTGGTATGGCTGGTTCAAGTGGGTGTATTGCGACGAGAAGTAGATGGGCAGGGAATTACAGATAGTTTTCGTCTCACTCCCCTCGGTCGCCAGTTGGTGGAAAAATTACAGAATAAACCTTGGCGCAATCCCACATGGCGCGATCGCTTATACAATACTGTGGTTCGGTGGTTTCGACTACCGCTTTAGAATTAAAGGGTGAAGAATAGTTACCATTGCCCCATCAAAGGGAACTATATATACGGAAGCTTCAACATTATCCATGAAGTCTTTACTTATAGTCATCCGACTTGATATGTGAAGTCTTAGCAGGAATATCAAACCAGGGGAAGCGCATAAACCAGGGATACAGGTGAATTCCCTTGTCCTAGCGCATCCCAAATCTCTCCTGCTAATATGATTCATTTTTGAATCTTCGGATTGCTATATCGCCTTTCAAACCTTAAACTTCACCCCTTATCTTGAAAAGCTGACAGTTAATTATGAAAGGAATTATGGTAGTGGGAACAACATCCCACGCAGGGAAATCACTGATAACCGCCGCCATCTGCCGCATTCTGTCGCGGCGTGGTTGGCGAGTGGCTCCCTTTAAAGGTCAAAATATGGCTAATAATGCTTATGTGACCCCGAATGGTGGAGAAATTGGTTATGCTCAAGCTGTTCAAGCTTGGGCGGCAGGAGTAATTCCTTGGGTAGAAATGAACCCAATTTTGCTCAAACCCCAAGGTGATATGACTTCTCAAGTGATTATCAAAGGCAAGCCTGTTGGTAAAGTAAGCGCAGCCGACTACTACGAACAATATTTCGATGTGGGTTGGGCAGCAATAGAAGAGTCGCTACAACACCTAGGTACAGAATTTGATTTAATAGTTTGCGAAGGAGCCGGTAGCCCTGCGGAGATTAATCTCAAGCACCGCGATTTAACTAATATGCGGGTAGCAAAATATTTAAATGCACCGACTTTATTAGTAGTAGATATTGAGCGGGGTGGCGCTTTCGCCCATGTAGTCGGAACCTTAGAGTTACTAGAACCAGATGAACGGGCATTAATTAAAGGTGTAGTAATTAATAAATTCCGGGGACAGCGATCGCTCCTGGAATCGGGTATTAAATGGTTAGAGGAACGTACTGGTATCCCGGTTGTTGGTGTTATTCCTTTTTTAGAAGACATATTTCCCGCAGAAGATTCCCTGGACTTGCTGGAACGTAAACCAAGTAAAACTTTAGGCGAACTCAACATCTCTGTTGTCCGCTTGCCAAGAATTGCCAATTTTACCGATTTTGACCCTTTAGAATCAGAACCAACTGTCTCAGTCAAATACCTGAGTCCTAAGCAAGATTTAGGACATCCCGATGCCGTAATTCTTCCAGGGACAAAGACAACAATCTCTGACTTGTTGTTGCTACAAAGAACTGGCATGGCAGAGGCAATTCAACATTATGCATCCGCTGGCGGTACAGTCTTGGGAATCTGCGGTGGTTATCAGATGCTGGGACAGATGATTGCCGATCCAGAGGGCATAGAAGGGCAAGCAGGCAGATTTCAAGGTTTGGGGTTACTACCCATCAAAACCGTTATTACAGGACAAAAAATCGCCCGTCAGCGCCAAGTGACATCAAACTTTCCGCAAATGGGTTTACCTGTGAATGGATTTGAAATTCATCAAGGGCGATCGCGTATCGAACAGCAAGGCACCGATAACCAAGCTTTTCAAGCCTTATTTGATGATATCAATTTAGGATTGGTAGATAGCTGTCAGTCCGTTTGGGGTACTTATCTCCACGGTATATTTGATAATGGGCCTTGGCGACGTGCTTGGTTAAATCGCCTCCGCCAACAACGAGGTTTAAAATCTTTACCCACTGGTGTTGCCAATTACCGGGAACAACGAGAACATCTTTTAGACAATCTTGCTACAGAAGTTGAGCGCCATTTAGACTTAACACCATTTCTGTCATAGTAGAACCAGGGGGAATAAAATATCATTGGACTAGTACTCAACTAACCGCTCAAAAAAATCTCTAAAAATCTAGGTAAGCTAACCAAAAATTGACCTCTTGGGCGTAGTACTGAGTCCTTATAGTAAAGAAATAATACCCAGTAAAGTTGTATTAACGAACTACTAGGACTTGGCGAAAAATAAGTACGCTGAAAATCCTTGATGAAGAGTGATTTTTTAATTGTTCAACCCAAAATCTAAAATCCAAAATTGGTATGGCTGTCCGCGTCCACTTTTTACCAGATGATGTTACGGTTAATGCCGAAGTGGGAGAACCCCTGCTAGATGTTGCCGATCGAGCCGGAGTATTCATTCCCACTGGTTGTCTAATGGGTTCATGTCACGCTTGCACCGTAGAAATCGAGGATGGCAAAGTTATCCGCGCTTGTATTACAGCAGTGCCTCCGGTACAATCCGAGTTGGTAATAAACTTATATAGCGATCCAACATGGTAATTCGCACAGGATAAGATTCAATTAAGAAGGAAGAAGGAAGGAGGAAGAAGTTTGTATGTTGAAAACTTCTTCCTTCATTGGTAAAAAATAAGGACGACCTTTAACAGCGATCGCCCTTTTCACACCAACCAACATTCAATTTTTAAAACACACAAAAAAGAAAATTTATCTATGGTGACTACCCAACCACTTAGCTGCAGCAACTCCCAGGATACCAGCGACAATAGGATTGCTAAGGAACCCGATAATTGCTGGTTGTTCAGCTAGGACTTCCTTGAAAATATCCGGGTGATTGTGATAAGCGAAGGACGCAAGTTTGCTGACATCATCAGCATTCATCCGGTTAGGATTGTGGGTAGAAAGTCCCAACTGCTGTTCCAGGTGACGGTCGTCGAGTCCTCTTTGTTTAAGATGTTTAAAGAAAGAGCGGGCTACGTCGTCTCTTTCCGACGGTTTAATTTGAGCGATCGCTTTCTGCAATTCCGGCTCCATCTGACTGGTAGGAATCCGATCGGGATGCAAGGATTTGCCAAACATTTTGCGACGTTCGTCAGTTGTAGACCGTTGAGCAAAGTCGTCAAAACTTTGGTAGTCTCTGCTTGGATCGCTCTGAACATCATCTAGAGATTCGACATCACCCTTCGCCAAATCTTTCATGATTTGACGTTTGTAATCTTCGTTACTTGTCATATTATTTTTCTCCTTCTTTTGTTATTTGTTTGTTGTTAGCTTATGGTTGCTTTTCAAATTTGCTACCAACGACTAACGACTAACCAATAACCATTAACTATTAGGTGTACTGAACTTGCTTCGATTGCACATCATACTGTGCAGTCAAAATCAGTTTTTTGTCAGGTGCATACACCAAAACAGTCAAGTCTTGGTTGGGGAACTTCTGCCGGAAGCCTTGTACAAGAGATTTCGTTAAGTCTCTTACTTCGTTAGGACGAACTTTAGGGGAAATTACAATACCTAATTTGTTATTATCCCGCACATAAGCATCCTGAACCAACCCTTTAGATGTCTGCACAACCCAGTCAGCAAAGGTTTGTCCTGGAGCTGTGTTCCCTCGCTCTAGTTGTGCATATGGTGCATCACGACCAATTGCAGTAGGAGCGTTTGGTCGATCCAGTGCTGCGACTTTTCCGCTGCTGCAAGCACTAGTAATTGTCAGGACTAAAATTAGAACTAAACTAATCAGAATCTTTCGTCCCTGTTGAAGCCAAATCATTTCTCTAGCCTCCAAAAAGATAGATTTTTGTAATTAAATTTATAATTTTTGAAGTTAATACAGCTAGTTAACAGATAGCTAATATTTCTCAAGTCAAAAGCTATACAAATCAACTCATTCAGCCAAATTATCCTTGATTTGTATAGCTTCAACTTTTACCTAGCTATCCTTAAGAGTACAACACACCCTTCTGAACTACCTAGATTTATTCAAAATTACAAAGGTTTAGTCAATTGTTTTTTTGACATCATCTTTCACGTCTTCTATTCCGTGACGGACTTCGCTTTCAGCTTGTTTTGCCTTACCTTTAGCTTTATCTTCTGGATCGCCAGTAATATTTCCTAGTGCTTCTTGAGCCTTGCCTTCAACATTTTTAGCTGCAGCTTTAGCGCGATCTTCAATACTCATATCTTTCTCCTGTTTTTCTACCAAGCTTTTTTAAAACTTGTTTTCAAGCTTTAATCGCTTTTTTGATTACCTTTTCAAAGTAACTTAATGTTTTGCCTACAGCCTTCCACCACAAGACACATTAGTTGTCTATGTAAAAAGAGGGAGATATGCTAGAAATGGGATCGCTGAACGTCTTTGTGATTTTGGCTAATATAAAAATTTGTTCTTTTTATTAACAAAGAGCTAGGGGAAGATAATTTTATATAAATAATTCAACCAAATAAAATAAAATCTAAGACCTGCCTACAATCTTGGCTGTTTCACTCTTTGCGTCAAGCAGTCGGCAACTCAGAAAGGCAGCCTTTCTGAGTTGCTAGATTAATTAATCCAAAAAGCCCATGAGAGTCTCAGAATCGCCTGTTTCATTTGGTGCCACTGGACGATTACCCATTACAGAGTAGGTTTCAGAGATTATTATTGCGCTCGAACCAATAGGACGTATTCCAGATTGGTTCATGGTGCCAACTACGTGCATTGTATTTGCACCAATAGGGCGAATCCCCATCGCGTTAAATGTTTCAGCAACTTCTAAATGACTGATACCAACGGGACGTACTCCCACCATTGATAGTTTCTCAGACACTTCTAAGTCACTACCACCAGGTGGGCGGGTTCCAGCAATGGCAGCTTTGTCCCGGACTTGCAGTTTGTTGGATGATTTTTCTTGCACTGGCATTTTTGTACTATCCTGTGAATTTGAACTCTGTGCTTGGTTATTTTCGGCTTCCACTGTGGTTTCTCCTTCTAGCTTGGCTTTTTTTTCCCGAGGATTTACTGCTTTACCAGGGCTGCTAATGGTCATAAAACTAATACCTCGAAATTGTTAACTTTTTTACAATACTTAGACTTAGGAGAGTTGAAGTTTTTCTTATAATTTGAGAGTTAAACTTTCAAAGACCTAACATAGGTATAATTATCTTAAAAAATTACACATAAGTAAACTAAACTAGTAAATTTTTATAAAAAAAGTTAAAGATTACAATGGGCGGCGATCGCTACTTGGAAGTGTCGGATACCAGCGAGTTGGCATAAAAGCCAGTCTTAGCGGACTCCGCTACCATAGGAGAGGGTATTAAATAGCGATATTTTATGAAAGACTTTTGTCTGAAAGCTCCTTTTGTGGCGACTGGTGACCAACCAGGGGCGATCGCACAGCTAACCACTTCTATCAATGCTGGCAATCGTTACCAAACTTTACTGGGAGCTACGGGTACAGGTAAGACATTCACGGTAGCATCGTTAATTGAGAAGGTGGGTAGACCGACCTTGGTGCTGGCACATAACAAAACACTAGCAGCACAACTTTGTAATGAATTACGCGATTTCTTCCCTGAGAATGCCGTGGAGTATTTCGTTAGTTACTACGATTATTATCAGCCAGAAGCATACATTCCCGTTACCGATACATTTATAGAGAAGACCTCTTCGATAAACGATGAGATAGATATGCTGAGACATTCAGCAACGCGATCGCTTTTTGAACGTCGTGATGTCATCGTTGTTGCTTCCATCAGCTGTATCTACGGTTTGGGTATCCCTTCTGAATATCTCAAAGCTGCTATCCCTTTCAAAGTCGGGATGGAAGTAAATCAACGGGAGGTGTTGCGAGAATTGGCATCAGTGCAGTATAGCCGCAATGATATAGAGATGGGTCGTGGTAAGTTTCGTGTCCGGGGTGATGTGTTAGAAATTGGGCCAGCTTACGAAGATAGAATCATTCGGGTAGAATTTTTTGGCGATGAAGTTGACGCTATTCGTTATATAGACCCAGTGACGGGTGAGATTATCAAGAGTGTGGAAGCGGTAAATATTTACCCTGCCCGTCACTTTGTCACCCCACAAGAACGGTTGGAGGTGGCATGTGATGATATTGAGGCTGAATTAAAAGAGCGCAAATTCCAATTAGAAGAAGCAGGAAAATTACTTGAAACCCAACGCATTGACCAGCGTACTCGTTACGATTTAGAAATGTTACGCGAGGTTGGTTTTTGTAACGGTGTAGAGAATTATTCTCGACATTTAGCAGGAAGACAAGCAGGAGATCCACCAGAGTGTTTAATTGATTATTTCCCTAAAGATTGGCTGTTGGTGATTGATGAATCTCACGTCAGCGTACCGCAAATTCGCGGGATGTATAATGGCGACCAAGCGAGGAAAAAAGTATTGGTTGAGCATGGGTTTCGCCTTCCTAGCGCTGCTGATAACCGTCCTTTAAAAGCAGAGGAGTTTTGGCAAAAGGTAAACCAATGTGTCTTTGTTTCTGCAACACCAGGAAATTGGGAATTAGAAATTTCTGAGGGTCAAATAGCAGAACAAATCATTCGACCGACGGGAGTAATTGACCCAGAAATTAATGTCCGTCCAACAGAAGGTCAAATTGATGATTTGTTGGGTGAAATTAAAGATAGAGTTGACCTGAATGAGCGAGTTTTAATTACAACATTAACCAAGCGGATGGCAGAGGATTTAACCGAATATTTTCAAGATAATAGCATTCGGGTTAGATATCTCCATTCGGAAATTAATTCTATTGAACGAATAGAAATTATTCAAGATTTACGCGATGGTAAATTTGATGTGTTGGTGGGTGTGAACTTATTACGGGAAGGTTTGGACTTACCAGAAGTTTCTCTTGTAGCGATTTTGGATGCGGATAAAGAAGGCTTCCTGCGTTCGGAGCGTTCTTTAATTCAAACTATTGGTAGAGCAGCGCGTCACATCCGAGGAAAAGCGATAATGTATGCTGATAATATGACGGATAGCATGATTAAAGCCATTGATGAAACAGACAGACGGCGCGGGATTCAAATGGCATATAATAAAATGCACAATATTACACCGCAATCGATAATTAAGAAGAAATCCAGCAATGCGATTTTATCATTCTTGGAAGTATCGCGGCGGTTGAATTCACAAGATTTGCAAGTCGTAGATGAACACATTGATGAATTACCCTTAGAAGAGATTCCACAGTTGATTAATTTGTTAGAGAAACAGATGAAAGAAGCTGCAAAGAAAATGGAATTTGAAGAAGCGGCAAAATTCCGGGATAGAATTAAAAATCTGCGGGATAAATTGGTGGGACGTTAGTAATTAACTCACAATATAGCCCGGAATTAAAGTTCTGGGCTAATAGCTAAAGTTATCTGAAGATGACTAAAATTCGGAAGTTAAATCTTCAACATCTGCGTTTATCTGTGTTCTACCCTACACAGTAGCCGTACAGCGCCTACTGCGGTTAATAATTAAATTATGGATGGCATTTACCTTAATATATAATCTATACTCACCATGTTTCCCTGGCAAGAAGAAGTTATAATTCGCCATAGCCAACTGCTACTGCACAGCTATCAACACTGGACAGGACGTTTTCTAATTGATGCGATCGCTTCACCAGAAGAAATATCGCAAGCCTTATTTGAAGCTCCTTTTGCCTTGGTATCTCACGGCACAGAATTAGACCCGATTTTTAATTATGGCAATCGCAGAGCCTTGGAATTATGAGAATTATCTTGGGAAGAATTCACGCGAATGCCGTCTCGAAAATCTGCCGAAGAGGTCGTACAACAAGAACGTGAACGCCTATTAGCAGATACCTTAACCAAAGGCTTTAGCAATTTCAAAGGCATCCGCATCTCTAGCATGGGTAAGCGGTTTCACATAGAAGAGGGTATTTTATGGAACTTACTAGATGGGGAAAATCGGCGATGCGGTCAAGCCGCCGTATACTCAAACTGGAAATTTATTGCACCAATTAATAACTCTTCATCGCTCGTTGCATATCCCGTTGGTCTTGGCGTTTTTTGAGTGATTCCCGCTTATCGTGCAGCTTCTTACCTTTACCAAGGGCGATACTCACCTTCACTCGACCGCTCTTAAAATACATCTTTAAAGGCACCAACGTCAAACCCAACTGTTCAACCTTACCAATTAGTTTGCGGATTTCTTGGCGGTGTAACAAGAGCTTGCGGGTACGGCGTGGTTCATGATTAAAATATTGTCCGCTGGAAGTATAAGGCGAGATATGGACGTTAATCATCCATATTTCGTTATCGCGGATTAAAGCATAACCATCTTGCAAATTGGCTTTTCCCGCACGAATAGACTTAACCTCGGTTCCCGTCAACTGAATTCCAGCTTCATAGGTTTCGAGGATTTCGTATAGAAAACGCGCTTGTCGATTGTCGCAAACAACTTTGTAACCGTCGTTTTTTTCACTCATTGAAAATCTTACTTGTGTCGAATAAATATAGAATTTCTCCCTGCTTGCGGGGAACTGGGGCATAAGGGGTGGGGTTTTGCTCAAAGAGCAAGTTACAAGTCAAACCACTTATGCTACTGTTCTAATTTAACGTTTCTACAGGGGAAATTGAAAGTTTTGCTGCCACTTTAACCCCAAATTGACTCAAAAAAATACATTTCACCCCTTAGCGAATTCTACTAAAATCCTTTCCGCTTCTGTGCAAAGTTGGTTATGGATACTACCGTTACTCGCCATCAAACCACCCCACTGATTGATGTCGCCCGTATTGTACTGTAATGGGGTGCCATCAAAATGAGTAAATTTACCACCAGCTTCTGTCAAAATTAACTCCGGTGCTGCGAGATCCCAATCTTTGGGAGCAGATTTTCCAGAAAGAGAAATATATACATCAGCTTGTCCTTCGATAATTGCAGCTATTTTACAGCCGATACTGCCCACTGATTTTTCGTTACCAAATGAGAATTTTTGCAGCAGGTAATCTAAACTCTCATTTCTGTGGTTGCGACTGGCGACTACAGTAAAATCTTGAATGGAATTGCGTAAAGATACTTGTATAGGTTTAGTTTCCCCATCCCGTGTTTCAACAAAAGTACCACCACCTTTAATCGCAGAATATAACTTTTCTGCTTCTGGGACTGCGACTACTGCCAAAACTGGGCAATTTTGCTTCACCAAAGCGATGTGAATTGCATACTCGCCAGTTTTATCAATAAAATCTCGGGTACCGTCTAAAGGGTCAATTATCCATACCCATTCTTTATTTAAATGCTCGGCTTGTTCTGATTTATAAGTTTCTTCACTGATATAATCATAATCTTCATTCCCTAAAGCCTCTTGTAACCGCTCTAAGATATACTTACTAACCGCGACATCCGCAATAGTCACAGGCTCATTCTGTTTGTATTGGACTTCGAGATTTTGGTCTAATGCCCCGTGGTAGTAAGACCGTAATATATATGATGCTCCCCATCCTACAGAACGAGCGATCGCTAATATTTCTTCTAGATTTTTCATTTGTTTGTACCTTTTATTGAAGAAGGAAGAAGGAAGAAGGAAGAAGGAAGAGGTTTTGAGTTGGGGATTGGAAACTCAACTCAAAACGGGTCACCTGTTTCTTGTCTTTGTATTAAACCCCCACAAAGAAGCGGATAATCTGTAAATATACAAAGAACCAACCCCCTATCCCGCATTCACGCTGTTTCGATAATTTTTACTTTTCTCCCCTTTTCTGGATGCTTTTAGGGGGATGAGATTCTTTGCATCCAGCGACGAGTACCAAAAAATTGACAGGAATTAGCAGCGATATTCGCGGCTTGTTTCAGTGCATCAGTAAAACTTTCTTGTAATATATAGTGACAAAAAGCTCCGTGAAAGATATCTCCAGCCCCTAGTGTATCAACAGCTTCAATAGTCGGCACATTTATCGTGCCAGTTTTATTACTGCTAAGGTATGTAATTGATTTTTCACCGTGGGTAATGGCGATATGGGGAATACCAAGTTTATAAAGATAAGCAAATACCTCTTGTTCAGTATCGCAACCTGGAGGATGAAAATTAGCAGAGCAGATAGCATAATCAACTTGATGTAATAATTCTTCAAATCCTGGTTTCCAACTACCACCATCGATCACAACTGGAATCTTCTGCGCTTTCGCCATTTGAGCCTGGATAAACCCCACTGCCATCTGATGCCCGTCAATCAGTACAATATCAGTCTTTTGTAAAATATTTGGTGGAATAGACACGCTCAAAGCTTGAGTTTTGGCAGCATTGATAGAAACTACAGCCCGTTCACCAGTTGTTTGAGTGACAATAATCGAAGAAACTGGTGGGGCAATTTCTGTGGTAGGGTCAAGGTCAGCGATCGCTATTTGATAATTTGCTAAATCTCCTTTGATTAACTGGGTCATTGGGTGAGAACCTACGATGCCCAAAACTGTAGATTGATTTCCCAAATAACTGAAAGTGACTGCAGCATTTGTTGCTGGGCCACCCGCTGCTACAGTATAGTCATTAGCCACTATTTTTTGATTGTTCAAAGGTGCAGAATCAGCAAGGTAAATCAAATCCAGCGTTACCAAACCAACGAATAGTCCATTATTAGTCATTTGTTAAATGTTGTTTGTTGTTTGTTAGTGGTTAGTGGTTGGTTGTTAATTGTTCCCCATCACCCACTCTGCTCCTCCCAACTCCTAACTCTACGGCTGTTAAGGTGTAGGCTGTAAAATGGTTCTTTCTTCGCTTCTTCGTTACTACCCTCCGGGAAGGCGAAGCGTCTATCGCGGTTAAAAAAAAAGATATATTTAACCGCGAAGTAACGAAGAAGCGAAGGTAAGAGTAAAGGTTAGGTATTTTACACTAGTTCTTGAGTCACTTTAACAGGGGTACTCCTAACTCCCAACTCCCAACTCCTAACTCCTACCTGCCCAAAATGCAAACCGAACCAAAACCAGGAACACTCTACATCGTCGCTACACCAATTGGGAACTTGGAAGATATGACATTCCGAGCAGTGCGAATTTTGCAAACGGTGGATTTAATTGCAGCAGAAGATACACGTCACACGGGGAAGCTGCTACAACATTTTCAAGTCAAGACACCGCAATTGAGTTATCACGACCACAACACCAACAGCCGCACTCCAGAATTATTAAATCACCTACAGAACTCAAAAGCGATCGCTCTGGTGACAGATGCGGGGATGCCACTGATTTCCGATCCTGGATATGAACTAGTTCAAGCTTGTATCGCAGCAGGGATAACAGTAGTTCCCATTCCCGGTGCAAGTGCAGTAATTACAGCATTGAGTGCAGCAGGACTACCAACAGATAAATTTGTCTTTGAAGGTTTTCTGCCAGCGAAATCTCAACAACGTCGAGAACATCTAGAGTTGCTCAAAGCAGAACCCCGCACTCTAATTTTCTACGAATCTCCCCACCGCCTGCGGGAGACTTTACAAGATTTTGCAGATGTTTTGGGAGGCGATCGCCAAATCGTACTGGCACGAGAGCTAACCAAATTATATGAGGAATTTTGGCGGGGAACGATCTTTGAAGCTTGCGAACACCACCGCAACAAGGAACCCCAAGGTGAGTATACTTTGGTAGTTGCGGGTAAACTCGGCAGTCAACCCCAGTTAACCGAAGACCAACTGATTGCAGAATTGGAGGCTTTATTCAAACAGGGAATATCAAAATCCGAAGCAAGCAAAGAACTAGCGAAAGTCACTTCCCTAAGCCGTCGTGAACTTTATCAACTAGCCCTTACTATTAAGACATCGACTCAAAGCGACGAACAATAATCATTTGTAAAATCTAATTTATAATTATTTTTTAGTGCTATTCAAAATCATGATGCACACTGTGCAGCGTCTCAATCATGAAGATCGGCTGCATCCAACGTTTGCCACCCCAACCAGGGAGTTTTGCCAGCCTTCTGGTAGCTTATTATAGGAAATAATCGATAACGAGGGAAGAGTAGTAATGACTCAAGTGCTTCTAGGAGAGAATGAAGGAATAGATTCAGCTTTGCGTCGGTTTAAACGACAGGTTTCCAAAGCTGGAATTTTAGCTGATGTTAAGTATCACCGACATTTTGAAAACCCACAGGAAAAACGCAAACGCAAGGCCGTAGCTGCTAGACGCAAACGTCGTTTTAACTAAAAATATTTGGTGCTGGCATTGATTGACGACTTAAACGTTAGACAAGCCACACAGTCAATATCATAATTATACAAATTAAGCAAGATGAACCGCACCCTTTTTTTTGGGTGCGCGTCCATTACTTTTTTTTCCTTTAAAATTCAAGACTCAGTAAGTGTAATAGCCGCACTATTACAGCGATTCATTGCCTTTTCAACACCCTGTTTTAGACATAATTCAGCGCATTCGACTACAAACTGAAGTACTTCCGACATCAATTTATTTTCGACTGCAGAAAATCGCCCCAATACATGAGAGACAGTATTTACATCATCATTAGCAGCACCTTTTGGTTTACCGATGCCAATTCGCAAACGGGGGAAATTGTCGCTACTAAGATGTGCGATCGCGCTTTTCATGCCATTATGTCCACCTGCGGAACCAGATAAGCGCAGACGGGTTTTTCCCAAAGGCAAATCCATATCATCATAAACTACCAAGACCGATTCTGGCGGTAACTTATACCAACTAGTCACCGCTTGTATTGACTGTCCCGAAAGATTCATATAAGTAAGTGGTTTCAGCAAGCGGATTTTGTCTCCACCTCGTGCGGTTCCTTCCCCAAACTCACCCTGAAACTTGCGATTTGTCGATACAGGAATTTGCCAGGAACGAGATAAAGCATCCACAGCAGCGAAGCCAATATTATGGCGTGTTTGATCGTACTTCGGCTCTGGATTCCCCAAACCAACAATTAGCTGAGGAATTACCAAAGCCTTCTTAGCAACAGCTTCCGTCATTTGCAATCGTTATCAACTGTAAAATATCTTTAATCCTAGCCTTCGGCAAGCCTTTCAGCTTCAACATCCTTTTGCACAGACTCAATTTGTTTCGGTTCTAACTCAGCAGTAGTCTTGACAACTTGTTCTAACTGTTGAGCTTCCCGCTTAAACTCATTTTGGAACTCCGACGAAGCTTCTTGAAAGCCACGAATCGCTTTTCCCATACTGCGACCAATTTCTGGAAGTTTTTTGGGTCCAAATATTAACAGTGCTACCACCATAATTACGCCCATTTCTGGTAGACCGATACCAAATATATTCATTTTTTTCTCCTGTAAACTGAAAAATTGACCAATTAAATCCACCTACATATGTAGTTTAGACAATTGTCAGTAGGATAGGCCTCCCACCTGTCGTGTTCAGATCCCCGACTTCTTCAAGGATGCAGAAGAGCGAATCAGGGGTAAGACCCCTCCGAAACCCGGAATCCCGCCGTCACCATAGAATGGTGTGGCTAATTAAACAAAGCCCACCCTTCCAGGGTGTGGGCGTTATGTCGGGTATGCGAGAGAACTGTTTCGATCCTCATTGAGGGGTCAGACCTACCATTCGCTCTTCTGCATCCTTCAAGAAGTCGGGGATCTAATTTTCATGTAGGCGTTCAGCCAGCCCGTAAGCCGAAGCCTATGCCGTAGGCTAGGGCTTACGATCGAATGGCACGCTTGTTAACAGGATATTAAGCCAAGAAATAAATTTCACAGTAAGAAGCTGAAGTAAGCTTTAGCTTACTATGTGAGCCTTTCAACCCGTTGAAACGGGTTTAAGCTTTCAGCCCGTTCGCGCAGCGTCCCGAAGGGATAATTTATTTCAGGGCTTAACAAGCGTGCCATTCGGCTTACGATCCTCGAATAAACTTTTTAATACCCCGACAAGAACGCAGGTCGCCCATTTTGAATTGGGGTCCTGTATCCCCATATATAAACTTCCTTCTTCCTTCTTCCTTCATTCAGATCAAAAAACCCGGACAAGCCGGGTATCACACAGCCTGTAGTGCAGGCTTCTTAATGTTTGGATCGTTTAGCTGCCTAAACTTCGCCAATCGACTGTTACATCTTGGATAATCAATGATTTATTGTACAGTTGCAGAATAATCAGCAGAAATACAAAAAATAATCCCATAAAAACAGCCATTAAAGGCGTAGTACCCCAACCCGGAGCAACTTTACCATACTCCGAGTTCAAAGGTCTAAGGATATCTCCCAAGCGCGTCCGTTGTGCCATAGTTCACCTAAGATTGCTTGCCAAAGCTTTTTTTAATCTTCTGTAATATTCTATAAGAATAGCATTCATAATTTATCTCTAACTTATGGAACTCGCAACAGTTCTTAGCAATTTGGAACCCGCAACCGTCCTCGGTATTTCTGTCTCTGCTGTGGTAATTATTATTACAGCGGCTTCTATCTATACCTCCTTCGGTCCCCCAGCCAAGGAACTCTCCGACCCCTTTGAAGACCACGAAGACTAGAATAGTTAAGACTTTGCCAGCGCTGAGTTCTGAGTTTTCCTTAGAATGAAACCTTTATATTTATAGATAAATTCTTCAAATATTCAGTCTCAGTAACTGGCGTGATATTTTACTACCTATACTTCTTCTGCCACCTTTATAGGTAATCTATGCGGACAAATAGGAGTTGTGGGTTCGGCAAAAAGCGGTCAGATTTTCTGCCGCTTTATAGCCGTTGGATGCAAAAATCTTAAGTTTCGTGTTGGACGTTCTCATCTTTTTGGAAAGCTAATTGCTTTTTTGCCTGTTGCCAAAGCGCTTCTAACTCATCCAAAGTGTAATCTGAAAGTGGGCGATCGCTAAATGTCTCCATTTTTTGCAACCTTTGGATAAAGCGCTGATTTGTTCCCCGTAAAGCTTCACTGGCATCAAGTTTATACCAACGCGCCAATTGCAGAACGGAAAATAGCAAATCTCCTAATTCTGCTTGTTGTGCTGCTGGTGTTTCAAGAGCCAAAGCCTGCTTAAACTCCCCCAACTCCTCATTAAACTTATCCCAAACACCATCAATATTTTCCCACTCAAAGCCAGCGTCAGCAGCATGACGAGAAATTTTCATTGCCGCCATTATCGGGGGAAAAGTAGACGCATAACGACTAAGCTTATAGCTAAGTTTTTGGACATCTGGGGATAATTCACCCTTTTCTTTAGCTTTTATTTCTTCCCAATTTTGCCTTACCTCATCTACATTTTGCACTAGCACATCACCAAATACATGAGGATGTCGGCGAATTAATTTTTGGGAAATACCCTCAGCCACTTCTTTAAGAGAAAATTGCCCATACTCGTAAGCAATTTGGGCTTGCAATACTACCTGTAATAATAAATCTCCTAATTCTTCAGCGATCGCCGATAATTCACCACCCTTAATTGCATCCACCACTTCATAAGCTTCCTCAATCACATAAGGTGTCAGGGTTTCGGGAGTTTGTGCTAAATCCCAAGGACAACCACCATCAGGCGATCGCAACTTTGATACCACATCAATCAACTCTTGTAAAGCCGCCAAAGTATCCTTATTTCTTTCCATATAACTGAGTCTGCCTCTACGTTTAAAAAATATTATTCTCCCTGTTCTTTTTAATACCCTGAGCTAATCAGGTGATTCGTTTTGAGTTGGGGTCCTGTATCCACATATATAAACCTCCTTCTTCCTTCTTCCTTCTTCCTTCTTCCTTCTTCCTTCATTCAAGCCTATTTTAAAGTTTTGGAATTTGTGCGACTTTTGCTAGTTTTTGGCTTTGATGGACTATTCCGCCTTGTTTTACGCTTCTTGATTTTCCCACGAGGGAATATACCTTTAACACCCTGCTTTTGGTAACGCTTATAAGCCGAACCAGTCCAATCGCTGAGGGAATGACTCATGGCACCCAGTTCCAGACCCAAAAACAGCGCTATAAATTCTGACGAGTAAATATTGAGCGATCGCCCTACTTCATTGCTCATACCCTGCCAATTCAAAGCCACAGTCCCCAACTTTTCCGCTATTACCAAAACGATAATTAGAAAAATTCCCACTATGGTTAGGAAATAAAGCACCCGCAAAGTCGTGCCAATAATCGGACCGTGAGATAAAAAAGAACGATGACGCAGACGTTTTTGATAAGGAATCCAAATGAAACGCAAGTAACCCCAGCGTTGGTACTGACGGGAGTAAATATCCAAATCGGGGCCAAACATCAGCCCACCCAACATAAACCCACCCGCTACCAATAGAGTCAGGTTGCCACTTTGAGTTTGCCAGAAGGTCAAACCGGCGATACAAGGCAAAGACCAGAGAGTGATGCGATCGTGAGTCCGACCAGAGGGCATAATTTAGGAGGGGCGGGGTAACCTCACCCGTACGGGAGTTAGGAGGCTCAGAACATTCTGTCTGTACTGAGTTGGAAGTGGTCAAAAAATATTTTCTCAAAAATACTAGCGCGATTCAGGAAAGTTTGGTAAGATTATTTCTTGTAAGCGAAAAACGGGTGGTTAGCTCAGTTGGTAGAGCGCCTGCCTTACAAGCAGGATGTCATCAGTTCGAGTCTGGTACTACCCATTAGAAAAATTAAGGCTAGGAAAAATTTAAGACTTTTTCCTAGTTTTATTAATTAGGTGTATTCAAAGCTTAAAAAAACCCTCAACTTAAACTTTTAGCCTACCGATTACTAACTATTAACTAATTGCTACCCACAGTTACGTAGATACAGGAAAAAAGGCTACGAAACTATCGCTTTTGCGTAGCCCACGCAGGTGGGCTTTCTACGTATAGCGACACCCTTCTAGGGTGTTGCGACCTCGTGCAAGATATTAAGTAATCCGACTTGGGTAATTATACCAATTCTGTATGAGGTTGCGCTTTATTCACCCACACGCTATTCGTCTGGACGCCGGTGCTTCTCCTGTCGGAGACGCTACGCGAACAAGTCGGCTGCATCCGCCCAACGCACTGGCAAAGGCTTGCGATTAGCAAAGGGGTACATAGGCGCTGAACGCTTACCGCAGGTAGCCCACCTTACTGTGGGCTATTAATTGCGTCTTCATACTATTTGGTATTAGGCTTGTTTAACAGATAGAAGTTGATTCGCTAATTCACGTAACTTCTGCTTCAATTCCGGAGGTTGCTTTGGTTTCGGATACCCTTTCAACTTCGGCTCTACTACCACTATAGCCTGTTCAAACATAGTCCAGAGATAGCCAGCACTTTGGTTCACAGCTTCTTTCCAATGTTTCGCTTTATTCCCTCTTGGCTGGCTTAGTTTGCTGGGATTAATCTGCATATTTTGAGCAATCAAATTAAAGTTAGCTAATGCAAACTCTAGAAGCTCTTCTTGTTGTTCTCGGACTATTTCAAGTCTTCTGTGTTCTATCTCCTCTTGCATTTTAATATCAGTCTGAATTACCTGTAGAGCATTCCCAAGTATGGGTTTCTCCTTGATAACTTCTCGGACTATTGGATAAATTTTGTTATAGGTAAAATCAGCTTCTGCGTGGGTATTTTCGATGGCACTAACTTCATCTATCGATAGTTCTTCTGCCAACTTGTTACAGAACAAGTCGAAGTTATTAAACACATGACGAGCGATTGTATTTGTTTGATAGCTTATTGAAATTAACTCTAGCAACTCATCGTTACTAATATCGAAGCTGTAAGTATCTAAGTAATTTTTTAGCGCTTGGTACTTCGCATCCTTGTTAGCTTCACGGGTTAAAGCAGATTTCGCACGACGGGCTAATTGGGCATCCAACTCGGCTCTAATCTCCACACAAACCTTGTCTACTAAACTTTTCTTCCAAAGTTTGATTGGTGCCGCAGAGTGATATTTAGTATTCCTTTTAAGCTCCGGCTCACCGAGGTACTTCTCAATGAGCGTAGGAGTGAATCCAAGTGCCTTAATGTTTGTTAAACAATAGTTTTGTTGGTTCATGTATTTTTTCCTTAATTTTTGTCTAGTTTTAAGTCTTTTAATTTATTTCGGGTCAAGCGCAATCTTCACCTGTTGTTTTAATTTCCCCTTTCTTCCCGCAACTCAATCCTGAAGATTTAGGGTAGTGCAAATGGGCTTCAACTTCTTCTGATGCTCAAGCACGACATTACCCCAACATAGGACTCACGGATTTCTGACAAGTTAGAGAAAAAAGGTCAGTTAAAAACGGCCAAGATGTATATTGCGTGAACATCCCAGCAGCACGTACCACAACCTCAAATAATACTGATTATATCCCAAGTCCTTTGTCAACCACTCCAAGCGAACCGTGATTGTCGGCGCCGAACGCTATCGCACGACTGAACGATCTCCCAAAACAGTCTGACCCATTAATGAATCCTTGTTTCTCAACCTCAAATCTGAATTAAGCCAGTTTGAATCTGAGAGTTGAAACTAAAACGCACCTAGCATACCTATAAAATGTATTTATTAATACATATTAAGTTCGGTCGATGAAAGAACTACCACCAAACTGTATACCAGACAATCCCAAACTGTATGCCAGACAATCCCAAACTGTATGCCAGACAATTGCAAACTGTATGCCAGACAATGGGAGGTAATTCGCTAAAATTAGATATGTGTCTGTCACCGATATGAATACACCACTTGATGCACGAAAATACGCCCCAGCAACCGAACGCAATCGGGAAGCTATACTGGAGGTTCTTTCACAAATCCTACCTCCTACTGGTGCAGTTTTAGAGATTGCCTCAGGTACAGGGGAACACGCAACCTTTTTCGCTTCACGTTTAGGCGATAGCGCAAGCGCCGCTAAAAGCGATCGCAAATGGCTCCCTTCTGACCCTAATCCCGAATTGCGTGCTAGCATTGCAGCATGGTCTGAATATTTGGGATGCGCAAATATTTATCCACCCATCGACTTAGATGCTAGTAATTCAGTCTGGGCAGTGGAAGATAATTTAGATACTTTGCCAATTGCTGCCATAGTCAACATTAATATGATTCACATTTCGCCTTGGTCAGCTTGTTTAGGGCTGATGGCAGGTGCTGGTCGGATTCTTAAAGCAGGTGGAGTACTGTATTTATACGGTCCATTTAAGCAGAATGGGAAACATACGGCACCAAGCAACGAGGCTTTTGATGAGTCTCTCAGGATGCAAAGTTTAGAATGGGGTGTACGCGATTTAGATGATGTTGTCGTCGCAGCACAAGCACATAACCTAAACTTGATAAATACTCATAAAATGCCTGCAAATAATCTTTCGCTAATCTTTCAACGAGTTTAATAAACTTATGACTTACGCAGAACTATGGAAGAATTAACCGCAGAGAGAAGTTGGCGGTTTCGGCTCGGTGTCTATATATACTTCGGCGGGTCACAGAGTTTGGGAGAGTTTTTGCGTAAGTTTTGAATCAAGATTTTTTTTGGAGAGTCTATTTTGTTCGATTCGATTCACCATGCGAAACCACGCTTAGAATTTATTCCCCAACGGTTTAACCGATTTGTGCTGAAACTGGCACATATTTTCTTGCCAGTCTTGCTGCGTTTTCGAGTCAGACCGTGGTTACCGGCTGGTATTTCTCAAGTATCCGTGGCTAATGCTAAGACGTTAGTCGATTTATATCAACAATTCCAATCGGGAAAAATTCGCTTGCTCATGGCATTTCGTCACCCTGAGGTAGACGATCCAGTTTGTATGATGTATCTGCTTTCTCGAAGTGTCCCACAAGCTGCACGTCAACTCGGTATACGTTTGCAAAAGCCATTTCACAGCCATTTTGTCTATGACCGAGGCATGACTATTTGGGCTGGAGAATGGCTAGGTTTGTTTTTTTCACGTTTGGGAGGAATTCCCATTCATCGAGGTAAGCGACTGGATAGAGTTGCTTTGCGAACTGCACGGGATTTGTTTGTTAATGGTAAAATGCCGATTTCAGTTGCCCCAGAAGGTGCCACCAACGGTCATAGTGAAATTGTCAGTCCATTGGAACCTGGTGTCGCACAGTTGGGTTTTTGGTGTGTCGAAGATTTGGTAAAAGCTAACCGTCCCGAGACAGTTTTGATTGTACCGATTGGCATAAAATATAGTTACATCCAGCCACCTTGGTCAAAATTGGACTGGCTTTTAAGTAAGTTGGAAGCGGATAGCGGTTTGATATCCCCCTTGAAAGAAGGCGACATTAAGAGTAGTGTTCAGAAACCAGAAGAAATTTTCTATCCCCGTCTGTTGCGTTTGGCAGAGCATCTTCTCACACAGATGGAAGAATTTTATCGACGATTTTATCATCAAAATATCGCAGAAAGTGACCCAAATGGTAGTCCCAATCAAATATTGATAGCACGATTGCAAGTTTTACTGGATACAGCATTACGTGTTGCCGAGCAATATTTTGACCTCCAACCCCAAGGAAATATAATAGATCGTTGTCGCCGCGTCGAGGAAGTTGGTTGGAATTGTATATATCGGGAGGACATATCAGATATGAATGCGATATCACCCTTACATCGAGGAATGGCAGATTGGGTTGCAGCAGAAGCAAAGATGCGAATGCGACATATGCGGTTGGTGGAAAGCTTTGTATCGGTGACAGCAACTTATGTTCAGGAAAAGCCAACAGTTGAACGCTTTGCCGAAACAACACTCATCATATTTGATACGATCGCCCGAATTCAAGGAAAAAAATCTCCCCGTCGTCCGCATTTGGGTTGGAGACAAGCTACATTAACTGTGGGTGAACCAATTTCAGTTACTGAACGTTGGCCACTTGATGAAAGCGATAAACCTACGGTTGGCTTACGCGATCGCCTGAAAGCAAGAAAAGCTGTTAACGATTTAACTAACGACATACAAATGAGTTTAGAAAAATTAATCTAATATAAATTTTTTTTCCCCATAACCCATTCCCCCTTACCCATATGGCAGACGTAAACGGCACTTGGCTGGGAACCTATTGGCAATCAGAAAACCCTACCCGCTTTGAAGCAGCACTAGTTCAAAGTGGTAATGCTTTAACTGGTAATATTCTGGATGATAGTTTTTTAGGAGAGGCTCAAGTCAGCGGTGAGGTAATTGGGCGTAGTATTAGCTTTAGTAAACGGTATTTGACGACTTCATCCGATCCAGTCGATTACACTGGCACAATTTCAGAGGATGAGAATTTCATCCAAGGTAAGTGGAAAATCGGTCGCAGGTATTCTGGTGTTTGGGAAGCACGACGTGGAGGTGAGAATCTGACAGCAGATTTAGAGAATGCTAAGAGGAAGCAATTACCCGTGAGCATTTAGATGGAGGTTAGCGGACTCGAACCGCTGACATCCTGCTTTCCCCGTACTCGTTGGAAAATTTTTCAACGAGTAGGCTTGCAGGTTTATCGGCTATCGTGGCGGCTTACGAAATGGCTTCGTAAGAATTTTTTCTATGCTCCAGCCCTTCTTTAGTCTGGCGTAAATTGAATTCCTGTTGACCCCTAATTTACTTGCCCAGTCTTTTAAGCAAAGAGTTTCGCCCCTAAACTCTATCCAATGTATGTGACTTTTCCTGTTTAAATGTTGTTCTTTAACCGTTGCCCACCTGCAATTCTCAGGAGCGTAGTTTCATAGGAGCGCCTCTATCTAGTGAATGTACTGAATGGCAATGCCGCATCCAGTGACACGACACTTTTGGGTTTACCCCTGCCTTGATGGCCGCGACTTTGACAATACGATGTACAGCACTGCGGTCAAGTCGATGCCCTCGTACACTGCAAAATACGGGAGATTCGCCACTTTGGACTCCCCTCAATGTCTCTAACTCCACCCATACCGAGTCGGGCACAAGAACCACCCGACGTTTCCCCCCTTTCCCAAAAATTGATACCTGCATTGCGCCGTCGTTACGTTCGAGAAAATCTTCCCAGTTCAAACCGCACGCTTCGGATACACGCATTCCGGTGGCTTACAGCAATTTTAGTAAAGTGCGATCGCGTCCGGGTGCAGCTGTGTTAATGAGCTTCAATATCTCCCGCTGTGGCAGAATGCGGTGGGCAATGGTGTACTCAATTTTGCGCAATCGTAGCGCTGCTGCAATGTTGAAGCGGATGTAATTCAGCTTGGCAGCAAAGGAAAAAAGCGATTTGACTGAGTTGATTTTACGGCGAATGGTGCGTTCTTTGAGGGTCAGGGTAGTCAGGTGTGTAGCATACCCTTGCAAGTCAAGAAGAACCATTGCTGTGAGTGGTTTATCGACTAAATCCAGACGTTTGAAAACTTGGCGCTTGCTATTAGCTGAAGTGGGTAAGCCGACTGTGAGGAGTTAAGTTCGTCAAGTCGCTCCTTTACGCTGCGGGTGGTCAAGCCAATTTTGTATCGGCTTGTGCCTACCGCGTGGATAAAGTAGATGTGGCCAGTTTTAGGGCTTGACATTGGATTTAAACTTTGCAATTAAAGACTTGCGTTTCTCTTGCTCTAAAACTTCTGCAACAGCAGTAAGCATTTTTTCTGCCTTATCTCCACTTAATCCCAATTCATTCGTTACAAACTCGTTGACAGTGGTTTCTTGTGTTGCTTCTAGCTTTGCCAGCAGAGCAGTTTGTTGGTTTGAAAAGCTGCGGGTATCGCGGTTGTAGCCAGAGTAGTTGGGAAGCTCCGGCATAGGAAACCACTGATTGAATCCCCCGTGGTAGATAGCACGCCCAACAGGAGATTTTTTACATAGCGTTTCTAACTCAGTAGAAGATAAACGTTTGTCACTTGATATAATCTGGGCTTTGAGAATCTGCTCGGACGCGGGGATTTGTGCCGCCGATATCAACACAATAGGTGTAAAAATAGATCGCTCACCGCCGTTAAAGCCAATGCCATCGGTATGGGCATTTTGGGAAGAGGCAATAAATTTGATGCCGCGTGAATCACCTGAACTTGAGTAGCTAACAAATTTTGCTTTGAGTAACTGGGCCGCACCTTTGATGGTGCCGAGAAGTTTCATGGTTGCAGCAATTTCACCAAAGCAAAGAATTTTTAGCTCCGTGCCAGCATCAAAGCTTTCAAATTCTTCGAGGCACTCACAAACCCAATCACAAACCTGTTGTGGTGATTCTTCTGCTATGTTCATGTGGAAAGGATAATCGACACAGCCGTCAAAGTAGCCGACCTCTTTCGGATCGGCTTTGGGGTCGATAAAAAATATTGTGGCTTTGGGGTGTAGACTACGAACATCTCGCAGCACATTGGAGAGGAATAAGTCTTTGCCAACCCCTGGAACACCAACGATTAGGGTGTTTTTTAGATTTTCAGCAATACTGCGGGTAAGGTTCGGAATTTGCTTTGAGAATTGAGTTTTTGCGCTCATGTCGCCACGGAGATTCGGAACGGTGGCAGACTTTGCTTTTTCTGGCTGGTCAGGCAACCTTGCTGTGAGTGATGTGTATTCTTCTGAGGTGTTTGATGTCATAGAGACGCTTTCTATGTTAACAATTTTTTGTTGAGCCAAAAATTCAGATGCATCGCTACTGAGGGGGTAACCATTCTCGCGTGCCCACTGGCATTGAGCAACGATTTCTTCATCTCCAACCTGCGCCCTAAAAGCATGGAATTTACTGCCTTCTAGGGCGTGAGCAAAACATCCAAATTCGTGAACTGCTGCTTGGCTATGCTGCGACTTAGAAGCCGATGATAATGAAAACATCAAGCAGCAGACAAAGCTAAAAATCCCCATTGGTACGCCTGCAAATGGCACAATTGCTACGCTCCCTAGTATTCCTAGAATCACGACGTATTGAAGGTTGCCGTTGCGGGTGCCTCTCAATGCTTCAATTGCCCACTCTTCTGAATCCCGTTCTGTGCGTCCTTTAGGGTTAAACATGGTCATCGTTGCGGCTGTGTTGCGGATAATAAACTAAATGTCCAAATCAACATCAGGACAATAAACTCAACAGCGAATATTGTTTGCAAATTAAGAAAAACGTTTCCCCAGTTTATTAACTCAAATCTTCCGTAAAGCAACATATCTCCTATCATTTCAATTCCACCTTTGATGGGCGAATTGATAATTGAATTGACCATGAAATCAATTAAATAAGAGACAACGCACAGTTTTTCTAAATTTGCCACGAATGAAACGGGAAGGGCATTGTAGACAGTTTTCATCTTTACTACTACTGCCTCGTCACCGTCTCTAATATTTACTTTTTGGCGAGTGTCTGACTTTGTAATCAGCGACTTCATGAATTTTTCGCTGCTAAATAATAGGATTGGGAATAACTGCAAAAATTGAAGAATAGCCCAGAAGCAAGTGCCAAATATTAGCAAAATGCTTAAAGAAGCAAGGTTGCTGTCAAATTTGAAAACGCCTTGTGATAAAATCGTCACGAACTTTATATAAGGCGATACGTTGAGGCAGACAAACCACAATCCGGCAATTAATAAACAGAAAATAAAAACGTTGAGTAATGCGCGAGTTTTGTCAAGCCGTTGTTGTTGTGGCCGATTTGTTCTAACCATGTGTTGTTTGTTGAAATTACTGATTGGGTAAGACGTAGCGTGCATTGGCACGTTTTTTGGCTTTTTCAATTAGTTGTAAGTTGCCTGTAAAAAATACCTCCCCAACAACGGGTTTTGATTGGCTGCGAACGATTACCGCAGTTCCACCATTTGCGTCGCAGACGATATTGTTGGGAGCAAGGGGAGTTTTACGCACCTGGTCTATCACTGGCAAACCTTCTGTTAATCCAGTAAATTTATTTGGGGCAATTTGAGCGACAACCATGATGCAGCCATTACGGAACCTTGATGCCGCAATTTGTTCTTGTTTAGCTAGTAATGCTTCTGAAATATCAATTTGCTTTTCTTTTTCAGATTTACTGCGATTTGCGGCTTGTACCATATTTGAGGATTGCATATTAGCCTCAATTGTCGAACGCGATAAAGCAAATATTACACAGCCAGCAAAGAACATTATTGGAAACATCGGGTTGCGATTAAGCCACTTCATGAAGCCACTCTCAGTGAAGCTTTTTTTATCAAATTTTTGACCAATGCTTTGGTATCTTTCGCTGTTTTGGGGATAATACGCGGCTTTTTTCCGGTTGCTACCTCTGACAAAAATTCGTCTGCGTCAAAATCCAAAGTTTCTTCGTTGATAACGGTATGTAAGTCTAGTTCGGTTTGTTCAATCGGTTTAACATCAAATTCTTCAAGTAGTTGTTTTAACTTTTCAGGCTCATTTAAAAGCTTTGTCATTGCCTCAATTTGCTGTACCGATAAATCGCGCTGCTCGCCTAAAAATTGGGCATTGAGGTGTGACATCGTACCCGAAAATGCGGCACGCTGCATCTGGTGTAAAGTTGCCGCTTGACTTACAGCACCTTCAACAACAATTTCAACCATTGCGTTGAATATCTGTGGATTCAGGTTTTGGGCTTTTGCGGATGCTAATTCAACTGCCATTTTTTGGGTTTGGGCAAGGTTTGATTCTTGGATTTGGCGATATTCTTTTACAGCTGCTTCTGTTATTTCAAAAGCCCCTTCTAGCTGTTCAGTTATTTCCGTTGGAAACTCACTCGCTTCTGGGTCAATGGAAGTATCGTACTTGGCAAGTTCGGTAAGTGCCCTTACTACCTGCGCAGGTGTGTACGAATTTGAGAAAAATTCAAATAATTCTTGGCGACTAAACATGATTTGCTCCTGGTTATTGACTTTCAAGCCAGTTGTTGAATTGTTGTCTTGTTAGATACGTGTGAGATTGCTTTAGCCAGTCCTTGATTTCGTCGTACTCGCGCTTTTTTCCGTCACACCATCCTTGCCGCTGCGCGTGAATCAATCCCAGGATAAAGCGCTGATAATTGTCAAGAAATTTTGATTTTCGATATTCTTTCAAAAGCGGAAACACCAAGCGGATAATTTCTCGCTCCCACCGCCATATCGAAGTGCGATCGCATCTCAAAATTACTGCCCAATCTTTGCGGGATTGGTAAAAGGGCTGAAAATGCGCTGAGAGTAGGTTTCTGGACTCCAGTATTTGAAAATATTCATGTTGCACTGCTGTTGATTTAGTGTTGCAGTTTGATGCAACACAACTGCTATGTGGTTGAAACACGTTGCAGTTGTGTTGTACATACTTAAAATAAAAGAACCCGGCCTCCGGGTTCTACGAAGTTATAAACGAATTTTATGTTTATTAATCAGCGCAATAGTTGCGGATTTGTAACTTTATAAAATCTGGTACGCTACCACCATGCGACAGATAAAAATCAATTAGCCAGCATTGTGACCGTACTGAATCTGGAATCTCGCAGCTACCTGCCAAATAATCATCAATCCTGCGGTATCCCTTACCGAGGATAGCTGGTAGTAAAGTTCGTGATATTGCCCACTTGGTTTGTAGTTCGCGGGGTGTCATGATGTTAGTGCCCTTCTGTAGGTGATTCTACGGCTTGGGAAGTCCTGGTGCGCTGACACGCACCGGGCATTCTCTTGTTGTGCGTACTATGATAATATGCACCAAAATATTATACTAATTTTATGCTAATTGATATAGACAAATTAATTGAAGCGCTTCAGTCGGTAGGGGGATTAGAGGAAATTCAGTCGAAACGAATCTCTACCACAGAGTTGCCAGCCCAACTTTATTTAAGAATGGTCATTGCCAGTTTGGCAACCAAGAAAAGCATAACCAACTGCACGAGTACCGCGCTTGAAACGTATACAATTCGGAATGAAGAGAAGCACTTAGCAGAGATTAAGCTTCAAGCTGCCGCTGCGGGAATGGGGATTGAAGACTATTTGGCGGATGCTCTAGCAAAACGACTTTTATAAAAACAGCCCCGGTATCTACTCTGGGGTTGATTTCGATGTAAACCTATAACCGCAACAAGGCTCCGGGTTCTTAGTCACCAAATGCGGACAGCCGTATTTTGGAGATCCGCTGCACCATTCTAAAAAATGCGGGCAGCCTTGTTGGAAGATCCTAAAATTTGGACGACATTTTTGGTGGAAGGCTGCCCGCATTTTTCTACGAAAACCCTCCCAAAAATTTAGACGACTTTCTTGCGAAGTTGGACGGGACAGAAACTGACAAAAGCCCACTTCGCGCTTTTTCGTTGACGGCTGTCCGCATTTGTCAAGGGTTAGTGTAGCGGTTATGCCTGGTGGACTAAGTGTTATAAGTCACACTCTTAAAATACCAAACTTTATAAAAAATTACTTAATCCTACGGTTTTTTAGTTAGTCGTTCCAATGCCAGTTTGGTTCTACTTGCTGGCATTAGTATTATGAAAAATATTTTTATACTATTTTTTGAAACTCGCTCTTTGTCACTTCGGAACTATTTAGTAGAAGACAATATTGGCTTGGCAAGAAAAGTCGCACACGTGGCTGTTAATTCCTCAAATCAACCCTACGAGGATATGCTGTGTTATGCCACAATCGGCCTAACAAAAGCGGTTGAACGTTACAACCCACTGCTAAATGATTACTTTTCAAGCTTTGCTATGCCGTATATTCGCGGAGAAATTCAGCATTACTTGCGTGATAAAGTTTCGGTAGTACGGTTGCACAGAAAATATCAAGAGTTGGCGACTAAGAAAGAAAAAGCTAGCCGTAAAATGACACGCACTCTTGGCAGGATTCCTACTAAAAAAGAATTAATTGAAGAGCTACAAATATCAACAGAAATGTTTGAGGAAATAGAAATAGCAGTTACTAATCGAAACAATCAACTACGTTTAGATATGCCGATTGGCAGCGACGATTTAAAACTTGGGGATGCGCTACCAGCGAGAGAAAGCATGATTTTTGCTTCGGCTGAACAAATTTGGTTAGAGGTTGAAAAAGCGATTATAAAAATAAGCCCTCCAATGGCACGAAAGGCTTTAGCACTCATTTATTTAGATGGGATTCCTCTAATTGATGCCGCTTCTAGTCTGAGGTTAGAAATTCAAGAAATATTGCTATTTTTAGCACAAGGAGTTGAATTATTATCAGAAAGTATAGATATTCCTTTAGAACTAATTGTAAATTTGCTTGCTGATTTTGGGGAAGAGAAGGATATTAAAAAAGCTTGGGAATTAGCCTCTATTTCGATGGACGATTACTTGCAGGGACAATTTTACGAGTGGCTGAAGTCTGCGTAATAGCGATTGCTAGAAGTAAAGCGAGTTGAGAGTTCGTCATAATTTCTCACATAAGGTGGCGTTGATTCGGTGGTTGGGGTTGCCAACCTCTGCGCGAATCTTCTCCTCTAAAATTCCCACCCAATCAAAATTACTTAACTCTTTTTCTCGGAGGCAAGCAAATGCAACTTGGAGTATTGCACGAGTTGCTGATAGTCGCGTTCGAGTGCTGGAGGAATAAGCAAATCCTTCCAAATCAACATCCCAAGCATCAATGAGGTGACTAGCACCACTTGGGGTAATTGAAAAGAGAGCAAACCGATGAGTTTGCATAGGAGTAGGGTGCGGACGCGCTCTGAGAGTGACAATTGTTCCGTTGAATTCCCCAATAAAATCAGCTTGTAGTTCACACAGGTAATCAAGGACGAGTAGGTAATCGGATTCTTGTGACCTAACAATTCGCAGTGTTGCTCTTGATCCAGGGGTGCTTCGTTCGATTTGGAGGATTGCCCCACGTTTGGTATACCAGCGCTTAAGGACGTGTGGGTAGTCAGGCTTTCGTTTGCGGTGCCATCGGCGAAGCCATCTTCTAAGTAGTCTGATCCATCCTGATCCTGCCACATTATTCCTTTGCCCCGCCGATGTTAAACTTACTGAGAAAATTATAAATTTGCTCGGTGGGAGAGGTGCGAATTAATGTTCCTAGCGCTGAGATTACTCCAATCCGTCGTATTGATTCATCAAATTTAACTTTTCCTGACCAAGACTCTTGAATCGTTGCTCCAACTGGCAAAAACAAAAGTGCCCACAGTAAAAACTCGAAAGGGTCTAGGTGTATACTGCGCTTACTAAAGCGCAAATGAATGCCATTTCGCCGACGGTTAGGACAAGTTGTTGGACAAGAATTTTCCATTTCCGTTTGTTAAGTCTTTACCTTGAACGTTCCCTGTCGCGACAAAATGCGAGTCAACAAAAGCCACAAGGTCGATATATCTGAATCTCCAGCTACCCCCTTGCTTCACACCAATAAATCTTCCAGCTTTTGCAGCTTCAAGCAATCCTTTTTTTGAGAATCCCGATATTTTAGCTGCTTCTTCAATTGTGATTGTTAACTTTTGATACAGACGTTTGTTTTTTTGCTCCTCGATAAGTTCTTGCACTAATTGCATCAAAATTATGCGTTCGCCAGCAGCGACAGACAGCGACAATTGAGATGTCTCGGTTGTCTCCATCCTGTTATCTTCGACTGGAATTGCCCTATGTACAGGCATTTTAAGTTCTTCTTCAAGTGCCATCACATCTTCTTTTTCAAACATGGCTTTTCCGGCGACATAGACCGTTTTTAGTTTGCCCGATTTGACATAACGCTCAACGGTTTTTGTTGAAACCCGTAAGTAATCTGCAACTTCGTACTTATTCATACCCTGCGACACCCGTAGACAGTAGTTTTCTGCGGTCATTGTCGCACCTTGTCTGGGCTGTTCAGCAATTTGGGGGAAACTTAATTAAGTTAACAATTATGTCTTCGGAAGTATTGTATTTTTACAAAATTGCGATATTAACAAACTATGACTATTTCAGATACAGATTTGATTGAGCTTTCTAATCAACATTGCGAACTCATAGGGAAAAAAGCTCTGTTGATATCCTTGTTAAAATCCGTTCGTCGTTTTGAAATGGATTGTTTGGAGTGCGGAGACTACAAAACTTTTCGGTTTGGCAAGCAAATTGATGCGTTGATTTCTGAAGAGGTCGGGAATTGTAGGGTGGAAGTAGGGTTAGTCGCAAGTTAAGTGCCAAAAAAAATCGAGTGGGACGAAATTAAAAAAGCATATTTGGAGGAAGCTGAAACCTATGCCAGTCTTGCCTTACGGTTTGGCGTGGGCAAAAGCACGATTGAAGCGCGAGCCTCGGCTGAGGGATGGGCGGCGCTGAAGAAGGGTAAGGATTCTGGGGTTTCTAGGTCTGCGTTTCAGGGTACACCCCAGAAACCCCAAATCAGGGCTAGAAGCCTCACTGTGCAAAGTATTGACGAGATTGAGATAATTCAGGATGCCATCACCAAGCTGAGTGGCGATTTGCACGTTGCCGAACCCAAATCGGCTGAAGGTGTGGCGGGTGCGATCGCTAAATTAGTTGAACTACACAATCGGCTCGTGCCAAAAACTGCATCTGACCTTGCTGATATGGCAATTGAACTAGGGATTGCCCCTGCTGACTTTATTCGCGCATTGAACAGCAAGTGGCAAGAAAGAGCGTAAAGGCACGGGAGGAATTTGCCGAAGCTTGCGCTATTGAGTTGGGGTTAGAAGTAGTAAGTGAGATTGATTATTCTTGCTATGCGACAGACCCGATAGGCTTTATCGAAAAAGAATTATTGGAAATTTTGACGGACAAACAGAAAGAAATATGTCTTTCTGTTCGGGATAACCGCGAAACTAATGTACAGGCTTGTCATGGTGCAGGTAAAAGTTTTTTGGCTTCCCGGTTGTGCTTATGGTGGATTTATGCAGTTACTGGATTGGTTATTACCACTGCGCCAACTGACCGTCAAGTTGAGCAAATTATTTGGGGTGAAATTCGCAAAGTTCGCGGGAGGTTAAAGCTTCCAGGTGAATTTGGCATGAAATTTCTTCGCGTCTCCGAACAAGCGCGGGGCTTTGGTTTTACAGCTAGCCACACCAATTCAAACGCTTTTCAGGGTATCCACAACGACGCGCTGCTGGTAATTGAGGATGAGGCCTGCGGCATTTCGGAAGAAATTGACAATGGTGCGGAATCCTGCACCACGGGAGCGAAAAACCGGATGTTACGAATTGGCAACCCCATTCAAGGGGGCGGCTCATTTCAACGGGCCTGTGTGCGATCGCATATTCGCATTGCCGCGTGGTCGCATCCTAATGTTGCCTGGGCTTACGAGAAACGTCACGACGGCAACCATCGGCTCAAACCCGAAGTAGCAGTAGAAATATTAGACTTTGATGGCGAGGTCAAGGACTCAAAGCTTTGGGCCGATTGGTGTGAGCGAGATGTTGTCCCTGGGGCTGTGTCGATATCTTGGATTGAGAATGTTCGCAGGAAAAAATCTGAATCTTCGGCGTTTTGGCAAAGCCGAGTTGAGGGGCTATTCCCAGTCGATAGCGAGCAATCAATAGTGCCTCGATCGTGGTTTTTGGCTGCCCGCGCTCGCTACGATGCTGACCCCGCACGGTGGAATGAAATGGCAAACTATCACCTCTGGCGACATGGACTTGACGTGGGGGACGGTGGTGACGACCATGCAACTGCATCCTGGCGCGGAGCAGTGCTATATGTAGCTGCGACAATTCCTACCAAAGGCGATAGGCTCGATGTTTCGCGAGCTGCAGGTGCGGGCGCAAAGTTGATTAAAACTAATGGCGGAGTTGTGATGGTGGATATTATTGGTGTTGGGGCAGGGGCTTTGTCGGCGATGCTTGAAGAGGAATATCAAGCAGTTGGAAGACATTGGGGGGAAGCACCCGACGAACCTGCACTGTACGCCAATCGCAAAGCTGAGGATTATTGGCTGCTGCGAGAAGCTTTTCGCAATGAAGAAATTGCGAAAAGCTCCGCTGGGAGATATCGAAGAAATGTTGATGGAGGATTTAGCGGGAACCTACTATGAGGAAACCTCCACCGGGAAAACTAAGATTGAAGATAAAAAGAAGACAATACAGCGTCTGCATCGCTCGCCTAACGTTGGCGATGCCTGCGTGTACGGGTTCGCAGCACAGGCGAAGCCAATAGAGTTTGAGTCAATCGGACGTACACGCAGTACAACAAAATTAAGTGATTATTGATTCTCAGTAGTCGCTGATAAATTTTCCAGTGACTACGGCTCCGGGTTCTTAGTCACCAAATGCGGACAGCCGTCAACGAAAAAGCGCGAAGTGGGCTTTTGTCAGTTTCTGTCCCGTCCAACTTCGCAAGAAAGTCGTCTAAATTTTTGGGAGGGTTTTCGTAGAAAAATGCGGGCAGCCTTCCACCAAAAATGTCGTCCAAATTTTAGGATCTTCCAACAAGGCTGCCCGCATTTTTTAGAATGGTGCAGCGGATCTCCAAAATACGGCTGTCCGCATTTGTCAAGGGTTGGTGTAGCGGGAACTGTAGGGTAAAAAATGCCACTGCCCCGTAACCAAAGCTCTGAAATCGCTTCAATTAAACGCGACCATACGCTGTATCTCAACGCCTTTACGGGCTTGACTTACATGAACCCGGACGACGTTTTACAAGGGCGCGGGTACGGGCAGTATCAAGCTTACGAGGATTTAAAAAAGGACGGACACGCCTATTCTGTGCTGCAAAAGCGTTACTTAGCAGTGGTTTCTCGCGAGTGGAAAGTCGAACCGGCGAGCAGTGCGCAGGCAGATAAGAAAGCGGCTGATATGGTGCGATATCACCTCACCCACCTAGCGGCCCGTGCTGAAGACCAGGATGTTGTATCAGTTGGGTTTGATGGGCTGTGTTACAACTTGCTCGATGCAGTTTTAAAGGGTTACAAGCCAGCCGAAATTATCTGGAATGAGGACGGAAGCGAGATATTTCCCGCGCAGGTAAAGACCCGCAACCAGCAGCGGTTTCCGTTTGGGGTGAATCAAACAAGCGGACGTTGGGAAATGCGATTGCTCACACCAGAAGATATGGTTCATGGGGAGGCTGTGCAGCAGATGTACCCACGCAAGTTTTTTGTGCATTCCTTTGGTGCAAATGATGACAACCCCTACGGTGCAGGGGTTGGACGAACCATATGGTGGAATGTTTTTTTCAAGAAACAGGATATTAAATTCTGGTTACAGTTCGTTGATAAGTTTGCTTCCCCCACCGCGATTGGTACGTACCCGCGTGGTGCAACCCAAGAGCAGAAAAGTACTTTGCTCGCAGCGCTGAATGCGATCGCAACCGATGCTGGCGTGGCCGTGCCGGAAGGGCTGGGCATTACGCTGCTCGAAGCTGCTCGCAGTGGCTCAATTTCTACCTACAAAGACCTTGCTGAATACATGGACAGCGAGATTAGTAAGGCAGTACTAGGTGAAACCCTTAGCACCGAGATGGGTAGTACTGGTAGTTATGCAGCCGCACAAACACATGACAAGGTGAGTCAAAGACTAGCGAAGGCTGACGCTGACTTGCTTTCGGATACTTTAAACCGGACGTTAGTGAAGTGGATAACCGCGTACAACTTACCCAATGCCAAACCCCCGCGAGTATGGCGGGATTTTGGGGAACAGGAGGATTTAAACAGTCGCTCACAACGCGATAAAACTTTGTTTGACATGGGTTTTAAGCTTAAGCCCGAAGCCGTGAAGGAGGTGTACGGCGATGATTATGAGCCGATACAAGAGCAAAGTCAAGAAGTAACACCAGACCAGTTTTTAGCTAATTCTGGCGTTGATAACACTCCAGTATCCGACACAACGGATATGGCTGAAACGCTGGATTTTGGTAGCATTATCGACCGAGTTCTTAAGTGGCAGGGATTATCAATAGGGGTGGAATACCTTCCTGGTATGGTGCGGTTCCCCGGTCGCAGAACCAGTAAAAAGCTGCGTTCTGGATACGGACATATACGGGGGTACGTAGGTGCGGATGACGAGGCGCTTGATTGCTACCTGTATCCCGGATTGCTTAATCTGGAGCCAGGGGGGAGCGATGCAGTGTACGAAGTGCGCCAACTGTCAGACGATGGCGATTTTGACGAACACAAATATATGCTTGGCTATGGCAACATTGATGTTGCCCGTCAAGCTTATCTTCAAGAAATGCCAGGGTCGTTTTTTGGGGGGATAATTGAGGTTACACTGAGCAGTTTGGAACAATATCGTCGTCAACCGCTGAACCTCTCAACTTCTCAATCATTGCCAATAGCATCAAATTTTACAGAGCTTGAGAAGGATGGAATTGACCGCTACACCGAGCAGTTAGCGAAACGCACCGCACCGATTATCGATAGTTGGGTTGAGCAAGTTAGGGACGCGATCGCAAACAGTAGCAATTTCGCAGAAGCACAAGAGCGCATTATTCAACTTTACCCCGACCTTGACACAACTAGTTTCGCGGAAGTGATGGGACAAGCGTTGATTGCGAGTGAGGCTGCGGGTAGGTGGGAGGTACTGGAGGAAGTTAGGGGTGCGGAGTTCGTAGAAAGCGAAACAATTTCTTTTGCAGCTTCAAAAAAAAAGAAGCAACTTCCGGGTCTCTCCTCGTAGATAGTCGCGGGCGGTGGCGCGACCCTCTTACCGGCAGGTTTATCAATATGCCGGATATAAAAACTGAGGCAATCCGAAAACATATTGAGAATGAGCTTGAAGATGGGGGGCATGCTTCTGTTGCTAGAAATTTAATCCGAGATATTAGCAAACTTAAGTTATTGTCTTTGACTACTCCTGCTGCTTATAAAGCAACAGTTGAGCAGTTACAGCGAAAGTATAAAAACAGCCCTTTCGCCCTTTCGCTGATTTTGGCGCTGCAATTAGAGCGAGGTGTTTCCAGTAAAGCCAATGCAGCCAATAACATTCAGGAGTTAGAAAAACTTTTAACCGCTTCAACAAAAACTACAGTAACAAGCGAGCCAGCACTAAAACACAATCTTAGAGATATTCAAGTTAATGTAACTCCCGTTCGTCCCGATTCCGGGTTAACAGCTATTCAAAGTCAATTAAGCACGGTGGATATCAGTAAGCTAACTGATGGCGAGAAAGTCCAATTCGCCGCAGATTCTTCAGCCCTGCAAGCTGTATTAAAGTATCGTAAGTCAGTCGAGGATTTGAATGCTTTGGTAACAGAAATCAATTCCACCAAAAACTTTTCTTCAGACTCCTATGAGCAGCTAACTCTTGAGCGCTCAAGAGTTTGGAGTGAAATGAAGCAAGCGCTGGATGAGGCGCATGGTCTAAAAGGGTCTTATTTGTCTCACCCAGAATTGGATGGATACCTGGAAAATATGCAAAAAATTTCTAGGGAGTCTCCAGGCGGTTACAAAGTTACGTTACCAAGTGATATGTCCCAGTTGAAGGCAAAAGCAGCGCCTTCGCCTTGCTAAGAGTAAAGTCGCTGATGAAGCTGCTAACTATATATTTTAATTGTAAAGTGCGGATCGCTGTTTGTAATGTTTGTGGATCTGTTTGTTAGTTCATGAGGCGATCGCTTTCTAATTAAGAGGCGTTCGCTTTTTGTTGTCGGGCTTCTGTATCGCTAATATCGACTTGCAACAGATCGTCAATCGGAACCTGAAAATATCGAGACAGCTTGACTAGTGTCGCCCAGTCACCCTTCTCTGTCCCTTTCTTGAGGGCAGTGATTGAACGAGTATTCATATCTAGGTCTTTGGCAACTTGAATAACGGTCATGCCCTCTCGCCAAAAGCGAGATATGTTTACTGTTACTTTCACGGCTTTCATAATTACCACTACTTCTAATTTTATAGTCAACTACCCTGTACATCAAACTAGCATAGTACTTTGTTTAGTCAAGTACTTGACTACTTGGATAGCTTGAGTGATAATAAAACAAGCCGCTTAACTCCCTAGTTTTCTCAGGACACGAGAGTAAAGCGGCTGTTTAACCCGTTGAAAGGTCTAGCTATAATTATGTCTCAAACAGCATTCGACTCACAAGCGATTCATAAAGAAAGCTTCGCTAACGCGCAATTTGAGCTTGACAATAGTATTTACTACCAAGCCCAGTTAATTGCGCCAGATTTTACAGATATCAAAATCAAAGCTGCGATCACCAAAACCGAAATTGATTCTATCGCCGATATATTTGGTGCGCTTTATCGCGTTTGGGATGGGATGAAACTACTTGGTACATTTTATGAAAATTTAGACGGTAAATGGATAGCAATGCCTTGTAACCGTGATGATTTTCGCCCAGCCTTGAACACCTCAGACCAAGCGCACTTAGCTGTGGTCGCTAGTTACTTGCAGGTTTAATCAATTTCGGTTTTTCGTTTATCTGCGGATTTTCCGCAGATAAATTATTCGCTTCAAAAAACAGGGCATAAAAATGAGCGATTTAACAGTTTTTCAGTTTGAGTCTAAAGAAGTCCGTTTTGTTGGTACGCCAATAGACCCTTGGTGGGTAGCAGCTGATGTTTGCGGAGTGCTAGAACATAGCAATCCATCGTCAGCGATCGCAAGACTAGATGAAGACGAGAAAAAACTTCTTGACCCTAAACAATACTTAGGGTCAGCCTCAAATCAAGATTTTTGGGCGATTAACCAATCTGGACTATATTCATTAGTCCTCACTAGCCGCAAAGCGCAGGCAAAACGGTTCAAAAAGTGGCTAACCTCTGAAGTTATTCCTAGTATCGTTAGAACTGGTAAATACGAATTACCGCAGGCAGAACAACAACCACAAGCTCAAGTTATTTCAGCCTCAACAGAACAACCTGCATTACCACCCGCACCACCAACACCTTCGGAAATCTCAGAAGTACTCAGCCTAATTTTCCAAAATACCGACATCAACCCCAACCTCATTGCGGGGGTAAAAGCGAATGCGATCGCTAAACAGCATCCACAATATACAGCGGTGATTGAAGCTGCGAAAAGTGCTTTAGCCGTCCCAGTCGAGGACGAATTATTATCGCCCACCCAACTTGCACAAATTTTATCCGACTGCGGTGAGACGAGTTGGAGCGCACGGTCAGTTAACAAGCTATTGCTTCAACAGGGACTGCAAACGCGCAACCCCGACAGCGATAATCCAGCTTACTTACCGACACCAAAAGGTAAACAATACTGTCATATATTTTTCTTGCCTGCTAGGAATATGTTAAACCAAATTCCGGGGCATCCAGCTTGAGGGATTGGAACAGCATTGACTGAACTGCAGGGTCGAAATCTTCTAGGTCAACGAAACTAATTACAATTTCATCATCATTTTCTGGATAAGGGTAGTCAAACTTTACTCCTATTTTTTTTCCAGTTTCGCTGTTATACCACCATCTACCATTTTTAATCAGGCGGAATATAATTTCGAGTTTATCACCATCAAATTCAAACCAAAAGCTTCTCATGATAACGTCCCAGCTACTTTGTTCATTATAGTTTCAGCGTTGTATAAAAGGTTGCGTTTGTAGCTGTTTTCAGCCAATCTTTGCAGTTCTTTCATAGCATCTGCACCGTGTGAAGATTCAAGAACGGATATAGCCTGACGAGCGTTGTATTTGTGGATTTCAGAGTTCATTCTTGGCCGGGATTTGGAATAATCCTGACTTTCTTGGTGTCCTTTGTCAAAACTAAAGTAACCGTTGGTTTTTTCGTAGAGTGCTAGAGCGTCTGCTTCACTCAATTTTGAAAGTTTCTCTGCTTCAAGAAGCTTGGCGGTTTTGTCGTGGATTTGCTGGTCAACTGAACCTTTGTCTCGCAAAAGTTTTTGATTGGTTTGGATTTTGGTATTTAGGTTATCAGCATCTTGTCGTAGCTTATCTCTAACCGCTTTAGCCGTCGCCTTATCAGGATAGCCATTGGCATCAGGGAACCTAGCATTAAGTTTGATTGCATTCTTTTGAGATTCCAGTGTCACCTTGTCAGATTTCCACTGCTGCAAGTCAGATTCGAGGGTTATAAAAGTCTGATGTTCGGTGAGAGCCTTCTGGGTTTTATCTAGAGACTTTTGCAGTGCTTTGCGCTGCTCTCTAGTATCTTGTAGCTCCTTTTCTTCGTCAGGTGTAAGTCCCTTGTTTTTGACTGGGACACCATTTTTGTTGAGAGTAGTATATTTCGCTTCATCTGCGTCATGAGATGCGATTTTGGATTGAGCCAGAGCGATTTCACCTTGCAGTTTAGTTTCGTAAGTTTTGGGGTCTTGCTTGCGCTCTCTTAATTCAATAAGTTCAGTTTCTAGCTTTGCGGACTTTGTAGCGTTAGTAGTGTTAATTTCAGTGACTTTTGATTTGATTTTCTCCTTAATGGTGGCTGATTCGCTGTCCTTAAACTTGTAGTAATGCAGGTGGGTTGCAGTATCATCCCCACTATGAGCGCCGTCCATAAGCTCTATAAACTGCGTATTTTTGCCGTGCTTTGCTGAATTCCAATACTCAGGAATCACCTCCATTTCAATGTCACCAGTTTTGGGATTGCGAAAGTAGCGAACGCTTGCTGGAGTTACCCTGCCGTTGGTGTCTACATGAACGTTATTATGAATATGATGATGTTCGGTGCCATCAGACAGGGACTTCTTGACTTCTATGTGAGTCGCATCCAAGTAATCACTCGGATTTTTGGAAGATTCGCCGTTCATCACATGAGAAACTGAACGGAGTATCAATTCTTCAGCAATTTCTTTCTGACCAATTTCTCTCATTTTGTTGATAGTGGGAGCGCCAAAAACTGAAGCATAACGAGGAATTGGGTTACCATCTTTATCTGTGTCGTGCGCTGTGTCCTGAAAAACAAGATGCTGTCGTTGAGTGTAAAGTGCTTCCATGACTTTGACACGCTCCTCTGCTACATCCAAATCAGGGTCTTTAAGCAAGCTGGTACTGCTCGCAGTGAGGGTTTGTTCGATTTTCTGAAGTCTGTCTGGCTTTAATCCACTTTTTTGAAGTTCGGCAGCTTCCTCTTCTAGCTTGGAGCGTTCGACCCGTCCGTTAAGGTGATATTCAAGGTCACGATGCGCGTTTTCCACTTCACGTAGCCGCATAGAATCGGCTGCGGGGTTAGATTTAAGAGCGTTCAACTCTGCTTCGATTTCTGTAAGTCGCTGCCGCTGGTTAACTATGTTCGCTTTCTGTGCCTGAATGTGGTGTTGGGCAAGTGCAGATAGGTCTTTTTCTTCAAGGCAGGGCATGAGCGGGTATTTGTAATTTTATTTAGCTTTCCCGGAGCATTGAATTGCTTGTCACACGCTTTGCACATCTGAGTTGCATTAACGTAGCCGGATGGTACATCATGTTTCGCAATTTTTGTGACTTCAGCTAGCTGCGTGATCGCGTGATTGTTCCAATCGTGAATTAACATTTTGCCCTCTACCAAATTTAAAGTAAGAACAAGAAAGAGGCACATAACAGTGCCTCATAAGTGATGGGAGAACTTAAACTTCTGTTTGCAGGCAGGGATTCTCGTAGACTGCAATAATTACAAGTTGTGCTTGCAATTCGGACTGTAAGCGAGGGCGAAAATCGCAGTTAATTGGTTGTGGAATCCAGTAGCCGTCCATGTCTTGGTAAAATGTGCCGCACAAGTTATAGCTATTCCAGATGCGATACAGATTGCCGAAATCAGGATCATTGTCGCAGTCGATTTCGTAGCTAGCGGGAAGTCGTTGCTCAAGTTGCGCGAAAACTTGAGACTCAATCATTGTTTGAGTCATAATATGAATGTCCTTTTGCTTAATGGTGTTTGGACTTAGAGAGGCGCTTCAGTTTTGCCGACGGTAGCGCCTTCTCTTTGTCTCATGACTATACTAGTGTATTATACTGATGTTGTCAACTGGTGTGGAATAAGATAGTGTAATATTAGATTGGAATAGTTATACAAAAGAAAATATGATGATGGAAGTTGTAAAGCAAGTAAAAATTATTGTTCCTGATTTAGCTTCTAGGATAAAGCAGTCTAGAGAAAAAGATGGCAGGTCTGTGCAAGTTTTGGCAACTGCAGCTGGTATTTCAACGGCTTATTGGTATGAGATCGAGAAAGGTAAGCGTCATTGGATGTCAGAAGAAGTATTAAGGGGTATAGAAAATGCTTTGGGAGTTGACTTGGGAGTGCGGTTCAATGATTGACACTTGTGTCAACTTTGGTGCTTTCGAGAGAATTACTGCGCAATGTCCGCAGGCTTCCACTGAAAGTGGTAGTTCTTAAGTGCTGCGACATCTGGCAAAGACTCGTTAGTAAAAGCGATCGCATTCAACTTCACTCCCGCCAACAATTTCGGCTCTAATCCGGCTTGCCCTAATGTCAAATCAATCAACTGCGCGATTTCGTCCATTGTTGGGGTAGGTAGCAAAGGTATCTCTGATATGGGTTGAACGAGAACTTGATTTACTAGCCTCTTTTTCGCTTCTGTGAAAGCTTTTACCAAGTTGATTTTCGCGCTTATAACCTGTTCTGTGTTGCGCGATAAAGTCATCAGGAAAGTTGCTTGCTCTTCTAAAAGCCATGCAAAAATAACTTTGTTTACGGCACCAACCGAGTTTGTGACAGTTCCGTTTTCAAAACGGAGGTGTCCAAAATTCCCTTCTGGTTTTATGCTGATTGCAGTTCAGGATTCTCGAAGATTGCGATCAGTATCAAAATTGCCTGGGCATCAGTGCTAAACTTGCCACTGACTTCGGCTTTCACTGATTGAACAATCCACTTGCCATCTAGTGCTTTGTAGAAACTTCCTACAAACTGCCAACCCTTCCACAGCCTAAAAAGTTCGCCAAAATCAACGTCTTTTTCGGAGTCGATCTCAAATTCTGGGGAAAGTTCAACTTGAGTTCGCTGAAAGTTTTCCTCAAGTTCAACACAAACTTGAGCTTCAATCGTAGATTGAGCCATAATATAAGTGACCTTTTAACGGGTTAACGCTAGGCGCTACGATTCTTCTTGGCGGGAGATAGGTAGCGCCTTTCAAATCTAATTCTACAGATTTGCTATACTAAGCGTCAACCCCTTAACGCTTTATTTCAGTATATATTTATGAATATTCGCCAACTTAGAGAGCGTAAAAAGCTTAGAACGGTTGATGTTGCTAGTAGATTAGACGTTGGAGAGTCTACAATTCGTAATTGGGAAAAAGGGCGAACCATACCTAGGTTGAGGATAGATCAGTTCAATGATTTGCTCGTGCTTTATGACTGCACGTTTGACGAATTGTGGACGGCTGTAAAAAAAAGCTGTGAAGCCGACAAGGGTGAAGACAGGCCAATTGCTTCAAGTGCTTAAGATAACCCTTGAAAATTTATTGAAATTCTATGCTTATTCGCAATAAATACGTGATTGACGTGATTTTGGGCGAGGATTGGATGGAACTGTAGTTGTTGGCGCTAAAACAGTAAAATTAGCTGAATAAGTATCAAAGTACTTTTAGCTTATACAAACTATCAACTATTTGCCTAGTACAGCTACCGACGCAGTACGCCAACCTCTCTTCATCAGCATCAATTTGGTCAGACAACTTTAATTGTTTACTGAAAAAAACGAGGAACCAAGAGTGATTTCTAAACTTTCCAAATATAGAAAGAACAAAGGCTTGAGCCAGGACGACTTGGCTAAGTTGTCTGGTTTAACTAAAACTACTATTCAGAATTGGGAAAATGGAAGAAATCTTGGCGCTGTCTTAAGGGTTCTAAAGGTGTGCCAAGAACTTAACGTTGATATTCGGGATTTATTTGAGTTAGGCGAAGAAACGGAAGAAGCTAAAGAAAAAAGTGTAGTCGCATCTTAAGTAAAAGCACCTCCCCTACCTAGCTCCATAGCCGATTTTCATTATGACGAATTATCAACCCGACCGTTTAGACCGAATCGAGGCAACGCTAGAGCGCGTGTCGCAACAACTTGATAATCAGGTTGCGGTTAATGCGGAATTGCGACAGTCAACGCAACAGTTACAGCAAACAACAGCTACTTTGACGGATACGGTAAATGTTTTAGTTAGTTCCACCGCATCTCTTGTCCAAACAGTTACTAGTTTGGCTGGTGTAGTTACGCAGCATCAAGAAAATATCCAGGAAATGCAATCCGAGATTCGCGGGTTACAGTCCGAAAATCGTCGCATTCTTGACTATCTCGAACGCGGAAACCAAGAGGGTTGAGTGACTCCCCTGGCTCTTGCCTCCATGTCGGGAATTTTTTCTATAAATGGCACAAATCGACCCCTTCAGTCTCCCCTTTACCGAAGCTATCGCCTATTTCAAATCTAAGACTCCTCTCCCCTCTACCGCTTGGGACGACTTTGCTGATGCAGCCCAAGACCACGCTTTTACGGTTGCTTCTGTCACTTCTGGCCAACTGTTGGGCGATGTCTACAACTTGGTGCTGAGTGGACTAGAGAACGGCGACAGTTATGGCGAATTTAAGAAAGGGTTTGACCAGGCGATAGACAAGGCGGGGTGGAATCCGGCGAATCGCGGATGGCGGACGAACATTATCTTTATGACCAACCTTCGCCAAGCATACGCCGCAGGGCGCTACAAACAGATGTCTGATCCAGAGGTGTTGAAGCTCAGGCCGTATTGGCGTTATCAGCACGGCGATTCACGAGTGCCGCGACCTGCACATTTATCACTTGATGGTAAAATTTACCCAGCAGACAGCCCATTTTGGCAGACGTGTTTCGCCCCCAATGGATTCGGGTGCAGATGCCGAATTTTTTCTCTGTCACAACGCGAAATTGAGCGAGAAGGACTAACTGTTGACACTCCGCCACAGGAAACAGTTGCTATTCGGGACAAGGTGACAGGTGAGTTAAAGCGTGTTCCATCTGTAAATGGGCAACCAATAGCAGAACCTGGATTTACAACTATTCCAGGAAGTTCAGAGGCTCAAAATAGAGAGCAAGTCCTTCAAAGAGGACTGGATCGCCTACCAAGCGCACTGCGAGAACAGGCAATCCAAGCTATCAAAAACCGACGCGATCATTAGTCAAGATACTTGCAAGTCCAGCCTTTATGCTGTTTGTATTTTCCAGTAGTTACGCTGTGCATAGCTGACTGAGATAATCCGTGTTTCCGACAGAAAGCATTGAGGTTATAGATTTCGTGATGTTCGCCGACATATATCTTGCCGCTAACAGTGTTTTTGATAACGTAAACACCACTGCAACTTAGCAGAGAGCGATCGCATACAATATTCATGGCTGTACCTATCACACAGGTATAGAGGCTTGGGTGTTACCAGCACCGCGAAGCCATATTTTATACAATAATTATCTCATAAGATCGCTGTAATGTATAGAGGGTGGTAGTTTTAGGCGATAATAAGTGTGGGTTCGCGCTCGGGAGCATCCAAACTCTTGGCTACTCTTGCTCTAGTTGGCTTTGCCCGTGAGGAGACTCGCGCATTACCTCTAGCTTGACCCGTGGGAATTCTCGTGATGTCGCTATTGTCAAGTGACCATTATGACTGACATAATTATTACACTCAATGACCTAGTAGCTCGCCACGGACTGCAACAAATCGAAGAGCGGTTACACAATCTGCGTCCTGCCTTTGCCTCAATGGGCGAATACATGATGCGACGGGCTGAAGACAATTTCAAGGGAGAGCATGACCCTGACGGTGTGGCTTGGGCACCGTTGTCTGCTGCTTACAGAAAACGCAAGCGGGGGACAAGAATACTCACCGAATCAGGGCGGCTGCGGGCTTCTATCACTTATCGCGCTGATGGCACTCAAGTAGTAGCAGGGTGTAATCCGGTGTACGCTCGCGCTCAACAGTACGGTTATCAACGGCGTAATTTACCTGCACGCCCCTTTTTAGGAGCTTCTGAAGGTGATAAACAGGAACTGGGAGAAATACTGCTTGATTATCTGAACTTATAGGGAACAATGAATCTGACGTAAAGAGTGAATTCTTGTCTCGGTGGTGTGAATCACCGAGATTTTTTATTGGGGAATTGTAGGGGCATCTTTGCGAGCAGTTCTGACCCCAATGACCCAATTAGGTGACAGCCATGAAATAGAAATTTTTGCAGCCGGGAAGCACACTAGCTCCAATGGTGCGGATTTGGTTTTTTCGACCTCAGAACTGGATGCGATCGCTTCTTCATATAACCCCACCCTTTTTGACGCACCCGCAGTCGTAGGACACCCCCGCGATAATTCTCCTGCTTACGGTTGGGTGGAATCAGTGCGACGTGAAGGTAATAAGCTGATAGCCAAGCTTAACCAAGTTGACACTGATTTCCAAGAAGCGGTGCGGGCCGGTTGCTACAAGAAAATTTCTGCCTCTTTTTACTCCCCAGACTCCAGCGCTAACCCTAATCCCGGCAGCTATTATCTGCGGCATGTGGGGTTTTTGGGTGGCATGGCACCAGCAGTAAAAGGACTGAAATCGGTGGCTTTTGCTGAGGGGAAAGAGGGAGTGGTGGAATTTTGCAGTGGTGAAGAAATGACTGTATTCCGCAACTTGCGGGAGTGGTTCATTGCCGAACATGACTTGGAAACAGCCGACCGAATTGTTCCAAGCTGGCTAATCAATCAGCCACCTGTATATCAAGCCGAAACTCTTGACCCCGAAACCGAATCCAAACTCGAATGGCTAGGACGCAAGGTGATGGATTTGCTGGAGAAAGAAGGCGCTGATATCGACACTAACCGGGCGATTCAAGTTCCGACTGCTCGATATCTAAAATCAGGCATTGCTGGCAGTGTTGTGCCTTTGTCGATAAATTTGGCTTAATTCTTTTTTTAACTTTTACTTAATAAGAAAAATATGGCAACAGGTGGATTATTTTTATATCGTGCGCTGGAACAACACCTTCCAAATATATTAGGAAGACGCTACCGCGAACTATACTTTGAAAACGGTTCGGTAATCCCCACAATCGCTGACTTGGAACCCGGTGCCGCTGAAGTGGTACGCGACACCGTGGACGAAGTCGGCGATGCAGATATCATTGGTGATGGCGCATTTGACATCCCAATTGTGGATATTTCGGCATCCGAAGACCGTTACAAAACTTTCATGATTGCCAGCGGATTTTCCTTCACATTTCAGCAGGAACGTGCCTACGAATTTGCTAACAAAAATACTCAAATTCTCGACCGCAAAATGAAGTTGGCACGTCGGTCAATCGCCGAACGGCACAACCGAATTGCGGCTTACGGGGATGCGCGATTGGGCGTGACGGGCTTTGTAAACAATGCCGCTGTCGCGCTTAATAACAGCTCTTTCAACCCTAATACTGCGACAGAAGACGACCTCCAAGGCTTTTTTGTCGATGAGTTAAAAGCAGCACACCGCAACTCAAACAACGTTGAAATGCCGATGGATGTGTTGATTCCAAGTGGCTTGTACTTCCAGCTTATTCGTAAGCGCATTCCCAACACTTCGATGACCGTGCTTACCTACATCAAGGAAGCGCTTTCACAAGAAGGCGTAAACTTCAATATCATGAAGTGCTTAGAATGCGACTCTGCAAACCTCGAAGCGCGGGGCGTACAAGCGGGCGGTACGAACAAAGACCGCATCATTTTTTACACCAAAGACCCTGATGTAGTTGAGCGTCACATCGAGTTGCCGCAGTTGATGTCCAACGACTGGGTGACGGTGAAAGACGGTCGTAGGGTGTATCCAATGTTTAGCTGCACCACGCAGACTATTATCAACTACCCCGGTGCTTTCCGCTACTCAGACGTGACGAAGGTGGCATAATGCAGAAAATTCTTTATTTTCCTAACAAAGCGTTCCCACCGCGCAGTGGCAATGTTTTCTTCGACACGATTGCGCTCAAACCAGGAACCAATAACCATTTGAGTGCAGACGATATTGCAGCACTTAAAGCACACCCCGATTTTCCTCAATACGAAAAATGGGGCGCAATTGAGATTGTAGGTACCGTAGCTGAAATCAAGCCAGTGGCAGCATCGTCCCTATCGCAACTTTCGGCAGAAGAAGCCGAAAAAACAATCGAATCAACTCACGATGCTGAAAAGCTTGCAGAGTGGATGAAAAACGAATCGCGAATAACGGTTCGACGCGCACTTAACCGACGCATTCAGCAAATTAAAAGCGGAGATGAGTAATTCGTTGAAAAATTTATCAACGACTACTTAGAAACAAACATGACATACGCTACACCTGCCGACATGATTTCAGCTTTCTCAGAAGCCGAAATTATTGAGCTATCAAACCTCGACTATCCTGATGCAACCACCATCAATACGGAGGTGGTAACACGAGCAATCGAGGACGCTCAGGCACAGCTTGATTCTTACCTCGAAACTCGTTACCGCACACCGTTAGCGGTAGTTCCAGCGGTAATCAGGAACTATACGTGTGATGTCGCAAGATATATCCTCGACAAGGACAAACCAAGGGAAGAGGTAACTCGCCGGCGAGACTTGGTTTTTTACTATCTCAAGGATGTGGCAGCCAACAAAGCCAGCCTTCCTGGTATTCAAGAGGGTACAAATGGAAGTGTGGGTTCAGGAGGTACGGGGGTGGGAGATGTGGTGCTATTTCAGTCCCCTGGACGAGTGTGGACAAACGAAACCTTGGGGGGTTGGTAAAAAATGCTCGCTGAAGCTGAAAATGCCATATTCAAAAGAGTTCAGGCAATTTTGGCACCCTTTGAAGTGACAATTGCTCCATTTCCAGGTGATAGCGACCAACAACCCAAGCCTGGGCGTAAGGGCATGATTTTGATTGGGTACAAGCGCTCAAGACATCGCTTAACTTCAGTGGAGCCGGTGACTTGTGAGGTGATTGCCGAGTTTGAACTGTCTCTGCAACTAAAAGATTTGCGGACACACAGAGGTGCATATCCATTGCTGGATATGGTGCGTTATGCCATGACTGGGCTAATTCCTCTCAAGGGGCCACTGGGAAAATGCTATCCAGTCCAAGAAGGATTTTTGAAAGTGGAGGACGGTATTTGGTATTACGCTCAAGTTTTTGCAGTGGCGATGCTGCAAATCGAGGGGCAACAACCATACACGGCTGCTGATATTGATTATTTAGAGCGCGATCCATCTCTAGGAGTGCGACCTTATGCTCCGGTCGGCGGCATTCAACTCCAAAGTTCAGTGAGGCGATCGCTTGTTGAGAATCTGCCCAGCAACGTAGTGGATCGTGAGTTCATCGTGATAGGAAATGTTCCGTCAACATGCCTCAAAAAAGAACCACGTACATATAACAGTCTTCAATTAGCTCAAAAGTTAGAGAGCGAACTGACAAGTCAGCGCTTCGCTATCGCCAAATTCAACTGAGTCCTGACAGATTAAGACGGGTACTCGCGAAGGAAGTCTGCCACGGGGAGTACTCCCTGTGGCGAGCTTCGCAAAAAAAGGGGGTCATTTGGAAACGAGCAAGGAAAAGTCACAAAGGGAAACAGGACTCAAAAGCCAAAGAAATAAAGCAAGCCGACCTAGATATGTTGGAATTGGCGGCAGCCACTGGAGAAATAGACCTGAAGTATTTGGATGAATCAGGATTTTGTGTATGGAGTGACCCAAGTTATACCTATTACCAACGAGGTGAGCAAAAACGCTTAGAACAAACGCAGCGTCGTGGTCGTAGATTAAGTATTATCGGATTTTTTCAACCTTTGATCAGTTTTGTTTACGGTTTGGTTATTGGCGGAGTTGGCAGAAAATCTTATATCCAGATGATGGAGCAAGAAGCGGAAGAAGCGGAAGCTGTTGGGCGCATCCGAGTAATAGTACAAGATAATGGTCCAATACATAGATGCAAGGAAGTTCAACAGTTATGGTCGAAGTGGGAAAGCCAGGGCTTACACATCTTCTTTTTGCCTAAATATTGCTCTGAAATGAACCCAATTGAATTGGAGTGGCAGCATTTAAAAAAAGATGAACTCGCAGGGCAAATGTTTGATGACGAGTTGGAGCTTGCCTATGCCGTAATTCATGGGGTTGAAGTTAGAGCAGAAAAAGGAAACTACAGTACACAACGTACTAAATTTGACTCTAAAAAAGCAACTCAACATTTCGTTACATAGTTTAATTTTTTCACGCCGACCTACTTACCAACGATCCCGTAATAAGCACTCACCATTATCTAAAATTTCTATAACTCTTGTGGAGAGAACCGAAAAGTCTGCCCGATCCCGTGTAAGTTAGATGTATAACCAATATGGTTGGGATAAGCAACAAATCGAAAAAAATAGTTGGCTGTAAGTCTTATTTTTAAGTTTTTCCCCTTTCCCTTTTAACCGAACCGTATTGGATGTGTAACAGCTTAGTTAAAAGTTTCTTCTTGTTTCCCTCTGTGTTCTCTCCATCCTGTGTGGTTTCTTTTAAATAAAATAGAGACCCCCGAAACCAACAATAAATCATTAGCTGTAGAGTCTAATATTTTACAGTTAATGCTGCCCAAGAAAAACCAGCAGCACTACTGGCTAAAACCACTAAGCTACCAGGTTTGATTTTATTTTTTTCTAGCGTTTTGCCTAAACAAAATAGGGTGTCAACTGCACCTAAATGACCATATTCAGTTAAAGAATTAAAAGTTTTGTCATCCGTTAAAGACAAAGATTCTAAAATTCGTTTTGATAAGCTCTTTTTCACTTGATTGGTAAATATAAAATCTACGTCATTGATAGAATAGTCTCCAGCCCCACAATAAGCAATCAAATTAATTTCGCTCGCTGAAATTCCTGCTTTTTTGATTGCTTCTAATGCTGCTTTAGTACCCATCTCACTAGGATGTTCATCTTTATCGGCAATTGGTTTCTTTTCTATCCCAATTTTTTCAGTAAAGACAAACTCGGGCAGATTGGCTAGTTTCGCCATTTCCTCACTAGTTAAAACTCCTGAGGGAATATAGTAGCCAATGGATGTGATGCCAACAGTTTCTGTTTCCATATATCGTGATTTTAAGTCTCGATTTTATTTATTAGCTGAAGCTTGCAAGTCTGACTGTATTCTTAATAGCTTCTATTAAAATTAACTTAGGCAATATACTTTTCCGACAGAAATTGCTTTTTAGCGATCGCTCTCTTGAGTTTTGGAATGATAATTAGTAATTAATGCTACAAGTTTATTTTTGGAATTTTTGTTATATTAATCACTAAAATAAATATTTTTCTGATTTAATACTGATATATTTTTTATCTCAAGTTCGGATGATTAGCTGTAATACTCGTAACACCAAGTACATCCCTACCTTTATGAAGCAGATGCGCTCTCAACGCAGTGTCTGATGTTCGCACGGGGTCTGAGAGCGTGTTTATAAGTAAAATATTAAGTAGGGTGTCGGCAGGCTAGATAGGTCTTTCAGGTTATTTATCATATTTTTGAGCCTGCTGCACCAAACATAATGGTACGTTACGACCGAATGACATTTTCTCTTAAAATCATATACCGTCGTCGGTCTAACGTACCCTACAGAAATTTTATCTTTATTTTATAAACACTCTCTGAGATAAGAGAAGGAGATAGCACAGGTTTAGAGGGGTGGAGTGGCTGGGGGAATTATAAGTGATTCGCCTGAGTTTATATTATACAAAGCCGATATAGATTTTTTTGTTTGCTCTATGTAAACTTTAATTCAAGTGCTACTTCGGTTTTTAGCCAGAGTCAATTTATCTATCAATTCACCCTTGAGTTTTTCAAAGTAATTTGCAGTATCTTCCAAACCGGAAGCCTTGGCATAACGAATCAGAGGTTCCACTAGCCAAGCTTCCGTGGGGGTCATCTCAGGTTCGAGAGTACCCAAACGTAGTTTCATATCCACCCATTGCAGGCTAGAGGGAATATGGGAAGCGTGCGCTCGACGTACTTCCATTAACTGGTCGAGAATCACTTCAAAATCTTCTTCTAATTTGTAAACTTTCACCATTTGTCCAACTTCAAACACCTGATGGGCTAATTCGCGAATCTCGTTTTCATAAGAACTTTCCAGAATTTGCTCAACAGTTAAAGTTTTAAAGCGACCTTGAGAATCAATTGCTAACAGTTGTCCCAACAAATTACAAGTCAGATTAACCAACGCTTTATCAAATTCCAAGCGGGTAGGAGAAATGTTGGGAGCAAGTTCAAACCAGCCTCCCCGTCCAGCTAAAATTTGGCGACAGCGTTCTCGGGTGGTGTTATCTCCTCCAGCAATTTGAGTCCGTCCTCTCGGTCCAGGTCGATAAATGGTTTCGGCTCCATTACCTTCCCGCACACCTGTTTGAATAGTCACCCCTCGCAAAAATCGAGAGACGATTTGCGGCATAATGTCGGGCCAAAGGTCAGGCAGACGACCAAAGAGAGTGGCTTCTTCGATTTTCTCAATAAAAATCTGTCGGAACCGCTGAAAATAGATGCCGTTAGAACATAAAACCAACAACGGCAATGGCATAGCTGATTGTAGTAGCTCTCCTTGTTCGGATATCTGCACTAATAATTCCACAACAGTGGTGACAATGCTCAAAAGCTGGTCGGGGTTGGGACAGATCAGAAGTACTTCTGGTAAAAAACCAGACTGATAGCAAGTGAGTAAGTCTGGTTTCAGGATTTCTTCGGTAGGGATAGACTTGATTTTCTCTTGGGTGGCTATGGTTATTTTGCCACTGCTCCTTAAAACTTGGGAACTTGGGGAATTGCGACGCTCAATAAAGTACACCAGACCATCAAGTTGTGTTAATTTCGCTGTCAAATAATAAAATAAGCTTACTCCCAATGCTCCTGCTGGTAAGATTCCTACACTACCCTCAATTATAAAAGCCACTCAACAGCTCTCCTTGATTTGGGCGAGTACCTCACAAGCCTTGCTCAAATCGGAAACTTTGAGCATCAGACGCATCTTTTCCCCAGGGCGGGTAGTGCTACCATAAGTGTATTCAATATTAATCTTGGCTGCGGCTAGAAGGTCAGTTAACCGGGATAATTGACCAAGACTATCGATCACTTCCACTGCTAAAACATCCGCTTCAATCACGTAAAAACCTTGTTTTACAAGTAAGGCTTTACATATGCTTGGCTCGCTTGTGACCAACCGAATCAAACCCTGCTCAATACTGTCGATTAGAGATATCGCTTCAATATTGATGCCTTCTTGAGCGATCGTAGTGCTGACAGCAGCTAGGCGTCCGGGGTAGTTTTCCAGCGCCACAGTTAGTTGACGTTTTGTCGTAACCTGCATGGATAATTTATGCCAAAAACGGCAAATAAAAATTATAAGATTTAGATCCGCTCAAAACTCGCGGCTGAATCCCAGTTGATAAATTAAATTTCAGTATAATTGATATCCTCCTTACCTTAATCCTTACAGGGCTTGTCCTCTCCCTGTGACCGCAGTAGGAGAGGCCGTAGACTTTTTAACCACTCTTCAAACGGTGGCTTGTTTTGTAACAATAGCCACAATAAAACCTCAAATTCCGATTGAATTTGCTGCTAATTTGCTTTTGCCAATCCCAGCAGATAGATGCGATCGCGCTTCAGGACGCTTAAGTTGATTTTATCTTAAAACCTAACTTGACAAACTTGTCTGGTCTAAATTAGGCGAACGCTGAAGAATAGAGATAGTTCATTCAAGGAGCGGCTTGTCCCTAACATCGTTTGGAGATAACCAGTTCTCTCGCAAAAAATAATTTGGCGTAGGTACTGATAGCTCACTGCTTTTCGCTAATTACGTCTAGATAACAAAAAACGAATGACAAAAGACAAATAATCCCTTCCTCAACAAAAGTTTCTTTTCAACTATGAGCTACCTCAGAGACAGGACTGAAACTTGATGTCAGAATAAGAATATCGAGTTTGGATATGGCTCATGACAACTACTCTTTATTTTGCCACAGTACCTATCAAGTTTTAGCAGCAGCAGAAAACAGGGGTAATGGGATTACTTCGTTTTGGTCAGATTGTTCGGGATGAAGGGTTACTAGAAACAGTTAAAATTGCCTGGTTTGCGTCAAAGAGCCTTACAAATACTCCGTAATTTTCAACATTAAAATCATCTCGGCTACATCGCTTCTTAGGCAAATATGTAGAGACATAGCACACTTGTCATTGGTCGTTAATCATTTAGATAAATAGGAGTCCATGAAATTATGAATACCACAGTTGCATCATCTAACACTTCTTTTGCTGCTACTTTGCACGATTTAATTGAATATCCCACAAGTGGCCTTTTCAGTAAAGTCTTACTCAAAGATAATAACACTCAATACAATTTGTTTTGTTTGGCAGCAAGTAGCCAAATTGAGGAACATACTTCCACTCGTAACGCTGTAATAACAGTACTGGAAGGAAGAGGAAACATCAATTTAGAAGGGAAAGATATTGCTTTAGCACCAGGAGTATTTGTCTTTATGCCAGCAAATGCACCCCATGCAGTCCAAGCGCAAGAAAATTTGGCATTTGTTTTGGCTATGCACGAACATTCCTCGTTAAAGAAGGGAATTAGCCAACAAACTATCGATATCGTCAAATCTACTGCCCCCATCCTCAAACAACACGGTCAAAAAATTACTACTCGGATGTACGAAATTATGTTTCACAACTATCCAGAAGTGAAAGCACAGTTCGATATGTCCGCACAAGCTAATGGTACTCAACCAGTTAAACTTGCTACCGCAGTTTATAGCTATGCCACTCATATCGACGATCTCGAAGCATTAAAAAAAATGGTAGATCAAATCGCTCATCGTCACGTACAAACCCACGTTTTGCCAGAACAATATCCCATAGTGGGTGAATGTTTACTACAAGCAATTCAAGATGTTTTGGGAGATGCTGCAACTGAAGAAGTCATGACAGCTTGGACTGAAGCCTATCAAGCTTTAGCTGAGGTTTTTATTAATCGAGAACAACAAATCAATCAAACTGCTTTGGCAAACTAATACCATTTCTTTATGAAGATGCAATCAATAGCCCACGCAGGTGGGCTTTGTACGTATAGCCGAGCCAGTGCGTTGGGCGGCTCCGCCGACTTGAAGCACCTGGCGTCCACCCTTCTAGGGTGTGGGTGAATAAATTCTTTTTCTAACAGCTAGCATAGTTTTGAGTCCTCTATGGAGAGGTCAAAATTGTCGTTTGTTAACTATAAGAAATTATAAAAACAAGCATCCTAAATAATTTAGGATGCCCAAAAATAAAAAATGTCGCAAAAGCAACAAAAAATGAGCGAAATCTGATCGTTACCAGCTAAATCTATCAGCCGATAGAAACCTTTAGGCTAGCGGGTTCGCCAAGATTACCTTGCAACACCACTCCACGCTGATTGGCAGCAAGATGACGGATAATCTTGTAAATCTCTTCAATTTGCTCTAATGCACCTGCTTTTGTTGCAACTTCCTCTATACTTAGGGCTGTTTTTTCTGTATGCAGGACTTCCATTACTCGTCTTTGCAAGTCGATAATCACTGCAGCGGCTTTTTTGCCTGCTTCTACCCCTGGTTGGTGGTAAGCGTTGATGTTCACCAAGCTGGCATATAAACCAACAGCCCGCTCGTACAATGCAATTAACGCCCCAACTGTGCGAGCATTGACTTGGGGAATGGTTAGTGTAATTGAGTCGCGGTGGTTTTCATACAACGCTTGGCGGGTACCTAAGAGAAAACCAGAGAGATAATCGCCAGATGTCACTCCTGGATCGATTTCTGGAGATGAACCTTTACGATCTTCTAAAACTTCAATCAATGTGGCAAAAAAGTTCGGCACACCCTCACGCAACTGTTGGACGTAGGCGTGTTGGTCGGTTGAACCTTTGTTCCCATATACGGCAATACCCTGATAAACGGTGTTGCCGTCTAGGTCTTTTTCTTTACCCAAGGATTCCATTACTAACTGTTGCAAGTAACGGCTGAATAAAAGTAAGCTGTCTTTGTAAGGTAGGACAACCATGTCTTTTTCACCCTTACCATTACCGGAATGGTACCAAGCTAAAGCTAACAAAGCTGCCGGGTTGTTTTTTAAGTCAGGAACGCGGGTGGCATCGTCCATTTCTTTTGCACCATCAAGCATGGCACCAACATCAATGCCTTGTAATGCGGCTGGTACTAGCCCCACAGCAGACATTTCTGAAGTGCGTCCGCCTACCCAATCATACATCGGAAATCTTGCCAGCCAACCCTCAGTTTTGGCGATTTTGTCTAAGTTGCTATCGACGCTAGTGATGGCGATCGCATAATTAGCAAAGTCCAAATTTTGTCCGGCATAGGCTTTCTTGACTTCAATCATGCCATTGCGCGGTTCCGGTGTCCCCCCAGATTTGGAAATTACCAATACTAATGTACTGGGAAGACGATTTCTAACTTGAGTTAGAACCCGATCTATACCCGTTGGATCGCTATTATCAATAAAGTGAATCGTTACGGGTGGGAAGTCTGGAGCTAGGGCTTCGGCAACAAATTCTGGGCCTAGTGCCGAACCACCTATACCAATAGAGATAACATCAGTAAAACGCGAGGCTTTGGGTGGATGAATTGCACCGGTGTGAATTTTTTCCGCAAATACTTCGATCTGTTCTAACGTGTTGACAATTTCTTGTGTGACTTCCGGAGAGGGTGCTAGATCGGGATTTCGCAGCCAGTAATGTCCAACCATGCGATTCTCATCAGGGTTTGCGATCGCCCCCTTCTCTAGTTCCGCCATATCCGCAAAAGCCTTCTCAAACTTGGGCTGCAACGCATCGACGAAGGCATCATCAAACCGCATCCGACTTACATCTAGGTAAAATCCCAATGCTTCGTGGAAATATAGCCATTGCTGGTATCTTTGCCAAAGTGCCGTAGCGTCCATAGGGAAATCTCAAGTAAAGTGATTTTCACAAAACAAGTTTAGTTTAAGGTTCCAGCGATCCCACCTCACCCTTATACAGTTTTAAGTGTTCACCCAACTGCTCGCTTTAAACATCTGGCATAGGTATAACTCTGAGAAACTTTACAATTTCTCCCTTAACTTCGATGCCAAGAAGATAATTCTCAAGAGTGAAGCGGTGAAAAATCCCTTCACTATTGAGTTGTCGCAGTTGGGGTAAGTGATGCAGCTGTCCCTTATGGGCAAACTTGACAAACACAAAATCATACACCAACTGATAGGCAGTTGGCTCTAATCGTTTCAAATCTACTAAAAAAGACCGTGCATAACGCACTTCCAGGCTCACGATTTCGTCACCTCAAGCAATGAATGAAGGAAGAAGGAAGAAGGAAGAAGGAAGAAGGAGGAGGTTTTATGAATGAAGGAAGAAGGAAGAAGGAAGAAGGAAGAAGGAGGAGGTTTTATGAATGAAGGAAGAAGGAAGAAGGAAGAAGGAAGAAGGAGGAGGTTTTATGAATGAAGGAAGAAGGAAGAAGGAAGA